>Ga0209985_10000124_pt1 | contig 85906 bp, 133 predicted proteins | sample NOAtaG_FD_187305 | JGI IMG/M metagenome (GOLD analysis project Ga0209985, IMG submission 187305) | Freshwater lake microbial communities from Lake Erie, under a cyanobacterial bloom - NOAA_Erie_Diel6S_1000h metaG (SPAdes) (version 2) | ecosystem: Environmental > Aquatic > Freshwater > Lake ... | reverse complement strand
AAGAGGCTTTGACCACGCCAGACAGTGACCTTGAAATGGACTTGCGCGAAGCCTTGCGGCTTGTCTCCCCTTCCTATGATAGCGGGCGCTGGTTTGATGAACCGGAGCATAACACGGATTACCGCACGGGCGCGGTTGAGTCGCGTTCCCTGCATCCCCCGAAAAATATTACGCCCGCAAGCTACCGGCGCCTTGCGCGATATTTGGGCATGCGCTAAAGTAAACCCTCAACCGGAGTCCAGCCTATGACACGCGACCTCTACCTAACCCTTGCCCATGCGGTTACAGCCTATGACCGCAAGCAAGAGGGAAAGCGCGGTTATAATCCATACGCCCTGCCGCAATACCTTGCGCGTTGCGAGGATATCGCCCGCGAGGTAGCAGGCGGCGCCGATCTAGGCCAAACGCTTAACCACAATTTGCTTGACCGCCTTCGCGATTATGTGGCGCGGGCGCTTGTGAAGTCTGGACATCTGGCAAGCGTGCCAGCATGGTCCTACAAGTAAACCCACAACACGCAACAGGAACCCGCCCCCATGCCCTCCCCGTCCCCCCGCTACTCCAAAAACATTATCCGCCACCACCGGCTAGGTAAGCTTGACCGGGAACCGGCAATTGCACATGCTCATGAGCGCGCATTGGCCCGGCTTAAGCGCGACCTAGCCCGCGAGCGCGACGCTAGCAAGCGGCAGGCGGCGGTTGCGGCACGGATGGAAAGGGTTTGACAAATGAGCAAGCAACCGAAAATCTCCGCCGCTTATATCGCGCTCATGCGCGAAAAGCCCCCGGCGTATAATTTTGAAGCGTGGCGCATGGGCCTTGCCCGATTGGCGGGCGATATGCTGGCGGACTTTGAACCCGCCTTGTGTGAAGCCTTCAACGCCGCAAACGGTAAGGCGACGGTGCACACTCTAACGGCGGCACATGCGATAAGCATTGCCCGCCAAACGGAATCCCGGCTTGAAACCCTAGGTATCCCCCGCAAGCATCGCGCGGGAACCATACTCCGGGTAACGGGCGCGGGGCCGAGTGCCAGCGCATATAAACACCCGGTCGCGACAACGCATTTTGCCCTTAAGCGTAACGCGAAAGGCGATTGGACACTAACCGATTGCAGACGGGCGGAAGTGTGGCCCGGAGTTATGGGGGTGCATACCCTCTTTGTCTCTCCGGAGGCGCGCGACGCAATCGTGAAGCGTGCGCTTGAAGGGATTGCGGTTCACCCTTGAAAGATTACAACCTTTTAATTTGACTCACCTAGGGGCCGTGCTAAAGTAGCCCCTAGGCAAGCAACAGGAACCTCACGCTATGCGCGACGATCTAGCCGAAACGCTTAAAGTTATCCGGTCTCTGTCCGATGATGACTTGAACCACGCCCGGCAGGGGGCGGACTTCGCGCGTCGGGGATACGCCCATGACAAGCGCGAGGCTGCTAAGTGGAGTCGCGTTGTCTCAAAATTTGATCGTGAAATTAAGCGCCGCCGCGCGCTTCGTGCCGTAGCGGCAAAGTAAGGAGCCCCTCACCATGCCCCGCATCAACGCAACGCGCGCCGAGCACGCCCGGCAACGGGCGAAGGCCCGGCAAGCAAGCAACGCGCAACGTGAACACTACGCGCAACCGGGTGTCTGGCAAGCGGAACATGAGGGGGCGACCGGAGCATTGCAGGAAGCCATTGCGCAAGGCGACGACAAGGCCGCGCAACGCGCCCGCAATTCCCTAATCGTGATGGGGCTTTACCGCCCGAAAACAATTTGAAAAAAGGAATCCTTCCTATGCAAAATTATCGCAACCGCAAGACTGTCTCCCCCGCCAAAGCCCGCAAAAGCGCCCCCATGCAGCTTGGCGCCGCCCGGCAAGGCTACCTTGATGCTATCGCTGGCAGGGGCTTCCTGCCGGCTTATGAGACGCAAGGCCCAAAGTGGCAACGCGCCTATGAATTTGGCCGCTTTACCGGCTTTTATGTGGCCCGCAACGCGCCCCGCCCCTACCCGTGGCCCGCGACAACGGCCCTGCCGCGCGCGATTGAAGCTGCCATGAGTAGCGCATGGGCGGCCGATATGCCGGGGACGATCAATCGCGCGGCGGAAGAAAATAGTTTGAGCGAGGCTTGCAAATCCTATTGACGGGATTGGCGAGCCCGCATAAGATACCCAAACACAAGCAAGGAAATGGACAGATGACCAAAGCCGCTAAACCTACTCCTTCCCCCCGGCAACGCGACGTGCTGCAAAACTTGGCGGATGAGGGGCCGCTTGCCCTTATTAACAATGCCGCAATTTCCGCGACACAAGCCTCGATTGTGGAGCGGGGCTGGGCCGCTTTGTCCCGCGACAAGGTTTTGAGCATCACGGATGCGGGCCGTGCGCATGTCATCGCGCGCATGTCATCGCGCATCTGGCAACAGTAAGGAACCCCCGCCCCATGCCTCGCCCCTCTTTCAACCAAGCCAAAGCCCGCTATTCGCACCGCTTCACATGCGAGCATGTCCCCGCATGGGCGCGCGAGCCTCGCCCTGATGGGCGGTTCTACGCGCCGCAATATGAGACTTGCCGGCAATGGTATGAGGCAACCCGTTTTCCAGGGGAACCCGGCTTGCATGGCAATAGCCGGCATTGCTTGAGCGGTTCCCCTACTTGGCCCCTTGGCACGGCGCTTGATGCGCCATACACGAAAGGCGTTTGACCGTGCCCCGCACCGCTAGGGCCTATGCTATCAGCGACCGGCTAGGCTACCTTGCCTTGACCGTTATCGTTTGGTCGCGCGACGATGCGGCCCGTGCGGCGGATTTGGGTTGTGACCCTACGCGCGGCCCCTACAGCATATCGCCCGCCCGGATGGCGGAAGCCCGCGAAGCTATCGACTATTGGCAAAACAATTTTTCAACCGATAAAGCGGTTGACCTCACAACCAATGAAGGATGGGATACGCTATGAACCCGAAGACACGCCCGGAGCAACGCCTTGATGGGCAATGGCTGGCATATGTCCGGGGCCTCCCCCTCATGCGCCCGGACTTCAGCAACCTTGTTTTCCCTACGCGCGACGCGGCCCTAGCGGCAATCGACGCGGCAACAGTAAGGAACCCCTGACATGAAAAACCGCACCACACATACCGGCAAGCTTGAAATCATCCGGCGCCTGCCCTCAAGCTTTTATGGCAACCCGCGCTATGAATGCCGGATTGACGGCTGGACTTGCCGCACCCCGGTTGATAGCGGGGTTGCATATACCCTGCCAAACTACAATGGCAAGCGGGTCAAGGCTACAGTCGGGACATTCCGGGGCGTGCCAATGGTTGAATATGTGACCCTGGCAGGCGAGGGGGAATAGGCGCATGGCTGGCAAGTCAAAGAGCGCACGCCTTAGCGCCGCCAATATCGAAACGGAAATCCGCAACGTGGCACGGCGCTTCGCTCATATCCCGGTTGCGGATATCGTCGCGCTCCTACGCGAGCAAGGCATTGCCGCTGATCCTGATTTTGTGGCGGCTTGCGCCGCCCCCTACCGAAAGGAATAGACCGATGGACGATGACCGCCCCGACATGGCGCATATGGTTGCAGCCCGATACGCAACAGGCAACGCGGCATCCGCCCCCTGGCTTGACGCTCGCCCGGCCTATCGTGATGCCCTCTTCACCATGCAGGCGGCTTACGTCGCATGGTGCAGGGCCTATGCCCGCCGCTACCCTGCCGAACGTCATTTGCTCCCTACCGCCCATAAGAGCGAGGGAATGCCGGAAATGAAAGCGTTTTATGACGCAATGGTAACTTGCGATAAGGCTCGCAACCGGCTAGGTTGAAGGCGTCAACAGGAAAGGAGAATAACCAGATGATTCACCCCCTTATCACGGAAGCCGAGGCCCTTGAAGCTGGCCATAGCCCCGAAGCCGCGCCGCGCTTCGCGGCTTGGCTCAACGCTCTTGATCGGCTTATCACCAATGAGACGGGCCTAGGCGCCTATGATTGGCCCGATTGGTGCTTTGCCGACTCTTTTGAGCAAGGCGACACCCCGGAGGAAGCCTTTCGCGTTTGGTGCGAAGATCAGGGGTGGCCTATGGGCGATGACGACGAGGAAGAGTAAACATTACAAACTTTTAACTTGCCAAAAGCCGGGGAGCCGGCTACAGTAGCGAAGTCAACAAAGACACCGAAAGGAACCAAACCAATGACCCCTGAAATTGTTTACGTCCTCCGCACCTGTAACCCCGATATGACCAGCTACGGCGGCTTTCGCTGGCCCGAGTCTGGCCCGGTTGAGGCTCCCGATTGGGACGCCTCCCCGCATTGCGGCAACGGTTTGCATGGTTTTTTTTGGGGTGAAGGTGACGGCGGCCTTGCCTCTTGGGATGAGAATGCAAAATGGCTTGTTGTCGCGGTGGAATCTTCAACCATTGTTGACATCGGCGGAAAGGTGAAGTTTCCGCGCGGCGAGGTTGTTTTCGTTGGCAACCGCTTTGACGCGACGCAACGTATCCGTGCCCTTGGGGCGCGCGGCGCTGTTGTCGGGATTACGCTGACGGGCGGCGACCGCGCCACGCTGACGGGCGGCGACCGCGCCACGCTGACGGGCGGCGACGGCGCCACGCTGACGGGCGGCGACGGCGCCACGCTGACGGGCGGCGACCGCGCCACGCTGACGGGCGGCGACGGCGCCACGCTGACGGGCGGCGACCGCGCCACGCTGACGGGCGGCGACCGCGCCACGCTGACGGGCGGCTACTACGCCACGCTGACGGGCGGCTACGGCGCCACGCTGACGGGCGGCGACGGCGCCACGCTGACGGGCGGCGACGGCGCCACGCTGACGGGCGGCGACCGCGCCACGCTGACGGGCGGCGACCGCGCCACGCTGACGGGCGGCTACTACGCCACGCTGACGGGCGGCGACTACGCCACGCTGACGGGCGGCTACGGCGCCACGCTGACGGGCGGCGACGGCGCCACGCTGACGGGCGGCAACCGCGCCACGCTGACGGGCGGCGACCGCGCCACGCTGACGGGCGGCGACCGCGCCACGCTGACGGGCGGCTACGGTGCCACGCTTTCAATTCGGTATTACGACAGAAATGCGCAACGCTACCGCATCGCCATTGCCTATGTCGGGGAAAACAATATTCAACCTAACGTCGCATATCGACTTGACGACAATGGAAATTACGTTCAAGCTGACCAAGCATAAGGAACCAAACCAATGACCGCCTTTCAAGACCTTTGCGCCGCCCGTAAGATGACTTCCAAAGCCGTTCGCGGCGCCAAGCGCCCCATTACGGAACGTAGCCAATGGATGCTCACGGCAACCGATTGGCGCGTAACCCTCAAGTATCAGGGCCGCACCCTGACCACGGATTACTTTATGGGGTCTGCGCACAACGGCAAGCCCCCTGAAACGCATGACGTGCTCGCCAGCCTTATCAGCGACTCCTACCTAGGCCGAGACACCTTTGAGGCGTTCTGTAGCGAGCTTGGCGCCAACCGCGACAGCCGCCGAGACTTCGCCACTTGGAAGGAATGCGTCGCCACCGCTGGCAAAATCGCTCGCTTTCTTGGTGATGATCTTGCCATGTTTGAGGAAGCCGCAAACAATGTCTAACGAATACACCCCGGCCCTCGCGGCAACGCTAACCATCGCCTATGTCACCGGCATTGCGGGGTTGTATGACTTGCTTGCTGGTTATGGGGACGCCTTCCCGACACTCGCGGGCGCGTCCATGCTGGCGACCGTGGCGACCTTTATCGTGGCGCATCTGATGGAACAGGAAGAAAGCCGATGAACCGCTGCAAAACTTGCATCTTTTGGGACGTTGAAAGCCGTCTTGAACCAGGGCAGCGCATCGGTAATTGCCGCCGCGTTATGCAATTTTGGGACGCTACCGAATGGGGCGGTGAAGACGGAAACACTCGGGTATTTACCCCGGAGGCCGAAAACACCTTGGCTTTTACGGAAGATGGATCTTCCTACTATGCTGGCCTGTTGACGCGCCCTAGCTTTGGTTGCATCATGCACGAACCAAAGACAGAAAAGGAGCCCTAACAAGTGACCCCCACCCTAGACAAGATTGCTAACGCGCTTGAGACGCATCGCGAAGAGCTTACCACGATGCTTGCCATTGTCGATAAGTCACCCCTGCCGCTGCGCTCGCGCGTTGATGCTATCGAGCACTTGACACGCGCCCGGCAGGCGGTAGGATTGGCTCGCGCAACGCTTATCGGAAAGGAAAATTGATATGCGTAAAGTCAGACATGTCGATAGTTTTAAGACGGCGCTTTGCAAGCCTGCTAGATCAAAGGGCTGGGTATTACTTCAATTTGATGATCCTAACCACCCGCACTCTATTGGTTGGCATCTGTATTTTGAAACACAAATCGAATATTTGGATAAGGAATAAAACCCTATGCCTCAATTCACTCCCCGCTTCTCTGGCGATGCCGACGATTGCTTTACGCGCGGCTACCTCGCCGCTGCTGAATGGCTAGCTCGCGACGAAGCTGGCGAAGACCTTGACCCCGACGCATCGGAAAACGCTTTTGGTTGGGCGGAAGACGCCTTGGCCGAGGCAATCGCGGATTGCAAGGCTTTTCAGGAAGCCAACAATGCGGAAATCGGCCTATACCAGATGGCAGCCCGCCGCAGCGCGGAATCCGCTGGCCACGACTTCTACCTGTCCCGCAACGGGCATGGCGCCGGCTTTTTTGACCGTGGCGACCACCCTGTTTTCGCGGCCCTGCAAGACGCTGCTAGTCAGTTTGGCGGGGCTGACAGTGTTTTGTGCGAAGATGGATTTTATCGGTTTTTGTGATTGACAGGCGCGTTGATCGCGCTTACAGTGTGCAAGTCAACAAGACAGCAAAGGAACCAAATCATTATGAATACCCCCATCAGCATCGAAGAAAACGGCTTCGCGGTTATTTATGAGGCGCTCCCTCCCCCGCCGCCGCCACCGAAGGTTAAGCATGTCGTGATTGCGCTTTCACCAAATGAATTGTTGCTTTTGACGACGCTTATGGTGATTACAGATTCCGACGTGAGTTTGCAGTTTGGTATGAGCCGAGGGGATAATTACAGCCTATACCAGAAGATGCGCGAGGCACTTCTCGCAATTGGCGAACGGCCCCGAAATTACCGGGAAATCGACTGGTCTGGATTGCTGGCTAACATCGAAGGGCTTAAACCTTTCTAATTTGTAACTTTACCCGCCCCATCAAATTCGCTATAACAACCCTGCGGCCACCAAGCAGCAAAGGAAATTACAATGTTCGACGCGACCACCGCCCCCACCTACGCTTCCGCCCCCGTCAGCGACTTGGCTAAGGGCCTTGCCGCCGAGGCTGCTTCCAAGGCTGGCAGCGGTCTTAAGGCCCTCGCCACCGGGCGTAGCGACCTCTTCCGCCTCAACCCATACAGCATCAAGGTTCGCCCCGGCTGGAATAGCCGCGACCTCACGACGCCCGAAAATGTGGAACATATCGAGGCGCTCGCGAAGTCCATCGCTGAAATCGGCGTACAGGAACCCCTGACCGTCTACATGGACGGTGACACGCCTATCCTGACGGATGGCCATTGCCGGCTCATGGCGACGTGCCTTGCCATTGAGGCTTACGGGGCTGAGATCAAGTCCGTTCCTGTCAAGACGGAGCCCCGTGGCGCGGATGAACGCGACCGCCTTCTGTCTCAGCTTGTCCGTAACAGCGGCAAGCGCCTGACGCCGCTTGAACAGGGCAACGTCTATAAGCGCCTGCTTGACCTTGGCTGGACTGAAGCCGAGATCGCCAAGAAGACGGGTGCAAACCCCCAGCTTGTGACCAAGTATCTTGACCTCCGGGCAGCGCCTAGCGAAGTGCAGGCGATGGTGAGCAAGGGCGAAGTCAGCGCGACCTTTGCCATGCAGGTCATTGGCGAGCAGGGCGCCGCCAAGGCGACGGCCATTCTTGGCGAGGCGGTTGCCGAAGCCAAGGCTAGCGGCAAGAAAAAGGCGACGGCCAAGACGGTTGAGAAGGTTGCGGGTGCTACGCCCCCTGTCGCCAAGGTTAGCGGCAAGAAGGAAGCCCTCGCCCTTGAAGTCGTGCGCTCGCTTGTCAAGGCGCTCGATAGCCTTATGGTGCAGATGCCTGAATTTGACAGCGAAGAACATGTCGGCTTCCATCGCGCCTATGCCCAGGCGACCGATGCGCTGGCGGATGCTGAGAAGTTTCTTGAGGGAAAGGAGTAAATGGATATGTTCAAGGTAGGTGACAGGGTGCGGTGGATTGCGCCAAGTCAAAATGGTTTGACCAACGGGAAAGTTTATGAAATTGTAAAAACGAGCGAACATTGCGTTTACATTGACGACGATAACGGCGGTAAGCGCATCCGCTCTATTTGCGAAGTCGAGAAGGTAATTGAAGCCACGCCTCGCGCCGTCTTCAAGCCGGGCGATAAGGTGCGGTGGATCGCTCCGAGCGAATGCGGTATAACCCAAGGCAATATCTATACGCTTCGGTATTGCCAGGGCGATTACGTCAAATTTATCAACGACACCGGAGGTGTGTGCATTGAATTGCCGAGCAAAGTCGAAAAGGTAATTGAATACGTGCCCCCGCCGCCCAAGTCAGAAGAAGGCTACTCCGCGCGGTGGATCGGAGAGAACGAGCCCGGAATTACCAAGGGCAACATCTATTACGTCACGCACCCCGACGGCTGGGGGGTAGATTTTAAGGATGACGACGGCGACGTTCGCTACCGTGACGCGCGACTTTTTGAACGTGTCGAATACCCTACCCATACTCTCGTCTCCGTCAATACCACATCGCCCGCCCCGCGCGTTCTGCCGAAGGTGGGGGATATGGTGCGATCGCTTATCTGCGATGTGGGTGTTGAAATGGATAAGGAGTATCTCGTTACCTACGTTTGCGACGATGGTGAAGTAAGCATCTGCGGCACGATTGACGGACGACAAAGCCGCCTTTTCCGGGGCGAATACGAATACCCTGTCGCCCCACCGCCCAACACCCTAACCCTCAAGGCCAAGGTGATTTACTACCCCCAAACCGGGCGTTACACGATCTATGGCACGAACGAAGCCGAAGCCACGGACCTCGTGATTGCCGACCTCGCGCACGACATTGAAGGCCACGGCCCCTATGTCATGTTTGAGGTAAATGCCGCCCTTCCCATCCCCGAAACCAAGGTCTATAACGTGACGGCAACGCCGCTTGAAGGAGACAATTATGACTAACCTCGCTATCTTTCCCCAATGGGAACCCGGCAGCTTTCACACTGTCGGCCCTTGCGCCCGGCGCTTCGCCGGTCGCCCTAACCGCCGCATCCTTTCGCTCAAGGTGCTTGGCGATTACGAATACACCTTGCACGCCACCAAGGGTATCCGCCGACGCCAGAATCCGAAGGGGACTAGCGGGCATATCCTCGCGGGGATCATGGCCAACCCCTACAAGCCTGACACGACGCCTCGCTATGCTGCTACGGTTGATCGTGCTGCCTATATGCGCGGCGGCAATTTCAAGAAGGGAGACTAAACCAATGAGTGAAATGCAAAACGTCCGTCGCGAGATCGCCGCCCTCGCTGTCCCGCGCAGCGACATGACCCCGCCCTGGCAGCGCGTGCATGACCACCTTCTCTCCCGTGGGTATGCTATTGCCGCGCACCACATGGGCCAGATGATTGCCTATATGCGACCTTCTGAATATTGGGCCAACAACGGCTTTAAGGTTGCAAAGTAGAATGGGGTATGTTTTGGTGTATGGGTATTTCGCCCTCTGCCTGCTTTGGGCGATTTTCGTGGGGAAGTAAAACGCTTCCCCTTAAACCAGATTGGACGCCGCACCATGATCGACGCTTTCCTTCAAGACCTCAAGACGCGACGCTATTCGGAAAACACAATCCGCGCCTATCGTCGCACTCTTGAGGAACTCATTAAGGTGACGGGGACCACCAATCCCCGCGACCTTACTCCCGGCGAGATACGCAAGTTTCTCGCCGCGCAAGGCGATATCAGCCCCGCCGCGAAGGCCCTGCACCTTTCGGCCATTCGCTCCTTCGCCAAGTCCTTCAACGATGTAAACGCACCCATCTACAAGGCTGCCAAGGCCGTCCGTGGGCCGCGTATTCAGCGCCCGCTACCCAAGGCGCTGAGTGTTGACGAGTGCAAGTCTGTTGTGGCTCTTGCCTCACGTCCTACGAACACCAAGCCCCATTGGCAAGTGGCGCGGGATCGCGCCCTCATCTTGCTTCTGTATGGTTCGGGGCTGCGCTCGCATGAGGCTACAACCCTGGCCTTTGACGTTGACCTAAGCCAGCGCATCTTGCGCATCACAGGCAAGGGCAACAAAGAACGCCTAGTCCCCGTGCTGCCCATCGTGGCCCAAGCGGTTGAGACTTACCGCCGCTTGTATCGAGAGGTAGTTAGCGAGGTTCCCAAATTGCTTTTCAGCGGCTTCTCTGACCGCGACTTGCGACGGTTGGTGCAGGGCTACCGCGAAACCTTGGGGTTGCCTTCCACGGCCTCCCCACACGCGCTACGGCACAGCTTTGCCACCCACATGCACCAGGGTGGTATTGACCTAGTACATCTGGCAGATTTGCTAGGTCATGCCTCAATCCGCACCACAGCGATTTATACGCGAGTGGATGAAAAGTCACTTGTGCGGGTTTTGGAAGGGTGCTATCCAGGGACATACGCCGCCGCCGTTGATGGTGGTGACAACAGACAGAAGGAGATTGCATAGATGATCTACGCCCTACTCATTATGTTCACGGGAGCAACCTTCCCGCACATTAGCTGGCACGCCACCCCCGAAGCCTGTCAGGCTGCGGCGTTTGGTGCTATTGTCAAGGCCGAGCCCGCGCCTGTCGCCAACGCTGCTTGCGTGGGCGTGCGGACTTCGGACTTGATGACGATTAACCGTTTTGGGGTTTTGGGAGAATGAGTGACGATGGCGGGCCGGCGTTTCCGGCTGCGGACATGATGGAAGCGCAGCGCGACGCGGCGCGGGCCGAGGTGGCGCGGCTGCGTGGGCTGGGTGAACGGTTGCTTGCCGAACTAGATTACTGCGCGCGTAAGATTGATGCCTGCGCTTATTTGAACGATGGGACGCTGCTGGCATTCCGCGCCGCCCTCGCGGAGCCGACGCCATGACGCGCGCGGAACTGGTCGAGACGATGGCCATAGAGGCGCTGTACCGCCGGGGTTTCTGTTACTACACGGACCCAATGGAAGGCGGGCAGAACGCCTATGACTTGTCGTGCGAGGCTCGCGAGGAAGCTGAGGCGATGCTGGACCATCTCAAAGAGATCGGCATGGCTGTGGTGCCGAGGGAGCCAACGAACGCAATGCGCGAAAAAGCAAGATCGGTGCGGATTAGCAACGCGCGATTTGGCGACGAAACCGACGCTGATGAATATTACCGCGCCATGATCGCCGCAAGCCCGGCGGAGGCAAGCAATGAGTGACGAATCTTGGCCTCAGAAGTATTTTAACACGCTAGAAGAAGCATTCGCTTTTTATACCGAATGCGCTCTTGCTACTGCTGAAGGATTAGAAATGCGCAAGACGGCGGCAAAGCACGAAAAGCGACGCGCGCGAGGAATTGCCGATAACATGGTAGACGCCTGCCGTCGCCACGGCGTTAAACGCCCCGGAAGATTTGATCGGCTGCCTCGTTTGCGTGAGGCGATGGATGGCACAGACGAATAGCCTCCGTTCAACCCCCGTCTACCAAAATGGCATCTTGACGGGCCGTACCGTTAGGTATAATGATTTTGAGGTTCACGCGATCCTTGTGCTTCCTGACAAGCCTTACGATAGGCACTTGGGAGTGTTTAAGGATCGCAAGAAGGCAACACAGGCGATAGAAAAGGAGATTGAGAATGGTTGATAACGTGGGCGGTTGGCCTGACCCAAACAAGCCGGGAGTGCCTTTGGAGCCTAATAGGCAAGGCGCACACGCCTTGCGAGACAAGACGGGCCTAACGCATATTCTCCTATGGACTAACCCGTGGTGGGCGGGGACGCTTACGCATTTTTCGCGCAAGCCGGAAGAGGCGGCATACGTTTTTGACTATCTCGGTCCCTGCCACACCCCCGCCGAAGTCGCTACGCTGGTCGAGGCTGCGCGGCGCGAGGAACGCGAGGCGTGCCTTGATATCTACGAAACTCTTGAGCCTATTTTACTCGATGACGAATTGGCGGGCGCGGGGTCTTACTACCGCGCCATTGAGGCGAGGAATAACCCATGACCAAAGATGAAGGGGCCGAAGCCGCAGCCGATTGGGCATTTGAACACCTGGGCCTTGTGCTATCTCACGAGACTTCGGTGAATCTGGCAAACCGTTTGTCGGCTATTGAGGAAAACGCACGGCGCGAGGAACGCGAAGCGTGTGCCGCGATGGTCGAGACACACGCATATGTTTTCAGCAATGTGCGCGGCGGTTTCATGGAATTAGACCCTCGCGCACCACAAGACCAGCACCATCGCACTATTGCTGCCACCATCCGCGCAAGGAGCACCACATGACCCGAGACGAAGAGACTATGGCCCTTTGCGCCATCCGCTACACCATTGGTCGCATGTCTTACATTGTGTCTGACGGGCAGCGATGGGCGCTTGAATGGGGCGCAAAGTCTAAGCTGGTGCGCGACGTTATCATTCGGGATTTGGAGTGGCTGATCGAACAAGAAGATAGTTACTACCTACCCGAAGGTAAGGACATCAGTGGTTTAGGTTGTGTGCGCAGCGACTCTCTGGGTTGGCGTGAAGTCCATCGGCAACTTGTGGCGATGCGAGAGGAGGTAGGTGGTGAATAGCGGTTTTCGTTTTGTTGGGGAAGCGCGTGCCGTCACAATCCGCCGCTTCCGCAAAACCCGCTTCTTCCTTAGCCTAAAAGTGCAGTTGGCAAGACGCGCCCATTCTGCTAGGAATTGGGGCGTCGCTCAAAGCGTCCTATATTTCAAGAACCCGCACCAGTATTGGGAGTATGATGATGGCTTTTAACCCCGACCTGTCCCCCGCCGTCCCCGTCCTTGACCACGGCTTTGTCCGTCTCATTGACGTGATGGGTAGCGACAAGGCTATTGTCGAAGCCGCTCGCGTGTCCTACGCGACCGGCACTAAGGTTACGCGCAAGGACCGCGATCTTATTCGTTATCTCCTTCGGCAACGTCACACCAGTCCGTTTGAAATGGCCGAAGTCAAGTTTATCATCAAGGCGCCAATCTTTGTTGCTCGTCAGTGGGTAAGGCATCGCACGGCATGTCTTTCGGGGGACACTGTTATCAATTTCGACCAACCTTCGCGGGTAAAGATCGGTCGTCGTAAGGCGTATCCAGTTACAATCAAAGAAATTTACGATAGGTTTCAACCTACTCAGAACCTTACGCGGCCGGATAAGCAAGCCAATCCTTTTTTTAAGAGGGATCGACTTAAAGCGATGCTTCTGCGTTCTTGCGACGAAAGTAGTAACGTCCCTTACCACACGCGCATTGTCGATATTTGGCAGTCCGGCGTAAAACCTCTGATCCGAGTCAATTTTTCAAACGGGGATTTTATCCGCGCTACAGCGGATCATAGGTGTTATACAGATAAGGGGTGGTTGCCCCTTAAGGATGCGCTGGCCCAAAACGCACGCTTTGCGCGCTTTGGCAAGAGCACGGGTTTTACGTCAGAAGCCCCCGTTTTCAGTGACGATGAAATCGCAAATGAAGTGTGGGTGCCCGCAAAGCAAATGCTGGGTTACGAAGTGTCTTCTTTGGGTCGAGTGCGCTCTTTTAGAAAAAGAAGTCCTGTCCGTGGAAAAAACAACCCTACCCCTAAGATGAAGACTTTAACCGTGAACCCGCAGGGTTATTCGGTCGTGGGTTTTTCTGAAAACGGAAAGACGCTTGCTTTTCATGTATCTAGATTGGTTCTTGAATCTTTCGGCCACGTTTGGCAAGAAGGGCAACAGTGTCGTCACCTAGATAATAATAGGCAAAACAACCGTTTGACAAATCTGGGCTTTGGGTCTGCAAAAGAAAACTGCGCTGATCGAATGACTACGGGCGTCGATCAGACGTTGGGAGTATTTTTTGAACACCCGTCTTCGCACTATGAAGATGGAGAGGAAATGACCTACGATATTTCGGTAAGCGGTCCCTACCATAACTTTTCGGCGGGTAACACTGTTGTTCACAATAGCGTCAACGAGAACAGTGGCCGCTACAGCGTCATGGACACTGAGTTCTTCACCCCTGACTACGAAGACATTGCCTACCAAAGCGCGACTAACAACCAGGGGAGAAGCGAACCACTTCCGCTCTGCCGCGCTATTCCAATCCGGCAGGCAATCGCCTATTCATCCGAACAGTCTTTCGGCGCCTACAACAACATGCTTGTTGAAGATGTGGCCCGCGAAACTGCGCGCATCGTTCTTCCGCTCAACACATATACGTCTTGGGTGTGGAAGATCGACTTGCATAACCTATTGCACTTCCTGCAACTGCGCGCCGACCCGCACGCACAGAAGGAAATTCGCGACTATGCCGAAGTCATCATCGGCCTTCTTGCGCCGCTGTTCCCTGCGACCTTTGAGGCGTGGGAAGACTATGTGCGGCAGGCGGTTACGTTTTCGCGGATGGAAATGGATTTGCTGGGGGCGGTGATGCGTCGGTTTACGTCGCCTTCAGCGTCGCTCTACGCGCTCATTGACGAGCACCGAGGTATTGATAACCTTGGTGCTGCCTATGGCATGTCGAAGCGCGAGATCAGGGAGTTCTTTGGTAAGGTGAAGGTGGTGGTGCCGCCTGATTAAGCGCCTGTCAGCTTCACCATACCGCCCCTGAAGTTGCGCTTGATGATAGGTGCAAGTTGCATGACTGCGTAACCAAGAGCATCTGGCAAGTGCGTAAAGCGCGATTGCGCGATCTTGGCTACGCTACCGCCCTCGTCAAAGCCAAGACTTTCCAGAGCGGTAATAAGTTCTTTACAACGGGGGTGGATAAACAACTTGATTTTGTCATCCGCAGAGTGAAAAGCGCCGTTGACGGTATTAACTCGGTCTGTGATGGAGGGGTTTTTGCGGGGGTGAATAAGTTTGAACCCCATACCTCTCAACACACTATGGTTGGTGTTGCCTCCTGCGCTGGTGTGCTGCTGATTACCGGAAGCGTCGGGGTAAATGATGAGGTTGCGACCCGCAAAGCGGTCCCGAAGCAAGTCTGCATACCGCTGAATAGTGGCGTTAGGCATAAGAATTTCGTCAATCGCGCATAGGCACTCATCACCGTCACCGTTAATGAATTTGACCATGAGCACGCCGCTCATCGGTGAGCGGTTAAAGTCGAGGCCCAAGTGTAGGTTGCACTTACCGTCGTCGTCAACGTAGGAGACAACGTGTTTGCTTCGTTGGAATGGCTGATAGACTTTACCCGTGGGGCTTTCCCATGAATTGAAATTGTTGATCCCCGACTGGACAAGATACGAGCGGTCATGCGAATCGACGTGCATGTTCCACACTTCATCGTGACCACTTTCTTTGCACGATACGACGAATACTTTTAGAGTTTTACGCTCCGCATCCCAACGCTCCGCAAGCCAATCAGGGAATAGCGGGAAAGATTTGCTGCATCGGATGGATACTTTCGGGGCGAGCAAGCTCGTGATCCGCGAAGTCTTCATACCGAACTGACGCCCGATTTCCGCGTCTGACGCTCCTTGATTACGAAGACGCAGTAGGGGTTCAATTTTCTTTTTCGCATCAAAAAGGTAAGCCTTTAGGTATTCCGACCACAACCAAAACTTAGTTTGTTTTTCTTGGCAATAGAGGCACCCTACGTCTGAGAGAAAACGAACGATATTTTCTTTGTTCGAGTCAATGAGCAAAAGCCAGCAAGTATTGCCTCTTCGGCTATACTTAGAGACTTCACTTTTAATCCCTAGATCGGATAACAAGGAGCGCATCTGACTAAAAAATGCGGAACCATCAACTCCCGGATGCTTCGTCATTTCTAGTTTAAGCGTTCGGCATCCGCGCTGATTAGCATTGCGCTTTAGCGCGGAAGGGCTGTCTTCACTTTTCGGGGCGCTACCTTCCGCACCCCATATTGCGGCCATAAAAGCGCGCTTAACTTCTAGGCTTTCATGGGACATAACCCAAGAGGGGACGCTAAACTCTTGCCCTACTTTTTTGCCAATGACAACCCCAGCCTCTAAGAGCTTTTCTGTCCCGCTACCGGCTGCCGTTACTATGTAGTTGGACGCATACCCTGTTTTTTTGTGTTCATAGGGTTCTCTCATTTTTGGGATGATGCCACAGTCGAGCAAGTGTTTCGCGATCTTGTTCATGTCAGGCAACCCTTTCCCATAAAAAAAAGATTGCATGTCAACGTATTCACTTCCGCTTCGGCGCTTACGAACGACTTTACGGGCGTGCCCGTCCCCCAAATTATACGCTACCAACGCCGCCAACTTAGCCTCTCGGCTTTGTGGTTCCCAATACACGGGGGTTTTCTCAAGATACTTAGCTTCTTGAAGGTTAACTACAGCCATATTAAACACCCACTTTCATTTTATGCTTCACAGAGGCGCGGAAAGTTTCACCTGTCTCAAGCGTGATTAGAGCGATTTGCTTATACCCCGTCTTACCAACCGCTTTGACTTCTACGGGGACAACATCGCCAGCGTCAGTAAGATGGCATACTTTATTCCCAACCTCAATCTCTGAAATTGGTTTGAAACCGCCGCCGAAAAGGGGAACCTTGGTGCAACTTAGGTGGCACGCTTCAAACTCGGCCGCGAACGTATGTTTATCCATAGACTGTCGCGCTTCGTTGACTTCGGATTCAGGAACAATACCCGCCTTGGCCGTAGTGATCGTAAACCCATAAATTCCTTTTTTGCCCGGATCAAGACCTTGGCAGTAAAGTTCGTAATACCACTTAGACCCCGCGCTAACTTTCGGGGTGCCCAGGAACAGAGCGTCACCCTGTTGATCCGCGAGTGCCGGACGAACAATCTTAGACCACATCGCCTCGTCAATGTCGGCGGCTTCGTCAAACACCGCAAACGAAATCGAGAGGCCGCGAAGGCGGTCAGGCACTTCCGCACCGAACAGGCGGATCATCGTTCCTGTGCGCTTAAGCACCAACGACATATCCGTGCGGTTGATTTCGCTAATCACTTCAGGCGGGATCATGTCTAGCAACTGCCGCCACATGATTTGCTTGGCCATCTTCAGCGTAGGGGCGATATAGACAACAAGCCCCTTCTCAACGCTATTGGCCGCCCGGTAAAGCTCGTGCATACAAAGGAACGACTTACCCGAACGTCGCCCCGCCGACACCACGCGATAGCGGGCAGGATGTAGATAGACATGCGCCTGCCAAGGGAGAAGGCCAAGATTGGCGATTGCCCTATCCTTCTCCTCCGGTTCGGGCTGCCAATTCAGTTTATCAATCGACATTAGACTTCGCCTTCGTCGTCATCCTCGCCCGCGTCAAGCTGGTCAAGGACCGCACGCTTCTTAACCAGAAGCGGCTTGACTGTATCCTTGTTCTTCATCAAAGGCGCGAGGTTGCGGTTGCGATGCTCTTCTTCATTGGCCCTGCCCACCGTGGTCGCCAACTGCCCAAGCGACTTGGTGAGACGATTGAGGTTAAGGCGCACCAACTCTCGCTTACTATCGTCTTGTGACTCAATCTCTAGGTGCCCAATTTCGTTTTCCATAAGATCAGCAACCCGGTCAATGATGCTATCGAGACGCTTGGTGCGGGCACGGATTTTCTTCAACCGTTCGGCCACTTCAGCGGCAGCCGTCAGCACAACCTCATCTTGGATTTGGGAGTTGCCGCGAAGCATCCGTAAAGCCTGCCTAGGCGTCTCATCCCCGTTAAGCATCAAGGCCCTTGCCGCATCGGCTACGCGAGGTTCTAAGTTTCTAGTCCACTTGTAACGGGAAATGCGATTTGAGATAGCTTGTGAGGTAATGCCCTTGGCTTCGGGGAGGGCAGCGATATCCTTCAGCGACCAACCAATTCTGTAATAGTATTCAAGGGTTTCCCAATCTGCACCCGAGCGATAAGCGCGCGTCTTTTTCTTCTTCCGCGAGACTTTCATCCCCGGCTTGATCGGAACTACTTTTGCGGCGCTATCTTCGGACATATAACAGTTTTCCTCATTGACAATGTGTGACCTTGTGTATAAGAAACAAAATCCCCATAAATCAAGGGGTGGCTATTGACTTTACCCATCGCACTCCACGATACACATTTGAAATACCTATCGTGGAGTGTATTGACAGATGCCGGTAAACACGCCTTCAGAGTCCTATAAAGAACACGCCGACGATTGGCGGCTGATCCGCGATGTTATCGAAGGCGCTAAAGCGGTTCGGGCGGGGGGTGACAAGTATCTCCCTAAGCTTACCGGCATGGACTATATGGAATATGCCGCCTACGCTAATCGGGCGCAGTTCTTTAACGCCACGGCCCGCACCGTCAATGGTCTTGTTGGGGCGGTATTCCGCCGCGAACCTAAAATCATTCTAGGCGACGCAAACGAGTCTCTTCGCCCTTTGCTTGACCGCTGCACAATTGACAACCAATCCTTCCTCTCCTTCTCCCGCCACATTTTCCGCGAAACCCTTTCTATGGGGCGAGTTGGCGCGCTTGTGGACGCCCCGGCCAATGGTGGCATCCCCTATTTCACGTCTTACCCGGCTGAAAGCATCACCAACTGGCGCGTAGTCAAGATGCCAGACGAGCGCGTGGTTGCCGATCAAGTCGTGCTTTGCGAATACCGTGCCGTGCCTGCCGCTGATGGTTTTGGTTCGGATGAAGAGAAATATTACCGCGTTCTTTTCCTTGATAACGATGGGCGCTACGGGCAGCAAATTTATGTTGAACAAAAGTCTCTCGACGGGCGTTCTCAATACGCTTTGGTTGGCACAACCTACCCCTCTCTCCCCGGTGCGGGCGGTTTCTACAACGATATGCCTTTTGTGTGCTTCAATGCTCGCGGAACGGGATTGAAGATTGAGAAGTCGCCTATTCTCGATATTGCAGAACTTAACAAGCTGCATTTCCAGCGTTCGGCGCAACTTGCTCACGGCCAATTTTATACCGCAACCCCGACCTATTGGGCTATGGCTCCGGTCAATAACGACGACGTAACCTACCGCGTCGGCCCCAACACGGTTTGGCTTGTGGAGCAGCCCAACGGCTGCGGCATCCTTGAATACCGTGGCGAGGGCCTGAAATATCTTGAAAGTGCTTGCAACCAACTTGAACAGCAAATGTCCGGTCTAGGTGCTCGCCTCGTCAGTGATCGCAAGAACACGGCTGCCGAAGCCTCTGATGTGGCTGCGATGCGCGATAAGGGTGAGACTTCCCTTCTGCATGAGATTGTCTCGGCTATCGACACCGGCCTTACCGACCTTCTAAAGACTTGGGTGCGGTGGCAGGGCCGTAATCCCAAGGACGTGTCCGTTCGTCTCAACCGCGACTTCGTTGGTGCTGCCATCGAATACCGGACTTGGTTGCAGCTTGATCGCGCACACGAGAAGGGCGATATTGATGACGAGACTTACTATCAGGTTCTTTTTGAGGGCGAAATGTTGCCTGCATCGTTTACGCCCCAAGATATTCCTGAGTTGATTAAGAAGGCTGAAGCGAAGCGCGCCAAGATTAAGCGCGAAGAAGAAGCCGCCAAGATGCGCGAGATTGAAGCGAAGCGCGCAAAAACATCGTCGGATAGTAGTGGTGATAACAGCAACGACGATGACAAAGACGATAGCAACTCTTAAGGAGCGTTTGTATGTCTAAGAATGAAATGAAGCTAATCAATCCGCAGCTTCCTTTTTTGCCTATGAATATCAAATACTCAGCCAGTTTGGGGCTGCCATTTCTTGAAGAGGGCAGTCTTTTCAAAAATAAAGGTGTGGTTGTGTGCGGCACCGCCCCTACGCTGGTTGAGCCCGCCACCATCCGCGAGATCAAGCGCCTTGCTGATGCTGGCTATGTAGTGTTCGCGGTCAAACAGGCTATTCGCTTGCTTAGCGAGCGCGGTGTGAAGGTGTCGTATAGTTTTGCTATGGACCCCGGCGAAAAGCAGATTAGGAAGACGCCAATCCAAGAAGGCGTTACCTACATCGTCGCTTCGTCTTGCCACCCAGCGATGTTCGATTATCTCCGCGCCAACAAGGCCGATATTCGGATTTTCCATTCGGCGTGCGGCGCTACCGAAAACGGTTTGGGCGAAATGGACTTGTATGCCAAGTATTTCCCCGACCATAGCCAACCCGAGCATGTTGCGTGCGGTGGATATACTGTCGTCAATCGCGCGGTAGCAGCGGCGCAGTATATGGGCGCAAAGCGCATCTACATTGCCGGTGCCCCTTTTGGTTGGCGTGAAGGCGCAGAGTATTACGCCCCCGGTGTCAAGGAGCCGGCAGGCAATGCCTCTGGCCCGACGCTATATGACAAGAAAATGGTGGACGGTAAGGGTTGGTATTCTAAAGCCGACCTTCTGCCTTCCGCTGCGTCACTTGCTCGCAAGGCCAAGCGCGAACCCAACCGCTTCTTTTTTATTGGTGATTCGCTCGCCGCTAGTCTTGCAAAACACCCCGAGCACTTTCTACAGAAGGTGACTGAGGTAAACTAGTTTTCGCGGGGCTGTGCCCTGCCCGAACCGCGACCCCGGTTAGTTGGTCGTTCCCTGTGGGAGATTTATTATGCCTATCCGTTTTAATCGTGCTACTTTTGCCCCCGAAGATGGTGCTGGCGGCGGTGCTTCCGGTGCCGATATCAACGCCATGATCGAGGCTGCTGTCGCTAAGGCGGTGTCGGGCCTTTCGGCCAAGAACCAAGAACTGCTTGATGAAGCGAAGCGCGCCAAGCAAACCGCTCGCGACCTTGAGAACAAGCTGCGTTCGCTTGGTGATGAAGGCGACATTGAGAAGGCCCGCGCGCTTATGGAGCAGATGCAGGCCGATGCTGACCTTCGCATGATTGTCGAGGGAGGCAAGACGGCTTACGAAGAGGTCATCAATCGTCGCACCAAGTCGGTTGTGTCGCGCGTCGAGCAGGAAAAGATTGCTGCTGAAAACGCTGCCAAGGAAGCCGCTGCCCGCGCCGAGGCTATGCAGAACCGTTGGAAGCAGGAACGTCTTGCTACTGCGGTGAACACGGCTGTTGGTAAGGCCAAGGCCCTGCCTGAAGCGAGCGAATACATCTATATGAAGGCAGCGGCGCTGTTTGAGGTTGACGACGAAAAGGGCGAGCCTCGCCTTCGCGCCGATAAGGTCAACGATGTGATCGACCGTCAGGGCAACCCCCATACGCTTGATACGTTTGTTGATTCTCTGCGCGACACCAATCCGTTTTTCTTCGGCGTGCCGTCTGGTGGTGGCGCGAATGGCGGAACGGGTCGTGGTGGTCGCAATGAGCCGGCGCGTATCAACGCTGCCGATAGCGCCGCCGTGAGCAACAACCTTGAGGCGATTGCTTCCGGCAAGGTGGTTCTCGCCAGTTAAGTAGTCAAAACATACGCGAGTATCTTGACTTTGTGGAGTTTGTTCCAATAAAGATACTCGTGTATAGTTTTCATACCCCTGCGGGGTATTGGAAGCATCCCGCCGATGCTTGTGGCGTCAATGCGGACGTGGAAACATTTTGGTTTTCATCGGCGGGATTGCCGGTAAACCTTAACCCGTAGGAGGTTTCAATGCCTAATAGCCTTTCCAATCTTGTTCCGAAGCTGCTTGCGCGTGGCCTCCTGGCCCTCCGCGAGCAGGCCGTTATGCCCCGTCTCGTCAATGGCGACTTCGGCGGCATGGGTGCGATGCGCGGCACCACGATTGACGTGCCGGTGTCCAACACCTTCACGGCGACCGACGTGGCTCCGAGCGTGACGCCTAGCTCCGCGCAGGATAGCTCCCCGACGCTGGTGCAGATTCCGCTCGACCAGTGGAAGGAAGTGCCGTTCTTCATCACTGACAAGCAGCGTATGGAGATCGAGGCTTCCGAGTCGTTCATGCCTATGAACGTCTCTGAAGCCGTGCGCGCTCTGGCGAACTCGATGGACGGTCATATCCACTCTCAGTATGTGGACGTGTATGGTTACGTCGGCACCGCTGGCGCCACCCCGTTCTCGGCTACCGTTGCTGACGTTGTGAACGCCCGTAGCGTGCTCAACAAGCAGCTTGCTCCGATGGGCGAGCGTCGCATGGTCATCAATCCCGACGCCGAAGCCAATCTGCTTCAGGTGCCGGCGATGAGCGACCTTGAGCGCACGGGTGACGAAGCGGTGAAGATCGAGGGTCGCCTTGGTCGCAAGTTCGGGTTTGACTTCTTCCAGACCACGAACGTCCGCACCCACACGGCAGGCACGGCGGCTTCCATCACGGTTGCCTCCACCACGGCTGCTGGCGCTACCTCGCTTGAACTGATCGGTTCGGTGGGTGGCACCCTGGTTGTTGGCGATATCTTCTCCATTGCTGGCAACACGCAGACCTACGTTGTGACCGCTCAGGCTACCCTGTCGGGCACCAAGGCTGCGGTGTCGATCCGTCCGGCGTTGGTGGCGATTGCTTCGTCTGGTGCGGACGTTGCCAAGCGCGCGACCCATGTGGTCAACCTCGCCTTCAACCGCGAGGCGTTCGCCTTCGTCAATCGTCCGCTCGCGGGCGTGGGCAACGGCAACGAACTCGGCACCATGATTTCGCAGATGACGGACCCGGTTTCGGGCCTGACGATGCGTATGGAAGTGTCGCGTCAGAACAAGCAGGAGAGGTTTGCGATGGATGTGCTGTATGGCGCAAAGACTATCCGTCCGCAGTTTGCTACCCGCATCGCCGGCTAATCAGCCCAGGCGTTGCGCCTCTAACACCCCTAGGGCTTATGGCCCTAGGGGTTTTTCTTTTGGCTGCCCTGGATGGGGTCGAACCACCGTGACGAGGGCCAAAACCTCGCATCCTACCGCTAGATGACAGGGCAAAAGTGGCGGGCCTAGAGGGATTTGAACCCCCAACCTACGAACTAGAACTTCGATGCACTATCCAGTTGTGCTATAGGCCCATAGGACGCGGTGGGATTTGAACCCACAACCTTCCGCTTACAAGGCGGATGCACTAGCCGATTGTGCTACACGTCCGTAATTGGTAGGCCCGGTGAGATTTGAACTCACGACCAAGAGATTAAAAGTCTCGTGCTCTACCTCTGAGCTACGGGCCTATGGTCTGGTGCGCGAGGTCAGATTCCAACTGACACTGGAAACGCTTTTAAGGCGTTCGCCTCTAGCATTTGGGCTACACGCGCAAAAGTCACATACCTTCTTCTTCGTCATCCTCTGCGTCGGTAGTGAGATCACCACCAATCATCATATGCTCTGCAACCCGAAGCATGTAAACTGCTTCCGGCACAGAAGTTTCTTCCGTAATGGTAAGCCCTGTTTGGCTTTCCTTGTCAATGTAGATAATGACAGCCTTCAAGGCCCCATCTTCTACTGCCCGTTCGGCCATAGCCATGACCTGAGAACGGGCGAGCACAACTTCTGACTTCTTACGCGCCAAGTGCTTTACTCCTGATAGGATCGGGGCTGCCAACCGCAAAGGCGGGCGCCGGTTTCGTTATGGGCAAGAATATCGTAAGCCGTGCCGCGAGAAAGCGTGTCGTGCGGCGTGATAAAGATGGGCCGGGCGGCTACGCAAAAAGCGTTAGTTTCCCGATTTACTCCAACGGGCGCGCAACTGATCGCGAGGGTCGTCAGCGCCATTAGTGACAGCCATTTCCACCGCAGCGCGTTCTTGCGAGATTTCAAGTAGCCGTTGAGTATTCTGTGCATTCACTTCACTCCTACCTTCGGCGCGCTGTTGAGCCCGCATCCCGAAGAACGCAATAACCGCAACCGCAGCAAGTGTCAACCACTGAAAGACCTTGGAGGCGCGAAAAGCCTCCCAAGCCAATATGAGCATAGGCATCTTAATCCTTCCGTCGCTTGAGAACCACGAAGATCGCGATAGCCACCGCGCCGAGCACAAGGGCCACGCCCGTCCAGACAGGCAGGGCGCCGATAGCCTGGATTGCGGGGGCAGCAGCGGTGGCGGCAGCGGCGACCGCCCCTACCTCAATGGCGCCCCGCCCGGTGCCCGTAGAAGCGGCCTGGGCGACCGTGGTGACAGGCTTGCGGATGCCTGCCATACGGAGGCCCTCGTCAATCACAGACGCCGCGTAGGGCTGCCCGCCGAGTTCGTGGCGGATGATTGCCTCCACCAACGGACGCATATGCTCGTAGGTGTGGAGATTAATAGGATCATCCGGTTCAACACCAACAGCCTTGGCGACTGCCGTGACGTAGGCCGACGTGTTGTTCTCGACCGGAGGCGCCCAACGGTTGATGATGCCCCGGACGGTCTTGAGGCCATGTCGGTCAAAGTAGGTGGTGAGAAGGACGGCGCCTGCACGGATGCCGTATTCATGCGTTTCAAATTCAGCGAAGCGTCGCTGGTTTTCGGGGAGCCAACGGTCCCCTAGGCCGACCTGCCCCGTCCAGGGGTTTCTGGGGTTGTAGTCGATATTCATGGGCGACTTGTTGCGGTAGCCACGGGAGTTAGTCACTGACACGATTATCTCCTACAGAGAATAAGGGAACACAACCCTCCCGCCCCGCCCCTATCGCCTCACGGCGATCGCGTTGCTTTGTTGAAAGCCATAGCCGCCACTCGGGGGCCGATGGTTTTCGCAAATTCGTCAGGTGAGGTATATGTGTTTTCGGCCTCAAAGTCAAAGGTGTAACCGTTAAGCGATCCTTCGCTTGCATGACCCTTACTACCGAACAACCGCTTCCACCAAGGCTTAGGTGGCTGCTCAATGCTTGGACGACGCACCCGCACCAGCAAACCGCCTGCGTTCTTGATTGCCTCATACTCATTGGGGAAACGCATATCGTCGCACACAACGGGTCGATCTTCTTCCCGCACCACAAACTGCTTTGTGATAAACGCCTTCACCCAAAAATCTTCGTCCATACACTTACGGCCCCATTCAGTGCCGAGTGTTTGCATAGTGTATCGCGGAGTGCGGCCCGCAAGGAGCATATTGGCTTCGTGCTTCTTAGCGCCCTCGATCAAATCGTGAATATCGTTCTCGGGCATTCCGATGCCGCTCAGATAGGCACGAATCATAGTCTTGAGCGGATCGGCCATCTTGACCGTCTGAAAACCATATTCTTGCTCAAGAAACTTGGCAAGCGTGGACTTTCCGGCCTGTGGATAAGGGGCGTAGATACCAATAAGCGGCACGTTATCGACTAGGACTGTCACCGACGATTCCTTTCTTGTTCGGCGTTCAACACATATTGAAGTTGGGCATTTTCATCAATTAGTCCGTTCACTGTATCGACAAGATCGCGCAGGTATTCTGCTTGCCACCCATCCAGAATCCAAGTTCGCCCTGTATGTTTGCAAGAAAATCTTGCGCTGTGTTTACCTGAGAGACTAATAAGGAGAAAATGCGGGGGCAGTATTCCCTTCCACCAATCAACGTCTTGCTCAAACTCGTCGTCCACATCAAATCTCCTTCTGCATCTTTGCCTTGACCCGCACACGCGGTTTTGCCGTAGCAATCGGCTCGCCCCGATACCACGCCACATTGGCATCGTCTACTTCCACCAACTCAGGCGGTTGTAGCACGCCGCCGCGCCATGTCAACACAACAAAGCCGGGACGGGCATAGGAAGGCGCGTCTTCGGCATACTCAAACGCCGGGTGCTGCCGGTAGGAGAGGAAGCCGCACTCCACCCCGTAGCGGCGCCCCTGATAGTCCTCTACGGGCGTGCAGGTAAGGGCGTGCGTGTGCCCCGTCACGATATGCACACCAGCCGTCAGGGCGTTGTTACGGGCTGCCATGACGCCCTGACGGTGCTTGTGCTTAACGACTGTGTGCCCGCCTTGGATACCGCTGTTGATGTGCAGCGCCCAACCATGCGTCCACCCAGGGAAGTGATCGAAGAGGCGCAGTCCTGCCATGTCGCGGAACTGATAGGCGGCTTGCGCAAGGGTATAGTCAAAACGCCTATCATGGTTTCCAACTGTCCAAAACTTCTGCGCGTTCGGGAGGCGGTAATCAAGAGACGCGATGAACTCCTTACACCCTTCAAGTTCCTGCGTCGCGTCAGGCTTGCGCTCCCACCCCAAAGGTGGATGCCGCCCCACATTGGCGCCGTCAAACAGGTCGCCGTTGAGGATGAAGATATCGGGTTCTGCACGCTCTAGGAAAATGTGCAGGGCGCTCTCGGCGGGCGTGATGCCATCGCCGGGCCACTTGTGGCGGTCGCTGGCAATGACCGCCACGCCGTCATAGAGGGATACCTCTAGGCGTTGCGGATATGCAAAAGATGACATATCGGGCGTGTGCTTGATAGACGGCAATTCATATCCGTCTGCTACCATGCGATCCCGGCGTGAATAGACGTTGCGCACGTCAATCCCGAGTGCTCGCGATACCCGTGCCGGTGAATTTCCGTTCTGCTTCCAAACCTCTACAAACTCTTCAGCACTTAGCGAGGAGAACGGGCGCATCATGTTCCTTCCGAGGGGAAAACCTGTTGGTGTCTAGCGAGACAAGATAGCCTTGTCAACGATTTATATGTCGTCGTCTAGGTCAAACTTGTTTGGCATGTCAGGCAAAGGAGCCCACCCCCTCTCAGGCGGTGTTGCGCGCGAGCGCGCCTCAAGCGTGTGCTGCAAAAGTTCGTGTGCCCAACGATACCATTTGTGGCCGCGAGTTTGAAGTTCTCTGATCTTGCTTTCGCAGCGCCGGATTTCCGCTTCGCACTCTGTCACCCGCGAACGCAAAGCCTCAATATCGGTTTGCATCCGCGTAAGCTGCGCGAGGGTAAGGCGCTCTGCGGCTTCCTCAAGGGTTTCTTCGCGCTTTTCCTTTAGTTCATCTTGTTTAGTAGATCGTCCCAACCACGCAACAAACGCCGTAGCCAACGCACCAAAGAGCGCGCTCCCTAGCGGGACGATGGCAGCGCCTATATCGACCCCCGACATTACACGACATGCCAATTAAACGCACTGTTAAAAGTCGCCACGAGAGTTTGCATAGCCATTGCTCCGAAGAGGGCGCCACCCGGAGTGAAAAGCCCTGCGCTGAGAAAGAAACACAGGCTTATAGTAGATAGTGCGGCAAAAGAAAACAACCCTCCCACGATAGAAAGTGTCTTATGGCTCGCGCATAGCGTGTATGTGTAGAAGCACGCAATTAAGAAAAGCGCAATCGACCATTGTGTTTCGGTAGCTATATTAGCCATCATATCGTATGATTGGCTACGTTCAAAGACAGCCTCCGGTTGTATTAGAACAACCGACACAAAGAAAAGAATGCTGATTGCGCAGATGCGGATAAACGACCAAGGGTGGCCAAGTAGACTTGTAACACCCACCAAGGATTTTTCTTTAATCATTGCCTGACTACCCTACGTTGGCGCCGATAGCGGGAATTTCCGCGTCTGTCACCGCGTAGTTAAGAAGCCGTAGTGATTGTATTTGGCCATAGAAAGGGGCCGAACCAGACGAGTTATTGCCGATACGGAAAATATTCATGTTAGCCGTGGGTCCACCTGTAACCGCCTGCACAGTCCCACCGTTTAGGCTTGCAGCGGCCCGCCCGGCACCGTCGATGGTCATAACAAGACGGAACAAGACGCCGGGCGTAATCGTGCCGAGCGACACAGAAGACGCAGCACCAGCAGTCACGCGATAGAGCGTAGCCGTGCTGGTAGAAGCATCGTTACGGATAAAGTAGCGGTTGTTAGCGGAGCCATCGTTGATTTCAAAGAAAGTCTGCGCATCCGCCGACGAAACCGAAGTAACGGGGATGACGAAAGAGCCCGCAATCGTGCAAGCGCCCGTGCTCGCAATCTCAAACACTTCGGTAGAGGCGAAGAAGGAATCCGCACTTCTGGTAGAAGGCATAAGGTTGCCGACAGCAGGAAGAACCGGCGTGGTTGCAAAAGGCCCCGCCTCAAGTTGTGGGGCGGCGATTTCGATGGCCGCGTTGACCACCACACCGGAAGAGGCTGTCGCATACCGCACATTGACGGCAGCGAATGCAGCACTAGCAGGGGAAACCAACACACCCGAATACCTAGTTGCCGTAGCGGAAGCAGAAGTCAAAGAGACAAAATTCGTGGTCGTCCCAACGGCTGTCCCACCCGAGTCCAACCAATCAACCGCGAGCGCAAAGGCAGAAAGCCCTGCCGTGCTGCCGCTGACTAGGCGGAAAATACCCGACGCGGTGTATGTAGTGTTGGGGGAGACAACCGCGTTAGAGGATATGGTGTAGCGCACCGCCATCGCGGAAGTCGTTGACGCGCCAGATGGTGTTATTACGACACTAGGCAAACCCACCATTACACTACTAGAATAGGTGCGTGAAATGCCCCCGCTAGTGCCTCTAAGGCTCCACCCGGTAGGGGTGCCGCCCGCTACAATGCCCTCACCACGGGGATTGTCGAGCAAATTGGTTTTGGCCCCTTCAAAAGTAAAGCGAGCCATCCGACTACGAAAACGGGGGTCGTTGGCCCCGTATTCACGGTATGTAACGCCATCGGGACCGAGGACCACAGAAGTAGCAGAACTCGCTTGCGTCCGCGAGAAGTTAATGCGTGGGTCAATGTAGTTTGGAGCGATGATAGTGCCGGGAGCGGGCACACGAAGCGGCACCCATCCCGTAGTCGTCCCCGTGGTGCTAGAGCTACCGTATTGCTTATAGTAAAGATGCCCGCCTTGGTCTGTGCGGTTTGCGATATCCCCTACGTTACCAGACACCACAGTTTCAGGTGAGCCCGTAACGACGCCATTGACGATACCATTACCAACAAGCCCGGTTTCAGAGATAGCCGAGAAAAGGGTTTGCAAAGCGCGGGTGTGCGACACACCGCGAGGCGTCGATTTGGTGGAGCCGTTACCTCCGTAGAAGCCGACGCGGTGCCCGCTACCGCCGACGATGCTATGTCCGTTAAACTCAAAGGCATTGGTAAGGCCGGGAGTGTTAAACGCGGTGAACGTGCCTTGCGTCCACGAACCAGGGAAGTCAGTAGAAGTCGTGGTTTGGAATTGGCAATCAATAATCGTGGCGTCAAGCGATGTACCCTGCTTACGAATGCCGTTCGCGCACTCGCGACCACGGAACCCTACGACGGTTCCGCGCTGCCCAAGAAGATACACAGCTTCAGCAACCGCGCCTTCTGCGGTGCATCCGATTATGCGGGTGTCGTCACCGTCGATATAGTAGCCCGAGTTGCAGAACTGTGCGTAACTTCCATCCACGAGAGCCGCTGTAGTGCTTGTCTGGACGTTAAAGCCGTCCCGAAGATTACGCGCGACGCAGTTAATGAACATGCTACCGGATTGGCTAGTGACAAATCCGATACCCGTAGAGGTATTGCCAATAGGCCCATATGCGCGGCAGTTGACAGCCGAAGGGTCGCGGCCACCCGTTTGCACGGTATAAGACGCAGACGAAAACCGAGCGGTAGAACCGTTATCGAAATTCAGAATTTCATTCGTGGTAAAAACACCATCCACGCCACGAAGCGTAACCGTGGCCGTAGAGGCATTGGTGCTGCCCGTGACAATGCCTGTGGCGCCGCTAGAAGCGCCAGTGACAAAGGAGTTATTGATGATAGAACCAACCGCGCTTACGAACGTGAAATTGGCCTGTTCGTCCGGGCGGAACCGGAGGAACGGCATGTTAGACGCATATCCGGTCACGTTCGTAAGATAGAACGTGCTGTCCGAAATGCGGACACCGCCACGGGTATCAAATGCCGCCTTCGGATCAGCGGGATTGCCACGACGCCAATCACTGATAAGCAGACGAGTGAACTGGTTACCGATATTGTTTGAGGTATTGTTCTTAACGTCGACACCATCGTTACCCGAACTAGTAACAGTGAGGTCTTCAAACGTGTTGTATAGAAAGGTGCCTACCTGAAGCCCGAGACCATAACCTACGGTATCTTGGATCGTCACGCGGCTAATCCGGCAGCGCGTGAGTTCGGCACCACGAATACCATGCACGTTAGAAGTCGTGCTCTGGTTCACGCGATTGCCATCGAGTTTAAGGTCCGAAATTACACAGTCCGTGCAACTCGCAAAGTTAAGGATACCGACATTGGCCGAAGATGCAATAGTAAGCGTAGTGGTTTTGTCACTTGCGCCGCGAAGCGTGATGCCCGTTTTGTCTCGGAAATGAACTGCATAGCCAACCCCCAAGGGGTCTGTGCTTTCAAAGCGGTAGTTACCTTCTGGAATGTAGATGGTCTTTTCGCCCGAAGCCAGCGCGCGGCGAAGAGAGGGGGCGTAGTCTGTTCCATCTGCGGAATCATAATAGTCGAGCATAGACACGCCAAAGGTGCCGATAACATCTTCACGAAGCGTAGACGCTTGGTTGGAAATAGCCTCAAAAATGCGCGGAAAATTAGTGGGATAAGTAAACGGCGTAAAATCCGTATCCCTGAAAACCTCCCCATCAATGCTAACGGACCACGCCATTAGGTCAACTCCTCAAGGGTGATTTCCACCGAATACCGCTCAAAGCTAGACTCATTAATAACAGAAGTATCCACCAAAGCACAATACATGACCCGCTGTTGCGCCATAGACGAGGGATCATCAATATCGTGCATATACATGACTTCTTTGCCTTTACCTAAGCGTTGCCATTGCCCGATGAATCCCCAGGCTTCATTTACTGTGGCAAACTCAAGCGAGAATGTTGCTTGTCTGTAGATAGGAAGGTTTTGCGTAAACCGTCGCCCGTAGGGTGTTCTGCGGACAATTGAGGGGTCAACGTATTGCCACGTTGCACCGTAGTTCATGTTGATCTCGGGTTGCCAATATGGCCCCGCAAGAAAACGCCCGATCTCGATAAACCCATCAGGATTAGAGCGGTCAGTGATGTAAACAAACAGGTATCTGCCCGCGACGGCATCCGTCATGGTGTGCCGGATTACCGGAGGCGAAACCTCATCTTCGCTAGTGCCTTCCCAGCCAAAACCACCCCACGGATCGGCGCCCCACACCACAGTCGGTGTCCAGGCAGCGATGGGTCCGCTAGTATATTCACGAGCCGTGGTCACGTCTGTCGTGCTGTTAGTCACTACAAACTCGACCGTAGCCGAACTTGTCAAATTATGGCCAACAATGAAGAAGCAATTGAAATAGCGAGTCGCTGTAGTGCCTGTGTCCACGCTAAATTGCGTGCTAGTAGTGGAAGCGTTGGTGGTGCGGGCCTTCTCTTCTTGATCTTGAGTGCGAATGTTGGCAAGCGGAAGTGCAGCCGTCCAAGACCCGCCGCTTAGCGCCCCTCGGTCGCTCTCAATATGTCGAAGAATTGCGAGGTTGCCCACCTACTATTACCCCCAAACTGTAAAGGTGACGGCGCGAGAGATAGGTTCGCGAGATACGCGAAGCACACGGAAGTTCTTGCCACTAGTAAGTCCGAAGCGCGGATAGGTGATGTTTACAGTGCAGCCGGGGGTAATATCAAGATTGTCCCCATAAAGCTCGATATCAAAAGACTGACGCATGGGGCCAAACAGCGCACCGCGCCTCTCAGCCTCAGACACCGCTGGCGTCTCGTAGACAAAAAGACTTTCAAGTACTTCATCACGCCAAGTCCGCGCCTCTGTTTGAGTAGAGGCATAGGTATAAATAACAGGGAAGAACGGTGCAGTAAGCGAACGCTTGCTTACGTCTGTGACGGAACCCGAACATTCATCTTCGCCCAAGGGGCGCCACCGCTTCCCCCAATTTACGGTTTGCTTGTTGAGACGTAGATCGGCGGGACGCGGGGTGATGGTGAAAATGTCTCTCGCCACCACTATCGCATCGGCAGGATATTTCTCGACTACAGATATGATTTCGGCACTAGTAACCGTATAGGGAAGCACCTTAAACGATTCCACATCACCAAAAAGCGACTCGCCCCCGGTAGCGTTGTGGCCCACGCGAAGATGCTGCAATCCCGTAATCGCAGTTCCGGTTGCGGATTTTACTTCGCCACCTTCAACGTAAGAAATGATGTTGCCTGTGCCATCTATGGTCACGCCCCAAGTGAAAAACGAATTGGCTGTATGCGTGCTGGTCGCGCTTGCCGTAGTGGTTGAAGCGGCCTGAGTTCTACTTACGGTAAGGTTGGCCCCGCCCGCGCTGTTCTGAAAGCGGTAACGGTTATTCTCAGTTCCGTCATCCAGTTGGAAGATAACTTGGTTAATACCAGAAGGCGCGTTCTGTGGGATGCGCGAGCGACCAAGGATCGTGCAAACGCCTGTGCTGCTGATACCAAACTTGGAAAGCGGAGCGGTCACTATATCCGCCCCCCGAGTGCTTTCCCCCGTTGATACCGCCGATGCGGGTAAGATCGGGGTTGATGCAAAAGAACCAAGTTCAAGTTGGGGCCAAGAAATGCGTAGGGTTACGTCAGTGGCTACGGCAGAAGTTACTAAACCCAGCGCGACCTGAAAACTAACCGCTGATACCGTCGTAGTAGATACAGTGCGAGTTTGTGTGACTCGTGCGAATGCGCTAGACAGAGTGAAATTTACGTCCGACGTTACTAGCGCCGTACCGGCACCGTTACGCTCAACGATACGGTTTCGAGCGACTGAGACATTCGTGAGCGTCCCACCCACCAGTCGTGCGAATATCGAACTCGTCCACTGTTGATTTGCCGAAGCGGGAGCGTCAAGATTTCCACCAAACTGCAAAGTCCAAGTAAGCCCCGTAGGGGAACCAGCAGCACGAACATCAACAAAGGTTCTGCCCTCTTCCACACCCACGGAAGCGACCGAAGTGGACAAACCCGCCGCGTTCGTCACAACCCAACCAGTAGGCATCGTCCCAGGACTACCCACAACAGCGTTTAGTGCGCGCGGGTTTGCTATCTCATTAGTCCGCTGCCCCTCGATCCGAAGAGTCGCGTCACTCCCATAGAACCGCGCCGTGTTGGCTGCATACTCCACCCAGGTAGAGCCGTTGCTGGCAAGCGCGGTCGCCGTCAAACTAGAAGTCTGCGTTCGCGTCAGGCTGAAGGAAGGTCCAAGGGTATTGGGCTCAATGTTGGTTTTACCCGGCGTATCAAATCGCTGGACACGGAATTTGCCCGTCTCTACGTCGAAACTCCACCAAGCGCCGACGCTATTGGCGATATCCGTAAGCGCGTCGGCAACCTTCCGTTCGTCGCCGGCAGGCGTAAAGTATTGAAGAGCGGCACCTTGGATAGAGTTGAGCGCGGCGATATCGGCAGTTTCTATTTGCGCCGAAGTAAACCCACCGGGACGCGTCAACACCCAATCAAGCATATCCCCCGCGCGTGCAGGAAAGCGAAAGCACGTCATGCCTTCAAATGTGCCGCTAAAATTGGTCGAGACAGCAACACCTATGGTCGCGGCGGTAGACGCTGCTTGGAAAGGGTGGGTGCCCGCCTTGCCGAGAATTTGGAATACATCTACCCCGTCAACACGCATGGCGACGTTACCAGCAGCGGTAGAGCAAGTGACACCAAACACATACCAATCACCGGCTGTGGTGGACACGGTTTGCAAAAGCGTGCCCGCCGTTCCTGCCGTCTTGCGGACGTTGCCCGTAACGGCGGATGCGGTCCATTCGCCCGTAGAACCCGTGGTCGTCCACCCCGTCAAGCCACTATCAAAGCTGCCGTTGGTTAGGAAGTCCGTGCCGTATCGCATTCCCACAAAGTCAACAGTAAGAGGACCATCGGCGGGAGCCGCGAGGCGAAATAGGCCGAGCGTATCACACGTCGCGTAGTCGGCAGGAGTGATAGCCGCCGCGACCAAAGCAGAATAACTTGTCGTGTTGCCGCCTCTTGAAAGAAGCACACCGCGATCCCGCAATGCAATCACGCCGCCGACAATACCGGCGAGGTCATCGGTATATGCGTAGACGTTGTTAACCTCGTCAATAAGGTGAGGTTCAACCTGAAGGCACACGCCCAGCCCACGGGGCTTAGTTACGTCAGTCCAGTCTGCTGTGCCTTCCTCACTACCAGTGCCAGCAAAGCTATCCGTTTGGAAAGGGATAACCGTAAGATCACGCTTATCCACAATATCAATTTCAACTTCATCACCAACCGTCAGGCTACGAATGACGCATTGTGCTACTAGGTCGAAATCAGAAAATACCGGATCAACAACATCGGTGTAATATACATCAATGTCGTGACCATCCCAGCAAACGGACACGAACGTATCGAGTTCACCATCTTCGTTAGCGAGTGTGATCTTGCCAAATGAAGTCTGCGCGGCACCCGTGAGTGAGACGTTGTTGAAGATTTCTTGCGTGAACCCAGGTGGGGTGACAATCCGACGATCCCAATAGGTTACAGGCAACGGGTCGGCCAAGACTGTGCGAAAGCCAATGTCGCTAAAGTAATACGAAACAGTGCTTGAGAGGGTAACGTCGTACCCCTCCATGCGGATAAGCCATGCCATTAGGCCCGCGCCCCCACCCGCTCACGAGGCGCTTGCGTGACCATGCGGCGATTGCTGTCAGCCGTATCTTCAGTGGCTTCGGCGGTGCGCAAAGTGGTTTTCACGAGTTCCTTCTTCATGCTTGCGACTTCTTGACGGAGAGCAATGTTGTCTTCACGAAGGCCACGGATTTCGGCAACAACAGCTTGCATATTGCCGCCGCCCATCGCCACGCCAAGGTCGCCGTTTGACATGCGACGGAGAGGGACAATGGCTTCGCGACCTGCTTCCCCAAACATCGCCATAGAGGCGATGTGCGGCTCAGAAACCACGTCGGGGATACCACCCTTGGCAAACTTGGTGATGCTCAGTTCACCAAGCGTGGATTGAATATAGTCGCGAACAGCCTTCCATTGGAAGCTACTGGCGAAGTTGTCGCGTGCAGCGTTAAGCAGCGTCTCCGCACGGCCCGTAAGGCCCTCAAGCGCGCCCCTATCGCCGCCGCGTGCGGCAGCAAGGTCACGGTCATAGAATTGGCGTGCAGAGGCAAGCCGGTCAGGCGCCGAGTAGCCACCAAGGTCGGAAGTGCGAAGCCCCTCAAGGAAGTCTTTAATGTTGTTTTGGAGGTCGCTAAACACGCGCTTGGTTTCGCGGTCTATAAGGTTGCCATAGTTCTCAACAAACGGGGCAATTTGTTCGGCGGTATAACCCATTTGCTCAAGATCTTGGGTCAGCGCCTTAATCTGTTGCGCGCGATTGATAGACGCTTCAAGTTCGTCAGCCATAGCGTCCTTACCTTCAAGGCGCCAGCCGCGAATCTTGATCTCATCACTAATGGTCTGAAGACGAAGCTGCCGTTCGCTATACATAAGGTCGATTTGCTTCTTGCGTTCGGCAGCGATTTCCGCTTCACCGAACCCAAGACGCTGCGCTTGCCTCGTGTATTCATCGAAGTTAGCGTTGAGTTGCTTCATCGCGTCGTTAAATTCGCTCGACGGCTTGCCGATGTTATCGAGAACATCGGAGAGCGCCGTAGCTTCTTGGACGACAGCGACTAGGTTATCAAAGCTGCTGATCTCAACTGTGTTGAGGGCAGTCTGCACACGCGAATTATTGCTGGACAGACGGCGGAATGCTCCGCTCTTGGCAAATGCCTCTTCAAGAGAACGGGGGCCTGTGCTTTCGCCACCGCCGACAGAGCCGAAGCCAAACTGGTCTTGCGCCTTAAAGTCCTTACCGTTAAACCACAGCCCAAGGCTCTGTAGGGTTTGGTTAATCTGGTCGGCCTGTTGGCGCGTCTGCTGTGCGATTTCGCTAGTGTCAAACCCCTTGCCAGCCGCGCCATCGAATCGCAGCATACCACGCTCGTCAAGCTGCACCCAAGCGTCGCCGCCAGAGAAACCCTTCTTGGGACCGATAAGACCACCAAGAAGACCGCCGCCCGCGCCACCGATCAAACCGGCTGCCAACAGGCCGACAGGACCACCGAACGCTGCGGCCAGCCCCACGCCAGCCAAAGCGCCTGCTCCCGAGCCAATCATGCTGTTGGTCTTGCGGGCGGGGCTATTGCCAGCAACCATACCACCCAGGAGGCTGCCAAGCGCGAACCCGCCGCCGACGCCGCCAAGGGCGCCCATGAGCGTAGTGCCCCCAAACAGGCTACCAGCGGACGCCGCGCCGGGCATGGATACCCCGCCAGCCGTCGCGATAGAGGCGGGTGCGCCGCTGCTGAAAATGCTGGGGAACGCGGACGCGCCCCAAGAGTTAATGCTTGCACCAATGCCGCTAAAACCACCCCCCGGCAGAAGGTTAGAAAGGCCGCTCAGTTGCCCGATAGAGCCAAGGAAGCCCATCCCGCCACCACCCCCGCCGCCACCGCCCCCAGCGGCGTCTACGAGCCCCCCAAGCGTCGCACGGGTGCCTCCGAAGATGCCATTGAGGATTGGGTTGACGACAGCCATGCGCAGAGCCGTTTGCGCCACCGACGACATGACCGCACGAGCAATGTCACCAAATCGAATGCTGCTAATCTCACCCTTGGCGAAGGCTTCGGTAATAGCGTCGCCAATCGTTTCAAATGCACGTTCGCCAGAGCGGGCAAGTTCATCCCACGAATTGCGAACTTGCTCAGTGCGGCTTCGGGCAACGCCGAGAGCGCGGATAGACACTTCAAGTTCGGGCGTAAACGCGGCGCCGTATTGCTGACGTGCGCGAAGCAAAGCAATTTCGATTTCACGCTGTTCGACAGTCGCGGTGACAAGTTCGCGCTCACGTTCAAGGACGGCAATTTCGTCGTTGTTCTGCGCGGTTTGTCGGCCAGCGGCCAACAGACGTTCCGATCTCTCAACACGACCGAGGACACGAACAAATTTTTCCAGAGCGACGGCGTGTTCTTGTGTTCCGGGGATGGCATACTTGGTTGCTTCTGCGTATGCGCGGACGCTCAGTTCCGCTTGGCGACCAGCTTCTGAGGATTGAAAATACCCATCCGCAATGCGGTTATTATCCGCAATGGTCCTTTCATTTTGCGACAGAACTTCTTCCATTTCTCTCGCGAGGCGACGCAAGGTGAGTTCTTGAACACGCAGCAAATCATTTTCAATGTTAACTTGCTGTCCTGCGTTACGGGCCGCGTCGCGAAGCCGGTCTTGGGCGTCAGCAACCTCTCGGGTAGCGCCAGCGGCTACGGGCGAACGGTTAGCGACGCGCTCAAGGTCATCAAGAAACTCTTTGACCGCGTTTTGGGCGCCCCTGCCTCCCCGGTCGTTATTGGCGCCAGGAACCGCAGGCGCATTCGGGGGCGGAAGGGGGATAGTATCGTTGGGGTTTGGTAAGGGCGCGTCGCCCGCATACCCCCGCATAGTCGCTATTTGCGAAGCAAGCGCGGCTACTTCCGTTCGCAAAGTGACGGCGGTTACAATCGCGGTGTTAAAATCGCCGTTAACGGAGGCTTTAGACAACTCTTCCGCAAGCGCGGCAACACTCGGAACTAGATCGCGAATATTCTCGGGGAGGCCATTGGGGCCGCCGAATTGTTCGCGCAGTTGCCTTGCTGCATCTTCTGCCGTGGTGAGCCCATTAATGACAGCACGGATCGGGGCCAACACGGACTGTAGGTTATCCAATCGAGATTGCGTAGCAGCAATCGCCTCCGGGTTCGGGCGGAAAGCCTCTTGTTGCGAACGCAAACCTCTCTGCAACATGCTATCCGCACCGGAGAGATTTCTAAAACTTGGAGACATCGCGCCATAAAGCTGCGGAAGTGCAGCTTCCGCCTCGCGAAGCCGGCTTCTAGCGATGTTGGCTTGCGCTTCCATAATGACAAGCGACGACTGTGCTGCTTTGCGAGCCGCGACTTCAAACGAATCCCCGAGCCGCGTATACACCGTAATAAGTTTGTCGGTTTCGGTAGCAGCCGATCCAGTGATCGCAAAACCCCGTTCAAGGATAGTTTGGAAGTTTTCGCTTTCTTGCTTAACTTTATCGACAGCGCGAGACGTGTCTGCCGCAGAGGAGCGGAAACGATCCATCGCACGGCCCGCAACGTCCGTGCTGCTCCCCACCAAAACCGCCCCCGCAGAAACGGCAAGAAACCCGGCATGAATAAGTCGAAGTTGTGGGATAAACGCTGCAAATGACACCAACAAGCGAACAATAGCGAGGGAAGACAACGCAATAATTGCGGCAGCAAAAGTGTTTATGTGGGTTGCGGCAACTTCAAAAGCCGTGCCTAGTGCGTCAACAACTCCGCTTTCACGGGCAAACTCAAGCAGCCGCCGAAGATTTTCCGTAGCGATAATTACCGCATTAGAGAATCCAGATTCCCCGAGTTCTGCCGTCGTGCGGGAAAATTCGGTCCCCAACCTACCAAACGACGCCGCCATAGTATTAGACGTGCGGGACAGTGTTTCCGCGCCACCAGACATAATATTGATTTGCCGGATAAACTCTTCGGCATATCGAGCAACGTCTAGCGTGCCCTCTTCAAACCGCTTATTAAGATCAACTTGCGCACCATCAACTTCGTTAACGGCTCGTTGAAGGGCAGCCATCGCAATAGGTAGTCGGTCGCCCATCTGGTTACGAATTTCTTCAGCCATGAACTTGCCCTTAGACATGGACTGTTCAAGAGCACGCATAATACCCATCGTATCCGCAGAGCTAAGACCAAAGTTACGAGACGCCTCTGAAAGCTGAGTAAAGGCGTCACGAGTTTGTTCGGTCGTAAATCCAGCCCCTTGCATAGCAAGCGAAAGACGAGCAAACGAATTACCTACTTCACCAACAGAGAAGCCGATGCGGTTTGCCTCGTTAAAGAGGAAGTTAAGATCAGATGCGAATTGCCCCGCGCTACCCGACACTGTACGAAGGGTATTCGTGAATCGCTCAAACTCCATAATGCTTTGCGTGATTTCACGCAGAGCAAGGGTGCCAACTAGAGCTTGAAGTGCTGCATTAGTCGAAAACACAAGTCGGCCAAAACCGCCCATACTAGAATTGGCAGCGCCGAAGGCAGCGGCAGTCGTGCGAGCGTTGTCGTTAAGTGTGCGCAGCAGGCCGCCTTGACGCGCGATCTCACCGCTCGCGGTTTGCGTGGACCGTGTGAATACACCATGCGCGCGAGTCGCTTCGACAGAACCGACGCCGAATTGGCGAATGACGGCTTGGTATTGGGTTAAATCTTTCCGGGCTTGAGAGATTACTTGTGATGCTTCATATGTTGGGAGTTGACGATTAGCCCGGCCTTGGATGCCCGTAAACCGCGATTGAGAGTTCTGTAGTGCGCGTTCCAAGGCGATTTGACGATTGACGAATTGCCGATGTTCTTGCTCTTCTTTCTTTTGATTTCTAAGCCGCTGTCTTTGCACCAATTCATATGCCCGCGCTTGTTCTTTCGTCGCGCGTTCTACATCACGAGTCTGATCGGTGAGCGATTTTTGTCGCATCCGCGCCATGCGAACGATAGCCTGAATTTCGGCACGCTCTTGATTGAAAAGTAGTTGACGTTGCTGCTTTGCAACCTTTTCCGCATTACGCAACTCACGCTCTTGCGCGCTTATCCGCTTCTTACCGCCATCTTCCGCAGCCTTAGTCTGACGCTTCTCGACCGAATCTGCCTTGGCCACAAGGCCGTCAAGGGCCTGCATCGCGCCCTTTACGGACGCGATGTTGACCTTGATTTCAAGATTGGCGATTGAGTCGGACACGCCTATCTCCTAGCCGGGGCCTTACGGGGCGGCGCCGATGCCTGTTGCGGGAGATTTGCTGGCTTGCTGGTGGCTTTAGCCGCCTTTGCAAGATTTGACTGTGCCGTAAGATATGCACCGTCAATAATCGTTATACCGTCAACCTCATACGAAAGCAATACTCGGCGGGTGAGCCGAATATAGGCATCAATTTCGCTGTATGAAATTGGGTTAGAACCAAACCCGCTAGACCCGCGTTGTGCGTGAAGATCACCAAACACTTTCCAAGTGTCTGTGTATTCTTCAGGAAAGTCAGGAAGTGTTAACTTCCCCTCAATCTCTACACGCTTGGCTTCCCACGTCGGGCCTTTGCGATTAGCGATTTGGTCTAGGGCACGATTGAGACTATCCGCCTCGCTCGTGCCGTCTTCTTTCTTAAGATGCAGAGCGAAGTATCGCTCTGCATATTGCTTTAGAAGGTCTTGACCTTCCTCAAGAAAACGTAGCCGGGTCGTCAAGCGCCTCGCTAACCTGATCGCGAATCCAAGCGAAACGCAGGTCGGTATAAAGCGTGCGAGCGTTCTCGGGCGTAAACGGAACGTCCAGCTTCGACCCGTCATTGGGGTTAACGAGATACCACCCCTTAGTCGCGGCCACGAACGTCTCAGCACGCTCTGCCTCAAGTTCATCCGCCGTCATGGTCGCGCGGCCACGGGCCTTCAGGCGCTTGTTGATCGCGGCCTTCTGCACCTTCTGCACTTCGGGGCTGGTCAGGGGCAGGAGGTCGATATGCGCCTCCTTGCCTTCCGCATCGCGGATCGGCTGGCGGGTCTTCGGATGGAGGATAGGCACGAGCACAGAAGCGGTGTTGTCAACCGCGAGGGCATCAAAAGCAGACATTCAGGATTTCTCCGAGAGGTTGTGTTCAAGTCCGCAATAGCGCGGGTGTAGGATACCTATTCGATTGCGTTGGCAAATGCAATACAAAAAATGCGACGCGGGCACATTTCTATGCCCGCGTCGCTGCTAGTGGTTAGGTGTTGCTGCGCTGGATCACGATGGACGAAGTGCCCTGCGCGGTGTTAGCCGCGAGCGGCTTCAGCGCAATGAACGGCATCGTCACCGTAATCCCGGTGTCGGGGCTGTCGTCAATAGCACCGCCCGTGTACTTGATGCGCGGCAGCGTAACCTGAATGAACGCCGTGCTCGACGTGAGGCTCGACACGTCCTGAAGGCGAAGGATCAGAGACGACTCGGTTTCGTTGACGAACTTGTTATGGGCAGTCGCGTCAACGAACAGCACGCTAATCGTGCCCGTAACGTCAACGTAGCGGCCCCACAGCATGTCAACATAAGTCTCGCGACCCACCGTCTGCGGCCCGGCCATGTTGTTGTTGATGGTGATTTCAGCCGAAGTCACCACGCCGAGGACCGAACCACCTTCATACAGTTCACCATTCACGGCGGCGAACGGCGTGGTCTGCACCTGAGCCGTGTAAGTCGAAGCGACCGTGCTACCAGCAAAGCCCGTGCCGTCCTGGCCCATAACCGAGAAGGTAATGCCGACCATGCCGGAAGCCGGCACGTTAATCGTCATCTGGTTAAAGCGAATACCACGGAACTGCTGATACAGGGTCTTGTCGGTCAGCCAACGCTCGATGGTGAAGGAGCGGTAGGTATTTCCAACCGACACCTTGCGGCCAAAGGTGGCGATGACGCACGAGCCAGTAACCGTGGTGCCGATGGTGCCCGGCTCAACCTCAATCGTGCTCACGCCAACCGACAGCGCCGTGAACAGGCGGTCATGCAGGCCGGCAACGGCGGGCGTACCAGTCACAGCAAATACATCGCCAACGCGGAAACCATTGGTGGGGAAGTTAGCCGAAGTCACGGTAAAGCGGCTAGTGCCGCTGTTGGCGACAACCGACGTGAAGTTGGACGAAGCGCCAGCGGCCCAGGTGCCACCCATGATCGCTTCGATAAAAGCATCCCACGACTGCGCGGAAAGTTCGCCCGTAATGTCGCCCGTCACCGAACGATAGCCGTGGCGCACGTCCTGACGCATACGGTCGGAGCGGCGCTCTTCGGACTGGTAAGTTTCCTTTTCGAGATTCAGGTTGAAAGCAACGTCGCGGATAGACTGGAAAGCCGTGCTAACCGGGGTCGTGCCGAACGTCGATTCCGCAAGGAAGCCAATATCGACCAACGAACCAACAGCAATCGTGCCACTCATTGTGCGTCTCCATGCCAAAAAGCAGCGAGCGACCGCCGCAGATTACAAAACTACAACTAGTCTAGTAATCGAGACGCACTAAGAAAGTCAAGACGCGGCAGGGATATACGCAAAGTAGGGCACAATTACGCGGGATCGCCAGAATGGGCCTTCGCGCTGCCCTGTAGCCTCACTAGGGGTCTGTTCAATGTGTGCGACCGTGGTGGAAGCGGTTAGGCGCAACCCCCGATAAAAATGTGCTTTAATACTTTTCACCAAAGCATCTGCCGCAGCCGTGCCTTGATTCTGCGGAACGTAAATATCAATCTGATATTCACCGGATTCAAAATCCAAGGCGCTTCTGTGGTTAGCGGCTGCTCGCGTGCGTGCGGGAAGAAAAGACACGCGAACGTGCGACCTATCGGCAGGGGGCGTAAAGGAGACGTTCTCCCAAGCGATAGGGAGGGTCGCGTCAAGTTCCGAGAGTTTCTTGTTGAGGATATTGCGGATCACGGTCATGCGCGGATACTCCTTGCTTCAAAGACTGCATCCTTAACATATTGCTTCCAACTCTTTGTGTGAATGCGGACCATACCTTGCGGCGCCTGCCAGCTAAAACCTTCGGCAGTCGTTTTGATCGGCTCACGGAAATCATACCCGCCGAATTCAAGCAGCCCGATATAGGGCGCGCTGTTGGCTAGGTAAATAGCGTCGTGATTGCGTGGCCGGTATGACTTATAGACAGCCCAAGCCTTGCGGGTAGTAGCTTGACCATCGCGGTCTAGCGCACTCATGGCGCGGGGCACGTTAAGACCCGCTACCCAACTACCGCGCGCCTGCCCCACACTATTCGGATCATACCAAACAGGAAATTCCCCGCCGGGGCCTACTTCAGAATCAACCGGGGTCTTAAAAATGATGTCTTCAGTCAAGTAACCGACAGAATTTTGGACAACAACATTCAGTCGCTTCTCAACCAAGTTGACAAACTTCTGCACATCGTCCTTGAACGTCATTTCTTTGCCAAGATACGATACATAACTACTGTGCCGCTTTTTGGAATTGGGAACACTTGCGTAATCTGCAATCCGGTGGAAGCCGTAGTCGGGGTTTTGATGGACATACCGGGGAGAGGGGCGAAAACGATACCGCGAGCCGCAAGATAGATTTCCGTATCTTCGGTCCCCACCATTTCACCACGGTCGAAAGCATCGCCGCGAGAAAACGCTTTGCCGAGAATGTCCTGCGTTTCGGTGCTCGCCGTCACCGTGCCTGTCTCGGGGTCGAAAGTGGTGTTGGCGCTTCGCGTAATGCGAAACGCCTCCCCGTAGCGAGTGAGCATATTGAAAACAGTATTGTCGCGGATATTGGTATAGAAGGCGCTCACGTCCGCACCACCTTGCCCGCGCGCATGGGAGAGACGATGTTGCGAAGAATAAGTTCAACATCGCGGAAGACAGTCACAACAGGCGCGTAGTTGGCATACTTGACGCGGATAGGACCAACCTCTTCCTCAATCGCCGCGCTGTTGCGGGTGATATCGGGGTTGAGGTCGCTGTTAATGGCACGGATAGCCAACGCGCTAACCGCATCTTTCAGTTCCTTCGGGATTTCGTTTTGGTAGATAGACCAGCCGTCTTGGCGTTCTGCAAAAGACCGAGGCCATTGAAGGGCTTGGGCTTCTGAATACTTAACACCAACCCAACGTCCAAAGTATGCGCCCTCGATGTAGCGCATAGCCTGCATGATGTGGCCTTCGGTCAAGCCGGTAGCCGAAAGGCCATAGAGCGAAGCATACGCCGTGACTTCCGCCGTAGAGACGTAGGTTTGCGCGTCGGCCTTAGCCGTGCCATCCTCAACGATAAGTGCCACGCCTTAACTCCCTATTGCGAGAGGGGAAAGGCTTTCTATAACACGATTAGGCTTGACTTTCTAGGTATGCCTTATGCTCGGCCAACCATACGGCGTCGGCTTCCTCACCATTGGTGCCGCCAAGCCAAGGGCCACCCAAGGTGAAGTGAGCAATCTTAGCCGTGTCAATGTCATACCCATGCTCACCGACAAGGCAGTTCCATTCCTTCGGCAAGTCGCCAATTTCGTGATCCTGAAGCCAGAAGAAGCGATGAAGGTCGCGGCCCGGCACCGAATTGACTACTTCGGTCGTAAGCGCGGCATTGCTCGGGTGATCGCAGTTGAACAACATAACCGACGACCAATTCTTGCGGTTGTAGAGCGTCTGTGCTTGCGAATCCATCTTCAACCCATCGCGCGGCTTGTAGTTGTGCTTGACGCACATAACCGCATATTGAGGGTCGGCAAGATCAAACAAATTCTTCACATCATCCAAGAACAGCACGTCGCAATCTGCGAATAAAGCCCAACCTTGTTCCTGAATGATTGGGGTAAGGAAGCGCGAAATCGCAAACTCCGTCGATTGGGGCGCCTCAGAGATCACGTCCCACATCTGGCCCTGCTGATAAACCACGGTGCGCCAAAGCAACCCCAACTCGGATAGGTGCCGCGCTTCAAGCGGTGTCACTTGCACGTCTTCGCTCGCCCGCGCCAAAAGGCTGTGCTCGGCAACCTTGAAAGCAATATCTTCCCGTGGATCATAACCGAGATAGACGTTAAGCATGTGTCACTCCCAAATCAAAATGAAATCATCCACTACGCGGTGAACAGGCTTCGCGCCCCAACCCATGAGAATCTTGATCGCCTCATACTGTTCCCAGCCGTAGAAGTCGTGCGGCTTCTGCTCGATACAGATGATCGGCTTGTGGCGGCGGATGGTGTTCTCGGCCCCACGAAGAACGGCGGGCTCATACCCTTCCACGTCAATCTTGATCGCGTCGATACTGCGATCAAGACCAAACTCATTCGCCAGATACCCGTCAAGCGTCACGGCTTGTGCGGGCAAATGAGCCGCGCCGGCAATCTTTTCGCCTGACAGCGGAGCAACGTGGGTGTGGCCTGAATTGTCGCGCTCAAACGAAATCTCGACAGGGCCTTCAAAATCGGAAAGCGCGACCTTGTGCAGAACCACGTTGCGGCAGGGTTTAGTGGGGTGGTTGAGCACATTGAGGCCAAAGCATTCCTGCATTACCTCAGTGGGCTCAAACGCCTCCACACGCTTGAATAGTCGGCTAAGGTGCATAGACCAAAGACCGACATGTGCCCCCACGTCAATGACCGTATCACGTCGGTCGGAAGGCACAAAGTTCATAAACTCCGCGAGCGTCTGAAGCTGATAACTGCCAACTCCGCTTTGCGACTTAGCCGCAGTTCGCTCGATCACCGGGATCAAATGTGTTTCGTCATTCGGCAACCAAATGCCGGCTACTTGCTTCACCATCACTCTGCGGCCTTTACAATATCGGATTCATACGAAGCGCCGTTCTGCTTACGGGCGCCCTTAAGATGGTCAACGTAAGCAAACCATTCGCTATTCACGATGGGGTGCTGTGTGCCGTGCGATACGTCATCCCCAAGGTTGCGGACCCGCAAGAAGCCGTCTCGCGTAGCACCAGCAAGCATCACGTCGAGAACGTGGCAATCCGTCCAGGCGGGAAGGGCGAACACCTGATCGTGGAGATATGCTTCCCACATGAGGCGGATGAATACGCGAACATTTTCTTCGCTAATACGGAAAGCGATGATGCCGCCCTCCATATGGTTATCCTTGCGCGGGAAATGCCCGACATGCGACCAAGACGGGAATTGCTGCTCAAAAAACTCAAGGGTGAACGGCTGCTTGAACACCGTATCGCCGTCAAGCCAAAGCAGGACTTCGGGGGAAATGTCTGCCGAGTCGTTTACAATCTGCAAAGCGGCTGCAATAGACGCAGGCTTGTGGCTGAAGCGAACCGCGTCCATGCGATAATCATATGTCTGCCCCAACTGCCCATGACAGATGGGAGACTGGTGGCGGCGCTCAAACTCAAGCTGGCTAGGCATGGCCTTGTCCAGCGCGTAGTAAGCGACGCGCGGACTGTGGTTTGATACGTCTTCAAGAATCTTATCGCTGAAAACAAAAAGACCGAAGTTCTCGTCGGTGTTAGCGAGGAAACTATCGACCATCTTGCGACCATAGAGTTCGTAGCCGCCCTGGCTAAAGGACGTTACAGCAAGCACCTTGGGCATAAGTATCTCCTTAGATAGTAGTGGAATCTTCGGTTTCGACGTGCCTATCGCGAATAGCGGCGCTCAGACGCCCGCGCACAGACTTAATCTCGTCGGGCAGCGCACGCACCGAAGCGCGCACCCGATTGACCTGACCAAGCATCTTGATGTGGTCGCCCGCAATGGCCAAAAGATCGTTGAGTGCGTCGGCGTCAACAGTAACTCGCGTTGTCATTACAGAACTTCCTGGGTTTGCTTCTTAGCCGAAGGCGGTCGGCCGCGCATCTTGACGGTCTGAGTGCCGCCAATAGTGGGCACTTCGCGCGTCACAGAAGGTGGCTCAGGCGGGGCGACAACAGCCGTAGCCGTCGTGTGCTCGGGCTCGACTACAGGCGCGGCAGGGGCGTTCGTGACCGTGGTGATTGCGCGATCTTCATAGGCGCGCTGCGCGTCCTTGGAAGCAGGCGACCGGGGGTTATGCTCGCGGATGCGCTCGATTTCCTCTTGCTGCTTGGCAAACACCACTTCAGCATCCGTAGCGTTGCCGCCTCGCATAGAGATAATCGTCCAGTCATCCCACGCGCCGAGATTGGCTGCGTAGACAGTTTGATTCACGATGCGGGTCGCGCCTGTGCGCTTGTTCCGCAGCTTGACGGTAGGGAGAACGCTCACTTCTTCTTACCGCCCTTCTTAGTGCCCTTCATGTAGGCATTGCGGACGGCTTCGCTCGGGATATAGGCTTGGGCCACTACACGATCCTCCTCATGGCGGTGCATCAGAATGATGCGCTTGGCGTAGGCGAAATCTCGCGCCTCGCTAACGGTGAAGGGCGCGTCAGGAAACGTCACCCACATAGGCAAATCCGAGTAGCGCACTCGGTAGCCAATGTCAACCCACTTATCGCGCGGAATGTAATTCATATTTCAAAATCTCCTATCGTGCTTGAAGCATTGGTTAACTTCTCCCGGCAGCGGTCGCACATTCGGTTGTGCGGCCCGTCACTCTCAAATGGGGTAGTGCAAGTAATGCACTTGCGAACGGCTTTGGGCAGAACAGCAAGCCCAAAGCCATCATCATCCCACTTGTTCTGGACCTTATCTACTTCCTTACCAAGCGCCTTGGCAATAGCAGAAATAGAAAAACCTACGCGCTTCCATTCACGAGCCTGTGATAGATCGCGCTCAGTCCAGAACCCCACGTCGGGCGGCGGCTTCTTATGCCGCGCCATTAAAAGCTACTCGGCGGCGAGAATATACCTGTGGTCATGCACGGGATATGGGTCATAGAAGGCGGGTGTGTCAACCAAAATCGTATCATTTTTGGGAGTCTGTGCGCTTTTATTGTCAAACGCCTTCACCCAGGCAGCGCACAACTTGCTGCGTACAACGTCTTCATTGCCGAAGTTGCAGATGGAGGCGGGGATGCCGTGCTTGCTCACCATCTTCATAAGAGTATTAAGGCCGCTATTCTTGATATCCGCCTGTTGCGGATCGCCAGACACGATACAGCGGCAATCGCCAAGCCGGGTGACAAATAGCTTAAGCTGCTCGATAGAGCAATTTTGTGCTTCATCCAGCAACACGATTGCGCCTTCGTGGAAGGTGCGTCCCCGCACCATCTGAAAAGGCGCAAACTCGATAGCGCCGGTCTTGAGCCAATCAGCAGTCTTGACCTTGCCGATAAGGCGCTCGATTACGTCCATGATAGGTAGCGCCCAAGGGCCAAACTTTTCGGCAAGATTGCCGGGGAGATAGCCAAGGCTTTCAGACTTGTCAGAACTCACCATCGGGCGGGTAATGATGATCTTGTCGGCCTTCTTGTCCAAGACCTGTTGCACCGCCCAATGCACCGCAACATAGGTCTTGCCAGTGCCGGCGGGGCCAATGCCAAACACTTGTGCGAAGTTATTGAGAGAGTGCAAGTAATGCCGCTGCGCCGCATTACGGGGCACAAGAGGCGGGATAGAAATTAGTGGCGGCGCTTTTTGTTTTTGATCTGTTAGCTTGATGGCTTTCCGGGCTTGACGTTTCGCTGTCTTGGAAGCTCGGATAGCGGCCATACAAATACTCCAAAGGTGTCAGGAGGAAGTGAACGTAGATAGATGTATCACTCGGTTGGGGTGGTTTTCAACTTAGGGGCGTAGGGCGCCAATCTCCAATACCAACTTCTTGCGAATCGCTCGCATCCAATCAGACCAACTATTAGCCTCAACCACAAAACCGTCGCTTGTGACAAGGTAATCGCGTGCCCATTGCGCCGGATCGTCATGCCCTGCTTGAGTCATAACGGTTACAGCATTAATCGTAACACCAAGTTCATGCGCGCGGTCGCGCATATGTTCGGGGCGTTCACCAAAATTGCTTTGCCCGTCTGTCGCCACGTCGATAATCACGCGCTCACAACCTAGGCGTTCGGTGTCCGCTTCAATAGTCCGCAGCACGAGGTCAATAGCATCCCCGGTTGCCGTCCATTGCGGAACGCGGTCGCGCTCTACTGCGGAAACGAGATTTGCCGCCGCAGCGATATCGCGTTGTGAACGTAGCACTGTCCAATCAATCTCGGCTCGTGGCTGATCCTCGATCACCACGAGGCGAATAGCAAGCCCTTCTGTAGCGGCTTGGTTGACCACAGAGGGCTCGCTAAGGGCTGCGGCGTGCGCCTCGGCCATACGCTTAAAAACTTCGGGAGGGACGCTACCGCTACCGTCAAGCAAAAGGGCGAGGCACACGCCGATAGACATTACAGGATACCCACGGCCTGAAGGTAAAGATCGCGAAGGGCGCGCTGCTCTTCGCGGTCAGCCTCGTCCATAGCGCGCTCCTTGATGACCTGTCGGATCACCTTGGGATCAAAGCCCGCACCTTTGGCTTCAGCGAAAATATCGCTGATGTCGCTAGACAGCGCCTTCTTCTCTTCATTGAGACGTTCAATACGCTCGATGATGGACATGAGGCGGTCGGCGGCAATACCGCCGACTTCGGCAGCAGAGTTATGGCCGATGGTGGACATTACACAGTCTCCTTGTTGGTGGTTAATAAAGAAAAAGCAAAACGAGGCCAAGCCAAGCATATCCGCCAGCGCCGAGATACAAGGCGCCTAGGATAAGCACAACGGTCAAAGTCGCGATAGCGACGTTAGAGAGGTTATTTGGCATCAATCATCCTTTTCTTCGTGTGGGTCAGGCAAACCTGCCGCCTGCCGAATTGCGCGGGCGCAAGAGGCGCAAGCAAATCGTTCGGCAAAGCTGCTCATGGGTTGGCCAGCGGCGTAGCGCGGATCACGGAAAATTTTAATCTGCTTTTCGCAGATACGCGCGGCTTGTTCAAAAATCTGTTGCTCGGGGGTCATTAAAACGATTCCCCCAAATGGGGGTGGCTTTGATCGGACTCGTTTTGTAGGTGTCCAATACAAAGATCAATGTAGCGGGCAATCCTAGGCGCGCGGGTAGGCAACTCTGAGAGTCCGGTGCCAAGACCGTCTTCGGGGATCACTACGTCCTTGCCGAAAAGCAGCCACGCCTCGCAAACCCAAAATGGATATTCGATGGCGTCCAGCACCTTCTCCCAATCACTATCCGAGAAAAACGCCTTGTCGCCCATATGCGGGGACCACTTGGTAGGCACCCCGAGTGCGTTGGGCTCGCCGCGCATTTCGGCGGCTTGCCCACCAAAACCGCTGCGCTGCATGTTATCCCCGAACAGGTAGATGGTGTTGGGGAAGTTGTCTCGCACGTCCTTGCGAGTGATAAACTTCTGTCGGATGAGAGGCATAAGGTTCCTTTCGTGTTGGTGGTGTGGGGCCTTGGTATAGGACCGATGGGGGTGTGTCAACTACTTTTTATAGCGGAAATTGCGCCAGCCTTCTGCCTTAATAGGGAGGCCGGGAGCCCACTTAGGCACTCGGGCTACGATACGTTCAAACTCCTCGACGCTACCCAGGTGCGCGAGGATTTCCGCGATAAGTTCATCATGCACCGTCAGAAGAACGTCGTAGCCGTATTCTTCAGCGCGGAACATGGCTTCAACCATTACGTCCCGCGCTACCGCTTGGGTCGCATTCTCGGCAAGAATACCTGGGGTAAGAGTAGCATCTTCCCACTTGCGCGTAAGGGTGTTTTGCGCCTTGATTACTACGCTATCTTTTTGCTCGCCCCAAGGGGTTGTTGTTCGCTCGATACGGGCGTTTGGGTAATTAAGGACGCGCCCCGATGGCAGCCGCATACGCAAATTGCCGTCGCGCATCTTAAACTTTAGATGACCTAGTGTAATCGTGGAATTAGGATTACGAACGGCGCGGATCGCTGCTTTCTCGATGTTCCACCAGAACGACGAGATTTTGGAGTAGGTAGAGCGATAGAGTTTAACGATGCGTGCCGCCTCTTCGTCAGAGACAACGATATTTTCTTTCGTGCAAGACACCTTAAACTTACTTGCACCCATCTGAAAGCCTAGGCCGAGAACACATAATTTCCCTAGCTGTCTAGCTTTTGGATCAACTTTCTTATCAATCTTGCGACCGTAAATCTTAGAAGCAAAATCGACATAAATATCTGCTTCATTAATGAAGCCCTCAAGCAAGTCATTCTGCCCCGCCAACCAAGCGAGAACGCGAACCTCGATTTGCGAGAAGTCTGCGGCGTAAAGCACTTTGCCTTCCGCCGCTGTGACCATACTACGAATTGTATCGGCAACGATGACGAAGGGTGGGCCGAATACCAAGTCGATTTCATCGTCATCCCCTTTAAGAATATACGGAATAACGTCTTCGGGTTCGATATAGATAGGAGCCTTTGGATTGCCTAAGATTTCTGGCTTCGGGAGGTTCTGCAACTGCACGCCACGTCCCGAGAACCGTCCCGTGGTCGCACCGTGATAAAGCAGGTTGCCGTGGATGCGCCCGTGCTCATCCGCTTGCTCAAGTATCTTTTTCAGCTTGGCCGTGCTTGACTTGCCACCAACCTGACGGGCGTAAAGGACTTGGCGCACGTCATGGGGCAAGTCCTTCATCGCCAATTCTGCGGCGACGTTCTGCTTGTCCAATGACAGCATCGTAATGCCGCGACTAGCGCACCACTCAATAATCTTGTCGCGCTGGTTAAGCGACGTTACCGCACCTTTGGTGATGCGGGCAACCTGCTTCTCTAATTTGGCGGATGCCTTCTCGATGATCTTGATAGCTGCCTTGACCGCCTTGAGGTCAACGCTAATGCCACGATCATTGATACGCTGGTCAAGCAGGTATACCTCGCGCTCTTCAGGCGAGAGAGGATAAAGGTGCTTCTCGGCAAGGCGTTCTGTCTCTACATCGTTGATGCAGTATGCGTAAAGACCTTCAAGCCGCTCATTGAATTTGGCGACTTGCTTATCCTTGGTTTCTTGCTTCTTGCCCGTAATTTCAAGCGTGTCCCACCACCTAACGCCATCTTCGTCAACGGCGCGGGGCTTGGACATTTTGAGCATAAGGCGGCTGCCCGCCATGTCCTTCTGGATAGGCAGCTTCAGGGCAGCCCCGAGCCCGTCCAGTGACCTAGGGAGGGCCATAGCGGCTGCCATAGCCGCCGTGCAATACCATTGCTCTAGCGCCACCGGAGGACAGCCGTAGCGGGGTGTGGTGATGTATTGGGTAATCAGCCGTTCAAACTGCGCGTTGTGTGCGTAGATCGGGTAACCGTTCTTGATGTGCTCCGCGATTTCTTGCGGAAAAGGAAAGTCGGGCGTCCAAAGCCGAACAGGATCATCTCCGAAGGCATAGGCCATACAGAGAATGTCTGTCGTCGGGCTTTGGGCATAGCGATAGGCCCCGCACTTGGTAAGGTCAACTGCGGATTTGGTTTCGTAGTCTAGGTGGAGGATTGGCGTGTCAGTCATGTCGCTCCGATACAAAACAGAAAAGGGCGCGGCGCTCGTAGTCGCCGCGCCCCCTACTTCTAACCCCTCATAAACGGGACAAAAGGTTAGAAGATATCGCTCGCGTCGCCTTCGCTGACGTTCTTGCCGCCCGCGTCCTCAAAATCATCCTCGGCACGCGAAGCGCCGCCGCCAGAACCAAGGCGCTCGCCATCGTCAAGGAACTGGACGTTGTTGAGGCCGAACGAAACGCCACGGTTGCCGTTGTTATCGTAACCGTAGGCGTTAAGCGAGGCTCGCACATAACAGCCGGGATAAACCTTATCCTCGTCCGTAATCTGCGGGAAGGCGCCATTCACCTTGTTGCGGTCCACAACCTTCGGCTGCTTCTTCGCGGACACGGTAATGAACACGCAACCGTCGTCAAACCCGGCCACGTCTTCCTTCTCGGAAGCGTCGCGGAAAGGGTTACGCAGGTTCTTGGGCGGCTTGTCGCCAAACTTTGCTTTGAGGGCAGTCTTGGCGGCTTCCTTCATCTTGGCATACTCGGGCGTCGCCTGAGCTTCCTTGTCGAAAATCAGAACCGCCGAAAACTTCGGGGTCTGACCATTGAAGCCCCGTGCCTCAAACAGCGCCGGGAAAGCGAGTCGAGCCTTGGGGGTAGTCACCTTGGTTTCGCTCATTGCGAACAATCTCCATACGGAGCCGGGTTAACGCATTCCCCCGCGAGAAGCGCCATAGCCCGGCCATAAGTATTAGGGTGCGGGGGAATCTTTATTCAAAATTGCGATCTTGAAACCCATCGGCTTCAAGCGCGTCAATATCATCAAACTCATCGCCCGTCAACGACAAAACAACAGCCGGGCGCTTGTCAGACAAGGGCGCGATGGTGTTGCCAGTCGAGACAGCATTAATAAGCGGGGCGAGACGATCCTTGATCGCCTTCTTCTTACCCAACTTCTCTTCCGCCTGTGCCGGTGATAGCAACTTGCGGACGTAGATATCATCTTCATCCAGGCCCATCTGTTCAAGCAGGCCGACAGCTTGCTCTTCGTCGTTCCACTTCCGAGTTGCCCGTTTGGCGACCAACTTAAAGCCTGGGATTACGCCACCGCTTTCAAGGCGGGAAGCGGCGTAAGCCTGCACCGAGTTGACCCACCCCTTAAACACATCTGCCTTCTTCAGAATGTCGGCAATCTGCGTATCGGTAAGTGTCTCGGGAGCGGGTGGGCTAAATCCGTCGTCAAACTCACTCTGCGCGGCTGCTAGGGCCTGTTGGTGCAAGAGAGGGCACTTGGCTTGGGCAGGGCAGAAACGGCACCAGTCGCCTTCCTGAAGCGGCGCGCTAGGGTCTAGCGTGCGATGAGCATAACCCATAAGGTCTTCAGCCCACTCGGAACGCAGCGTATAGGCGTCGATAGTGAAAGTGCGAACGGGACCATCGGCATGTCGGTATCGGGGCTGCACAATCACCATACGCACAACACGGGGTAGATAGCCGTGCTTCTCCATTTCTAGCATAGCGCCAAGGGCGTAGTAGGAAAGCTGCGGAGAGTTCTCCACCTTGACCGACACACCCGCGCCATACTTGAGGTCCATGACAGTAAGAACCTTGTCCTTGGCGTCCCAAACCACAGCGTCGGCGGTGCCAAACATCGGAACAGGCGGATTGAGCGGCGCAAGCGAAAACCGTTGCTCGATAAATAGTTCATTGCCTTCGGCAGCTTCGTTTACCGCATCAACGTAAATCTGCACGGCTTCGGCCATATCTTCGTCAACCGTAAAACCTTCAATCTCTTCGTCAAGAAAGGAGATTGTGGGCTTCTTGGTAGCAAGACAGCGTTCGGCCAATTCGTGCGCCGCCGTGCCCTCGCGGGCGAAGTCGGAGGAAGTGTTAGGCATCCCCTCAGACATGCGGACGGAGCCGGGGCAGTTGATCCAGCGGCTTGCGCTACTCGCGCCCAAAGTAGCATGGGCGCGAGTGTTATGGGCGACGAGGGAAGTGTTAGTCATTAAACGAAATCACATACTTGTGGAGTTCTTCCACGCCGCAATCGGAAATGCGAACGCGCCCCGTCACTTCCTTGATGCGCTCACGCGCGGCATCAACACCGCCATCGCTCATGTGCTTGCTGGCGAGTTGCAGCGCGCGCTCCTTCGCAGCGCCGGGATTTGCCTTAAACCACTCAAGCGAATCGGTGTCTTCGGGAGCGGGCGGGCCTTCCTCTTCGGGCTCAGGCTCAGGCGCGCTCTCGATGACTTCCTCGACGGGAAGGACGGCTTCGGGCTCAACGGCGGGCGGCGCTTCAACCTCTTCGGCGTTCTTGCGCGGACGACCACGCTTCTTCTTTTCACCATCGGCAGCCGTGCTTGCGGGCGTAAGAAGAGCATCTGCCTTCTCGGCAAGCGCGACATTGTTTTCCGAAACGCGATCAACCGCTTCGTTAAACGCCGTAGTGAACTCAGGCGAAAGGGTCGAAAGACCTTCCGTTCCAACAAGTTCCTCTGACCATCCGCTATCCAGCTTATCAATGGCGTCTAGCGCCATAAGCCGGATATTCTCAGCGGCGTTAAGAACGATCTCAACGATTGCGGTATTGCGATCCATGTTTGTCTCCTAAATCATAATCTGCGAAATAGACTCAGTTTTGCGTTTGATAACGCGGGTGATATCCTCGTCAATGCTACCCGCCAAGGTAATGAACCTAGCGAGCACAGAGTCGCTCTTTTGCCCCATCCGGTGCGCCCTGGCCGCAGCCTGGACGTTCTCGGCAGGTATCCAAGACGGCTCCATGATTAGCACATTGCTTGAGGCTGTCAAGGTAATTGCTGAGTTGGCGGCGGTAATTTGGCCGATAAAAATGAGCGTGTCTTCGTCGTTTTGGAAGTCATCAATCGCCTTCTGCCGCTGCGGCTTGCTCGTGTCTCCCGTCACCACAACAGGCTTATACGCCTTGAGGGCTTCCGCGAGTTGGGCGATGACTTCCTTGTGATAGGCGAATAGGATGATCTTGCCTTGGTTGGTTGCCTCCATTTCACTTTCGATAAACTCTACAACGGGGGCGACCTTCGCCAACCCCACAATGCGGCGCATGGTGGCGAGGGCAGTTGCGTTGTTTTGGGACAGTAGCGTGTCCGCGAGCAAAGCATCCTTCTCAAAATGCTTTGCCGAAGCTGCCGCAAGCACCGCCTGGATTTGCTTAACCTTCGGGTCTTTCTCAGCATCCTTGATTTGCTTGGCGGCACCTTTGGGGGGTTCAAGCACCACCGTTCCCCATTGCAGAGGCGGCAGTTCGGTCAGCACGTCTTCCTTGCGGCGTCGAATATACCACCCCTTCAAGCGTTCCTTTAATTCAGGGATATTCTTGTTACCCCGGATACGCTCAACCGTTCGCATACCGAAGTGCATAACGTCCACTTGGCAGAACCGATGGATGAATTGAGCATAGGTGAGGCGCCCGTTTTCTGTTTCAAGCCGCTTGGGCGCAAGGGCTCTTAAGTGGGTATAGAACTCCCCGGAGTTGTTGGGATTGGGGGTGCCGGTGAGCAAGATAACGCTGTTGACGTTAGAGATAATTCCACCTTGACCGTTAAGCCGTTCGCCGTAAAGTGCTTTTGTCCGCAGAGCCGTTCGGTTCTTAAAACAATGCGCTTCATCAACAATAAGCAAGTCAAACTCGGGGGCGTTAAGGATTGCTTCCTTAACGTGCTTGTTAGAGAGCATGTCGTGACTAACAATCACCACGTCGGCGGTATTGGGGATTGGCGACTTGATGGTTTGCTGGACATGGATCGTGCGGGACAGAAGGCCAAATGTCTCAAACTCGCGCGACCAGTTGATGCGGGCGATGGCGGGACAAGCGACAAGGATGCGGTGGAAACTAAGCCTGTCGCCTGTGCGAATAGCCTGAATTGTGTTGTGCGTAACAATGTAGTCGTCAGTAACATACAACCTATCATCGGCGCTTACGCTAATACACACCGCTTCTTCTTCTCCACATGGTATAATCTCGGATATGTATTTCCGAGGCTTATACTTTGTGTTTGCCCTAAACTTCTTGCTTTTGCGACTAACAAAAAATGGGTTATACCCCTCTGGCATATTTAGCGTGGTGCAGTAGTGATTCTTTCCGGACGCGCTAATCTTTTGACTTTGGCGGGTTGTGCCACCCAAAGACCGAACAATCTCTACCACCCCATCGACAAGGGCTTTAGAATTAGACGTGAACTGCATAGTCGGTTCATCGTTGATATATCCATCCGTGTCCATTAGACCCCTAAGTAAATCGAGCCGCTGGCGAACGGAACCGCGCAAGTATATCTCGGGGATAAATTTATCGTCCGAACCTTTGCCGCGAAGCCCGAGTTGCCTAATAGCATGAGTCAAATGCCCTCCTTTTGAACTATTTCGATATGTAAAATAATAGGTTGTTGCTTTGCTACTCTCTCGATGATGCTCTCGGTAAAAAACACCGCAAGTGTTCCTCCTTTTGACTTCTTCGATGATTTCGGAATCCATAGTTGTAATGCCGGTGCCGCCATACTTGATGCTTCCGTCCCCGAGAATTACACCGAGAACGTAAGGGTCAATCGGCAAGGGTTTTTCCGTGAACAGGATAGGTTTCACTTGTGGCACAAAATACTTCGGCGCCCCAACGTATTCTACTGACTTAAATCGAATGTCGTCAGAAATCTCGGAAAGGCCCATAACAAAGAAACCATTTCCACGGGCGTGTCTTACCTGCGTATTAACCAGCCACAAGTGTTCCGCGCAGCATTTAGTCTCTGTTTTATCGTTAAAAACAACACGATAAATTGGTTTCTTCCCTTGAGGAAAAACACCAGTGACTTGCGTCAATTCTCCGTTTTGACCAAAGATATAATCCCCGACTTTCAGGCTACCTATATTAACCCACCCCCCGTCCGTCAAAACTTTGCTATCGAGCGGCTGTGCTTTCCCAAGCCCCGGCTCGTCAAAATTGGCGGGGTGGTTTTCAAGAGTGATTTGTTGGGAGAGAAAGTCCACGCCTTCGATTTGGTAGGTGCGGAGTCCTTTTTGCCAATCAACCGTTTTGTTCATACAGCACTTCCATACTCACGCCACTACGACCCGACCCGTGTGTGGCTTTCTGCGCTAAAAAAGGCTTAAAATCCAACCAATCGGCGCCTTCGTTTTCACACACCAGCACTTGCCCGTTCCTAGATTTACACCACTCTCCAAGATGTTGGAAATCTATATTTGTTGAAGAGCATCGGTAGTCTTTACCCGCCTTTTGGTAAGGTGGATCGACAAACCACGTTGCGTTGTGGAACGAACATACATCGACATATGGTCTGTGGTAACATTTCCAGTGGCGTATCCCTTCAACTTGAGACGCAATGCGGTTACGGATTACTTCTCCCCAAAAACTGTTAGTGTGGGTGCCTTTTCGCATCCACGCGGACGGCGTTTTACATGGTTGGGCAGCACCCTTATTAAGCCAAAACCCGATCAACCACTTTGCCTCTTGCGGGACTTTGAGAGCATCTACCCCTTCTGACACATCAAGGGGTAGGTTACTAATCTCGGGGGCAGGAGTCCTAATAAGGTAATCCCACACCCCGATAACTTTTTCGTCTAAATCATACAAGAACACGTTGCGCGCGCTGTGTCTGACGGAGTACCCCGCACTCCCCGCGAATGGTTCTACGATGATATTGTGGCCGGGCAAAGGGTATCTTGGCGCAGAGCGCCACTTACCTCCGAAATATGTAAAAAACGGTTTCATCGAGTCGCCCCATACAACGCAATCAAGGCTGCCTCCGCGCGACCATCATCCTTAACCCGCTTAAACGAGTCTGCCCATTCAGGAAAGCGCGCCATAGCGGCTAGACGCGCCCCACCCTTGTCAGCGGGGACGCCCATCGCCTTCTTCCATGTCGCGGGGTGAACAGTCGTGAGAGGCAGGTCAAGACCAGCCGCAATGCCGTGGATGATACCGACGCCAAAGCCAAAACTGAAGGCCCCCACAGCGCCCTCGCTTGGCCTTGGGCCTACGTTCTCAACGATGATGTGCGAGGCAGGATGGGTTTTGAGTAGATTAACAAGAAGGGCGGGCGCGATCTTGCGCCTTTCCTTCTTGTTGATCGTGACCGTGACTGTAGGCATGTCGAAAATGTTTAGGATTTTTTGGGTTTCTTGGTTTAGGAAAACGATGGCGCCGGATAGGCCGGGGTCAATGCCGATGATGTGGGTCATTCTGAGGGTGTGTCCTTTTTAGGAGGCGGGTTTTTAGGAATCCAATCGTTGGGGTGTTTGTCGCCTTTAGAGCAATTACAGGACGCGCACAAGAGTTGAATGTTATGGGGTTCGTTTGAACCTCCTAATTTAAGGGGAAGTATGTGGTCGATATGGTATGTTACTTCTTTCAAGTCCGCGCTACAACCTAGGCACAAATGGTCTTGCTCTTGCAACATGCGAAATATGTCTTCCGAGCAGAATTTACCTTTAGCGTTGCGTTTCCGAGCACGATACGAAGCGTTTAATGCACGTTTAGCCTCTGGTTTATCTTTTCGGTATTGTTTGGCCCTGCGTGAAATCGCTTCTCGGTGCCTTTCGTATAGACGCCTATTTTGCTCCCTAAAAAGAGAAGGAAAATCTTTACGCCTTTGTCGCTCTCGTTCAAGGATACTTTCTTTTTTCTCATTATATCTTCTGGATGACTTTTGCATAATGTGTTCTCTATTACGAAGGTAATACTCTGCTTTCTTTGCTTTCAGCACATCTGAGTTTTCTTTATGGTATCGGCGTTTGTCGGCCAAAACTCTTTCTTTATTAGCGTTTGCATATTCACGAACGCGGGCACAAATTTGATCTCTGTTTTTTGCGTATCCTTGTGCCGCGCGTTCACTTGAGCATTGCGCGCAAAAGTTTGATTTGACATACCTGTCAGAAAGGTGGCCGTGCGAGCACGGGTGTCCGTTAAAAAACCGAACGTCCCCGTCCTCACGCGCTTGTTCCCTCGTTTTAACGACCTCGCACGTCAAATAGTTTTTAGGTTTTTGGCTAGAAGGCGTCATTCCAATTACCACGAGTCGCGGCGCGAGAATACTCGGTAGCGCGCGTCTCAAAAAACGATTCGTGTGCGACGTTATTAAGCAACTCATCCAACCACGGAAGGGGGTTCTTCTTTACGCCATAGATAGGCGCGAACCCAAGTTGAAGCAAGCGACGATCCGCGATGTAGCGAACGTATGCTTTAATTTCTTCTGCCGTGAGGCCCTGCACTGGACCCATTTCAAACGCAAGGTCGATAAACGCATCCTCGTGTTCAACGGTAGTGCGGCAAATCTCGATGATCTCTTGACGAAGCGAATCATCAAGAAGGCCGGGGTTTTCCTCACAAAGCGTGTGGAACAGTCGGATCATAGACAAGCAATGGAGCGTTTCATCGCGGACAGACCAAGCGATAATCTGCCCGACCCCCTTCATCTTTCCGAACCGCTGAAAGCTAATCAAGATCGAAAAGCTACTAAAGAGCGCCAACCCCTCGGTAAAAGCGCCAAACGCGGCGAGCGTTTTAGCAATTTCGCGAGTATCGTTGGCGTTGAATGATTTGAAGAAATCCGCTTTTGCACGCATTTCAGCGTATTGAAGGAAGGCCGTGTATTCAGTTTCCGGCATCCCCAAAGTGTCGATTAGGTGGCTATAACTATGAACGTGGTTGGCTTCGCTTGCCGTAAACGCGGCCAGCATCATGCAAATCTCGACGGGGCGGAATACCGGCATGTAGTGGAGCATGTAGTTAGACGCCACTTCAATGTCACCTTGCGTAAAGAACCGCAAAATCTGAGTGAGAAGGTTCTTTTCGGCAGGCGTGAGGTTCTTCTGCCAATCCTTCACGTCATCAGCCATCGGCACTTCTTCAGGCAACCAATGGATGCGCTGCTGTTGCTGATAAGCCTCAAAAGCCCATTCGTAACGAAAAGGCTTGTACCCCACAGAGGGTGTCATCAAATTGCTCATAGGTTAATCCTTCCACCCATCGAGGTTTGCGAAGGCCATGCCAATCGCGATAAGGACGGCGATAGCACCGCCCCAAGAGACGAGGGTAAAGAGAGTATCAACGGACATTACCAAACGCCTTTCATCTGTTCGATGCCGCGCGCATATCCTGTTTCGCGCCCAGAGTTAAATCCTTCTGACTGCCCAAGACGGCGACCTTCGTTAAAGCCGCGCTGAAATCCTGCAACGTCGCCTTCTTCATACTTTAGGTCAGCAAGCCGAGTAATGAATCGCGCCAAAAGTCGTGCCTTGAGCGGATGCGCGTCGGGGTAAAAATTACTAACTAGGTTAGTTACTTGCTGCTGTTCGTCCGCAGTAAGGTGAGAAAATTCGTCAGTCATCGTGGCGTTCATAGTTGATCTCCCTTTCCTTGTCTGCACGACCTGCTTGATAGCCTTCTTCGTAAACCGTATCCCACTTCAGTTGGCCCAATTCGCCTTCAAAGCCCTCCATGTAAGCATCTTCGCATTCACGGGCCAAAAGATTGCCAATCTCAACCGCGAGGCTGGCGCGCTCGTCCATATTGAGTTTGTAAGTCTCCCGAATAATTAGCATCTCAATTTCAGCCAAGTCAGGTTTGTAATTGTAGCGACCCATAAACGTTCTCCTTTCCATTACTGACAAGCAAGGCATTCGTCATACTTCTTCTCGCCTGCCCCGTCAACAGGCTTCTGCGCGATCTTCTCGCTAACAGTCTCGGCACGCTGCACGGACAGGCTACGGCAGTAGTAGAGGCCCTTTACACCCTTCTTCCATGCCATCATGTGAACCGCGTTAATGTCCTTCTTATGGGCATCTGCCGCGAAGAACAAATTGAGGCTTTGGCCCTGGTCGATAAAGGGCGTGCGGTCGGCAGCGTGCTCAATCAACCAACGCTGATCCAACTCAATCGCGGTCTTGAACACGTCACGCTCTTGGTCAGTCAGGAAGTCAAGGTGCTGCACGCTACCTTTGCGCGCCCCAATGTCCACCCACGTCTCTTGGTCGTCCCGGCCATACTTGGCAAGCACGGCCTTAAGGTGAGGGTTGCGCACAACATGGCTGCCTGAGAGGGTCTTCTGGACGTAGCTGTTAGCCGCAGAAGGCTCAATGCCGGGGCTCGCACCACCGCAGATAATGGAGATAGACGCGGTAGGGGCTACAGCCGTCTTGTTGGCGAACCGCTCCATAATGCCAGCGTCAGCCGCGTCGGGGCACGGCCCCTTCTCGTGAGCAAGGGCAACGCTTGCCTCGTCTACCTTGGCCTTGATGTGCTTGAACATCTTGAGGTTCCACGACTTCGCAATGGCGCTCTCAAAAGGCACACCCATCTTCTGAAGGAAGCTATGGAAGCCCATGACGCCAAGACCCACGCTGCGCTCACGCATGGCGCTGTAGCGGGCGCGCGACATGCTGTCGGGGGCGCGGTCGATAAAGTCCTGCATCACGTTATCAAGGAAGCGCATAACGTCTTCAATGAACGTGGGGTGCAGCGACCAATCAAGGAAATAGTCGAGGTTAAGGGACGAGAGGCAGCACACGTTAGTCCGGTGATTGCCAAATTGATCCGTTCCTGTAACGAGAGTCACTTCGCAGCACAAGTTACTGGTTTTGACTTCAAGATTGTTCTTCTTATACGTCTCGGGCGCAAGATTGTTAACCGTGTCAATGAACAGAATATACGGCTCGCCAGTCTCAATACGCGCGGTAAGCAACTTGATCCAAAGGTCACGCGCGCTCACGCTCTTCTGCACAGACCCATCGCGCGGGCTGACAAGGTTCCACCCCTGATCGTTCTCAACAGCACGCATGAAGGCGTCTGTAACCACAACCCCGTGGTGCAGATTGAGGCTGCGGCGATTGGGGTCGCCACCAGTCGGGCGGCGCATGTCGATAAATTCTTCGATTTCAGGGTGGTCAATACGAAGATAAGTCGCCGCGCTACCACGACGAAGATTCCCCTGCGCCACCGCAAGGGTTTGGCTGTCCATCATCTTAACAAACGGCATGATGCCGCTGGTTTCACCAACAAGGCCCACCTTCTCCCCGATACTGCGGACATTAGACCAGTCGGTGCCGATGCCGCCGCCACGAGCGGCAAGCCAGAAATTCTCGCGGAAAGTAGCGTCAATCCCCTCAAGTGAATCAGGAACCTCGTTCAAATAACAACTGATGGGCAGCCCGCGCGTCGTCCCGCCATTCGCCAACACAGGCGTAGCAGGCATGAACCAAAGCAGGCTCATATATGTATAAAGCCGCTGCGCGTGATCGGCGTTGTCGGCATAGGCGCACGCAACACGCGCGAAAAGGTCTTGGTAGGATTCACCCGGCAACAGGTAGCGGTCCTTTAGGGTTTCCTTGCCAAAATGCGTCAGAAGTTCATCGCGGCTGCGGTCAATGGTGATAGCAAAACGCAGAGCGGCGCAAGCAGGCGCGGACGCGCCAGCATCGGTGTTGGAAAGCATTTTTGGTGGTTCCTAGAAAGGGGTGGAGAAGTTGCGGGTCGGCGGTTATATATTAGAGCGGCATGGTGAGCAAGGGCTTGACAGCGATTTAGTCATAGTCCGTGGGGTCATTGCGTAGCGGACCTTTACGCATGTCATAAGCGTGATCTCTTGTAATACGAAAGCATTCGCTTTCGCTCACGATATGGTCGGGGAAAAAACTTTTAGCGTAATATCCCGACTCGTGCCACCCACAATCCGCACACACGAAGTAAGGCGGCATATTGCCCATATGCTTCATGGGCATGTATGGAGCAACGCAAATGTCTTCGTGCTTGCACGTCGCTTGGACTTCGGCAACTGCTTGGTCTAGCGCGGCTTGAGCGGCCTTGAGGCGATTAACTGCTTTTTCTATTTTCTTGTGCATGTGTTTTCCTTAAATCGGATCGACGCTCTTACTCACCTTACCAAGCGACGACTGATACCTTTCATACCCTTCAATCGCACCTTGCATAAATCGCACGGTATCTCGTTCAATAGGCGCACCCATTTCATGCAGATTGAGACAAGTTTTATACGTCTCAATCGTCAACCGTGCTGCATCCGCAATGCCAGCCGTATATGCGCCCGTAACGGCCTCGCGCAGATACAGGATTTCCCGATACAGGGCTGCAATATCGTCCTTGGGGATAAGGACAATATGCGGGCCTTGTTCCGCGAGGGCGGCGTATTCTTCAAGTTTGTCGTTTGAAAGCATGTTAATCATGCCTCATCCTCCTGCCCGTCAATCCCCTGCCGATACTTGGCAATAACGCCTTCAGCGGCTTGGCTGATAGCAATGGCGGCGCACAGCAAAGCGCGGCGTTGGGGTTCGTCAATCTCCTTAGAGTTGCGAGCGATTTCCTGCAAACACTTAATCGAGTCGATTGCGCCTGCGATGTAGGCTTCGTGAAAAACTTGGTTCATTTCGGCTGTGACCTCACTGATGATCGTAATTTGGTCAATCGGGCCGAGTTTGTGGATGGGGTGGTTGGTAGGGAAGTCGCTGAGTGCGCTGTTCAATGTCTGGTTCTCCTAAATGCGAATGTGAAGGGTGTCTGCGGCGCGGGATACGGCGACGTAACATGCGGCCTGTCTATCATCAGCATCACGGATCGTCAATAGATTTGGCCAATCGACGAAGCACGCTTGGTAGGTGGAGCCTTGAGCCTTGTGTGCCGTGGATGCGTGTTCATAGAGAAGCACCGCGAATTGCTGCTTCCAACCAAAGTAGTCCTTGGCCCACACGAGGCCCTTAAGCGACGCCCAAGACCCCTTCACGGGCTTGAAGCCGTCTAGGGTAGGGCGCACCCAATTTGACTTGTAAGAGGCATTAGCGACGATCCAGGCGATCTCATCCTCATTGAAATAGTCAGACAGCCCAGCCTCGCTAATCTCCCCAATGTCGTCACGCGAAATCGCCTCAAGCCGCTTAGTGAACATGCGGGTGTTCTTGAGCACATCTTCTAGCATTGGCTTCAGGTTATTAACGTATTCGTCGTAGGTGAGAGCCTTAGCGTCAAACTCCAAAGCCGTCTCGGGGTTACGCAGGCGCAGCATAGTTGAGTGGACGTAACCTTCGGCAAAGGCATTGCCATCTTCGCAACGGATGCCGCTATCAAGCACAACCAACTGGTCGTTGTTGTCAGCTACCTTGACGCTTTCCCACTTACCACCGTAGTTCTTGCGAACAAAAAACGGTTGCTCTGTCAGAATGACCGTTTCGTTCGGCATGAATGGCTTTAGCTTGTCGCCGTAAATGGCTTTGCGCTTCAGATGGTTCAATTCGGCAACGCGCTTGTTGGTGTAGGCGACAGCGACAGCACCTTCAGTAGCGACAAAGGCTTCCTCAAACTTCTTGCTGTCGTTGTAGATAAAGACGTTCTGGTTATCTACGGCATCAAGATCAATGTCGCCGGTAACGCGGACAGACTTCGATACCGCGACAATGCCTTTTGACCCGGAACGCATGACCTCTGCCAGCTTGAAGCGGACAGGCACCTTCTCCATTGCGTCTTGGATAGAAGCATCCTTGACTGGACGCAACTGTGCAAAATCACCAGAGAAAATGACTTGCGAATTATTACGCTTAACAACCTTTTGGATTGCCTTAGCATCGGTGATACCAACCATGCTGACTTCATCAACGATGAGCAAGGTGTCGGGCTCAAGAGCGCCAGAGTCGCTACGCAGCCATTGTGGATTGCCCTCGTCGTCAGGGTCATCCGTAGTGGACGGGGCCTTGCCGATAAGGGCGGATACTGTGGTCGCGTTGACGCTAATGCCGTAGCGGGCAAGAGCGTTCACCAAGACCTTTTTCGCTTTATGTGTCGGAGTAGCAACGACAACCTTGCGGTCTGGATTGGTTTCCTGCAACGCCTTAATGACAGCGGCTACTGTGAAAGTCTTACCGCTTCCGGCAGGCCCTTCCAAAAGGGCGAACATATGTTCGCGCGTCTGCGCGAACTCGATCAGACCTTCAATCGCTTGAGTTTGAAGGGGGTTGGGTTGAGGGGTCAATGTGGGGTTCCTTTTCCATATTAAACATCGTGCTTGCCCGCCACGGGGCGGTCAGGCTGATCCTGATAGGCGCCGTCATAGCCCGCTTCTAGCGGCGCGTCAAGCACATGAAAAATGACTTGGGCGATAGGTTGACCTGCCTTGAGATACAGCGTCTCATACCCACGGTTGGCAAGTTCCAAGGTTAAGAAGCCCGACCAATTCGGCTCCGCAACGGTGTTGAACACGCTAAGCCCCCGCCGTGCGAGGCTAGATTTATCATGCACAATCGCTACACAATCAATCGGCATATTGAACTTCTCTACCGTGCTTGCAAGCGAAAACGCGCCGGGGAGGAGCGTAATATCCTGCTTGAGCCGCACGTCATAGCCTGCATAGCTTGAGCCATAAGTCATGCCCGTAGGCTCATGCACGGTCCGCACAGTCGCGGGGCTAAAGATGCCCCGCGCCAAAATCTGCCTGCCAGTGAGGACAGTCATTAACCACCAGCCTCCGTAATCTTAACTGCAACCACATCAAGCGCCCGACTATAAAGTGTGGTAAGCCTGCTAAACTCGCGGTCGTGCTCGCGCAATGAGGCAATTTCGCTGTTGCTGAAAAGCGCGAACTGCGATTCATCAATCAGCGAAAGCGCGGCCTTGGTCGCCGCATGGAGCGCGGCGGCTGTCGAGTAACCGGCCGTAAGATCGTTTTCCAAAAGCCATAAATCTTCCAAAGTCATGTGCCTATCTCCTTGTTAAACCCGATGCCGCTTCATGTCTGCGGACACCATTTCCTCAATCAGATTATCAATGTTTGCTTCTGGCACCCAACCGAGCCGCGCCTTCGCTTTACTTGCATCCCCAAGAAGATGATGCACTTCGGCAGGACGCATCAACTCAACGCTGTCGTGCTTAACATACTGCCTCCAATCAAGTCCAACACAATCGAACGCCTTGGCTGCGAAATCCATAACAGAAATCGACTTGCCAGTGGCAATCACATAGTCGCTAGGTTCATCCCTCTGTAGCATCATCCACATCGCACGGACGTAATCGCGTGCGTGGCCCCAATCGCGGGTGGCATGGATATTGCCGAGAGGCAGATGCATTGCCTTACCTGTAGCGATCTTTGCTACCCCGTCCGTGATCTTACGGGTAACAAACTCAATACCACGAAGGGGAGATTCGTGGTTAAATAGAATGCCGCAACTTGCGTGCATGTCAAACGATTCTCGGTAGTTAATCGTCATCTGATGTGCATAAACCTTGGACACGCCGTAGGGGCTGCGCGGGTAGAAAGGCGTGTTTTCATTTTGGGCGTGCGCGAACACCTTACCAAACATTTCAGAAGACGAGGCTTGATAGAAGCGTGACGAGGGAGAGGCCATGCGCAACGCCTCAAGCATGTTGTGGGCACCAATCGCCGTCACATCGGCCGTGAGAAGCGGCTGTGACCAGCTAAGACCGACAAACGACTGTGCGGCTAGGTTATACACTTCGTCGGGCTGCAATGCCTCTAGCACCCGCACCAAGCCCGTGAGGTCGGTAATGTCACCTTCTACGAGGTTCACGCGGTCGGTGATTTGCAGGTAGTCGAGGCGCCAAAGCGGAGCGTTGCTAGACGAACGCCGAGTGAGGCCGAAGACCTGATACCCCTTCGTCAGAAGAAATTGGGCGAGGTAAGCACCATCTTGGCCGGTGATGCCGGTGATAAGGGCGCGCTTATTCAATTTAGCCTCCATACCCATAAGACTCGTTTACCTTAAGTCTATAGGCAACGTGGTGTCCATCTGCGATCAGGAATACGATAGACCATTCTTCGGTGCAAGTTTTGGATGCCTCGATTGAGTAGGTTGGTCCGTAAAGCATTCTTACGTCAGGACGGGTTGCCCAATGCTCGGGGAGAATGGGTATTTTGCGAATGGGAGTGGTTTTCATTGCGGCTGTTCCTTGTTTGATTTGATGGGGGTTTTCCAGTAAAGGGTGGTTTTCTGATTGCTCACTTTGCGAACCTCCTGGCAGACGGGACGCCGAAAGCGTCGCCCACATCCTCGATGACGCATTGACGGGTCAGCACCTCCGGGATCGCCATCACGGATGCCTGCACGCCGTTGGACGTGATGCCGGGCTGATGAGAGACGTTCTCAACCTCGATCAGGCTTTCAGTCCATCGCCCGTCTGCACGCTGCCCGCCAAGGCACACCGCCAACACGCGCCAGCGGTGAACCACATGGGGAAAAATCGGGCATTGCCAGCGCAGCACATCGCCGGGGCTAAGCTGGTGGTGCGGGATGGGCGCGGTCGTATTCGGACTAGTTGTCACAGTTTCCACCCTCTCAATTCGTGCAGAGCGCGCACCATGCCGGCCACGTCGCCCGCCGCCATAGCGCGAGCCGCCGCGTCGAGATCAAACCGCATCGAGCCCAGCGCCCATACGCCAGCCGGCCCGATGGCTGCGTATGCGGGCATGATCTCATCACGCACCCGCGCCATCGCGCGGGGCAGTGCGTCACCCACCGTCTCGGTGGTTTTCTGGACACCGCTATTCTCTGTCACACACATTCTCCTATCCTGTCAAATCGTTAAAGCGCCTACGCAAAATCTCAATGCCGCTACTCAACTGGTGAGCGTGGCCGTCTTCAATTCCGCCCAACAGCGTTCCTACTTCGCCATTAGGCTCAACAATCACCAACGCTATAGCCCTTACGTCGCGTGTCCGCAAGACATTTTTAGCGTTGGCGATTGCTGCCAAGGTATCGCGCCCAGGCCCGGTGGGCATGAGGCGCAGATTACCTTTGTTGCGCCGTTTAGGCGACAACGCGCACCACCGGGGCGGTAGGGTCGGAAGGCTCATCTACCATGAGGGGCACCACGTCCTGCAACCACTCAAGAAGAGCGTTGGCTTGGCGTGTGTTTAGGTAAAACATGGAGTAATCATCGCCGCTTTCGCGGAAATAGATACGGTTTGGCGTATCGTGTTCGCTGTTGAACATAATGTCGAGGTCGCCAAAGTCATCCAATGAGACCATCCGCAGCGTGTGCGCGCGAGGCTTAGGGGGCTTGGCAGCGGCCGTAGTCGTGGGGGTAGCAGGCTTCTTCTTAGCGGTCATGGGTATTCTCCTTGTTGCAAGAACGGTTAAAGGTGCTTCTCGATGAGGTTAGCGATTTGGTTGAAGTCTGCGTCGGAAAAATCATTCCAACTGGACAGTGCTCGTCCCTCTACGACAGGATCATAGTCGTCCAAACCAACATCACAAGATACCATATAGGACAAACACCCGTCTTTTGGCCGCGACCCAACGTAATCGCTGCCCCACGCATACCCGTTTTCTTTGATGTAAAGGTCGGTCAGCACGCCAAGGCAACAGAAAGCATCGCCGTCCGTAAGCTGATGCTTACCCTGCTTATACTCCCCTGACCGAAGAGCCTCGACCCACTTACGCTTCCATTCTGCGTCCATATCTCATGTCTCCTTCTGTGCGCTGTTTTTCGCCTTGACACCAAGGCGCGGTGGGTTCATACAGGGTCGGCGCGATGGGCGCAAGTGGAAAATTAGGAGAAAAGATATGGGTTGGCAGATTAAGTGCCTCGTGAATGGGTTGGTTATACCTATCAACACCGCGCAGGAGATCGAAGAACGAGCCAAAAAGGAAAAGTGGCCCGTCGATTATGAACCCGTAAATTGGTATCGGGGGCAGGCATATTTGCGCTTTGATTCCGACCGCCAAGAGCACATGGACTTTCTGTGGCAGACTGACATTCAGAAGTTTCTGCTTAAGGGTGGTTGCCGGGGGCAAGTGTGCTTCGGCTCGCTTGATGGCGACAACAGTGGCGAGTTTTGGGGCTATTCTTTTACGGATGGCGGCGTAAAGAATATGGTTGGGTGCCTTGAGTGGGACGAGGAAGAATAAGATGGCACGGTATCGAGTGAAACATGCGGGGCCGTTTGTGTATGTAGTGGAGAGAGCAAGGGTCATAGAGAGGGCTTTTGGCCCCGTCACACATTGGGAGGATATTTTTACCGCCGCTTCTCAAGAAGCCGCTGTAAACTATGCTAATATGTTGATAGCTGCGGAAAACTTTAAGCCCAGCATTGTTTGGGAGTCTGAGTGATATGGCACTTAACATCACCTTTTCCTATTGGAACCACGACCCGCAGAAGTGGTTGCCGTTTGTCCGCAACCATATCGAGCCAGAAGCGGTTTACGTTGCTGACCTCGCCCTTCAGGCCAAGGACGGTCTGTGGTCAAACCCCTACAGCGTCTTCTACACTCCCTCGCCACGAAACGGCATTCATCAAAACCGCTACTTCGGGCTGCGTTTTAACCCACACCAGAACGAATATACTATCGCCAACGCCGATACCGTCGCCTACGACACCCGTTGGATGGCCATTCAAGTCATGGAAACGGGAGAGATTATCTTCTCTCAGTGGCGACGTGACTTTAAGCAGGCAAAGACAGCGGACGTGTTTGTTGATGGTGGGCAAGATTACTTCAGGCGCGGTGGTAATTTTGATGGGTGCCAGCCGGTGTGCTTGAAGATTGTTGATGGGGTGTTTGAAATTGACACAGAAAGTTGATTTCGTGCGCAGCGCGCTAGAAGCTGGTGTGCCTGTTGAGAATGTTCTTCTTTGGGGCGCCGTCAAATACGGATGGGCCGCAATGCAGATCGACGGTGGATATTGGTTAGTTTTCAAACGGAAGGAGAATGGTTGATGGCTGATCGAGAAGTTTGCGACGGCTGCGGGCGTAGTTTTCTCTATATGTCTTTTAATCGAGACACGGCTGCTGCCAGTTATTGCCCGCTCTGCATTGACAAGGAGCGGCATTTTGAGGATCGCATATCTGGCCGCAAGTGGAAAGCTGAAGCCCTCGCACCGATTGAAAAGCAAAATAACAAATCGTTTTCTGCTGAAGAATGGCTGGGGTTTGGCCATGAGCACTAAGCAGCTTCGCAAAATGATTAAGAGAATGGGCGCTTATGGTGCTGAAGCCGAAAAAGAACTTGAAGATTTGCTCAAAAAGTGCGAAGAAGCGGACTATAGCCACGGCATACTGTTAGAGGCTATGAAATATGCTATTGGTCCGGTTAATCGGCGCGGAGACGACGTAGTTACTTGGCTGAAAGACTGGATGGAGGGGGATGAAGACACAATGCGCGAACTTTGCGATTGGATGCAAAGCGACATTTTTAAGGGAGGAAAGATTGTATGAGCAATTCTTGGCCTAATCCTGAGAAGCCTGGGGTGCCACTTAATCCTGAGAAAAATGGATGGCATTGGCTAAAAGAGAGCGGCGACGATCCTGCGCCGTATTACTGGTGCCCCGGCTTTAATAACTGGCACCTTCGCGGCGGCGACGATTATGGTGGTGGTTGGCAGACTCCAGAGTTTACGTCAGGGTATTATTCTTACGTCGGCCCTTGCCTAACGCCCGCCAAAATTGATGCCCTTGTAGAACTCTCTATTAAAGTAGGCAAACAGAACGCCTACGAACGCGCCGCCGCGATTGCTAGGGGTGCGCCGAATAACATGCCTTTTGAAATAGAAAGGCTTGTTTCAGCTTGCGAGTGGGTTGCTAAAGAGATTAAGAAGGAGATTATGAACAATGACCGATAACTCTTGGCCTGACCCCGAACTTCCCGGCGTCCCGCTTAATCCCGAGAAGGATGGGTGGCATTGGGTTGGTGGCGAACCTATTTTTTGGCAGTCAGACGGCGAACAGTGGCTCGTATACGATTGTTATTTTCAATGGAAAGAATGTGGGCATAAGGAGTATCTTGGCCCATGCCTAACGCCAGCCGAAGTTTTTGAGTTTGCTTCTAGCGTCGCTATGCGTGAGCGTGAGCGGTGTGCCCAAATTGCTTCGATTTTTGGGCAGGGTAAGGCTGGAATTGAAGCATCTAAGATTATTGAAAAGGAGATTATGAACAATGACCGATAACTCTTGGCCCGACCCCGAACGCCCCGGCGTCCCACTTAATCCCGAGAAGGATGGGTGGCATTGGCTGCGCAAGAATAACGGAACTATTGGTGTATGCGAGTGGCGTGGCAATGGCTGGTGGGTTTCGCCTCCTGGCTTTGAGGGTTGTACTTCACCAAAAACAACCGACCCCGTGCGCTCGGCGCTCGACACCCTATGGGCAGACCTGCCCTACCTGATGGGGCGCGCGTCCCTGGAAGGCCACGCAGTCGGGCAGGCGCTCGCACAGGAATGGCGGGCGAAGATCGACGCCGCCATCAAGGAGGCGGCTGATGGCAAGCAAGTCTGAAACCACGGCAAATTGGAACTCGTATGTCGGGCCGTGCCCGTCGCCTGTCGAACTGCAAAACCTAAAGGCGCTGGCGATTGAGGCTGCCGAAGATATTGAAGCCCACATTGGCGCCGAATATGGCACTCCGACCCACCCCGCTCTTAAACGTCGCTACGAGCGTGATATGGACATTGTTTATCGCTTGCGCGCGGCGGCTGGGTGGAGTAGGGAGAAGCGCGCTGCGGCTTTGGGCGATTTGGCAAAACAAGATGGAGAATTGCTGTGACTGAAAAACTAATCCCACTTGACGACGTTCTAGCGATTTTGGATTCGCTTGCTGGTGCGCCGGATGGTTACTACTATGCAAAACGTATCGAGCAAATTATGGGTTGGGAAGCGGCGATCCGACGCGCTCGTGGGAAGGTGGAGGAATTGGTAGATGGGTGACAATTCTATACAGCCTGATTGGTGGGGGAACGGCATTCCCATGCAGCAAGCCCCAAAGAGCGTGCCAATTTTGGCTTACTGCGAACATCTGGCAGACCCTTACGTTGATCCGCACGATGATCGTCGCCTTACGGTTTACGGCGCTCATTGCGAAGACTTAGCCCGTGCGAAAGATGGTTTCCATATCGTTGAGTGGGGTGGTTCTTATGTGGATGAGGATTGCTCTATTCCCGATTGGTGGTTTGTAGCGGGTTCTGATTTTGAAACCGTGGCTAACCCGATTATGTGGTGGCCTTTGCCTGAAAGGAATGTGACATGAGCGACATGCGACAATACCCGATCATCTGGCACGCCGAGAGGCAGCCGCCTGAAGACGAGCGGGAGCGGCTTGAGAAAGTAATTTATGAAGAACTTGGGGAGAGAACGCCGATCAATCTTGTTTTTCATCTTCATATACCAGACGACATAACCATGCCTTTTGTAATTATATGCGGTGGGAAAGACGATAACGCGTTCCACTGTAAGTATATCCACGATCCCTATAACTATTGCGACGCAACAGAAAAGGGGTGGTGAAGATGCGTAAAAGACACCCAACAGAGCCGGGGCGTCATATAATCGACCCCCCAGCCTCGCGCAACATGAGTCTGAAAGAACGGGCATTTCAGATGTGGGCTGTTCACCCGAAAGACCTAGATGAAATGGGTTTGACGCGGGAACAGTTTTTTCTGGCCCATCTTAAGCAGGTCCGTAACCAAGCCATTTACATTGCAGAACACGCCTGCCTTGTAGAGCCTGATGGTGGAGAGCCTGACGAAAAAGAGACTGAGGTTTGCGAGCGCGTGGCTGCGCGCATACGGGAGCATATCCGGTAGGGCTTATCTGCCGCCTCGATCTAAACCCAAACCCAATAAGGAGAACAACGTGGCCTTGATTACCGAATTTAAGAACGGCTCTCTGACGTATCGCCGGTACGCTTTTGATAGTTATGAAGAACTGGCAGATTCCGGCTTAGGCGCCGAAGATGAGATAGACTGGATGCTCGGGAGCGAAGGATCAGAAGAAATATGTCTTTTTAGCAACAGATGCTATCCGAAGAAAGACAATTACGATATTGACGTTTTTACGGAAGTACGTCGATTTTGGAAACCTGAAGTCAAAGGCGGTAAATGGTTTGCAGAAATTATCGAAATACATAGGTCTTGGGATTCCAGTGGCAACGATGTTTTTACGGACGAACAAAGTCGTAAAATGTATAGGCGTGTCTTATCGTGTTCCCCAGTTGCGGAAGACGATTTTGATATCCCCTAAGCAATTCTCAACCCTTTGACACTTGCCATAGGGCGTGGTAGAGGATGCTCTATCACGCCCTAAACTTGTTCACAAAAGGACGATTATGACCTCCAATATCACGATTTTGTCCGTAGAGTCCCCACCGCAGCGCAAAACCTTCTTTCTCGATGCCAACGGCGTTCTTAAGAAGCGTAAGCCAGATTTCCCTCTATATTCAACAAAGCGAGAACGTGAAGTGTCTTGCCTTGGGGGTCTTTTTAACATCATCAAGACTGAAGCAGAGAGCGGTTGCGCAGTCATCCTGCGCGGCCAATACCTTCCTGACGCTGAAATCGACGCCCTAGAGGCAAATCGGCGTAAGAAAGTGGCCGAATTGGGCGAAAAGACCCCCGATTCTATTAAGAAAGCGTTTGTTGAGAAGCGTCTTGACAATAATCGCTACTACCTGCGCCGCAACTCACTTATCGTGGATGCGCCTTGCCCCTGGGTTTGCTTTGACTTCGATGATTTCAGGCCGGCAGGCGTTACGGAGGCGCGTTTTGATGTGGCGAACCCGCGTTCTTGGGTGGACGCGGCTATTGAACAAGAACTTGGACCTGATTTTGTTGGTGTTGACTACATTTTGCAACTTTCTTCGTCCGCTGGTCTGCCTAAGTCGAAGGATATTCGCTGCCATGTTTGGTTTTGGCTTGATCGTGGATTGGACGGGTTTGATTGGAAGGCGTGGTATGCTGCGCGGACGGAAGTTCTTGGGCGTCCCCCCAAGATCGACAAAGGCATGTTTCAGGCATCTCGCGTTCACTACATCGCACCACCTTTGTTCACTAGAGGCGCGTTTGATCCGGTTTTGGACTGTTTTGCCGAACGCATCACCTATTGTGAAGGCATCTTCTCTGACCGTGTGACTTTTAGCGATTGGTCTGGCATTGTTACCACGGCCGAAGAGGCCCGCGCCAAGGCTGCCTCGCGTAAGGTAGATGTGCTTGATGGCGACGACGCGGAGGCTGCCCGTGAGGCTTGGGAGCGCCCTGGCGTTGTCGGTGCCTTCAACCGTGCCTACCCCATGAGCGCGGTCATCAATACCTTCTTGTCACCATACTATAAGATTGACTCTGAAGATGGCCGGGTGACGTGGTTGCGCTCGCCTTCAGGGTCAGTTGGGTCTTGCCGGATTGTGGCTGGCAACACCCGCATGTTCAACACGTCATCCTCTGACCCGCTTGAGGGGTATGTTGGCTCTGCCTTCGACCACATCGAGGCGTTGCTGTTTGATGGTGACTACCACGAGGCTGCACGGTGGGCACTTGAACAGCCGGGCGTGCAAGAGGAAATGGATAAGGCGCTCAACTCAGAATTTGATGAGTGGGTCGAACCGCCGAAAGTTGCAGAAATCGAATTGCCGGTCGAGGGTGACGAAGCGGTTGTTAAGAAAGTCACGACCGCCGAAGACGTTGCGGCCGAATATCCGATGCCTAGCCGCATCAATGGTAAGGAAGTTGGCTACAAGTCAGAAGATGGGGATTGGTGGTTCGGGCTGTATGAAGATGACGAAGACGATGAAGATGAAGGTGGGGTAGGAAAGAAAGGTAAGAAGAAAAAGAAGGGGGGTGGTAAGAAAGGCGGCTTCCGGCGCCTGTGGTCGCCCATCACGGTCATTGGGTATATGTGTGATAACCGTTCCGATGACTTGACTGTTGAGATCAAGGTGATGGGGCCTAACGGCCAGCCGCAACACCTTTCGTGGCAGCGCGGGATGCTTTCCCGACGCAAGGAAGTAGAACAACAACTTCTTAACAAGGGTTGGCGCGCAAAACCGCGTGAAATGGCACATTTTCTCGACTACCTCCAAGATGACGGTGGTGAGCCGATCCGCACGGTTGGTCGCGGGTGGGAAACCGTGCCTGGGGGGCGCGTGTTTACCGCACCTACGGGTGAAGTCTTGGGCGCTCCTGAAGGCGCCGCTATTCGCCTCAAGCCTGGGTTGGGTATGCGCCCGGAAGTAGTTACGAAGGGCACTCTTGAAGGGTGGAAAGAGGCGCTAGAAACCCATCTTGCGGGAGAGATGGTGTCCTTGTGGGCTTTGGGTGTAGCGGCTGGATTCTGTGGCCCGCTCGTTCAAGTCTCGGATTTTGCCACGCCGGCTTTGTGGATTTCAGGCGCATCGCGCTCAGGTAAGTCGCTTTCTCTGAGGTTGGCAGTAAGTGCATGGGCCAATCCTTTCACAGATACGGACGACAAAAGCCGGTTTAAGGACCAAGAATGCCTTTTCAGGACCATGAATGCCACTTCCAATTCGCTTGAGATTGTGTCGGCCCTGGCCAACGGGACGGTGCTCGCGCTTGACGAATCAGGAAGTAAGTCTGAGAAGGAACAAAAAGACCTCGCTACGTTCATTTACAATCTGGTGAGTGGTAAGGGCAAAGAGCGCATGACCCAGGACGCATCGGCGCTTCGCGCGTCCTTTACTTGGGAAGCCTTTGCCATCTGCACGGCAGAGCACAGCCCCCAACACATCGTCCGGGCAGCCAAAGGAGCCCCGCTGCCTCAAGGCACGCTCAGCCGTATGCTTCCCATCCATATTCCAGAACTCAAAAATGAGTCTGAGACTGCGGCACGGGGGAGGGCGTTCCACGACGCTTTGAAAGAACATCACGGTCTTGCTGGCGTGGCCTTCGTGCGATCTTTGGTGGAGAAGGGGTACACCAAGAAGCATCTCCTTGACCGCCACCACGCGGTTCGCAAGGAACTGCTTTCGCTTGTCCCTCGCGAAACCGCTGTCATCAGCACCGCAGTAGGCACATTCGCCTTGCTGCGTCTCGCGGGTGATCTTGCGCGTGAGTTTGATATTATTGGCCCTGTCGCGCACGCCGCCATCGTAGACGGCGTGGCCGAGCGATGGCATATCTTCAACCAAGGGGAGGCGGGTAAGACGCTTGGCGAAGATGCCATCGAACGCATTGATGAGTGGGTTGCCGCGCACTGGGCCAATTTCGTTAAGCGAGGCGAAGAGGAACGTGTAGGTTATGCCGGTGCTCAAGGGTGGGCTGAAAAGCAAGAAGGGGATACTTGGGTGGTGTATCTCTCGGCCGAAAAATTGGTAGAAGCGTCGGGCGGGGCGCACGAAGCTAAGCGGTTGGGTAACATGCTACGCGCGGCAGGGCGCATCGCCAAGAAGGACAATGGGCGCGCGGGGTGTAAAGTGGGTTGGGCGGCGGGTCGCCCGAGAGCATATGCCATCACCATCGAAGCCCCGGACGAGGGCAGTTCGACGGAGGTGGCGGACATTTTTTAGGCTATAAAAGGGTGAAAAGGCTTTTAGCGGCGAAGGTAAATCCTTCGCCGCTTTTTTATTGCCATTTTGGTTGGGTTATGGCGCTTAAAAGTGCGAATTGTTAATTCGTTTGCTGATTTTTAAGCGTAATTTTGTTGCGTGAAAAAATGCAAAAACGATTTAATATTTTACCGGCGGCAAACACGTTGGGTTTGTGTAACGGCCGGTTTAGGAGAGCAAAGAATATTTTAATTTACCAGGGCCTTTGTTTACGCAATAAAATTACGCGAGTTACGTTTTTAGGTAGTTTCTTGCCCCACTGGACCCGTTCCCGCCCCGCAACGGTGCCCCACAAAAACGGCGGTTTTCCGCCATTTGCCCCACTGTCCCCACTGTCCCCACAGTTTTAAGCACACCCACTATATCTATGTGATTTAGACGCACCTACAAATACCCGCGCCATAGAGTGATACCGCCCCCACCCTCTATCTATCTATCTATAGCTATAGATAGATAGATTCAGTGGGGCAGTGGGGCAAATGGCGGTTTTCCGCCACTTTTTTGTGCCCCACTGAATTTTGGCAGTGGGGCAGTGTGGGGCAGATGGCGGAAAACCGCCATTTTTTGTGGGGCAGAAGGTTTTGCGTCTTTGAAGGGCTTGAAAACGGCCTCTTAACCCATCTACTCCATGCGGATGAAGTCCATCCTAATTCTGGATACCGAGACTACGGGGTTGGTTGATCGCAACCTCGCCCCCGAGCACCCCGCACAACCCGATGTGGTGCAGTTCGCGGCCATGCTCTGCACGTCCAGTGGGGAGGGCGGCTACCACGTCCGTCAGGCGGTGTCGGTCATCACCCAGCCGCCGCTCAAGCCGGTCCACCCCAAGGCCCGTGCGGTGCATGGTATTGGTCCTGACGAGATCGCCCGCTTCGGGGTTCCGTATGCAGACATGCTAGGGGTGTTCGGGGGCATGGTGGATCGGTGCGACGTTATCGTTGCTTTCAACCTGAGTTTCGACGCCTTGGTGCTGCGGACAGCGTGGCACCGGGGTGGCTTGGGTGACCTCCGGGACCGTCTGCTAGGCAAGCGAGCCTTCTGCGCTATGAAGGCGTCCACGCCCCTCTGTAGGCTGCTAGGCCCCCGTGCGCGCCACGCTACCGATTGGAAGTGGCCCACGCTTGGGGAGGCGACCGAGTTCTTCTTCGGGGAGAATTTGGTAGGTGCGCATGACGCGCTTGTGGACGTGGCAGCGTGTGCGCGTATCTACTTTGAACTTGAGCGCCGAAAGGCGTTGACACCCGGCGCGAGTGGCGCTACAGAGGGGGCATAAATACTCCTCACCAACTGACCCCTACGCTGACCCTCGCGGCGTAGGGGTTTTCTTTTTTAGGCTTGACAAGAAGTAATCCAGCCTTTAATCCCATACTCGACTTCAACCTTATCCATCAGGAAATTTTTATGAGCACGACTATCCACAATAACGACTTCGTTCCTCCCCTCACTGTTGCTGAAGCGCGTGACCGTCTAGCCGAGATCAATACGGCGATTGACAGCATCGCGGACCAAATCAAGATTCGTGAGTTGGAAAACGCCCTAGACCCCGAGTGGCTGAAGCGCGCTACCTACAGCCGCAAGTTCAAGGTGCTTGAGGCCCGCAAGCTGGATAACTGGATTGCGAATATCGAAGACGACCGCAAGGGCTACAGGACGCTCAACGATGCCATCATTGACGTGATCCGCGATGAGTTCACCCCCGAGGAATGGGACGGGATTGTGGAAGAGGCGCGTGCGGCTGTGGGCGGTGTCACATAGCCGCGCCAAACACGTCAGGAACACATAGCCAAGGCATTGCGCCTTGGCTTTTTTGCTTTTTAGGGGATTGAGTTATGTCATGTGATGCCAAAGAGTGTCAGGATGTAGCAAGGCCGCTGATTAGCCGTGCGGAGGCTAAAGCAGCGGGGTTGAAGCGTTACTTTACGGGGGTGCCTTGTAGCAAGGGGCATGTTGCGGAGAGGTTTGTGAGTGAGCGGAACTGTCATGAATGTCTTTTGGAAAGGGGTCGCCGTTACCGCGATGAAAACCCGGAGAAGGCGAAGGAAAGGGATCGGCGTTGGCGCGAAGAGAACGCCGAGAAGGAGAAGGAACGTAGGCGCCGTTACCGCGAAGAAAACCCGGAGAAAGCATACAAGCACCGTTACTACGAAGAAAATCTGGAGAAGGAGAAGCAACGCAGGCGCCGTTACCGCGAAGAAAATCTGGAGAAGGTGAAGGAAAAGGATCGGCGTTGGCGCGAAAAGAACACTGAGAAGGTGAAGGAAAATAGTCGCCGCCGCCGCGCCAAAAAGAAAGGCGCAGATGGCCATTACACCGTGGCCGATTGCCGTCGCATCTACGCCGAGCAAGAAGGTATTTGCCTGGGCTGTAAGAAGCCTTTTCCTTTTGAACAGATGACCGCAGATCACATTGTTGCTTTGGTTAATGGGGGGTCAAATTGGCCGAGCAACATTCAGATGCTTTGTAAATCTTGCAATTCTAGTAAGGGGACGAAAGACGACGAGACCTTTAAGTTTTTGCGAGACCTTCAAATGCTTCGGGCTGAGTTGCGCGGCCCACTCCGCTGCGAAGCTGTTTCCGAAAACGATGAATAGGTCTGAAATTTTTTGGGGGCAGGGTGTTTTGCTTTTCAGACGTGTCCGCACATTTCCAAAGGCTCTATAGCAAGCAAGTGGGAGTAGGGCCGATCGTATACGATACGACGTATACCATCATGGGTCCCCGCCGCATCCATAAGCCAAGCCTTATTTTTCCATAATGCTGATTAGCGGCACAAGCGCGAAGCTGGCGACGTGATCCGCGCGACGCGACGCGCGAAGCTGGCGACGTGATCCGCGCGACGCGACGCGCGAAGCTGGCGACGTGATCCGCGCGACGCGACGCGCGAAGCTGGCGACGTGATCCGCGCGACGCGACGCGCGAAGCTGGCGACGTGATCCGCGCGACGCGACGCGCGAAGCTGGCGACGTGATCCGCGCGGCGCGATGCGCGATGCCTGACAACATGTTTCCATGTCGCAACGTCGCGACATGCGCGCGGAGAAACGCGAATCGCGATTGCGAATCATTCTCAATCAAACCGCGCGGAATGATACTCGCCACGATCATTCCATATGCGCAATTGAAAATGATTCTCAATTGCGCCTGTCATCACTAAACCGCATATCGCGCCACGCCATATATTCACCAAACTAATGCCCTCATAAACGCGCTACAAAGCCCGTACAATGCCCTAACCCCACGCCCGCACCCTCACCCCTCCCAACCCGCTAGACCGGCCTGGAATCGCATTCGTGTTTTTGAGACGCCTGAGACGCGCTAAAGTCAAAGGGAAAGCCTATCGCATGTCATAATCGCGTTTTGACGCCCCACGATGGCAGGGGATGGCGCCGAGCTACGCCCACGATGGCAGGGGATGGCGCCGAGCTACGCCCACGATGGCAGGGGATGGCGCCGAGCTACGCCCGCGATGGCAGGGGATGGCGCCGAGCTACGCCCACGATGGCAGGGGATGGCGCCGAGCTACGCCCGCGATGGCAGGGGATGCACTAGCCTCGCCACATGCCACGCAATCGCGCAACAAAGCTCATACCGCCCCCTAACCCCTTCCCCCGCCCCTACCCTAGCCAAACCGCACCCACCCACCTAGAAACCGCTTAAAACGCGCCCTAGCACATGCGAAAAAAAAACAGGAAAAACGCGCCAAGCCCGATTTTAGGTGTTGACGTAGTGGCGCGGCGCGGATAGGATGTGTTCACAAGAGACGGATAGGACACAGACACATGATTTACCCGGTTCGCAGTGAAGAACACCGCAATTATGAAAAGGCTTTTTGGCACGCGGTTGACTCCGCGCCCGATCAATTCCGCGCAAAGCTTGCCATGCGTTCTGCATTGCAGAATGCAAGCGACACTTCTCCCGACGAAACGGGCTTTTGGTGTTGCGCGGTTACTACTTTTGATATGGTCTATGACTCGATTGCGGAATTTCATCCGCAACACTACAAGATGGTTTGGCGCGACGGCGCGCGCAAGGCAACGCGGGTGCGCAAGTAACCGCCACCCTCGCGGCGGGACTAACCATCCCGCCGCAAGGTTGCGCTACCTTAAGCCGCGCATCCCGCGCGGCTTAGAGCAACGCAACACCAAACCGGAGTCATAATCATGTCAAACCCAGTCCATGTCTCTTGCGGGTCCAATCGCCCAGGCGAAGCAATTAACGCATTTCAGATGCGTGTCTATCAAAGCGAAAGTGGTTTCACGCTTTACCGTTATGACTGCGATGGTATGGCCAAATTAAAGGTTTACAAGAATCTAGACTCCGCAATTCGCGCGGCAAAAGAAACGCAAGGAATCAAGTAACCGCCACCCTCGCGGCGGGTATCCACTACCCGCCGCTAAGGTTGCGCTACCTTAAACCATGCGTCAGCATGGTTTAGAGCAACGCAACACCAAACCGGAGTCCAAACCATGCGATACATCCCCCTTATCGAATTGCAGCGCACAAATGCGGGCTGGCATTTCACGCTTTCCGCAATGGATGAATCGAGCGCGGCGCGGGTAATCATGGACTCCGATACGCCGCAAGCAACCGCAAGCGGCGCCGCGCGCAAGGCTGAAGCGGCGTGGTATGACTTGCCTATTGAGACAATCGCGCAAGCCTTCGCGCGCTAACCCTCACGCTACCCGCCCGGACAGCTACCGGGCGGGTATGGTGAAGGCTAGGCAATCCTGCCGAACCTATCAAACGGAGTCAGACACCATGCTTTCCCACGATTTCAAAACCGCGCTTGAAGCCTATATTGCGGAAATGGCACGGCCCCCCGGATTCGGAGAGACTATCGTGAGCAAAACCAACCGCGAATATTCCGCAACGGAATCCTTGCTTGCGGCCATCACGAATCAGGAAGAGGCTATCCTCGCCTATGACAGCCTAGACGATGCCGACCGGACAATGGGAACACACTTTTCCGATTGTCCCGATGATGCGGCCTATCATCCGCACGAGTCCAGTGGCGCCGCATATTGCCTGCTAAATGACGGTTCGGCCGTGCTAGTCGCATGGAACGATTCAGGCTTTTGGGATGTCATCTTTTGCAGTGAAGAGGTTGCAGCGCGTGAGATTGATGCGCGCAATGCGGAATATGGTGGTGGTGAAGAGGATGATGATTGCGAGGATTGACGCCACACAAGCTAGACGCTACCCTTAGCGTCTAGCCTATCCTAAAACCGCGCCACCCTTAGCGCGTTTTCAGGATAGGCTAGGCAATCACGCGCTAGACCTACAAACAGAGAGTCCAAACCATGCCAAACTATAACGCAAAGACCGGAATCGCATTTGGCTACATTGCAGCCAATGCGCTGCATCCTGACATTGTGGATTCCCTGATCTATGGGCATGGTGAGCAATTCAGGGACATTGCGTGGGAAGAAACACTAGCCGACGCCATCGCAGAATATCGCCGCGAGAATCCTACCGAAACGGAAGACATGGACGATGGCGAAATTGAAGACGTAATCCGTGATACCCTCGCGGAATCCATGTGCGACGCTGAAATCTGCGTTGAAGGGATTTACAATGGAGTCTCTTACGCTTCCTCTTGGCTTGGCGGCGCGCTGAATTTCTGGATTTCCGAGTCGCCACACATCACAAACAACGCGCGCCGCGCTTCGCCATGCGTACCCGGCGCGGCAATTCTCGACACGCTAGACGGCGAAGAAACGGGCTATGATGTGCCCCCCGATTGGCGGATTGGCGAAGAGGATTGACGCAACACAAGCTAGACGCTACCCTTTAGCGTCTAGCCTATTCTTAATCCCGCTATGCAAGCGGCGGGATTTGGTATAGGCTAGGCAATCCTGCCAAACCTAAACAAAGAGTCAATCTCATGCGATACCTTGCCACACAGGATAAGCCCTCACAGGACGCCACAAAGCAAACTGCATGGTTCACGCGCAAGCGTGACGCAATCGCATATGCGCGCAAACAGGCGGCGGTTTCCGGCCCTTGGCTTGTGTGCGATACGGTTGACACGCGCTCTTGTCATGCTGGCATTATGCGCGTAATCTTTACCGCGCCTACGCGCTAACCCTCGCAACCTACAAACAGAGAGTCCATCCGCCATGCGTCAAGATGTGATTTACGCAATCCGCGACCATATTACCGTCCCGCCGCACATTGCGGCATGTGCGACAGCGGTAACGTATGATTTACTGCATGGGCCGGCATGGGTCATCCTACCGTTTGGTGAAGCGATTCACCTAGACCCCGATTATATGGAAATCTACAACACGCAAAGCGAAGCAATGGACGATGCTGAACCACTTGACCGCGTGGCGCAAGCCTATGGCCAACCTGCCGAAACACTCCGCGAATTTATCGGCAACCTACCCGGCACGCTCTATGTTGACACGGATTCGGGTAGCGTGAGCGAGTGTGAACCGGAGTCGCAATGGTGCGACATTGAAGAGGATGAAAACGGCGAAGAGATTGAAGTCTGGTACGATAACGATAACTCTTCAATCTATGAATGCGACTCGCGTGACATCGTGCTGGCATTGTTTGGCCAGACAATCGCGCGGGAGTTTCGGTTCTGACAATCCGCCATTTAGGGGGCGGCACAATCCGCCCCCTAGCAAGCCGATTGCCAACATCACGCAAGGCAATGTAAACGGAGTCCAGCTCTATGACAAACCCGAATCGCATGAGACTGCCCCCGCGCAAAAGCCTTCAATTCGTGCAAGGCTGGCGCGCTTGCGAGGCTGGCAAGGGGTTGACGGACAACCCCTATCACACAAACGGGGGCGCATATGCGCGCGATTGGGTGGCAGGACACAACGCGCGGGCGGATAAGGGGTTTAGTGTTGACCATCTGCCGCGCTTGCCTTCTGGCGCGTTTTCCGATTGACAGCCAAACCTAACCTAGCCTAGTCTCACAACCGGCGCCGCAAGTGGCGCGTAATCGAAACGGAGTCAAACCTATGCGCAATCTTTCCGATATGCTTTCCGACATGGAAAACCTAGGCCACGATTTCCAAACGGCACAAGCCTATGGGGAGCGAGGCTATAGCCTGCCCGATGGCAAGGTTGCCATTGTTTTCGCCAATTGGAATAATGTGCCGCAACCCCTTGCGGATGAAATCGAGTCCATTGCGGAATGCGAATGGTCCGATGAATGGATTGTGGCGTATGAAACCGGCATGGCCTATCGCACAAGCCCGGACTCCTATGGCTGGAAACCATATTTCTACATCACGGAGTCAGGCGACGTTATCGGGGGCGATGAAATCGAATCCGATGAAAGCCTTGCGGCGGATTACATCGCGACGCTTGTGAACAACCCGCGCGCGGTCAATCTGTTTGATAGGCTAGACTTGGCCGCGCATGGTTTCGCGCAAGTCAACCGGGAAACCTATCAAACGGGCTTTCATTCTGGCATGGATGACAACCCGCGCGTCATCCTCGCGGCGGCACAAGCCACGCAACCGGGAGAATATGTTTTCTCCGGGATTGGCAATTCGCAATTCTATTGCGAGTATGACCTATGGTTCCGGCCCTATGCGAGCGAAGAGGAGGAAGAATAAACGCTTGACACTAACCGGCGCCGGGCCTAGGCTTTACCCGGCGCCCTTCCCTTGAACCTAGCGGGTAATCTGCTAGGTTCAAGGCAAGGCAATCCAGCCTAGCAACACGCAACCGGAGTCCACCCAAATGACCGCCACCAATGAACGCGACGCCATCTTGCAAGCCCTTCGCGACTTTGCGGAGCAACGCCCCGGCTTGGAATTTGGCAATTATGGCGACGTCACTTCCTACCGGGCCGAGTCGCGTGCCATTACGCGCGACTTGCACCATGCGCGCCAATTACTCGCGGCCGTCATGTGGCGCGATAGCATCGGGGCGGATGAATTGGAGGCACAGCTTTCCGGCCGCTTGACTTGGCACGGGCCGGAGGGGCTGGCATATTGCACCGGCCAATATTTCCCGGTGGAGTATCGCGCGGCCGTTTGTCGCGCCCTTGCGTCGGCCCTTTGGGCCTATTGGCGCGTGAACCTTGGCCCGGATTGCACGGGCCACGATATCAGGCGCGAAGCCCGGCGCCAGCTTGGCGCTTCGCTGGCGCGGCGTTGGTTTAATTAGTCTGAGCGCGCGGCGGGTATGGTCCCGCCGCGCCCTTCCCTTGAACCTAGCGGGCAATCTGCTAGGCTCAAGGCAAGGCAACAAAGCCTAGCAACACGCAACAAACCGGAGTCCAGCATATGACCTATCGCCCCCGCTTTCGTGTCACCTATGACATTGTGACGCCTGAATCCGCTGAAAACGGCGAAGCGGCGGAAGGCGGATTCGTCACGCCCGGCAATTGGCACGCCCCCATTGAAGAGGCTTTGACCACGCCAGACAGTGACCTTGAAATGGACTTGCGCGAAGCCTTGCGGCTTGTCTCCCCTTCCTATGATAGCGGGCGCTGGTTTGATGAACCGGAGCATAACACGGATTACCGCACAGGCGCGGTTGAGTCGCGCGCCTTGCATCCCCCGAAAAATATTACGCCCGCAAGCTACCGGCGCCTTGCGCGGTATTTGGGCGTGCGCTAAGGTAAACCCCCAAACTGGAGTCCAGCCTATGACACGCGACCTCTATTTAACCCTTGCTCATGCGGTAACGGCCTATGACCGCAAGCAAGAGGGAAAGCGCGGTTATAACCATTACGCATTGGGGCGCTGTCTTGCTATTTGCGAGGATATCGCAAATGACGTAAGGGGCGGGCGCTCATTGGCACAAAGCCTTGAATATAGTTTCAATGGCCGCCTTCGCGACCATGTAGCGCGGACGCTTGTGAAGTCTGGACATCTGGCAAGCGCGCCGGCATGGTCCTACAAGTAAACCCCAAACCCAAACAGGAACCCGCCCCCATGCCTTCCCCTCGCGCTTGTGTTTTCTATCGTGGCCATGTCATTTGGCGCAACGCGCCCGGCTCTAATAGATTGCGATGGACAGCACTCGGCGGATTCGCCGCCGATACGCTAGCGGGCATCAAGGCCCTAATCCGCGACAGCCAAACCTAAACCCAAACAGGAACCCGCCCCCATGCCCTCCCCGCCGCGCTACTCAAAGAACATCATCCGCCATCATCGGCTAGGCAAGCTTGACCGTGAGCCTGCCATTGCACACGCGCACGAACGCGCCCTGGCTCGGCTTAAGCGCGACCTCGCCCGCGAACGCGACGCTAGCAAGCGGCAGGCGGCGGTTGCGGCACGGATGGAAAGGGTTTGACAGATGGCCAAGCAACCGAAAATTCCTGCCGCTTATATCGCGCTCATGCGCGAAAAGCCCCCGGCGTATAATTTTGAAGCGTGGCGCATGGGCCTTGCCCGATTGGCAGGCGATATGCTGGCGGGCTTTGAACCCGCCTTGTGTGAAGCCTTCAACGCCGCAAACGGTAAGGCGACGGTGCACACTCTAACGGCGGCACATGCGATAAGCATTGCCCGCCAAACGGAATCCCGGCTTGAAACCCTAGGCATTCCCCGCAAGCATCGCGCGGGGACCATACTCCGGGTAACGGGCGGGGGGCCGAGTGCCAGCGCATATAAATACCCGGTCGCGACAACGCATTTTGCCCTTAAGCGCAACGCGAAAGGCGACTGGACACTAACCGATTGCCGGCGAACGGAAGTGTGGCCCGGAGTTATGGGGGTTCATACTCTCTTTGTCTCCCCGGAGGCGCGCGACGCAATCGTGAAGCGTGCGCT
>Ga0209985_10000123_pt1 | contig 85938 bp, 77 predicted proteins | sample NOAtaG_FD_187305 | JGI IMG/M metagenome (GOLD analysis project Ga0209985, IMG submission 187305) | Freshwater lake microbial communities from Lake Erie, under a cyanobacterial bloom - NOAA_Erie_Diel6S_1000h metaG (SPAdes) (version 2) | ecosystem: Environmental > Aquatic > Freshwater > Lake ... | reverse complement strand
GCACTGCTGAAGGTTCCACCCGTGGTACCCGTGAGGGTCACGCTGGCGGTGCTGCCGCTGGTGCAATAGGGCGAACCGATGTAGCTAATGCTCGCGCTCGGCGCCGCAGTGACCGTGATGGAAGCGGTGGTCGAGAAGGCCGCGCAGCCACCAGCCGCAGCGATGGCATAGGTGACCGTGTAACTACCCGGAGTGCTCGCACCTAGGTTCACCGCACCGGTCGTGCCATTGATGACAAGACCCGGCGTACCGCTGAACGTTCCACCTGTGCTGCCCGTGAGGGTCACGCTGGTGGTGCTGCCGCTGGTGCAATAGGGCGAACCGGTGTAGCTGATGCTCGCGCTGGGCGCCGCAGTGACCGTGATCGAAGCGGTGGTCGAGAACGCCGCGCAGCCACCGGCCGCAGCGATGGCGTAGGTCACCGTGTAAGTGCCCGGTGTGCTGGCGACCAGATCAACCGCGCCGTTGCTGCTGTTGATGCTCAGTCCCGCAGCACTGCTGAAGGTTCCACCCGTGGTACCCGTGAGGGTCACGCTGGCGGTGCTGCCGCTGGTGCAATAGGGCGAACCGATGTAGTTGATGCTCGCGCTGGGAGTCGCAGTAATGGTGAGATCGAGCTCCTCGGTCACACAACCGACCACGGTGCTATAGAAGCCGCTGGTACTGTAGGTGCTACCGTTCACGCTCCAGGTGTAGCTGTCGCAGGCGGAAGCGTTGGTCGTGTTGGTGCTGCTGGGGGTGATGGTGAGGATGAGTTCCTCGGTCACACACCCCACCACTTCACTGTAGGTTCCGCTGGCGCTATAGGTCTGCCCGTTCACCGCCCAGGTGTAGCTGTCGCAGGCGGAAGCATTGGTCGTGTTGATGGGATTCGCGAGGGACACCGTCACCGTGAAGGAGCAGCTGGCAGTGAGGCCTGCGGCGTCCGTTACTTGGTGGGTCACGGTGGTGGTGCCCACCGGGAAGGAGGAACCACTGGCCAGACCGGAGGTAAGAACTGTACTTGCACCCGTGCAGTTGTCGTTTCCCACCGGGGTGGTGTAGCTGACCACCGCGCTGCAGGTTGCCGGATCACCGATCACGTTGATGTCGGCCGGGCACGTAATGGTCGGAGCCTGCGCGTCAGCGACCGTCACAGTGAACGAGCAGGTGGCGGTGAGCGCAGCGGCATCGGTCACCCGGTAGGTCACGGTGGTCGTTCCTACAGGGAAAGTGGCTCCGCTTGCGAGGCCTGCGATCCTGCTCGTGGTGGCTCCGGAGCAGTTGTCGGTGCCCACGGGTGTGCTGTAGCTCACCACGGCACCGCAGCTGCCGGGGTCGGCATTCACGCTGATGTTGCTGGGACAAGTGATGACGGGCGGTGTTCCATCTCCTACGCTCACCGTGGCGGTGGTGCTGTTCGTTGTACCGCAGACGGGGACATCGATCACCGCGCGGAAATAGCGATCGCCAATGAATCCGGACCAATTTTGTGTCGCGGTGGTATTGGCGATGATGGTCCAGTCGATACCATCGGTGCTCTGCTCCCAACGCAGCACGGCCCCCGTGTGACCGCTGAGCGTAAGCGTGCCCGACGCGCCCGGACAGAACGTGCCGCCACCGCTGATGGTGCCACCCACCGCCGGTATGGCCACCACCACGTTGCGCGTATGGGAGAAGATGCAGGCACCCTGCACCACCGTGTACGTGACCGGATAGGTGCCTGCGATGGCCACGTTGAACGTGCCGCCGGCGGTCACATGTGCCCCCCCGCTCCATGTACCACCAGCCACCGTGCTGGTGAAGAAGCTCAGCCCATCCAGGAAGAAGGCGCTGTTCACGGCGGAAGCATCTCGCTGGATCCGGATGAACCGGGCGCGCGCACCCATCACATGCTGCGAGCTGCCGTAGGTGGTGCTCGAGTATAGGTAGGATCGCGTCGGACCCCATGTGCTGCCGTCCAGTGAGGTGGATACCCACATCCGCGATGTTCCGCCTGTGCTGCGCCACGTGATGAACACATTCTCGCCGGTGTACAGCGTATCACCCAGGTCGAGGATGACCTGGCCGCTCACCGTATTGAAATTCGCCCCCGTTCCATCGGCAGCGTTCAACGCGGCCGTTGGTGACAATACGTTCAACGAACTGACCAGGCCACGGGCGTTGCCCGAAAGCAGGCTGTTCAGGTTGGCCGGCAGGTTGCTGGAACAATAGGGCCCGGGCTGCACGAAACGCGCCGGGTTGTTCGGGTCGTCCGCCCAGATCGGGTCGGTGAAACTCGAGATGAAGAGGTTGTTGTTATTCGCACCGGGGTAACTGTTCGCCCCTAGGGTGAGGCCGCCTACGTACCTGCCCCCAAGAATGAGATCGCCACCGCTGGCCCGGGCGATGGCATGTGCGATCTCGCTTTGGGTGCTCACTTCCCGGTCCCACCAGGCAGGCGTCCCATTCCGTTCGAAACGCGCCACGAAAAGGTCCGGATCCGTGTCGCCCGTGATGATCTGACCTGCATCGGTCGTCACGGTGCCCTGCATCAAGCCGGCCATGTAGATCTGGCCATTTTGCCCAACGGTGAGGTCGATCGCTTCCGCTCCGTGGTCCGTGCTGCTCGATGCCGTGCGCACCCAGTTGGCAGTGCCCGTGGCGGGGTTCAGCGCTGCGAGGAAGAGATAGTCATGCACACCGCTCACGTTGATCGGTGAGCCTCCGGGGAAAGTGGAGTTGTTGTGCGTGTATCCGGTGATGTACACGGCGCCACAGCTCACCGCCACACCGTTGCAGGCCACATTGTCGCTGCCCGGGTTGTTCACCATGCGCATCCACACCGGCGAGCCGGCGATGGTGACGGCCGAGCAGAAAAGGGCATTGCTATTGGATACGCTCGTGCTGGTGAGGGTGGTGCTCGCACTGGTGCGCCACGCCATGCTGTTTCCATTGGTGCTTCCCACCACATACACGTTCGTGCCATCGGTGGCGATGCGCTCGGAAAGGACATCAGCGGAGGACATGCCCGCCAGCGACCAAAGGGAGCTGCCGCTGAGGTCGTAGGCGCTCAGGTAGGCATACCGGCGCCCGTTGGTCAAGCCGGTGAAGGAGGCCAGGCCCGTGAGGCTGCCGTGTGCGGTGAAGGATCCATAGGCGATGATGCTGCTGCCCGTGATGACCACCGCGGTGCCTTCGTCATTCTGGGGGCTCCTGACGGACTTGCTCCACAGGTGCGTTCCCGAAGCATCGTAGGAGACGATGAACGCATCGCTGGCCCCTGCGTTCGTGAGGCCCAGCGCCGGGATGCTTCCATCGTAAAGCCCGGTGACCACCACCTGGCCGGTGGCGCTTATGGCCACGCCCTGCGCACCATCATCCTGGTTGCTGCCGAAGCCCCGGCTCCAGAGCAGGTTACCTGCCGCATCGAACTTGGCCACGAACGCATCCTCGCTGCCCCCGTTGGAGGCTGGCAGGTTGTAAGGGGCAATGCCTGCGGTGTTCGCCTGGTAGGTGCCCGCCACCAGGATGTCGCCGGTGCCGTCCTGCACGGCGATGTCCCTCACCAGCTCATAATTGCCGCCATCCAGTGTCCTCGCCCAGTTCCAGGTGACCGACTGCGCGGATGCCACCGCGTGCAGGAGGGTGATCAGCACAATGGCCAGCCCCTGCGCAACGTTCACGGGTGAGCGGTTATGCCTGAGGGTGGTCGGCATTCGTCGATTGATCAAGGCTCTTCATGGCTGAATGGGCCACGTTGGGCTACTGGGTTCAACGGGGCCATGTGACCGTTGGTTACAGGCACGTACCGCATTGTCAGGGCGTTACGTTCCCGTTCCGATGGCATTCACCACCTTCGGGGACCCATGGACAGCAGGAGGGAGGAGGCCTTGATCCAGGCGGCGAAGCGTTCGCCCGAAGCGTTCGCACCGCTCTACGAGCTGCACTTCGGTGCCATCTTCCGTTTCATCCTGCGCAGGGCCAGGGACCGTGATCTCACGGCCGACCTCACCCAGCAGACCTTCCTCAAGGCCATGCTTGCGCTGCCCCGGTATGAACCCCGGGGATTCCCGTTCAAGGCCTTCCTGTACCGGATCGCGTTGAACGAACTGAAGATGCACTGGCGCAAACGGAAGGAAGTGGTGATCGACATGAGCTATGCCGAGGTCCGGGGGCTGACGGAAGAGATGGGCCTGCCTGAGCAGGACGAGGACATGCGGCGGTTGGCCCTCGCTCTTGGCCGTTTGGAAGAGGATAAGGCCCGCCTGATCGAACTGCGCTACATGGACGGCCTGAGCTTCGCTGAATTGGGCCAGGTGCTCGGCATTACCGAGGACGCTGCCAAGATGCGGACCCACCGTGTGCTCGGCACCTTGCGCACCTACCTTTCGCCACGGGCATGAAACAACACTACAAGATAACGCCCGAAGGTCGAGGACCCGAGCCAACCGACCAGGAGATCGCCCGATACCGCGACCCGAAGCGGCTGGTCTACAATTACCACCGGGCCACACGTTCGCTCCACCGCAGGCCCTTGTACAAGGACCCCAAGGCGTTCATCGCGCTGCTCATCATCGTACTGATGGCTTGGTTCATCAGTGAAGTGTCCGATGACCGGCATCCAAAGCCAGCGCCGGATGCTCGGGAGCAAACGGATTGAACGTGGTTCGGTCGCAGGGGCTATTTTTCGCGGGCCTAACCTGCGGAACTGCCAAACGGACCTGCCATGTTGAAACAGATCATCACGCTCTGGAGCTGTGTGCTCACGCTTCTGGCCACCGCCCACGAGGGCATGTGGCTACCCACCCTTCTGAAGAGCATTGAGGGAGATCTGCAGTCCGCGGGTTTGCAGCTCTCGGCGGAGGATATCTACAGTATCAACAAGGGTAGCCTCAAGGATGCCATTGTATTGTTCGGGGGCGGCTGCACGGCCGAGGTGATCGGTCAGAAGGGCCTTATCCTTACGAACCACCACTGCGGCTTCGGTGCCATCACGGACCACAGCACCGTGGAGAATGACCGGTTGAAGAACGGATTCTGGGCCGCCTCCATTAGCGAGGAACTGCGTAACCCCGGGCTCACCGCCACGTTCGTGGTTCGCATGGAGGATGTTAGCGGACGTATCATTCCCCAACTGGCAGCGGGGCTCACCGAGGCGCAACGCCGCGATGCGGTGAACAAGCTGGCTGAGACGCTCACCAAGGAGGCCATCGAAGGCACCCATTACAAGGCAGTGGTTCGTCCTTTCAACTATGGGAACAGCTACTACCTGATCGTGACCGAGACCTTCCGTGATGTTCGGTTGGTGGGTGCACCACCTTCTGCGATCGGCAAGTTCGGTGGCGATACTGATAACTGGATGTGGCCGCGGCATAATGCGGATTTCAGCCTGTTCCGGATCTACACGGATCCCGATGGCAAGCCGGCCGACCCCGCGGACGCCAACATACCCATGGTGCCGCGCCACGTGCTGCCCATGAGCCTCGAGGGACCGCGTGAAGGGGAGTACGCCATGATCTTCGGTTTTCCGGGCAACACCCAGCGTTACCTGAGCTCATATGCGGTCAACTATGTGCAGAACACCGCCGACCCGATGCGTATCGCCATGCGCACGGCCAGTCTCGGCGTGATCGATGCCGCCATGCGCTCCAGTGATCGGACCCGGTTGCAATACGCCGACAAACAGGCCGGCATCAGTAACGCGTGGAAGAAATGGATCGGGGAGGTGCGTGGTTTGAAGGAGCTGAACACCCTGCAGCGGAAGAAGGAGTATGAGGCGGCCTATACGGCCAAGGCGCGTGCAGAAGGGCAGGAGGAGTATGCGAAGGCCTTGGTCTCGCTGGAGGGTCTCTACGGACAGTATGTTCCTTATGCCACAGCGCGTGACATGTTCGTGGAGATGGTCTACTACGGTCCCGAAGTGCTGCGCTTTACGGATGGCTTCCGAGAACTGGTGGAGGAGCATGGCAAGCTCAGCGACGAAGGCAAATACGCGCAGCTGTTGAGCGAACGCCTGACCGCCGCAGAGACCTATTTCCAGAACTACGATGTAGCGGTGGACAAGGCTGTTTTCAAGGCCCTGTTACCCATTTACCGCAAGCACGTGCCCGCCCATCTCGCTCCCGATGTGCTGAAGGAGATCGACGGGAAGTTCAAGGGGAACAATGATGCCTGGGTGGATGCGCTCTATGCAAAGAGCGTCTTCGTGGACCAGGAGCGCCTGCAAAAGGCCTTCCGCAACCCCACTGCTGGCGCGATGAAGAAGTTGGCCAAGGACCCGGTGTTCCGTGCATCCCGCAGTTTCTTCCGCAGCTTTCTGGAGCAGGTGCGCCCCACCCATGCCTTATTGGGCGATCAGATCGAAAGTGCCATGCGTACTTACGTGAAGGGCATGATGGAGCTGTATCCCGAGAAGACCTACTGGCCCGATGCGAACAGCACCCTGCGCCTGTCCTATGGCAAAGTGGAGGGCAGTCGGCCGCGGAACGGTGTTACCTATGAGGCCTTCACCACGCTGGATGGTGTGTTGGAGAAGTATGTTCCGGGTGATGTGGAATTCGATGTGCCCGGACGCCTCATTGAGCTGTACAAGGCCAAGGACTATGGGCCTTATGGGGTGAACGGCACGCTCCCCGTGTGCTTCACGTCGTCCCTGCATACTACGGGTGGTAATAGTGGAAGTCCGGTGCTGAATGGTCGTGGTGAGCTCATTGGCCTCAATTTCGATCGTAGCTGGGAGAGCACCATGAGCGATATCCAGTTCGACCCGGACAAGTGCCGCAATATCTGTGTGGATGTTCGCTACCTGCTGTTCCTGATCGATAGGTTCGCCGGGGCCGGGCATCTGCTGGAAGAGATGGTGCTCGTTCAGCCTGCCATGCACACCATCGCCCTTCCGTTGCACCGATGAACAGCGTTTGGGAAGAGCGAGATGGTGCTCTGTACCGTCGCTTTCAGTTCAAGGACTTCAACGAGGCCTTCGGGTTCATGGCACGCGTGGCCATGTTGGCCGAACGGATGGACCATCATCCGACCTGGACCAATACGTTCGGTCTGGTGGAGATCTGGCTACGCACCCACGACGCGGGCGGACGGATCACCGACCGCGACCGCTCTCTGGCCACCGCCATCGATGCACTGTTGATCTAAGCCTGTCCTTGAATGCAACAAGCCCCGGTGGAGCGGTCCACCGGGGCTTGAACATTCTCGACGCTCGGGATCAGCTCTTTTGCACGAAAGCCTTGATGCGCAGTTTGGTCTCCCGTGGTTCGGTGTTGGCGATAACGGTCACCTCTTTGGTCTGGGCGTTCTCCTGCTTGCCAGGCTTGTATTCCACCTCGATCTCGCCGGTTCCACCGGGAGGAATGGGGCTCTTGGGGTAGCTGGGCACGGTGCAGCCGCAGCTGCCATTGGCCTGCTCGATGATGAGGGGCTCGGTTCCGGTGTTGGTGAAGGTGAACACGTATTTGTTCTCGCTGTCCTGCTTCACATTACCGAAGTCATGTTCGTAATTCCCGAAGTTGACCGTGGTCTTGGGCTTGTTGTCCACCACTTCACCGGTCTGGGCCAGAGGGTCGAAGGTGGTGGGGGCCGGAGTGGCGGGGGTGGAAGTGGTGCTGGTGGCCGCCACCACAGGAGCGGTGGTGGATTCGCTGCTGCTGAACTGCTTCACGGCCAAGGCGGAAAGGGCCACGGCGATCACGGCGAGCAGGGCGATCTGGATCTTGTCTTTCATGGTCGTATTGTTGTTCGGAGTGGTTGCTTCAACGGGACGCGAAAATAGGGGGATCGGCCACAATGGGCCGCTGATTTAACGGCTCGTTAACAGGCCTTGTTCACCGGGCCATACCGAGACGCTGGAAGGTGTTGTCCTGCAAGGCTTCCAGCGCTTTCTGGAAGCTCCTATCCACACTGTTCTCCGCATTGATCATCTGCCAATAGGCCGATGTGTCCCACAGGTCCCTGGCAATCAGGGCCTTGAGCCTGAGGGAGATAAGGTCCTTGGAACGCTGCATGCCAACGCTGTCAAAAGCGATCCCTTCCAATTCAGCGGCCTGCTGCAACCGTCCCAGGAGTTTTTCATCCACCACGAACTTGCGGCGAAAGGTCTCGGGGTCGGGGTATTGTGCGAGCAAGGTGTTGCGGTTGGCATCCACATGGGTGAGCGCGAAGGTGTTCAGGATGCCATTGCGCACCAAGCGACTGAAGTACTCCGAGCTTTGGGTGGTATCAATGGGAACGAACACGTCGGGCATGATGCCTCCACCGCCGTGCACCACTCGTTTGTTCACGGTGTAGTACTTCACGGTATCCTGCAGGTGAACACTGTCGGCAGAGGTCAGTTCACCCTTCGCGAACCGGTCCACCCTCTCGCGTTGATAGGCCTCCACTCCATCCGCGTAAGGCTTCTGGATGGAACGGCCCGATGGCGTGTAGTACCGAGATACCGTCAATCGTACGGCCGAGCCGTCAGGCAACATCACCGGGCGCTGCACCAATCCTTTACCAAAGCTCCTGCGACCAACAATGAGCCCGCGGTCCCAGTCCTGTACAGCACCGCTCACGATCTCGCTGGCACTTGCGGAACCTTCGTCCACCAGGACCGCCAGACGCCCTTTTTCGAAGCGTCCATCGCGTGTGGCATAGGTGTCCTCGCGGGGTGAATTGCGTCCTTCCGTGTACACGATCAGACGTCGGTCAATAAGGAACTCATCGGCCATTTCGATCGCTGTGCGCAGGTAGCCGCCGCCATTGCCTTGCAGGTCCAGGACCAGGTCCTGCATGCCCTTGCCTTTCAACTCATCGAGCTTGTCGCGGAACTCCTTCATGGTGGTCGCACTGAATCGGCTCACCTTGATGTAGCCCACCGTGGGCGTGGCCATGTAGGCCGCCTCCACACTGAAGATGGGGATCTTGTCCCGCGTGATGGTGAACTCCAAGGGCTGGGCCTCTCCCTTGCGCATGATGTCGACCTTGACCTTGGTTCCCTTCTTGCCGCGCAGTCGCTTCATCACGTCGCTGTTCTTGAAGCCCACTCCCGCCGAATTCTCCCCGTCAATGCCAATGATCCTGTCTCCCGACCGGATGCCCAAGCGTTCTGAAGGACCGCCAGCGATGGCATCGACCACGTAGATCGTGTCCCTGACGAGGTTGAACTGAATGCCAACGCCTTCGAAATTGCCCTTGAGGGGCTCGTTCACCTCCTCGAGCTCTTCCTTGGGGATGTAAATGGAGTGGGGATCCAACTCCTCCAATATGCTCACGATCGCAGCATCCACCAGTTTCTTGTTGTCCACGGTGTCCACGTACTGGCGGTCGATGTGGTAGAGCAGGGCTTCGATCTTGCCTGTAGTGGCGGGGTCGGCACCTTGTTGCGCACGCAACAGGCCGGGGACCATCAGGAGAATGCCAAGGAATGAAAGGGAACGAGATCGCATCAGGCAAGTGGAATGTGTTACAAAGTAACGGTGACCAGCGAGAGAGGTTACCCGCCGAACGTTAAGATCGGTGAACAGGCCTCTGCGCATGGGATGATGTCCGGACTAGCGTTCGGCAACACTTCGCTGAACGCTAAAGGGCACGGCAATGCGTTTGCCATGTGCATCGGTAAGGGTGACCACGTGGGTGCCAGCGCCGAGGTCCATGGCCATGCGGTGGTCACGGACCGTGGTACCCACATGAAGCCCGTCGAGGTCCCAATGGACCATGGCACCGGGATCGCGATGGGCGGCATGCAGCACCACCTGCGCATAGGTCCCGGCCAATGTCCGTGGAACAATGATGCGGGCATGCCGCTCCGGATAGAGCATTTCCATCACCTGGTCGTCCGGATCGGTGCCGGGGCCATCGCCCCAAGATGGTAGCGGCTGATGACCGGTCTGGCGTTGCGCATGATAGACCTCCATGGCCGGGGGCAGTACGAACCAGCTGCGGCGCACAGCATCGGGCCCGGCCGGAACGCGTTGGCGTCCGGTGGCATCGGTGAGGATGGACACATGGTAGGGGCAGGGAGGCGTGCGTTCGGCCTCCTTGATCGTCCAAAGCGTATCGACCACGTCGCAATCGGGGCTTGCGCGATGCCCACTGCTGCGGCAAATGGCCATCGGATCCAGTTGGTCGAAAGGTGGGTCGAACGGAGCGGATCCGGGTAGTACATGGAACAATTCGAAGAGGAGCGGGGCTGCGGCCAGCGAACCGGTCAACCCGGGACGTCCCTCACCGCTTGCGTTTCCGGTCCAGATGCCGATCGCGTACCGGGGGGTCACACCAATGGCCCATGCATCGCGGTGGCCGAAACTGGTACCGGTCTTCCATGCGATGGCGCCAGCACTATTGAAGTGTTCCCACCCGATCTCGCTTTCGGGCCGGTTGAGTGTCCGGATCGCGTCCATCATGTGATACAAGGCCGCCGGGCGCAACGGGGGCGTGCGATAGGGACCTGCGATGGGACGGTCAGCGATCACGTAAGGTTCATGGACCAAAGGCCCCAAGGTGTCCGCCGGTGTTGCCTGAAGGATACGGGCCATGGAGGCATAGGCCCCGGTGAGCTCCCAAAGGGTGCTTTCGGCGCCACCCACCACCAGCGATAGTCCATAGTTGTCGGCGCTTCGGTCGATGTGGGCCAACCCCATGGACCGGAGGGTGGCAAGGGTCCGTTCCACGCCATGTTCGCGCAGCGCCCGTACAGCAGGGATGTTCAGAGAACGCGCCAGGGCCACATCGGCCGGCACGGCGCCGCTGTACGTCCGGTCGAAATTCTCCGGTACGAACCCATCATACCGCGTGGGTACGTCGGCCACGAGCTGCCGGGGCGTGCGTTCGCCGCTCTGTAGCATGTCCGCGTACAGCATGGGTTTCAGCAGGCTGCCGGTGCTGCGTGGTGCTCGCACGATATCCACATGGCCGGCATGTGCGGCAGAGGCCGAAGGAAGATTGCCCACGTAGGCCAGAACGGCACCGGTGGGCACGTCCATGATCAAGACGGCGGCATTGTGCACTTCGTTGGCCCGCAAGCTATTGCCATGCCTGTCCATGATGGTGGAGGCGCGCAGTTGCAGCTCCGCATCAATGGTGGTGCGTATCCGCTGTCCTTCATACCCTGTGAGTTGAAGTGTCGCCAGGAGGTGGGGGGCATGATGGGGCATTGCCATCGGTGCTTCCGGCAGGGGTTCTTCGAGTGCCAGCGACCATTGCAGGCTGTCGATGTGACCATCGTCCAGCAGGCGTTGCAACAACCGGTCGCGTTTGTCTCGCAGAGCGTCCCGGTTCTTTCCGGGATGCATGCGCGCAGGTGAATTGGGCAGCACGGCCAGTAAGGCGTGCTCGCCCCAGCTCAATGTCTCCAACGGTCTTCCGAACCAACGCCAGGCCGCTGCCTCGGCCCCCACCACGTTCCCACCGAACGGCGCATTGGACACATAGGACCTCAGGATCTCGTCCTTGCTGCAGCGGATCTCCAAGCGCAAGGCATCGAGCAGTTCGATCAGCTTGTTCCAATACGTGCGTGGTCTGTTGCCCCGGGCCATTCGCGCCAGTTGCATGGTCAGGGTGCTGCCTCCGCTCACCCTGCGACCGGTGCGTTGGTTCTGCACCATGGCGCGCACCAACGAGGGCGGGTGGATCCCGAAGTGCTCCCTGAAATGGCGGTCCTCGAAGGTGAGCAGGCATTGTTCGAACTGTTCGGGCACCTGCTCGATGGCCGGCATACGCCACTGGCCGTCGTCAGCCACCGTGGCACCGAGCAACTGTCCATGGCGGTCGATGAGCACTGTGCTGTGCGGCACATCGAACAGTGGACGCATGGGCCACCATCTGGCCCAGGCCAGAACGACCACGATGAAGAGACCGGTCGCATGCAGCATGCGATGGTTCCGCGAAAGGAAGGAAATGCACCACCGCAACATGACCGTTCAGGTCATTGGGGTAGAGAGCACTTTCACACTCACGGAACGCATGGTGCGGTCAACGTTCCGAGGTGGCCACATCATCACCAGGGACCACCTGTACCCACTGGCCTTTACCACGGGCGTAGATGAGGTTATCGTACATGGCCTCGCAGGTGGGCGAGGGTAGGTAGTAGCGTCCGGTGTAGGCGGCGTTCAAGCGCACGCGAAAGGTCACTGTGCTGCCCTTCCACAGGTTGAAGTAGGTCAGCACCCGGTCGTCGCGTATGTCCTGGTAGGTGAACGGACCATTGGGGACATTGGCTTCAGTGCCTTCCAGGCGCGTATTCCGTATCTCCCAGCCAGAAGGGAATATCTGGGTGAGCGCAAGCTGCTCATAGGCTTGTCCCGTACCCGGATGTTTGATGGTCACCACGGCCGTGAGATCGGAACCTTGCGTCAAGGTCGTTGGATCGATGGGGTTCCCATTCTGGCCAACGTACTTGATATCCATGGACAGGTTGCTGGAATTGGCGCTTTCCTCACCGGCCAAGGGGGTCCCCGTTCGCACCAAGCGCACATAAAGGAGACCCTTCCCCGTGTTCCGCAAGGTGTATCCTCGTTTACCGTCCGGTGCGGCCAGGTCGGTGCGCATGATGGCCTTGTCGCTGTGGCGTTGTTGAGCTGCCTTGCCATCCTCGGTCCAACTCAGGTCCATGCCTTTACCCACCGGTGCACGTTCGGCCAGTCGGGCTACCGCAAGCAGGCCGAAGGCGGTGCTCTGTGTGCTGTACCAGTCATCGGAGCTAAGGCGTTTGGCAATTCGTTGCACGAGTCCGGTGGCCTGGGGCAGGTCGCCCATCTTCAAGAGGGCATCGATCACGAGCGCCTCGTCACGCAGGTCGCTGCCATAGGTGCGGTGGTCGTTCGTGTACGGGCGGATGGTCGTTTCCTGGCCCTGTACCAGTGTCCGGGCCACATCAGTGCGGCCTACCTGGGCATAGGCAGCGGCCAGCACCCATCGCGTGCGCACCGACAGGTCGGGCTGATCGCGCAGCCGGTTCATGGAGGGGAGCTCTTGTTGCTTGGCCAGTCCCAGTACGTACAGTCGGTAGGCCTGTACGAACTGAACGGTCTCACGGCTCCAGCCGGTGGCCACCACTCCGTTCCATTCACGTGCGGCCTTGCGCTGGAAGGCGAGCCAGTTGTTGCGAAGGCTGGAGGGCACTTTGAACCCTTGTCGCTCGGCCTCCATCAGGAAGTGGCCGGCATACATCGAGGTCCAGTTGTCGTAGTGGTCACCACCGGGCCAGTAGTTGAAGCTTCCGTCGTTGCGCTGGAACTGGACCATGCGCTGGATCGCGGTCTCCACGTTGGCGCGCATGGCATGCACCGTGCGGTCGGGGAGCTCCATGACCTGGGCGAGGAAGAGCTGCGGGAACGCTTTGGAGGTGGTCTGTTCCAGGCATCCGTGCGGGTAGTCGATCAGGTATTGCAAGCGGCGGCCGAGGTCCACCGGCGGAATGGTGCTGATCTCCACGTACGCACTATTCGTACCGGTCACGCCCACGGGTGCCGCCACCAGGCGTTGTTCCGCTCCGGGTTGCAGGGCGATCTCGGTCACCTCGGTACGTGGCAGATTGGGTTGGCGCACCTGGAGCTCGATGCGTTCCTGCGCACTTTCCTTACCGCTGGTGGCTGTGATCTTCACCTTGGCCACACCGATGGCCTCCTTCACACGCACCTTGAAGGTCACCACCTGGTCGCCGGTGGTATTGAAGCGGATGCTGCGTTCGGCGGGACCTTCCGGGACCAGCAAGGCATTCGGTTCCAGTTTTACGCTAACGTTCTTCACGGCCGGGTCCATGGCGAATACGGTCACGGGCAGGTCCGCCACTTCTCCTGGGGCCAGCACGCGCGGCAGCGTGGCCAGCAGCATCAGTGGCTTTTTCACTGGTGCGGTGCGTTCTGCGTTCCCGTAGGCCTTCAAGCCATCGGTGGCCACTACCATCACGCGTACCGAGCCTACGTAGTTGCTGATGGTGAACGCGTGTTCGGCCTTCTTGCCGGGTTCCAGTTTGAACGGCCCCACATAGCGTACCACGGGTTTGAAGCGGTTCGCCTTGGCACCGGCGGCCGGTCCTGCATCATCGCTTCCGCCAAGGGCCAGCACGCGTTCCATCTGGCGGCCGAACGCCCCGATGACCTGGTCGTAGAGGTCCCAGGTGCGCACACCCAAGGCCTCTCGGGCATGGAAATGCGACCACGGGTCGGGCGTCTTGAAGCGGGTGAGGTCGAGCAGGCCCTCGTCCACAATGGCGAGGGTGTAGGTCATGGCATGGCCGCTCTTCTCGCTCACCTCCACTTCAAAGGGCACATCGGTGCGCAGCTCCTTGGGGAGGTTCACCACGGGATGGATGTGTGTTGCAGGGTCCTCCACGAGGATGGGAATGGCACCGTACAAGCGGATGGGCAGATCGTTGCGCGTATTGGCATGCGGTTGAACCACGGTCACGTGCGCATAGATGTTCGGGACCATGTCCGCCGTTACCTGGAATCGGTGCCTGGTCTCCTTGTCCTTCAGGTCCACCCAAACGGCATCGAGCACACGACTGCCGGTCTCCAAGCTTACCAGCGCACGCCCGGTTCCGGAACTGGGAATGGTGAGCACCACCTCTTCACCCACATTGTAGTTGCGCTTGTCGCTGTTGAAGCTAAGCATGGCGGCCTGCTCGGGATCCTCCCTGCGTGAGCGTCCTTCCCATCCGGGCCAGTCCATGTAAACCTGCGCTGCACTGCTGTGGCCACTGGCCGGGTCGGTCACGCGCACGGCGAATCGCCCCCAGTCGGGTCGGTCGATACGGAACTTCACCACGGCCCTGCCCTTGGCATCGGTGGTGATCTCCTGCTCCGACCGCAGTTCCACGCTGGCCGAGCGGATGTAGTTGGTGGTGCCGTTCAGGCTGCCGTCCCACCACCAGTTCCAGTTCAACTTATAGATCTGGGCTTTCAGTTTGCGGCCTGCAATGGTCTTGCCACTGGCTTCCACGGATACCACCTCGAAGCGGTAGGTGGTGTCCGTGAACAGGGTGCCCCAGCTGGTGCGCGTGGGTGGTGCCTTGATGCCCGCATAGCTCGAGTACGCATAGTAGGGCACGGTCACGCGGTCCATGCTGGCATCGCCGCCGGCCTCGAACACACGGGTAACGATATTGGTGTTGAGCACGGCCGGTGCGTTCGCCCCCAGTTCCAGGTCCATGGGGAAGCGCACCACGCCCGCCTCGTTCAGGTTGCCCTCGAACAGCACCTGCTCCTCTTCGGGCGACCAGGTCCGCAGGTCGTCGAACGCATACTTCTCCATTCCCTTGAAGGATGGAGTGCCGGCCGTGGTGGTCACGGTCACGCGGGTCTTCAGGTTGCGCGCGGGTGCGCCGTGCAGCCAGTTGGAACGCAGCTCGATGTCCCGCTCCTGGCCACGTTCAAGGCGTTCGGGCAGGTCCAGCGCGATCTTCAGCCGATTGGGTTTCACCGTTTCGATCCGGATGGACTTATGGAACGTGGTGCCACCCACATGTACCTGTGCGCCCCACATGCCGGTAGGGGCGTCGTCGGCCGTGGCCATCCGGAAGGCGTATACACCGTTCACCGGATTGGTGCGTACGTGTTTCTGCTGAAGTCTGCCGCGCGGGTCGGTCAGTTCCAACACCACGGGGTGGTCCTTGGGCAGGCGCTTGCCGGCGTCCTGTAACATGAAGGCGATATAGAGTGAATCGCCCGGTCGCCATACGCCGCGTTCGCCGTAGATGAACCCCTTCAAGCCCTTATCCACGGCCTGACCGTTCACGTCCAGTTCGCTCACCGAAAGGGAGGAGCCATCGTCCAGTTTCAGGTAGCCGCGCTGTTCGCCCTTGCTTGCCAAGAGCAGGAAGGGCTTGTTCACCGTGGCCGGGAAAGGCACCAGGCCCTCGCGGTCGCTGATCGCGCTCACCATGGGCTGCCGCTGGAAGTCGAGCACCTCCAGTTTCACGCCGCTCATGGGCAGTGTGGTCCGCAGGTCGCTCACTGCAATGAGCAGCGAACCGTCATTGCCGCGCTTGGCGATCAACCCGATGTCTGAGGCGATGATGTTACGCGCTACCGTGTTGTTCCGGGCATAGTACGAGGGTTTGCAGGGATCTTCGCGCTCCGAATGCACATACTCATCGTCATAGCCGTGGTCCCACTCATCCTCGTACCAGTAGTCGTGGGTCTGGTCGTACTCGGCCTGTTCATCCTCCCAGGAGCGTTCGTGAACGGGACCTTCATCGCCGGTGACACCTTCACATGGATAAACGGCATGTTGCCGATCGAATGAGATCTGTACGCGGTAAATGGCGCCAGGCTCTGCCTTGATGTGCTGTTCGAGGTCGAGGTGGAAGCGGTTCCAGCGGCCGAGGTCGGGTCCATCGGCGGTCTTCAGCGAAATGGTCTTGCGCGATACGAGGCGCCCCACACGGGCCAGCTCGCGTTGGCCGTCCAATGCGTTCACCTGGAGGAACTGGCCCACGTTCGAACCATTGATGCGGATCACACGCACCTCCACGGCTTTCAGGTTCACGGCCTCGAAGGGCAGCACCAGCTCATCGGTGGAAGGAAGCACGACGCCTTTGCCCACCATGCGCACAGAGGGCTTCAGCTCCTCGAACAGGAGGTCGACCACGATGTCCTTGCCAAGGGTGCGCCCGTTCACGTTGCTGAGTTTGGCCGACACGAATCCCTGTTGGTCGCCGCTCAACCGTTGTTGTGGATACAGAATGAGCTTGTTCCCATCAATGGTCGTCCGCACATCGTCCGCGCCGGTGATGCCGGCCCGTCCTACAAGGTCCTGGGCCGGATCGAGCGGGTCGGAAAAGAGGAGGGTGGCGTATTGCTCGCCATCGCTGAACGTGGTGGCGCTGATCAACGCGAGGTCGCCAATGGCCGGCACGTCAAAAGGCAGACCTCCGCTGCCGTCCGCGCCAATGACCTTGCCGTCCCAGCTGAACTCCACGAGCGATGGGCTGTCACCTCTATGTACGCTGTCGGCCACAAAGCGATGGTAGCGGCCATTGGGCTCGTGCTCCCAGGTCAGGTTCAGTTGCCTGCCGCTCTGCACGGCCTTGAAGCAACCTTCCAGATCGTTGCTTACGGCCACGTCGCTGGTATAGACCTGCACAATGGCACGTGACCACGTCAGGTCCGTGGTGGATAGGGGCTGCAGGTCGCTGACGCGCACGTCGATGCTCTGAGCGAACGTGGTGACCTGGAAGGTGAACACCTCCAGCCCGGACGGTACTGCGATCAGCTCTCCCAGTTCGAACCGTACCGTGTACTCCGTGTTCTGGGCCAGTCGCTCACTGGGCTGGAATTGCAGGGTCTGCCGATCGTACCAGGTCACGGTCCCTTTCACAACAGGGTCCAGGTGGAACAGGTCCTGCAGATCGATCGTGGCAGTATCCCGCCATTGCTGGTCGTCGCTTATGCGGACCAGGACCGGCGAGGTGGCGGAGACATGACCCGTGGTGAAGGCGGAAATGTAGGGCGTGAACGCGGCATCGGGTCTGACCGATGAACTTCGTTTACAGGACGTGATCAGGCAGGTGCATAAGAGCAACGAAGCGCCGAGGACGCTCGTCAGGCGGGACCAATGGGTCATGTTGGCGTGAAAAGGAATGGAAAGGTAGGCGGGCGTTTCAATAACGCAGGCCAAGGCGCGCCTATTGTGGCGCGCGGCACAGGAAAAGGGATGGGATCAGGGTTTGCCCAGCAGGCCGTCCGCATCATCGGCGGTGATGATGTGCCCGTCCAATTCGCCTACCACGAAGGCATCGGGGAAACCTTTGGCCTGAATGGTCTGCTTGGCTTCTTCTGCTGAAGCGCGGTCCTTGAAGCTGCCGTAGAAGTAGCGCACGGCATCAGCGCTGGTCACGGGCTTTACGTCGCCCATTTCGATCAGCTTGCCCATGGTGTCCATGGGGATGTTGCCGGCGAAGGTGCCCACCTGCACCTTGTAGCGAAGCTTGTCCTTGCTCACCGAACCACTGGGCAGGGTACGCAGGTCCTCGGGGCCTGACAAGCGGGCACCGGCCTCCTTCATGCTTACGCGTTTACCCTCGCGGAAGGCCACCAGGAAGGCGCCCTCGAACCCACTGAGCAGCATCTGCACCTTGTGCGCCGCGGCCTGGTTCACATCGGTGAACTCACCAGTATAATAGCGGGTGAGGCCATCATCCCCTTTGATCACCACCAGATCGGACACCGATCGGAAGATGTCCTCCGAAAGTTTTTTCCTGAAGGCGCCCAACTGAACACGCACGATCACGTCGCGACTGTCATCACCGGCCCCCATGCCCCGCATGCGGGCACGGTCCGCGGCAAGCTCCTTGCTCACATCGATCAGTCGGCCGTTCTCTTCGGCCATCACCACGCTCTCGATCCCCATGCCACGCAATTCCAGTTCACGACGCAGCGCTTCGGGAATGGAGTCGTAATTACCCACCACATAGAAGGTGGTGTCGCCCTTCTCGATGGTACGCACCTCGGGAATGCTGAGGATGCGTTGGATGAGGTCCTCGCTAATACCTTCCACCTGTGTGCCCACCTTCACCACATACACGCGCTTGGCCGGGGCCGGGCGACTTACAGGACCGAACGACTCGATCCGTGAGATGACCGTATTGATGTTGCCCGAATCGAGATAGTTCAGGTGACGCTTCAGTAAGGCGGCATCGTCAACAGTAACACCCCGCATATCCACCAGGGCACCCGGTGCGCTGTTCAGTTCATCGTCCGCATGGTCGGGAACCCCATCACCATCGCCATCCAGTGGACATCCGTTCGCATCCACCGGAACACCGGTGGGCGTGCCGGGGCAGCGGTCCATCATGTCCTTCACACCATCGCCGTCCTCGTCATCGTTCAGTACAATAAGGTCGAGCTCTTCCTCGCTCAACGGTGTCATTCGGCGCTTTTTCCCCTTCGGTGCCATGGGCACGGCCCAGCCGAGCGAGAAGGAGGAGTAGAGCACCATGTCGTTCCCTGAGGTTCCTGCACGGGAGCCGCGGCTTTCAGGTGTCACGCCATCGATCAGGTCCGTGAGCGTGTAATGCATGGTGGCACCGATGCGGAAATCGAAGCCACCGCCCAGGTCCATGCGTGCACCAACCCCCAAGGGAATGGACCAGGTACGCTCAGGGTATTTCCCGAACCCGTCAGCGTTGGTCTCGCGCACGTCGCTCTCGTAAACGTAGTCGCGTTGGATCTCCTGTGCCTGTCCGGCATTGGGCGCATCCTCGGCAATATCGCGGATGGTGCCATCGCTCCAGTAGTGGTACGTGGCGCCATTGGCATCGCGCAGGTCCGTCTTGGAAAGGAATTCCATGGAACCGAAGCCCACGGAGATGTAGGGCTCCACGATCCGGTCGGGGTTCAACAACTGCAGGAAATTATAGCGCAGATACAGTCCACCTGCCGTGATGCGCGACTCGAAGTTCAGGTTGCGTGTCGTACCCCGTTCGTTCACACCTAATCGCCCGTGCATGGCGTACAGACCACCTTCGAGCCAGGGAGTAATGGGTACCGAACCTCGCAGGTCAAAGCCCACACGGGTCACGAGGGGGCTGTATACCGCATGTTTCCCGCCCACGTCACCATAGAAGGCCAGCATGCCCGTGCCGAGGCCGATAGTGGGCTTCAACTGGGTAATGGGCGCCTGGGTGGGAGAGGGCGGTGCAATGGCTGCACTATCTGATTGGGCGAAAATGCCCTGCTGTCCGGCAACGACCAATGCGCACAGGATGAACCTGCGGAAAGTGCGCTGAAGGTCGTTGTGGAAGTGCATGCGCTTCGGGTTCGTTCAGGACCTCATTGCACCCATTGCTGCTTGGTGATGAGCAGGGCCTCCTGGACGGTGATCCGTTCGCCGTTATTGTAGGCGGTCACGAAGGGACCAGGGAAATCATGTCCGGCCTCCACGTAGCGCACACGCTGGTCGCGGGCCTCGCGGTACTCCCCGAAACTGCCGGTCACATATTTGATCCAGCCTTGGTGACGCTCGATGGAGAATGCACCGGTATAGCGGTGGCGGGCATTGAAGTAGGCCTTGCCTACTTCCCGGTGAGCTGCGGTGATCTGCACTTTGTAGGTGACCCCCTTTTCCGGAGCGCTCACTTTCGGAGTTGCGCTACCCGTGCGTTGCGCACTGGCTTCCGAGGTCTGTTTGCGCTGGGCTTCCCGTTCACGCTGGGCTTCCTGTTCCCGCTGGGCTTCCTGTTCCCGCTGGGCGGCCAGTGCACTGGCCTGCTCCTGTGCCTTACGCTCCGCCTCTTGTTTCATACGCAGCGCCTGTTCAGCATCCGCGTTCTCCACTGGGGCCACTTTCACAGGGTCCTGGGTCATCATCTCCAGAGCCTTTGCGCCAATAAAGAAGCGGCTGGACCCTACCACGGCCTTCTGGGTCTCGTCGTTCAGCAGGTAGCCGAATTCGCCATCGATCACGTACTCGCCATCAGGCTTCTCATTCGCACGAAGCTTGTACACCACCCTGACCTCATTGCGGGCCGGCAGGTTCAGCCATACGAACTTCACGATGCGGTCCTGTGCAGTGAAGATCGCCTCGTCGCTGCTTTTCTCGAGTGCCGTGAAACCCGGGGGGATGGTCTCCTGTAATTTGCCGAAGCCGCGGATATCCCCCTTTTTCACGGTCACCTCCACGAGCATTTCCTTTTCCGTTACAGGCGTGATCACGCGCGTACCGCTTACGCCACCTGTACCTTGGATCGCTGGCGTACCGGCGAAATCATCGATCACGACCACCGGTACTTGACCCACTGGCGCACCACCGGCGGCGCTTACCAGGTCGTTCATGTTCGCAGGTTCCTCGGTCTCTACTTGGATGGTCCCGGTCGTGACGATCGCTGGCGTTATGGCGGCACCGAGGTCAATGGTGACCGGCGCGAGCTCGTGCGTCTTCCGTTCGTTGTTCTCGATGTAGCTCAGGCGACCACGGATCTGTTGGGTGCCCGACACACTTGCATCAGCGCTCAAGGTATAGGTGACCTTGAAGGAGGGGCTTGCCGGCAATGACATCCAGATGAACTTGGCCTTGCCTTCGGCGAAGGTGAAGGAAGCCCCCTTGGTCTCGATGGCTGTCGCGCTCATGCCGTTCGGCAGGTCGATCTGCAACTTGGCAAAACCGGTGAGTTCGCCTTTGTCCACCGTTACCGTTACGCGCACCTCACTGCCGGGAGCCATGGTGGCCGGGATGTTCTGGGTGATGCTGAGGTCCGCGAGGAAGAAGGCCTTGATGAGAAAGAGTCCGAATAGGTTCGCGAGCAACACCAGTTTAGTGATCATGAGCTGAAGGATTGAATGAACGGAAGCGCGCCAACGGCTTGCGTCCAAAAGTATCCGGGCCTTTTACGCTGAATGGACAGCGCACTGTGTTCAATACGAACAGGCGGGTGTTGAGAGGCGTCCCATCGGTGATGATGTGTCGCTCTTTCAACAGATGGAAATGGCCCTAGAAGTTGGGCTTCAGCATGTATTTGCTGTAGAATGCATTGATCACAGCGACGGCCTCCTCCGGCTTGTCCACCACGCTGATCAGGTCCATGTCGGCGGGATTGATGTATGCGTGGCGATCGCCCATGGTATGCTTGATCCAGTCCAGAAGACCCTGCCAGTACTTGCTACCCACGAGGATGATCGGGAAGCGCCCGATCTTCTGGGTCTGTATGAGCGTAAGCGCTTCGAACAGCTCATCCAGCGTGCCGAAGCCCCCAGGGAGGACAATGAAGCCCTGGCTGTACTTGATGAACATCACCTTTCGCACGAAGAAGTAATCGAAGTTGATGCTCTTCTCCTTGTCTATATATGGGTTCGGTTGCTGCTCGAAGGGCAGGTCGATGTTGAGGCCCACGCTGGTGCCACCTCCTCGTTGCGCGCCTTTGTTCGCGGCCTCCATGATCCCCGGCCCACCACCGGTGATGACGCCGTAGCCGTTCCCGGTGAGCTGGAAGGCGATCTCTTCGGCCAGCTTGTATTCCACAGCCTCCGGCTTCGTTCGGGCGCTACCGAAGATGCTCACGCAAGGCCTGATGCGCTGCATGGCCTCGAAGCCCTCCACGAACTCGCTCATGATCTTGAAAATGGCCCAGCTGTCATTGGCCTTCACTTCGCTCCACCCTCTGCGCTTGAACGCTTTGATGATGCGGCGCTCGCTCTCTTCGTGGGCCTTGATGTTCTTCTTCATGATCGTGCCGTGCAGGTATGGTATGCGAAACAACGCACCGCGACATCCTTAGGTCACCTCGCGCGCTTGAGTTTATCAACCGGGTCGACCTGAATGGTCAGACGGCCAGCTCGTCCTTGAGATAGGGCCAGGTATGACCACGGCCCATGAGCACCACTTCCTCGGGAGTGCCTCGCGCCACCACCTGCCCTCCGCCCGCGCCGCCTTCAGGTCCCATGTCGATGACATGGTCGGCCACCTTGATGATGTCCAGGTTGTGCTCGATCACCAGCACGGTATTGCCGTGTTCCACCAGGCGGTCCAGTACGTGGATCAGTTGCTTCACATCATCGAAGTGAAGGCCGGTGGTGGGTTCGTCCAGGATGTAAAAGGTCTTGCCTGTATCGCGCTTGCTCAACTCGGTGGCCAGCTTGATCCTCTGGGCCTCGCCACCGCTCAGTGTAGTGCTGCTCTGCCCCAGGTTCACGTAGCCCAGGCCCACTTCCAACAGTGTACGCAGTTTCAAGTTGATCTGAGGAATGTCGGCGAACAGTTCAGCTGCCTCTTCAACGGGCATGTTCAGCACATCGGCAATGCTCTTGCCCCGGTAGCGTACCTCCAGCGTTTCACGGTCGTAGCGCTTGCCACGGCACGTTTCACACGGGACGTCCACATCAGGCAGGAAGTTCATCTCGATGGTGCGAACGCCTGCACCCTTGCAGGTCTCGCAACGCCCACCCGGTGTGTTGAAGCTGAAACGTCCGGCCTTGTATCCGCGGATCTTTGCTGAGGGCAGTTGCGCGAACAGTTCGCGGATGTGGTCGAAGAGACCGGTGTAGGTGGCTGGGTTGCTGCGCGGTGTTCGGCCAATGGGGCTTTGGTCCACCTCGATCACTTTGTCGATGTGCTCCAGTCCCTTGACGGACGAGTAGGGCATGGGCTGGGCATCGCTGCGGTAGAAGTGCTTGCTGAGTATGGGGTAGAGGGTGTCGCCGATCAGTGTGCTCTTGCCGCTGCCGCTCACGCCGGTTACACAGATGAACTTACCCAACGGGAAGTCGATGTCGATGTCCTTCAGATTGTTGCCTTTGGCCCCGGTCAGTATCAGCCGATGCCCATTGCCATCGCGACGTTTGGCCGGTACAGGGATCCGCAGATCGCCACGCAGGTAGCGTGCCGTGGTGCTTTCGCCGAGCGCCAGTTCTCTGGGATGGCCCTGTGCCACGATGCGTCCGCCATGTTCGCCGGCACCGGGTCCGATGTCGATCAAATGGTCGGCGCTCATCATCATTTCCTTGTCGTGCTCAACCACCAGCACGCTATTGCCTCCATCGCGCAGGCTGCGGAGGCTGGCGATCAGGCGCTGGTCGTCGCGTTGGTGCAGGCCAATGCTGGGTTCGTCCAGGATGTAAAGCACTCCGGTGAGCTGGCTGCCGATCTGCGTGGCCAGGCGGATGCGTTGGGCCTCGCCACCGCTCAAGGTCCGCGCACTACGATCAAGGGTCAGATACTCCAGGCCCACGTCGAGCAGAAAGCTGCTGCGGGACGTCACTTCCTTCACCACCTCCCGGGCGATCACGGCCTTTTTCTCGTCCAGCTGTTCTGTGAGGCCGGTCATGAACGCGTGCAGGTCGCGTATGGATAGGTTGGCCAGGTCATGGATGGTACGACCGTCCACCTTGAAGCAGAGGGCCGTGTTCTTCAATCGTGCCCCATGGCATTCGGGACAGGCCACCATGTGCGTGAAGCTGGCCGCCCATTTCTGCATGGCCTTGGTGCCTTCGCGCGCCTGTTCCAGGATGAAGGGGATGATCCCCTCGAACTGCACCGTTCGGTCGCTAAGTCCCACACTGCTGCTCACCTTCAGGGGTTCGTCCGATCCGTTCAGCAAGGCGGCAAGCACGGCATCGTCCATGTCCTCCACAGGCGTGTCCAGGTCGTGGCCGAAGTTCTGGAGCACGGCCTCCAGTTGTTTGAATATCCATGTGCTCTTGGCGGTGCCCAGTGCGACAATAGCGCCCTTGCGGATGCTCTTCCGCCGGTCGGGCACGATCTTATCAAAGGATACATCGGTCACTTGGCCCAGTCCGCTGCAACGTGGGCAGGCACCGTAAGGGCTGTTGAAGCTGAAGAGGTTCGGCTCCGGTTCCTCGTAAGCCACACCGCTGGTGGGACACATCAGATGGCGGCTCAGAAAGCGGGCATTGCCTCCTTTGGGTCCGGTCACCATCAGGCTGCCTTTGCCGTATTTCATGGCAGTGCCGATGGTCTCGGAGAGACGTTTGGTACTTCCCGTGGTCACATTCAGGCGGTCCACCACCAGTTCGATGTCGTGCACCTTGTAGCGGTCCAGGCGCGGCCGATTGGTCAGGTCGATCACTTCGCCATCCACGCGTGCACGCAGGAATCCTTGGCGCAGCAGTTGTTCGAAAAGCTCGCGGTAGTGCCCTTTGCGGCCGCGCACCAAGGGGGCCAGCACCAATACCTCCTGCCCCTCGAAGGTGCCTGTCACCAGGTCCATGATCTGGGCATCGGTGTAGCGTACCATGGGCTCACCGGTCACGTACGAGAATGCGTCGGCCACGCGAGCATAAAGCAGGCGCAGCAGGTCGTAGATCTCCGTGATGGTCCCTACGGTGCTCCTTGGGTTGCGGCTGATGGTCTTCTGTTCGATGGCGATCACCGGGCTCAGTCCAGTGATCAGGTCCACATCGGGCCGTTCGATCCCGCCGAGGAACTGGCGGGCATAGGCGTTGAAGGTCTCAATGTAGCGGCGCTGCCCTTCAGCGTGAATAGTATCGAAGGCCAGGCTGCTCTTGCCGCTTCCGCTGAGGCCGGTGATGACCACGAGCCGGTCTCGTGGAATACGCACGTCAAGGTCCTTCAGATTATGCACCCGTGCACCCAGCACTTCGATGTACTCGTCCCCGTGGCCGGGGTCCGGTGCGCCTTGTTCGTTGATCGTGTCCTTCACGTTCGTTCGGTGCACCGGCATGTCAATCGGTCAGCCCGGCCGCATCGAACCCTTCTCCGGGGAGCAGGATGGTGTAGCTCTTGCCCTCGCGGTTGGTCAGCTTGGTATCTCGCAGCCAGGGGTTCAGCATCTTCACAGTGCGGTAGTTGGTGTTCTGACGAAGGGCAAAGTCGGCCAGGTCCTCAATAGGGCCCGTGACCTCCATGGTCCGGGTGATGTAGGGAGGGTAGAGGTCTTTTTTCCGCAAGTGGAAGCCATAGCGCTCGGGGTCACGGATGATCTCCTTCATGGCCATGATCCGGAACACATAGCGTGAGGTCTCCTCCGTGAGGTGCAGGTCGAAATAGTTGTCCTGCTTCTGACGAGCCAGTTGTTTGTCCACGCCGCCCTGGCCCAGGTTGTAGGCCGCAGCTGCCAGTGCCCAGCTGCCATGACGGGCCTTGGCTTCTTTCAGGTACTTGCAGGCGGCCACGGTGGCGCGCTCCACATTGTAGCGTTCGTCCACCTCAGCGTTAACCTCCAACCCGTGACTGATGGCGGTCTCTTTCATGAACTGCCAATAACCGGCAGCACCTGCAGGCGATACCACGTTCGAAAGCCCACTTTCGATCACGGCCAGATACTTCATGTCGTCCGGCACGCCCTCGCGGCGCAGCACCTCCTCGATAAGGGGGAACCAGCGGGCCGTTCGCTTATGGGCCAGGAGGGTGTTGCTCTGCCAATAAGTGTTCACGAGCAGCTCCCGGTCCAATCGCTCTCGCACGTCCAGGCGCTCCATGGGCACGGGTTCGCCACAGAACGTAAGCTCGTTGGGAAGCGTGAGGGAGAACACTTTGTAGTTATCGTTGAAGGCGCGTTGGTGGTCCACGTCGCTTTCTTCCACGGAAGTGGAGTATGTGAACAGGTGCATGCCCATGGTGCCCAACACCAACAGCAAGGACCAGAGGCCCACACGTCCCCAACTGACGATCCGTCCGGTAAGCTTGTTCATGTCAGCCATTTGCCTTGGTGCGATGGGTCAGCGCGAAGAGCGTGCCGAACACCACCAATGCGTAGCTAACGTAAAATAGGGTGTGCATGTTCTGCCAGACCGCGATGAACTTGAACATCACAAAGGTGAGGAACACATTGAGGACCGAGATGCCAATGAATGTCAACGCTACCTGGGCATCGCTAAGGCCCGCATAGCTGAGGTGGTGCGTGGTGTGGTCGCGTCCGCCCACGAAGGGTGAGCTGCCTCTAGCGATGCGGTTGATGGAGACCACGGTGGTGTCCACGATGGGAAGGAGGAAGACCATTAGCGGGGCGAGTACCTGGCGTTCGGGCTCCCAGGCGCCGAGCGGGGAGGGGGCGTTCCAGAAGAAGCGAATGCCCACAAAGGCCAGGAACACACCAAGGAACTGGCTGCCTGCATCGCCCATGAACATGCGCGACGGGTTCCAATTGAAGAAGAGGAAACCGAACAGGGCTGCAATGGTGCCCATCATGAGCACCATGTACGCCGGGTCGAAGGGACCGCTCACCATGATCGCCATACAGCCGGCACCCAGGATGGTAATGGATACCGAGGTGGTGATGCCGTCCATGTTGTCCAGCATATTGATGGAGTTCATCATGCCCACCACCCAGAGCACGGTCAGCAACATGTTGGCCCACTGGGCCTCGAAGAGGTCGATGAACGTACCGGAAACGAGGAGGAGCACGGCGCACAGCAGCTGCGCGATGAACTTCAGCAGCGGACGGGTGTTATAGGCGTCGTCTGCCAGGCCCATCAGGAAGCCCAGCGAGGTGGCGGTCAGCAATCCCAACAATTCGGGGCGGAGCACTTGGCGGGCCTCTCCCGGAAAGATGACCCCGTGCAGTGTGAAGCTGACCAGGAACAGGATGAAAAAGCCTATGCCACCGAAGGCCGGTTTCGCACTGCTGCTCCACCGCACCAGCATGTGGTCGCGTTCGCGGATGCCCAGCGTGCGTGCAAATCGCATGAATACCGAGAAGATCAGCAGGCTGAAGACCAGAGCGGCGAAGAACAGCCCACTGAAGATCAAGAACAACTGTGTGTTGCTGTACATGGGTCGGAGTTCAGCGCATTACAGCCGATGCGCAATATTCGCGGTAGGTCATGCCGGAGGCGTCCTTGGGGCTCACCAACGGCGACGAAACCCCCCAGTCAATGGCCAGCTCGGGATCGTCCCATCGAATCGTTCGTTCCGCCGAGGGCTGGTAGTAATTGGTGCACTTGTAAAGGAACAGCGTGTGGTCCTCCAGGGCCACGAAACCGTGGCCGAAACCGGCAGGTATCCACAGCATTTCGCGCTTTGCGGCATCCAGGCGGATGGAGAAGTGCTTTCCCAGTGTCGGACTTCCAGGCCGCAGGTCCAAGGCCACGTCCAGCACGGCTCCCCGGCCCACGTGGACGAGCTTGCCCTGGGCATGGGGCTCCAGTTGGAAGTGCAGGCCGCGGAGCACACCGGCCCGTGAGCTGCTCTCGTTGTCCTGCACGAAGTGTACGTCCGCTCCGGTCAGTTCCTTGAAGCGCTGTTCATTGAAGGACTCCAGGAAGTAACCGCGGTCGTCGCCGAAGATCCGGGGCCGCAGCACCTTCAAGCCTTCCAGTCCGGTGGCCACCACGTCCATCATGATCTGCCCAAGAGCCAGCCCAGGAAGCCGGATGATCGTTTCTTGCGTGTGCTGCGTTCCTCGTAATAACCACCACCGTACATCTGGCCATAACCATATCCATAGCCGTAGCCATAGCCGTAGTTATAGCCGTACTTATTGCGGTCGATATCCACACCATTGAGGATCGCCGACAGCTTGGTGATGTTGTTCTCGTTGATCAGCCTGTCCACGTTCTGGATGAACTGCTTCTTGCTGTAGTCCGACCGGAAGATGTAGATGGGGTAGTCGGCGCGCTGGATCATGGGGATGCCATCGGTGACCAGGCCGACCGGCGGGTTGTCGATCAGCACCACATCGTACATGGTACGGAGTTGCTCCACCAGTTCGCTCATCCGCCTGCTGATGATCAGTTCAGAGGGGTTCGGTGGAATGGGGCCTGCGGTGATGAAGTGCAGCCCTTCCAGTGAACTATGTTGGATGCAGTTCTCCAAGGTGTCCTTATCAATGAGCAGGGTGCTCATGCCGCGAATGTTCTCCACTCCGAAGCCCAGGTGGATCTTCGGTTTGCGCATGTCCAGGTCAAGGATGATGACGCGCTTGCCGCCGTAAGAGATAATGCCGGCGAGGTTGATGGCCACGAAGGTCTTTCCCTCACCGGAAATGGTGCTGGTGATGGCAATTGTCTTGGCCCCCGAAGTGTTGTCCACGAACTGGAGGTTGGTGCGAATGCTTCGGAACGCTTCGGCGATCAGCGACTTGGGGTTCTTGTCGATGAGCAGCTGCGAAATGGGGATCTCCTTCTTGTACTTGGGCACCATGCCCAGCACGGAAATACTGGCATTGGAGAGCTTTGAGATATCGCTTAGCGAGGTGATGTTGTCATGAAGGATGTAGCGCACGAGCACGATCAGGAACGAGACGATGATACCGGTGAGCAGGTAAGAGAGGAGCACCATATTGCGCTTTGGCGTGAGGGGCTCCACGGGCAGCATGGCGTTCTCAAGTATGCGGTTCTCCGAAACAAAGCCAGCCTTGCTGATGCGGTGCTCGATCTCCTTTTCCAGAAGCTGGGTATAGTACTTCTCATTGATGCTGAAAACGCGCGCAATGCGGGCGTACTGCAGCTCCTGCTCGGGCAGCGATAGGAAGCGCATCTCGAACTCGGACATATGGTGCTGCAGTTCCTTCAGCCTGTCCTCCGCCCTCAGCCTCAGGTTCTCGATGCTCTGTAACAGCATCCGTTTCTGCACGGAGATCTGGTATTCCAATGAGATCACGCCTTCGTTCTTTGGCGTGGCCTCCATGGCCATTTCATCACGCAGCCGCAACAGGTCCTCCATGGACTCGATCATGCTCTTCAGCACGCTTTCGTGCGAGGTTCCCACAAGCAACGGCATCAGGTCGTACACGTTGATCTCCGGCAAGGGGCGGTCCGTGGCGCGGCCGATCTCCTGCAACAGGCTGATCTCCATCGAGAGCTTCACGGATTCGTTCTCGAAGTCGCGGCTGCGTTCCAGGTAAATGGGTGTCAGTTGCTCCAGATCGGCCACCCGGTTCTCCATCTTGAATGTCTGCAGGCGCAGTTCCGATTCGCGCAGTTGCTCGAACACGGTATCCTTCTGTGATCGGATGAAGCGAATGATGCTCTCGGCGCTCTCGCTGCGGCGCTCCACATCGTAGTCTATGAAGGTCTCTGCCATCACCTGCGCCAGGTCCCGTGCCAGGTGGCTGTTCTCGTCCTTGCCGCTGATGGTCACCGTTTTGGCGTTCTGCTCGGCGATGTTCACTGAAATGTTGCTCGCGAAGCGGTTCACCAGTGCCGACGGAGAATTGATCCGGAAATAGAGCGAACCGCGCATATCGGCGTCCAGTGTCAGGGCCGGATCGTTCAGTTCGATGAGGCAGCTGAAGTGGGGAGTACGCACCACCTGGCCCCGTACGAACTCCAGATCATAGGGTTTGCCGCCAAGGGTGTAGCTCAATTTGAGCTTGCCCGGGATCGTCAGGTCGATGAAAACGGGCTGGTCTCGCACGGTCTCGTCCAGCACCGTCAGCTCCTTCAGTTTGAAGAAGTTGCGCTTGTACAGATCCTCCGTCAGGATCTGTCCTCGGTTGTAATAGCTCACCTCCAGGTCCATGCGCTTCATGGCCATTCCCACGAAGAACTTGGACCTCATCAGTTCCACGTCCGCCTGCAGGTTGTTGTCCTCTTCTGCGAACGCGTTCATGCTCAGCACCTGCTGGGCGGTGTTGCTCTCGCGAAGCTGAATGATGGTGCGTGCCTCGTAAATGGGTGCGGTATACCTCAGGTAAATGAACGCCGCGGCCAATGCCGAAAGGATGCAGAGCAGGATCCAGAAGGTGCTGCGCTTGACGATGTAGAGGAACAGGCCTAGCTCGAACTCATTGCTGAAGTTCGTAATACGCTCCTTGTAGCTCTCGAAGTTGAGATTACGCTGGCTGATGTCCTCTCCGACCATGGTGCGCTGGGCCTTACTGGAAGCCTTGGACAATGCCAATGACCAACAATATGCTGGTGAGCAGCGTGAGCACGGGGGTCAGGTCCTGCAACGCTTCCCGGGCAATGTCGGGGTTTGGTTGCACGTAGATCACGTCGTCCCCTTGCATCACGATGTCGGCGTACTGCAGGCCCGAGATGTCCGAGAGGTCGAACTGGTAAACCTTGCGCTGGCCGGTATCGGGGTCCCAACGGAACAGTTTCACCTTATGGGCATTGCCCCGGCGGTTCAGGCCACCGGCCGCAGCCAACGCCTCCAACAGGGTGGTGTTGTTGTTCTCCAATGGGATCACACGGGCATCACCTCCTCCACCCGGGAACACGACCACGCGGCGGTTGATCACGGTGAGTTGCACGTAGGGTCGATTGTAGTATTCCGCGTAGCGGTCCTGTAGCATGAGCTCGGCCTCCCGCATCGTTAACCCGGCCAGAGGCACCCTGTCCAGCAGCGGAAGCTTCACCAGTCCATCGTATTCCACGAAGTAGCTGAACAGGTTGTTCCGGTTCATCAGCGCCTGGTTCTGGCGGCCGCCCATTTCGGACACCAGATCGATCATCTTGAAACCGTCGTTCGCGAACAGCCGGAATTGCAGTTCGTCGTTGACCTGTATCCGGAAACGGCGCGTACCGCTGGTGTCCGTATAGGCATCGAACTGGTGGTCGGTGGGGGTCTTGAACATGATGTCGCGGTTGATGGTGCAACCGCTGAGCAGGAGCACACCCAGCACCATGGTCCAAATTATGCGGCGTTGCGAGCTCTTCATATCCGGCAAAAGTAACGATCCGGCCCCAAGGCCTTAACCAAGCAGGCTGCGATACAGATCGGCGGTGTCGTCCACCAGCCGGGTATAGTGGTAGCGCTGGGCCACATGGTCCCATCCGCCCGCGCCCATCCTGTGCCTAAGGTCTTCGTTCTCCACCAGATGGAGCAGGTTGTCGCGCAGGCCGCGTGCATCGCCACTGTCGCTCAGGAAGGCCGTGTCGCCGTGCTTCACCACGTTCTCTATACCGCCAACGCGGGTGCTTACGATCGGGCGGTTGGCTGCTTGCGCCTCGATCAGGCTTACCGGCGTGCCCTCGTTAAGGCTGGTCAGCATCACAATGTCCAGCCCGGCGTTCACGATATCCACTTCCTTGATCCAGGAGGTGAAGGTCACCGCTGCCGGGCCCACCATGGGTTTGCCGTTCACGCCGTGGCCGAAACCGTGGCCATTGAAATAGGGGCCGGTCACCTGGCTCAGCCCCAGATCCACTACGCGCTGCTGCAGGCGTTCGCGCTCCTCGCCATCGCCCACGATGAAGGCCCTGATCTTGCGGCCGGAGAGCTGGCACAGTTCAGCGATCACGTTCAGGAACAGGTCGTGGTTCTTGATCGGTACCAAGCGCCCAACGATGCCGATGGCTATCTCGTCATCGGCCACGCCATACACCTTGCGGAACAACTTGCGCTTGCTTTCCTGGTCGGTCTGGAAGCGGCTCAGGTCGAAACCGAGGGGGATCACGCTCACCTTGTCGGCAGAGCAGATGCGGTGTTCTTCCACCAGTTCCTGCTTCTGCTTGTCACTTATGGCGATGATGCGGCTGGAGCGTGTGGCGAGGAAGCGCTCGATGTTCTTGTACAGCGCCGTGCGCACCGGGCCGAAGTAGCTGTGGAACACGTGGCCGTGGAAGGTGTGCACAATGGCCTTTACCCCCAGATCAGCGGCCGCCATACGCCCCACGGCACCGGCCTTGGCCGCATGGGTGTGCACGATATCGGGCTTGAACTCGCGTATCAGTTGCTTGATTCGGCGGTAGGCACCCCGGTCGCGCCAGGGGGCCACTTCGCGCTGCAGTTCGGGTAATATCATGGGCTTCACGCCCATGGCGTCCAGAATGTGGTGGCTACCTTCCTCGGTGGCTTCCTGGCTGCCTCCCACCAGCAGGGTCTCAAAATCGCCTGGCAGGTACCGGGTCAGGTAGGCCGCGTTGTGCGTGGGTCCACCCAGATTGAACCTGTTGATGATGCGCAGTACGCGTGGCATGTTCGGAGACCGGCGAAGGTAAGCTGCGGTCGGTTCAGCGGTGTGCTGCGCCGTTCTTCCTCCACCACGACAGATAGACGAGCATGGCATGTACGGTTGCCTGTGCCTGGCCGGGGTTGGTGCTTGCCAGCCTGCTACGCACCTGACGAACGGCTTGCCGATCCAGGCCTGCGGCCTCTATATCGGTCCGTTCCAGCGTGCTTTCCACCAGGTGGGCCAATGGGCCCAGCAATAGTTCGCGGAGCGGAACCTCGAAGCCCTGTTTACGCCTCGAAAGGATCTCCTTCGGTAACAAGTGTCCGAAAGCCTCATGCAGGATGGCCTTGCCTTGTCCCAACTGGAACTTCCGTTCGGCGGGGAGGCTGAAGGCGAACTCCACCACGCGGCGGTCAAGGAAGGGGGGGCGCACCTCCAGTCCATGGGCCATGCTCGTAAGGTCCACTTTGTGCAGCATGTCGTTTGGCAGCACAGTGAGCACATCCGCCAGCAGCGAACCGTTCATGCCTGAAAGGAGCTGCACGCCCCGGCTCATCATGTGTTCGCGGTCGTCGAACGTCATGTTGGCACCGGCCGCCTTCACCAGTTGCCGGGCATCGCCATCCAGGTCGAAGTTGGCAAGGTTCGACCAGCGTTGTTCGGCCGAAGCGCCGGCCGCTTGGGCGAAGCGGTCCAGCTTGCGAAAGCTGTCGCTAATCCGGTTGTTGCGCGAGCGTGGCAGGTGGCGCCATAGTGGACCCAGCGCAAGCACGGCCTTCTCTGCGGCACCCGGCGTGCGGTAGCGGAGTTCGGCCTGGTGCTTCCGGTAGCCTCCGAAGATCTCGTCCGCCCCGTCGCCGCTCAGTGCCACGGTCACGTGCTTTCGCGTTTCGCGGCAAAGGATATACGCCGGCAGCGCGCTGCTGTCCGCAAAGGGCTCGTCGATGGCGGTCAGCAGGTCGGAGTAGGCGTTGGCCAGCTCTTCACGCGTCAATCTGAAGGTGCGATGCTCCGATCCAATGTGCCGGGCCACTTTTTCAGCGTGGCGCGTTTCGTCGAAATAGGGGTCATCGGCGAACCCGATGCTGAAGGTGTGCAGGCCCTTGTGGTGCCGTGCGGCCAACGCGCTCACAATGCTGCTGTCCAACCCGCCGCTCAGGAAGGTGCCGATGGGCACATCGCTGATCAGCCGCAGGCGGACGGCATCGTCCATCAGCTCGCGCAGGTGCGTTACCGGGTCGGTTTTCTTGGGGTAGCGGGCTGCGGCTTCCTCCAGTCGGTACCAGGCGGCGGTCTCCATTTTATCACCCTGTACGCGCAGGAGGTCACCGGGCAACAGCTTGTGCGCATCGCTGCGGATGCTGTGCGGTGCCGCGATGTAGTGGTACTCGAAGTAGTTCAGCAGGCTGTGGCGGTCCACATCGCCACCCGGGGCCATGGAGTCCAGCACCCGCAGTTCACTGCCAAAGAGGAAACGGCCTCCTCGTTGGCACCACCACAGGGGTTTGATGCCGAAGCGGTCGCGGGCCAGCAAGAGGCTGTCGTTCACGGCATCATGGATGGCCAGCGCGAAGAAACCGTTGAGATCGTGCAGGAAAGCCTCGCCCTTGGTGGCGAACAAGCGCAACACCACCTCGGTGTCGGTGTGGCTGCGGAAGGTGTGCCCTTGGGCTTCCAGTTCCGCGCGGAGCTCCCGAAAATTGAACACCTCGCCATTGAAGACCATGGTGTAGCGACCCTCTTCATCGGTGAACGGTTGGTGACCGGCCGATGAGGTGTCGATGATGCTGAGGCGACGGTGGCCCAGTACGGCCCGGCCATTGGCGTAGCAGCCCTCATCATCGGGACCGCGGTGGGCCATGACGAGCAAGGCCTCACTGATGCGGCCATCGGCCGGTACAGGGCCAGGGCCGAGGTGGTAGGTTCCGGCAATGCCGCACATGGTGGTGACAAAGGTGCAGGTCGGAACGGAAAAGGCCGAAGGAAATTCCTTCGGCCTTTATTGCAATGGTGTTCGCGGATCAGAGATGGATCACCTCGCCGTAAGCGGCGGCGGCGGCCTCCATGATGGCCTCGCTCATGGTGGGGTGCGGGTGTACGGTCTTGATGATCTCGTGGCCCGTGGTCTCCAACTTGCGGATGCTCACGCACTCGGCGATCATCTCCGTTACGTTGGCGCCGATCATGTGCGCGCCCAGCAGCTCGCCATACTTGGCATCGAAGATCAACTTCACGAAACCGTCCTTGTTGCCACCGGCGCTGGCCTTGCCGCTTGCACTGAAGGGGAACTTGCCGATCTTGATGGCGAGGCCTTTCTCCTTGGCCTGCTTCTCGGTCATGCCCACGCTGGCCACCTCAGGGCTACAGTACGTGCAGCCGGGAATGTTGTTGTAGTCGAGCTTCTCGGGGTGGTGCCCGGCGATCTTCTCCACGCAGATGATGCCTTCGGCACTGGCCACGTGCGCCAGGGCCTGGCCGGGGGTCACATCGCCGATGGCGTAGTAGCCCGGCATGTTGGTGGCGTAGAAGTCGTCCACTTTGATCTTACCCTTGTCGGTGATGATGCCCACTTCCTCGAGGCCGATGCCTTCGATGTTGGCGGCGATGCCCACGGCGCTCAGTACGATATCGCACTCGATCACCTGGTCACCCTTGGCGCTTTTCACCGTCACCTTGCAGCCCTTGCCGCTGGTGTCCACCTTGGTCACTTCAGCGCTGGTCATCACCTCGATGCCCTGCTTCTTGAAGCTCTTCTCCAGCTGCTTGCTCACCTCCTCATCCTCCACGGGCACCACGTTGGGCATGAACTCCACCAAGGTCACTTTGGTGCCGATGGCGTTGTAGAAGTAGGCGAACTCGCTGCCGATGGCGCCGCTGCCCACCACCACCATGCTCTTGGGCTGCTCGGCCAGCACCATGGCCTCGCGGTAGCCGATGATCTTCTTGCCGTCCTGGGGCAGGGCTGGCAGGGCACGGCTGCGTGCACCGGTGGCGATGATGATGTTCTTGCCTTCCACCACCTGCTTCTTTCCGTCGGCGCCGGTCACCTCGATCTTCCTTCCGGGCTGCAGCTTGCCGGTGCCCATGATCACGTCGATCTTGTTCTTCTTCATGAGGAACTGGACGCCGTTGCTCATTCCCTTGGCCACATCGCGACTGCGCTGGACCATGCCTTTCATATCAGGCGTAGGAGCCCCCACGGCTATGCCATAGTCCTTGGCGTGATTGATGTACTCGAACACCTGTGCGCTCTTGAGCAGGGCCTTGGTGGGGATGCAGCCCCAGTTGAGGCAGATGCCACCCAGGGCCTCTTTCTCGATGACGGCCGTCTTCAGGCCGAGTTGGCTAGCGCGGATGGCGGCCACATAGCCACCGGGGCCAGTGCCGAGGACGATCAGGTCGTAGGTCATTGCGGGTTGAAGTCGTTTGTTGCTTGTTTCGCCTCGGTCCGGGGTACCACTGATGTGCTATCCAACGACCGGAACGGGTGGCGAAATTAGCCGATCATCCCCAAGCCTAACGGTCGTGGTTCAAACCCGAGCGGTCACTGCCATCGAACCCTGTACAGGCCCCGTCCCCGGTCCGCTATTCGAAGCCTGTTCGCGGCTCCGGCGAACCTACGGGCCTGCCGGACGTTACGTTAGGGTCTCCATGAAGCTATTCACCCTCACCATGCTCGCCCTCGTCCTGGTCTTTGTGCTTTCCCAGCTTTGGGCCTACGGACAGGTTCGTCAGATCGAAATGTACCCGTACAGTGTGGTGCGCACTTACACGGATATCGAGGTGCGTCGCTATGCGGCCGCCAATTTCATCTATGTGACCATGGAACGCGGCACCTATCGCGAAAGCAGCAGCCGGGGCTTCCGCACCCTCGCCGGGTATATTTTCGGCGATAATGCCTCAGGGCAGAAGATCGCCATGACCAGTCCAGTGGAGATGGAGATGAGCGGCCCGGTGACCATGAAGTTCATGCTTCCAGCCGAGCATGACCCCAGTGGCCTTCCTCGGCCGAACAACGCCGAGGTGAAGTTCACCACGGAAGCGGAGCGCACCTTGGCGGCCATCAGCTTCAGTGGCTTTGCCAGCGATGAGCGCATTCTGGAGTATAAGGAGCGGCTCTTCGCCGCCCTGCAGCGTGAAGGGATCCGCCACACTGGACAATGGAGCTTCCTGGGCTACGACCCACCCTACCGCTTGGTGGGCCGGCGTAACGAGGTGGTGGTGGAATTGCTGCCCTGACCTTGCTGATGTGCGCCTGTGATCAGACATAGGCGCTACGTCCTAATGTGCCAGGAAGGCTCCTCCTGACCGGGGTCTTCCCCTCTCATCCCGGCCTGTTCCCAGTATCCTGCCTCGTCAGGCCACCCGTCACCATACGCATGGCCCGTAGAAGGCTGTCGCTACTTTCGCAGTACAAGCAACCGAACGGACCCATGGCCGAGACCCAATTCCTGCCCGATGACGCTGGCGAGACCAAGCGCCCTGATCTCATCAACGTACTTGGCATCCTCACTTTCATCAACTCCGGCATCTTCATTCTCGTCTATGGCATAGGCCTGCTGGGCATGGTTGGCGTATCGCAGATGCCGGTGGACGAGTTCGTGACCCTGGTGATGGACGCCGCGGGCAGCTACCTGCCTGACGAGGGCAAGGAACAGTTCGATGCCATTGCCCGCATCCTGCATGCCAGCGGCACTACGCTCATGCTCATTTACCTGTTGCGCACAGTGGCCCGTCTGATCGGTGCCCTAGGGATCTGGAAGGGGAAGCGCAGCGGCTTCTTCCTCTACGCTGGCGCACAACTGGCGGGCCTTTTCCTTCCACACCTCATCCTGCCCTGGAGCATGCTCGGGGTGTTCGGTCCGCTCATGACCGTGGCGATCACCGCGCTCTACGGCACACAGCTCAAGCGTCTCTCATAACAGGATGCGTGGTCCTGCACCATTGGCCTCCATGGTAGTGGTCTTCCGGGGGGCATGCCCAGCGTGCAAGGAGTGATCAGTCCTTGATGCCCAAGCCCCGCACCACCTTCGCCAAGCCTTGGTGAAAGCGGCCTTCATCCAATCGCAGTTCCACCTCCTCCAGCACACTGAACGTGATACCCGGCATTTCGGCACGCACCTCGTCCACGCTGTAAAGCATGTCAGCCTGCTGCGGACCGCCGCTGGCATGCATGGACTGGTATTTCAGTTGCTCTTTGGCAAAGGCCTCGAAGAGCAGGGTGGCGCCGGGGCGCAAATGGCCCAGCAAGGCCGAAGTAAGCGGTGCTCGAAGCGGTGCAGCGAAGTGCGCGAAGAACAGACCCAGTGCATCAAAGTTGCTCGGAAGGTCGGGCAGTTCGTGCAACATGCCCACGTGGTAGGTGATGTGCACGCTGTGAAGGGAAGCGAGGCGCAGGGCCTTGTCGCGTCCGCGTTCGCTGAGGTCGAACACAGTGACCTGCCAGCCCGATCGTGCGGCACGCACGGCGTTGCGTCCTTCGCCCTCAGCTGGTAACAACAAGGTGCCGGGCGTCAGGTCCTTCAGCTGTTGGGCGAACCACGCGTTCGGCGCCATACCATAGGCATACTCTTCAGCGCCGTAGCGCTCCTCCCAGAACTCCTTCATGGGGCAAAGTTGCGCCGGACAAACGGTGGGTCAATGGGACCCGGGTCACACAACAGGGCCTGTTACACTGAGCTATGGCCTATCCGGCCTCCCCGAACTGCTCCCTGCCCTCCGATGTTCATTCAATTGAGGATGCAAACACTCACTTGATGAGCAGTGCGGGCATTCACATGCACCTCCTACATTCACATCGCGATGTATACACCGTTCCCTTCCCTGTTGCGCGGCTCACTTTTCATACTAGTCGGACTGTTCCTTCCGCATGTGCTGCGGGCGCAATGTTGCGAGCACCACCTGATGATGCAGGACAGCTATGGTGATGGATGGAACGGCGGGCAGCTGCAGGTGCGCGTGAACGGGACCACGGTGGGGATCTACGCGGCAACGGGAGAGGGGAGCACGGCCGTGTTCACCGCCTGCACCGGTGATGCCATCCAACTGGTATACACTGCAGGCGATTGGGAGAACGAGAACACTTATCAGCTGCTGGGAACATACGGCAATGTGCTGTTCACGGGTGGTCCGGACCCCGGTGCAGGTACGGTGTTCACGGGCACGGCGGACTGTTCGGTGGTGCCCTTGCCGGGCACAGTGCCCTGCACTGCACTGCCCATCGATACAGTGGACTGTGTGGTGGCGAACAATGTGGGCGCTCCGGGCAGCGGATTCAACCCCGGCTGCGCCAACTACAACGGGCAGGATATCTGGTACGCGATGCCCGTTCCACCGTCGGGAAATGTGCTGGTGAGCACGGTGAATGCCGGTGGCCTCAACGACACCGGTGTGGCGCTATGGAGCGGTCCCGATTGCTTCAGCCTTACCCTGCAGGGCTGCGACGACGATGGCGGTGAGGGCTACTTCTCGCGCATCATGGCGAACGACCTGCCCCCGGGCCACACGCTCTTTGTGCAGGCCTTCGGGTATGGCGGAGGTGCCGGTGCGTTCCAGTTGTGCTTGGAGGACATGGGCGTGGTGCAACTGGACAGCACGCGCCTGCCCATCGTGCTGCTCCACACACAGGGGCAGGAGATCCCTTATGAAGGAAAGATCACCGCGCAGATGGAGGTGAAGTACAACGGACCAGGAACCTTCACGCAGGTGACCGACCCGAGCAATGCATACAGTGGCCCCATCGGCATAGGCTTACGTGGGGCCACTTCCAGCGGCTATCCGCAAGCGCCGTACAGTATCGAGACGCGCAATGCCGACGGAAGCAACCTCAATGTGCCCCTGCTGGGCATGCCCGATGAGAATGACTGGGTGCTGCTGAGCAACTACAACGACCGCTCGTTGGTGCGCAATGCGCTGGCCTCGCATCTGTCGCGCGCCATGGGGCAGTATGCGCCGCGCATGCAGTTGTGCGAGGTCGTGCTGGACAGCGCCTACCGCGGTGTTTACCTGATCGGTGAGAAGATCAAGCGCGATGGGGGGCGCGTGGCCATTGCGCGTCTGGACACCAATGAGAACGCGGGCGATGATGTGACGGGTGGCTACATCCTGCAGCAGAACCTGTGGTCGCCACAGAACAGTTTCCAGTCCAACTATTCGCCGATCGACCACCCTGGCTTCGATGTCCACTTCCTGTACGAGTATCCCGAGCCGGAGGTGATCACGGACGCACAGAAGACCTACATCGCGGCCTTTGTCGATACGCTGGAGACCGCGCTGTACAGCACCACCTTCACGGATCCCGATGCGGGCTATCGCGCTTTCATGGATGTGCCCTCCTTCATCAACTATTTCCTGGTGAACGAGCTGGCACGCAACAACGATGGATTCAAGAAGAGCGTTTTCTTCCACAAGGACAAGAACAGCAATGGCGGCAAGCTGAAGGCAGGGCCGGTGTGGGATTTCGACTGGGCGTGGAAGAACCTCTGGGGCTGTGACCTTTTCAGCAATACGGATGGCAGCGGCTGGGCGCACCGGATCAACGATTGTCCCACGGATAACTACAGTACGGGCTGGTACATCCGCCTATTGCAGGATGCCGGTTTCGCGAACGAGCTGCGATGCACCTACGAAGAGCATCGTACCGGCGTGCTGTCCGAGGCCAGCATCCACGCATGGATCGACAGCGTTGGTACCCTCGTGGCCGAAGCACAGGACCGCCATTTTCGCAAGTGGCCCATCCTGGGCGTGAGCGGTCCGGCGCCCGAAGTGCTGGCCTGTGCCACCACCTACGCTGCCGAGCTGGACACCTTGAAGCATTGGATCGATCTGCGCCTGACCTGGCTGGATGCCAATCTGCCGGGCCTTTGCTCGGGGGTGGGTGTTCCGCAGCAGCCCACCGTCGAGTTCGCCTGCCTGCCCAACCCTACCGATGGTCCCGTGCGGTTCCGCGGTATGCTGGATGCTGGTGCCACCTGGGACCTGGTGCTGCACGATGCCGTGGGCCGCGAACTTCAACGCATGCGGTTGCCTACGGGCCAGATCGACACACCGCTTCAATTACCGCGTGCGGGCACCTACATCTATACCCTGCGACGCAACGGCCTGGTTGCACGCACGGGCAGGGTGGTGGCGTATTGAGCCCTGCGCCAGGCTGGTGACAGCCTGCGATTGCGCTTCAGGCATGTGGTCTTGAGATCCTGTGGGCGGCCATATCGATCCCGGGGCTGAACTGGTCATAGCTAGCAAAGATCAGTTTGCCCTGTTCGGAGCTGCCGTATCTTGACCCAACGAACCGAATGTGAGGTCTACACGCAACAATACCCGAAGATCCATGACGAACATGCGAACGATGAGCTTGATCCTGGGGGTCGTGACCGGAGGAGCGGCCCTCGGCCAGTTCACGCTGGTGGCTACGAGCACGGGAAGTGTTTCGCCGATCGGGAGTTTGAACGGTGGCGTTCATCTCATTGATGACTTCCCGTACAGCACTCCCAATGGCGGCACGCGTAACATTTACCTGCCCGACCTCACTTTATTCCGCGTGCTGAACTACCCCGCACCACCTTCCGGCTTTACGTGGAGCAATATGGGTTACATCACTGAGAACCTGTTCGATAGCGATCCCGAGAACATTGAGTTCGTTCTCATTGCTTCCGACGTTGGCGGGAACAGCGGCCTTTTCGTGTTCCGGGAGGATGGTGTTGAATTGTTCCAACAGATGCCAGGCGCATTGGTCTCCGCCTTTGGCGGAATGATCAGCAGCTTCGATCCGATCTTCACCACGGATACGGGTACGTACATGGTGGTCAGTGCGGGCGAATATGGAGGCCCCCCGATGAAGGTCTATCAACTGGAGGGAACGCTGCCCTGCAGGGATTGTCATGGTACGCCGTTGCCGGACAACGCGGGCATGGGAACCACCCCGATCGAAGGGTCGGCACCTAATGCCACGGTATCATATGATGCCAACGCCCATGTTCTCCACGTACTGCCAGGAGGGCTGCAGGTGGACGAGGTTCACGTTCTGGACGCTGCAGGTCGGTTGCTCATTGGTCACCGGGTGAACACTGCTGAACGCTTCACCATGGATGCGGCCCGATTGGCCCCGGGTGTGCACTTGGTGGTGCTGCTCGACCGTGGTATACGCGTGGCCGGCGTACCTGTGGTGGTTCGTTGAGCTCACGGTCGGCTCCAGCTGCTTAGCCAATGGCTGATAGCATCGGCCATGGCTCCGGACCATCCTTGGGCAGGTCAGTGACCCATATCCCCAAGCTGCTGCTTGTGATGCCCTACGTTTGCGTCCGCTTTCCATGAACGCAATGCGCACCCAGCTACCGGGCTTTGCCTTGGCTACGGCCATAGGGCTGGTGGGCCACTTCTCCAGCGCCTACACGCCGGGCTGGCTCAACGGCATCCTGCTGGCGCTCGTGCTTGGTATGGTGGTGGGCAATGGGTTCAAGCTGCCTGCCTCAGTGCAGCCCGGTATCGGTTACACCAGCAGTAAGCTGCTCGAACTGTCGGTGATCTTCCTGGCCTTTGGGATCGACTATGGCCACATCGCACAACTGGGCGCCGGTGCCTTTACCACGATGGTGGTGATGGTGGGCGCCATGGTGATGCTCACGTACCAATTGGCCCGGCGCGCGAGGTGCCCGGGCAGTACGGGCTGGCTGGTGGGCTTCGGTACGGCCATTTGCGGATCGAGCGCCATTGCAGCACTGGCCCCGCGTGTGGCAAAGAACAAGGAGGATGTGGGCATCGCCATGGCCGTGGTGAACCTTTTCGGCAGCCTGGGCATGATCGCGTTGCCACTGGTCCTGGTGCGCTTTGATCTGAACGACACGCAGCTTGGCCTGCTTATCGGAGGCACCCTGCACAGTGTGGGCAACGTGGTGGGCGCTGGCTATGCGATCAGTGATGGGGCGGGGGAGGCGGCCACCACCATCAAGCTGGCACGCGTGGCCCTGTTGAGCCCTGCGCTCATCCTCTTCAACTACTTGGTGAACCGTCATGAGGCTCGCAGTTGGCGCGAGCACATCCGTCTTCCCTGGTACTTATGGGGCTTCCTGGGCATCACCGTACTTACCTCGCTGGTGGACATGCCCGAAGCGTTGCCCAATGGCATGGAGATCGCCGGCAAGCTGGTGCTCACGATCGCGCTGGCTGCTATCGGGCTCAAGGTGGGCTTTGGGGAACTTTTCCGTTCGGGCCGTCAGGGGCTGGGCTTCGGGCTGCTTGTGTTCGCCATCCAGTTCGCCCTGGTGGCGGTGCTCATGGTGGTGCTGGGTTAGGTCCTCAGCCCATTACCGCCACTCCGCTTATCTCCACGTTCACACCACGGGGAAGTCCCTTCACCGCATACGCCTCGCGAGCGGGCGGCACCTCGTTGAAATAGCTGCCATACACGTCGTTCACAGCAGCATACAGGCTCATGTCGCTGAGCAGGATGGTGATCTTCACCAGGTGGCTGAAGTCCATGCCCGCAGCGGTGAGCAGCTTGCCGATGTTCTCCATCACCTGCCGCGTTTCGGTGACGATGTCGCCCGTGTGCAGGTCGCCGGCCTCGTCCAGCGCGATCTGGCCGCTCAGGTAGAGCGTGCCGTTACAAAGGATGGCCGGTGTGTACGGCGCGATGGGCTTGGCGGCGTTCGGAGGAAAGATGGGTTGCTTCATGGGCGCGTTGCGCGTTATTTGATGGATCGTGCCAAAGGTGTTCCAGCCGATCGTAACACGCAACACATAGCGCCCCAACACGCAACTCGCGATGGGGTACTTTTGCACCCCATGGAACAGATGCCCCTCATCCTGGTAACGAACGACGACGGCATTTTCGCACCCGGCATCCGCACGCTGGCCGAGGAGATGAAGGCCTATGGACGGGTGATGGTGGTGGCGCCGGACAAGCCGCAGAGCGCCATGGGGCACGCGATCACCATCCACAGTTTCCTGCGTTTACAGAGCGTGCATCTCATGGACGGCGTGGAGGCTTGGAGCTGTAGTGGTACCCCGGTTGATTGCGTGAAGCTGGCGATCTACAAATTGCTAGGTGGCAACAAGCCCGACCTGCTGGTGAGCGGCGTGAACCATGGGGCGAACATCAGCATCAACGTGCTTTATAGCGGTACCATGAGCGCTGCGGTGGAAGGGGCCATGGAGGGCATCCCCAGCATCGGGTTCAGTCTGATGGACCACGCCATTGAAGCCGACTTCGGCCAGGTACGCCCGGTGATCCGGAGCGTGGTGGCGAACACGCTGAAGCACGGTATGCCCGCAGGTACCTGCCTGAACGTGAACGTACCCCGCAACGATGGCACCCCGCTGAAAGGGATGCGTGTATGCCGCCAGGCGAAGGCCAACTGGGAGGACGAGTTCGAGACGCGCCTGGACCCCGGGAACAAGGAGTACTACTGGCTTCGCGGCGAGTTCAAGAGCGAGGACCACGGCCACGATACCGATGTGTATGCGGTGAACAACCGCTACGTGAGCATCGTGCCCACGCAGTTCGATATGACCGCGCACCACTGCATTGCAGAGCTTAACACCTGGGATCATGCGCTGGAATAGCCTTGCGACAGGTCTGCTATTGGGATTGTTGGCGCCTGTGGTCGGTTTTGTGATCTACGCCACCATGTACGTCACGGCCATTCGTCCACATCTGGACCTTCCGTTCTTCGTCAAGGACCTCTTCATAGGGACCCGTGAGTATCAGTCACCCGTGCTGTCCATTTCACTCATTGCCAACCTCGCGTTGTTCTTCCTGCTGGACCGTTGGGACCTTTACAAGGCCATGCGTGGCGTTATCATGGCCACCATGATCTATGGGTTGGTCATTGTACTGCTGCTATTCGTGCTGTGACCATGGGCAAGCGCATCTACATCATTGCGGGCGAGGCCAGTGGCGATCTGCACGGTGGGAACCTGGTACGTGAACTTTTCAAGGTTAGTAGTGAGCATGGGGTGGCGAGTGGTGAGTTCGCGTCAGACCCGCCAGTTACCATCCGTGCATGGGGGGGCGACCGAATGGCGGCAGCTGGAGCAGAGGTGGTGAAGCACTATCGGGAGCTGGCGTTCATGGGGTTCACCCAGGTGATCCTGAACCTGCGCACCATCCTGCGCAATATCGATACCTGCAAGAAGGATATCGAGGAGTTCAGGCCGGATGTCCTCATCCTCATCGATTATCCGGGCTTCAATCTGCGCATTGCCGAGTGGGCGCACGCCAAGGGCATTCCGGTGCATTACTACATCAGTCCGCAGGTGTGGGCCTGGAAGAAGGGTCGCGTACACACCATCAAGAAAGTGGTGGACCGTATGTACGTGATCCTGCCTTTTGAAAAGCCATGGTACGCCCAGTATGGAGTGGATGTCGATTTCGTGGGTCACCCTTTGTTGGACGCCATTGAGCAGGAGGGAAGGAGCCCGCTGACCGCGCTGCCCGGTGATGATGGTCGCGCGGTGGTGGCCCTGTTGCCCGGTAGTCGCAGGCAGGAGATCGCACGCATGCTGCCATTGATGGTCGAGGTGGCGAAGCGCTTCCCACAGCAACGCTTCGTGCTGGCCGCAGCGCCATCGGTACCTCCCGAGGTTTACGCCGAAGGCATAGGTAAGGCACCCATCACGGTGGTGAGCGGACGTACGTACGATGTGCTCCGAACGGCGCGCGCGGCCTTGGTGACCAGCGGCACCGCCACGCTCGAGACCGCCTTGTTCGGCGTACCGGAAGCGGTTTGCTACAGTGGTAGTGCGCTGAACGTATGGATCGCGAAGCGACTCGTGGATATCAAGTTCATCAGTCTTGTCAATCTGATCATGGACCGCGAGGTGGTGCGTGAGCTCATCCAGTCGGACCTGACCGTGGATAGCCTCTCGGAAGAACTAGAGCGCCTTCTGGACGATGGCCCGTACCGCGATCGCATGGCGTGTGAACTAAAGGACCTGCAACGGCGGCTCGGTGGCCCAGGCGCATCGGCCAAGGTGGCTTCGGCAGTGTGGAAAAGTATGCAGGGGCGTTCCTGAAGGACCCTATGCTGCCGGGTACTTTTGGGCGCTCCGATCGTTCAGCATCTCCATGGTCCTGCTCCGTACGCTACTTCCCGTGCTATGGCTGCTCAGCAGCAATGCTTGGGCACAGCAGGACATCACCGTGGACCGCACGATGCGCATCGGTCTATACCGAGAACGGGCGGTGAAGCAAGTGGTGGTGATGCCCCTGAAGGGCGCCTGCGTGATCTATGCGGACGGTGAGCGGAAGGGCGAACTGGCCACCACCGATGGGCTGCGTATCAGTATGGTGGGTGGCACGCTCACTGCGCGGTCGCTCGCCCTTAACATTGCGGCGAAGCGCAAGATCGAACTGGTGCCGCGCGCGTTCGATGGTGGTTTCCGGTTGCGGATCGCCGACACCAAGCTGCCCGAGCGCAGCTACCCGGGCAAACTGGTAGTGACCCCTGCTGCCAGCAACCTGATGCTGGTGAACGCAGTACCCTTGGAGGCCTATACGGCGGGCGTGGTCCAGTCCGAGGCAGGCAAGGAACACCATCAGGAGTACTACAAATTGCAGGCGGTCACCTGCCGCACCTATGCGCTCACCAACCAGCGTAAGCATCAGCCCGAGGGTTTCGAGCTATGCGATGGCGTGCATTGCCAGGTGTACCACGGCCGCAACCGCAATGACAGTATCCGCATGGCCGTGGACGCCACGCACAGCCTGGTACTGGTGGATGCCGACATCAAGCTGATACAGGCCACCTTCCATAGCAACTGCGGCGGCGAAACGGTGAACGCCGAGGACCTGTGGGGCCGCAGCCAGACCTACCTGCGCGCCACGGTGGACACTTTCTGCACGGCGGCACCCCATGCCACATGGAACAAACACTTGAGCCGCGCCGAATGGTTGGGCTATCTGCAACGCAAGTACAGCCTGCGAACCAATGACAGCGCCCAACTACATGCCGTGCTCAACTATGAACCACAGTGCCGCGACCTGTACCTGGGCAATACCTGGCCCTTGGTGCCGCTGAAGAACGTTCGCGAGGACCTGGGACTGAGGTCCACCTTCTTTTCCGTGCGTACCGAAGGCGAGAAGGTAGTGCTGGAAGGACGTGGCTTCGGACATGGGGTTGGCTTGTGCCAGGAAGGGGCCATGAAGATGGCTCGCTCGGGCAAGAGCTATACGGACATCCTGCACCACTACTATGCCCATGTCCATTTGGTGGATATCACCACGTTGGATTTCTTCCGGGACGATACTGTTGCTCCGAACGGTGGCACAACGGGCGGCCCACACAGCCGCTGATCCTTTACATGGCATCGGGTTTCCACCAGGCCGCCTTGCTGCGCGGATGCAGCAGACTGCTGTAAGTATATGCCCCGATGAGACAGCCGGTGGCGATGCCGGCCAGTGCGAACAGGAGTGTGAAGATGGCGCCACCACCATCCTGCCCTGAAGCCATGCTGGCCACGCTCACCAACCCGAACGAACCCGGGGCCAGCAGCCAGAAACCAGGCAAAAAGGTCACGATGGCAGGCGGCCCCTTGAACCGGAACTCGATCACCAGAGCAGTGATGGTCATGAGCGCAGCACCGAAGAAGGCCGCTGAAGCGCCTTGTATGAACATGCCCGAGAGGTATTGTCCGGCATAGGCCATGGCGGCCGTTATCAGCATCCAGCCGAACGAACGCCGCTTACTGCTCTGGTAGATGTGCAGCCCTAAGGTGAAGATCAATACACCGAGCCATGGCCAATGCGGCCCGATCCGTTCCCCTTCGGCGAGGTTCAACGAGGCATTGCTGGTGTGAAAGGCCTTGAATCCCCCGATGATACCGAACGCCAGGAGGATCAGGCGTGTGAACCCGGCCACCATGCGACTGGCACCGCTGATGATGCTGTTGTAAGCGAGCTCGATCACCGATACGGTGAGCATCATGCCGGGCAGAAAGGTGATCAGCGGAGGGATCAGCAGGCTCATGGCCGGCTCCTTCAGTCCATAGCGGTAGCTCAACGCAACGGCCGCGGATAGAAGGAATGCGACAACGACAGGCAGCACCGTGGACCAGGCCGGACGACGGCGCGCGGCCACCAGCACCAAGGCACAGGCAAAGGCCATGAGCGTGGTGAGCCACAGTCCGGTAAGTGAAGGGCGGAGCATGATCGATACGCCCAACGTGGTCATCAGGTAGCCCGCCACGAAGCCAGCATCACCGTAGTAGTGCGGTGTACGCCACATGGCGTCGATACGTTCCAGTCCATCCTCCGGGGTGATCTCGCCCTTGCGAGCCGAACGGGCAATGGTGAGCACCTCTTCGATCTGGTCGAAGCGCAGCGGTGCCACGCGGTAGGCCCCATGGGCCATGTCCACGCGGTGCTCCTCGCCCGATTCCCACTTCATGAACAGCACGGTGGGTAGCACGAACACCTGCACTTGCGGCTCGCCGTTCACCTTGGCAATGGCGGCCAGGTCACGCTCCACCAGCGGTACCGCGTTGCCTGCGTTCAATTGCGCCTGCCCCAAACGGCCGAGGAAGCGCAACAAGGAATCGCGGCGGCCATGGACACTGGTGCTGAGCGGAGACATGGCCGCGAAAGTACTCCGGCAGTGTGCGACACGGTGGATCTGCTGAAGACCTTCCACCTCACGCTCCATGAGGCTGTTCAGGACCGAAGTGATCGGCTGCGTATCGGTCTCTGCCTTACTTATGTCACTTAAGGGAAGAGAACGAGGCAGCTGCTATGCTCCTGGTCTGGCGTCTCCTTTGGTCACGCGGTGCTCGAGATCTGGCAGCCATGGGCAAGCGTACTGCGAAGTGGGGAGGTCGAGAACGGGCTCTAACGCCCGATCACTGCGGCCTACCTTCGCGGCCATGCCACAGGCCCGTTTTACCGTCAACGATACCCATGACCGCATCCGCCATGGCCATCCCTGGGTCTTTGCCACTCAAGTGGTGAAAGAGGAAGGGGCCTATGAACCCGGTGATATCGTTCAGGTGTTCAGCACGCGGCGGGAACCACTGGGGCAAGGCTATGTGAACCCGCGGTCCATGATCCGCGTGCGGCTGCTTACCCGCCATGTGGAGGACCGGGTGAACCGAGCCTTCATTCGCGAGCGCATCGCCAAAGCTTGGGCCTATCGACAACGCATGGGTTATACGGATAGTTGCCGCGTGGTCTTCGGTGAGGCTGACCTCCTACCCGGACTGGTGGTGGACAAATTCAATGATGTGCTCTCGGTCCAGTTCCTCACGTTGGGTATGGAACGCTGGAAGGAGGTGGTGATCGAGTCGCTCACCGAGATCGTGAAGCCAACGGGGATCTACCTGCGGAACGATGTGCCTGTTCGCGAGAAGGAGGGACTTCCGCTGGAAAAGGGGTTTATCGGCAAGGGCTTCCCGACCGACCTGGTCATTGATGAGAACGGCCTGAAGTTGCACGTGGACGTTGCGGGTGGACAAAAGACCGGCCATTTCCTCGACCAGGTGCTCAATCACGCGGCCATGGCGAAGATCAGCCGCGACATGCGGGTGCTTGACTGCTTCACCCACACGGGAGGATTCGCGCTTCACGCTGCGCACTATGGGGCCGCCGATGTGGAGGGATTGGACATCAGTTCAGAGGCGGTAGCGCTGGCCACGCGCAACGCCGAACTGAACGGGCTCACCAACTGCCGCTTCAGTGTGGCCAACGTGTTCGATCACCTCACAGAGGCCAGCCGGAGCGGCAAGCAGTGGGATGTGATCGTGCTGGACCCACCGGCGTTCGCCAAGAGCAAGGGCGCCATGGAGAACGCCTACCGGGGCTACAAGGAGATCAACCTGCGAGCGCTCAAGTGCATTCCGGCCGGGGGCTTCCTGGTCACCTGCAGTTGCTCACAGCACATGTCGCCCGACCTGTTCCGGCAGATGGTGATGGAGGCCGCGCAGGACGCAGGCCGCAGGTTGCGCGAAGTATACTATGGCACCCAGCCGCCCGACCACCCGATCCTTTGGGGTGTGCCGGAAACGCACTACCTCAAGTGCCTGGTGCTCCAGGTGATCTGATCCATTAGCCGATCTGGCAGGACTGCCACTCCGGTGCAAAGAGCAGCTCGGGGGCATGCTTGCGCTTGGGCAGTAGCCCCGCCAACAAGCCGATAGGGCCCAACCCCAGGCCGAGCAGATACCACGGCATTACATGGTAACCCCGTTGGCTCGCCATGAAGGCGGTGACAGGGGCGAAAAGCAGCGTCCAAAGAAGCAGGAATGCGATCATGGGCCTGGGTGTTAAGTAATGATGAAGCTAACCTGCATTACGTCCGTCGGGGATGGATCTTAGACCAGATCCGGTGTTGGGTCGATGAATTACCTTTTGGCAGGTTTCGATGGACATTCCCCCAGCGCTCAGAGGGCCTTGGAGCCCGATAAAACGTGCCCCCATGTTGCGTTTCGGCGTGCCGTTCACGCTCGGGGTGGCCGTAGGCCTAACGTGGGACATGCCGCTGATCCCGCTGGCCATACTGGCCGGCGTGGTCACGTTGGTCATGGCGTGTTGGATGCTGTTCTCCATCAACGATGATAGGCGTTGGGTCCGTGGCGCCACGTTGTACGCATGGACCTTCCTGTTCGCGCTTGGCTGGACCATATACCGCTCACCGGAATGGGTACCTGGACACATCGAAAAGGTGGAGCAGGCGCAAGGCCCATGGCTGCTGCGTATTGAAGCGGTGAACGGGGTCTCGGCCAAGGCGCAACGAACAGAGGCTGCGGCGGTAGGGCAGTGGAACGGACAGGGCATGGTGGCGCGCAGCGGGAACTTGATGCTGACCCTGCTCCGCGATAGCACGGATACCCTGTTGCAAAAAGGCGATCTGGTCATGGTGGATGCCATCGTGGAACGCATTGCCCGTGTGCCGGATCCAGGTGGCTTCGATCGGGGACGATGGGCCGCATCGCGCGGTGTTCACCACGAACTGTTCGCGGGTCGGAGCGACTGGCAGATCGTGGGGCATGAGGGTGATTGGACGGACGTGTTCGCAGACCTGCGCATTACCATTTCCGCCTGGTTGAAGGGCAGTTCATTGGCGGTGCGCGAGCGGGCCTTGGTGAAAGCCCTTGTGTTGGGCATGCGCGATGAGCTCGATCACGAACAGGTGGACGACTTCATGCGGAGCGGTACCATCCATGTGCTGGCTGTAAGCGGCATGCATGTGGGGCTCATCTATGCCGTGCTCACCTTCATGACCTCGGGCGTGGGGGCCTCCAAACGGGCGAAACTGCTCACCGGCGTCGTGGTGTTGCTGGCCTTGTGGGGCTATGCCGGGCTCACCGGTGCATCGCCCAGCGTGCTACGGGCCACCATCATGTTCACACTGTACACCGTGTCCAACATGGCCTTGCAACGTACCGACCAACTCAACAGCCTGTTCATTGCAGCGACCGGTCTTTTGCTCTGGGAGCCCTCCGTGCTGCTGCATGCCGGGTTCCAGTTATCCTTCCTTGCGGTGCTGGGTATCATCGTGTTCTACAAACCCATCGAGGACCTTTGGACACCCTCCAACTGGCTGCTCCACAAAGTGTGGTCGCTCGCACTGGTGTCCATCTCGGCCCAGTTGCTCACCACGCCGTTATCCTTGTACCTGTTCAAGGCGTTCCCCGTCTGGTTCCTGCCGGCCAACATCGTGGTGGTCACGGCCGTGGGTTTTGCGGTATACGGCAGTGTGGCGTTGATCCTGTTGTTCAAGGTACCGGTGCTTGGGGCGGTGCTCACCTACTGCATGTCCTGGCTCCTTTGGAGCGTTGGTGCGCTGTCGTCCTTCTTTGCCGGGCTGCCCGGTGCCTATCCCGCCGTTCGTGTGGATGGATTGCAGGCTTTTCTGATGTACCTATTGCTGTTCACGCTGGGCGCCTGGCTGGTTTGGAAGTGGCGACGCATGCGCGAGGCAAGCTTGTTCGTGCTCGGCGTGCTGGGCCTTACATGGATGTTCCGCACCGAGACCGTGAACAGGCGCACACAGTTCGTGGTCTACGATGCCTCACGCGGCTTGGAGGCGGGTATGCTTCTGGGCCGTGACCTGTACGTGCTCAGCACCGACGATGGTCGCCATATGGATCGGATGGAACGCCATGCCCGTGCGGAAGGTGCATGGCGAACCATGGTCACTGAGAGGTCGGTACTGTTCGCGGAAAAGCCTTCGGCGCAGGGCGCGAGCGTGCTTGCCCGGGGGCGTTGGCTGGCACCGCGCATGGATATCGGTGTGTTCACGGGCGATGATACCTTCCTGGAAAGGAGCTCGGGAGACCGCTTCGATGCCATGGTGGTCAGTGGCACGGCCTATCTGTCCGATGCTGAGATCGAACGGTTGTTGTCCATGGCGGACCAGCTTGTGCTCGCTGGCGATCTGCGCTGGAAATTACGGTCCCGCCTTGTGGATCAATGTGCCGTGCGAGGTGTGCCCTGCCACGATGTACGTGAGCAAGGTGCCTTCATCCTCGAGCGCTGATCAGAGCAACGCCAGTTCCGGATAGTCAATGTTCCGCAGGGCCTCTTGGGAGTTCGGTGATGCCTGCCTGCCCAACAAAGGGGCCACGGTGTATGCCTCCAGCAGAGCTTCGTCGAAGGGGCCGATCAACGGCATGATCTGCTCCGAGGACGCATCGGGCGAGAGCCACAAGGCATCCAGCTCGCGTGGAACGATGAATGGCATGCGCGGCCCCTCGGCCTGGGGATTGTTGTGGATGCGCGCCATCATGGGGTTGGCGCTGGTGGTCACGATGCTCACGGTGCCCACAGGCTGACCAGTGCCAGGGTCGTGCCATATGGAACGAATACCACCCAGCGCCATCACGTCGTCACCACGCAAACGGATGTGGTAGGGGTAGGTCCGCTTACCGAAGTGGAAGAACTCGAAGAAGCCATCCACCAGTATGAGGCAACGGTGGTACGCGGCCTGCCTGAAGGCCGGTTTCGAGAAGATGGTCTCGCCGCGTGCGTTCAGGGTCTGGCGGCCCAGCGTCACGGCCTGTGCGGCATCCTTCACCCACGAGGGGATCAGTCCCCAGCGCAGTAGCTCGAAGTGCGGTTCTTCCTCGCGGGTCAAACAAAGCAGACGAGGATGCGTGAAGCCGCTCGCATGGTACATGGCCGATTGGCCAGCGGTCAATTCCTCCAGCTGTTGTTCCAATTCCTTCACCTCCTCCTCATCGGCCCCCGCCCGTTTGGCGTACTTCACCTTGCGTTTGGTGAGATAGGTGACGGTGTAGCACATGGACTACAAGGCGCTTAGGGGAAAGGTCTCCTTCAAGCGGATGCCTTTCTCGGTGCGTTCCACGGTGCAGCATTGATGCTGTGCATCGTGTTCGAAGAAGAGCACGGTGCCCTCATCGGCGGCCACGCCCAGGAAGTCGGCCTTCTCCTGCATGGTGAGCAGCGGTCGTGTATCGTAGGCCATCACCCACGGCAGCGGGATGTGGTGGATGCTAGGCAGCAGGTCGGCCATGAAGGCCACCGTTCGGCCTTTGTAGTGGATGTGCGGGATCATCATGGCATCGGTATGCCCGTTCACCAGAAAGATGTCCGTGCCGGGGAACACCTCCTTCATGTACACGTTCTCCTCTGCGCTGCGTCGACCAATGTTCACGAATTCCAACTGTCCGCTTTGTTGGATGGGCAGGATGTTCTCCGAAAGGAAAGAGGCCTTTTCCCGCGAATTGGGACGCGTGGCCCAAGCCCAATGGGGTTCGTTGCTCCAATATCGTGCGTTGCGGAATGCCGGGACCAGCCGGTCGCCCTCGCGCTTGATACTTCCGCCGCAATGGTCGAAGTGCAGGTGGGTGAGGAGGACGTCCGTCACATCATCGCGACTGAACCCGGCCTTTCGCAGCGAACCGTCCAACGTGTCGTCGCCATGTAGATCATAATGTCCGAAGAACCTGGCATCCTGCTTGTCGCCGATGCCATTGTCGATGAGCATGAGACGCTGACCGTCCTCCACCAGCAGGCAGCGCATGGCCCAGGTGCAGAGGTTCTTCTCATCGGGCGGGTGGTTCTTGCTCCAAAGGGTCTTGGGCACCACGCCGAACATGGCACCGCCGTCGAGCTTGAAGAAGCCGGTATCGATCACGTGTAGCTGCATGGTGCGAAGATCGCATGTCCGCAGCGGTTCGCGGCCATCAACAAGGGGAGGCCGGAAACTCGCTTTGCATGATGTGCGGGCCATACGTGCTTCGGGCCAATTTCGTCCCCGATAAGCCCCGTTACCAGCATGAGCGAACGTGTCCACTTCATTGCCATTGGCGGCAGCGCCATGCATAACCTTGCCATCGCTCTTCATCAAAAGGGCTACGAGGTCACCGGCAGTGACGATGAGATCTTCGAGCCCAGCCGAAGCCGTCTTGACCGGCTTGGTCTGCTACCTGATAAGCTGGGTTGGGACCCTTTCAGGATCACCACGGACATTGATGCGGTGATCTTGGGGATGCACGCGCGGGCCGATAATCCGGAGCTGATCCGGGCGCAGGAACTGGGCATCCCGGTCTTCAGTTATCCGGCCTACTTCCACGAACAGACCAAGGACAAGACGCGCGTGGTGATCGGTGGCAGCCATGGCAAGACCACCATCACCAGCATGATCGTGCACGTGCTCCGTCATGCCGGGGTGGAGTTCGACTACCTGGTGGGCGCTCAGCTCGAGGGGTTCGACTGCATGGTGAAACTGAGCAGCACCAGTCGCGTGGCCATTATCGAAGGCGATGAGTATCTGGCCTCGGCCCTGCAACCGGTGCCCAAGTTCCACCTGTACCATCCGGACATCGCACTGATCAGCGGCATCGCGTGGGACCACATCAATGTGTTCAAGACCTTCGAGAGCTATGTGGACCAGTTCCGCAAGTTCATCAGCTGCATAGAGCCTGGTGGCAAGCTGGTTTACTGTTCCGAGGACCCGGAGGTAAAGGCCCTTGCCGGATCGTCAGACGGCAGTGAGGCGCAGATCCCCTACGGAGTGCCGCCGCATCGGATCGAGAACGGGGTGACCGTACTACAGACCGCTCAGGGTGATGTGGCCTTGCAGGTGTTCGGTCGCCATAATCTGCAGAACCTGGAGGGTGCACGCCACGTGTGCCATCAGCTCGGTATCGGCGATGCCCAGTTCTACAGGGCGATCGCCAGCTTCACAGGCGCGGCCAAGCGGTTGGAGAAGTTGGCCGATGTGCCGGGTCGTGCCGTGTTCAAGGATTTCGCGCACTCGCCCAGCAAGTTGAAGGCCACGCTGGAGGCCGTGCGCGAGCAGTTCCCCCAACATCGCTTGGTGGCCTGCATGGAGCTTCACACCTACAGCAGCCTAAGCGAAGGCTTCCTGGACCAGTACGCCGGCTGTATGGCGCAGGCGGACCAGGCCATCGTGTTCTATGATCCGCATGCCGTGCAGTTGAAGCGTTTACCGGCCATTCCCCCTGAGCGCATCCGTAAGGCCTTCGTCCGCGATGACCTGCAGGTGATCACCGACCCCATCGCGGTCATGGGTGCGGTACGCACCGACCTCAAGGGGGACAGCGTGCTGCTGATGATGAGCAGCGGCAACTTCGGAGGATTGGACCTTCAGGCGCTGACGGAGGCGTTCATTGCGTGAGGGATCTCCAGAGTGCAGGGCACGGATCGCTTCTGACGTATGTATGGCCATACATGCGTCAGTCCGGTTTCGAACGACCAGCAGAAGTGCCAGAGTTCTGATCTACAGGGGATTAAGTCTGCGGTCGACCCAGGAGAGACCCGGGATAGGTCGAAACGCATGTATGGCCATGCATACGTCACAGGTTCGAATACAGTCTTCAGCCGTTCAGCCTGTAACGCCGCAACAGCTTGTGGTGCACCGCCCCCACCAGCAACGCGTTGAACGCGCTTACGGCCAGCAACGCAAAGAAGGTGATGGAAGCGTAGTTGAACGGTGTGAAGAACTGCGTGAGCTTCGGTCGTATCACACCCTCCGGCTGCCCTTCGGCCACGCCGCGTTCCACCATCGCATCCACGCGCGCAGCGAAGTGGTCGGGTTCCGCAACGCGATAATAGCACCAGATGAACGCACCGAAAAGGATGGCGTAGAGCGCAGCTCCCTTGAACCCTTCCCGCACAAGGGTGGGAAAGGGAACGCGTACATCACGTCCCAAGGCCCGATGCCCGGTAAAGAAGACGATGGTGACGATGGCCAGAAAGTGCACGAGCATGAAGTCCGTGCCTTCCGGTGGCCTGCCCATGGCGAACAGGATGAGACGGAGGGCGATGACGGCCAGTGCGGCCAGTACTGCCAGTAACATGGGCGGTCCTTAGCCGTTCATGCTCACGAGGAACTCCTCGTTGCTCTTGGTGCCTTCCATGTGCTTCTTCACGAACTCCATGGCCTCCACACTGTTCATGTCGGCCAGGTGTTTGCGCAAGATCCACGTGCGTTGCAGTACCTCCTTGCCATGCAGCAGGTCGTCGCGGCGGGTTCCACTGCTGAGGATGTCGATGGCAGGGAAGATGCGGCGATTGCTGATCTTCCGGTCCAACTGCAGTTCCATGTTGCCGGTGCCCTTGAACTCCTCGAAGATCACCTCGTCCATCTTGCTGCCCGTTTCCACGAGGGCGGTGGCCAGGATGGTGAGCGAGCCTCCGTTCTCGATCTTCCGTGCGGCACCGAAGAAGCGTTTGGGCTTTTGCAGGGCGTTGGCGTCCACACCACCGCTCAGGATCTTGCCACTTGCGGGTTGTACGGTGTTGTAGGCACGTGCCAGGCGGGTGATCGAGTCGAGCAGTATCACCACATCGTGTCCGCACTCGGTGAGCGCCTTCGCCTTTTCCAGCACAATGCCGGCCACCTGCACGTGGCGTGAGGCGGGTTCATCGAAGGTGCTGGCGATCACTTCCGCGTTCACGCTGCGCGCCATGTCCGTTACTTCCTCCGGACGTTCATCGATCAGCAGCACGATGAGGTACACCTCGGGGTGGTTGGCCGCAATGGCGTTCGCCACATCCTTCAGCAGCACCGTTTTGCCGGTCTTGGGCTGCGCCACAATGAGGCCGCGCTGTCCCTTGCCGATGGGCGAGAAGAGGTCCAGCACGCGCATGCTGATGTTGGTGTCCTTCCCGGCCAGGTTGAATTTCTCGTCGGGAAAGAGCGGCGTAAGGAATTTGAAGGGAACTCGGTCACGCACCCACTCGGGGTCGCGGCCGTTGATGCTCTCCACCTTGATCAAGGGAAAGAACTTATCGCCCTCACGCGGCGGACGCACATGGCCAAGCACGGTATCACCCAGCTTCAGGCCGTATTGCTTGATCTGTTGCTGGCTCACGTACACATCATCGGGTGAGGCCAGGTAGTTGTAATCGCTGCTGCGCAGGAAGCCATAGCCTTCAGGCATCACCTCCAGCACACCCTGCACTTCCACGAACGCGTCGAAGTTGATGACATCGCGTTGCGCGCGGTCCTGCTGCTGTCGGTCCTGCTGCTGTCGGTCCTGTTGGTGCCGGTCCTGTTGCTGGCGGTCCGGGCGCTGTTGGTCGCGGTCGCTGTTGCGCTGGTCACGTTGGTCACGTCCTTCGTTCCTGGGCTCTCGTGGGTCGTTCCGTTGGTCGCGTTGTTCGTGGCGTTGGTCACGGTCGCGGCGCTGGTCTTGCCGTTGCTCACCGCCTTGTTCCGTGCTGGGGCCACGTTGGTCGCGATCTCTCCGGTCATTGCGGCCCTGGTCGCGGTCGTTTCGCGGGCCCTGTTCCGGGCGGTCCGGGCGTTGCGGACGGTCGCCACGGTCATTTCGGTCGCTTTGTCCTTCGAGGGGAGCGCGTTCCGAACGCTCACGACGCGGACGTTCCTGCCGCTGTTCGCGTTGTTCCGAGGGACGGGCCGGTGTCTGCTCTGCGGCAACGCGTTCCGTCACTTCCCGTGGCGCAGGTGCTCTTTCGGCCTCTGCGTCATTGTCATCCGCATCCTCGTCATCACCCTCCTCGTCGTCATCGTCCTCTTCATCCTCGTCATCATCATCACCCTCCGCGTCGAAAGCGCCTCCATCGTTGGCGATGGGTTCCGGTTCGGGGTCCAATTCCACGGGCACTTCATCGGCGGTGGCGAGGGCAGTGAGGTCCTGGTCGTTGTCCACGAAGGTGGGGGCAATGGACTTCGGCTTGTCGCTCTTGCCGGCCTGTGTCTCCAGGATCTTGTTGATCAGGTCCTGTTTCTTCAGGGTATCGGCCTTCTTCAGGTTGAGCTGCTTGGCGATCTCCTTCAGTTCGGAGAGCTTCATGCCGCTCAGGGCGCTCTGGTCGTACATGTACGCGGGAATGATGTTCGTTGGATATCGACCGTTCGGGTGGTCGATGGCAAGCCTCTATGGCTCGGTCTCGATCAGGATGAAGAGGGAGCGTGTCGGCGAGGAGCTCGGGGCGCGTCAACGGACGCAGGCGCCTGCCGGAATGCGAATGCGCTGCAATGATACGGCCCGGGAGGTGACATGCCAAGCGTGCAGGTCATCTTTTTTCAGTGCCCGATGCAGGGCCTTCCGATGCGATGCGGCGCCACTAACTTCGTGGCCCGTTCCGAATACCCATTCCCCTTGGCCGATGTGGCAGCGTAAGCAATCCGTTCTTCTGGCGATGGGCGCCCTGTTGGCGTTCGCGTCCTGGTTGTTCCCCATAGCCTCCTACACTGGTGATCTGGGTGAATACAAACTCCGCACCTACGGGCTTTTCCTGCCTGATGGCACGGAGAGTACCATGGTCAGCCCTATGCTGCCGTTTGAGGTGCTCCACAGCGTGCTCGGTTTCGGCATGCTGGTGGCCATTTTGCTCTATGGCAACCGTCCTCGCCAGGCCCGTGTTGTGCGTGGCCTATGGATGCTTCAACTACCGGTGATCGCGTTCCAGTACATCACCATGAACTCCACACTGGCCTATCTGGCCCGCCAAGGCACCATCGACCAGTCCATGGGGCTCACCTTTTTCCTGCCCATGGTGGTGCTGGTGCTTGTGTTCATTGCCGAGCGCATGATCCGTTCCGATGAGGCACTGGTGCGTAGCGCGGAACGTTTGCGCTGAGGGGGTCAGCGGAAAATATCCACTCGCACCGACCGGCTCATTTCCCCGTGCTGGATCACCAGTACGTAAAGACCGTCGGGCAGTCCCGCGATCGGAAGTTCATGATCGCCAGCGGCCGGTCGAAGGGTCTTGCCGGCCATGCGCACACCGCGCAGATCGAAGAGGGTGGCGGTCACCTGTTCGGCAGGGCATTCACCCGAACGTACAAGAAGCACGTTGCGGTCGCGGTCCACTTGAGCGCGCACCGGGCAGGAGAGGCTGCCGTTGTGTTCGTGCTGGCCCACCAGGTCGCCCAGCAGGAAGGTGTCGTATCCGGAGTTGATGGGTTGGGCCAGCGCCGCCGCCGCCGCCAGGGTGGCTTTCACACTGTGGGTGTAGAACGCCGTGTCGATGGTGGATGGAACATCGTTCGGGGTGTGGTAGTTGGCGTTGCGGAAGTTGCTGCCATCCGTGAGCATCAGGGCTTGTCGACCGGTGTCCCAGAACACGGCATGGTCACTTCGGCGCAGATCGGGCGCGATCTGCCCGTTACCAGGCACGGCCAAGGAAATGATACGCAGTTCGGGCACGTATGTGCTGCAAGCTCCAACGTATGCATCGATCAGCGGTTGCGATACCGTGTTGCCCACCACCGTAAGGAAGTTGCCGCGATAGCCATCCGCTGCGATGTTGGCCGTGGCCGCGGGGAACAATAGGTCGAAACCTGAGGGCAGTTGCTGGCTGTTGGGTGTGTCGCTGTAGTAGCCGATCATCTCCATATTGAGCACACCGTTGATCTCTTCCCACGCCGGAACGGCGCTCTGTACATAGGCTTGCGACCCGATCAATCCCTGCTCCTCGAAACTGAAACCGATGAAACGAAGGCTGTTGCGGAAACGATAGGGGGCCAGCACCCGGGCGATCTCCAGTGTGGCGGCCACCGCCGTGGCATTGTCGTCAGCGCCGGCGGTATTGCTCACGGCGTCGTAATGTCCATCCACGATATAGGTGCGGGCCTCGTCCACCAGTCCGGGTAGCCGGCCGGTCACATTTGGAACGGTGCTGCCCTGGTAGGTCACGTTCTGTTGGGAGGCCTGCAGCCCCGCCGTACCAAAGGCCAGCATCAGTGTGTCGCGAATGGCATTGATCCCCGCAGGAGCCGTAATGTGGTGCCGGGGGATGGCCACCTGGGCCAGCCGTTGCATCAGCCGTTCCGGATCGATGGCATCCACCATGGTCTGGATGTCGGGAGCATACCCGTCCTCCGCTAGCACACGCACCATGAGGCCTGCGGGATCGCCATTTCCGTAATTCCATTGGATGATGTGCCCCGTGCCAGGTGCTACACCCGCACCCAATATGCCAGTGGCGTTGGCGGTGTTCATCAGGTAGGTGGTGCCACCATCGCTGGAGGCGGCGAACATCACGGTGCAAGCATCATTCTCCGGATCGGTCAGGGTGTACGTGGTCGTCACGGTCTGTGCTCCTTCATCGAGGGCGACATTGGTGATCTCAACAATGGGCGGCAGGTTCTGGGCCACCAATGTGAAGCCGCACACGGCGGTGAAGCACAGTAGAAGCGTACGTTGGATCATGGCGGAGGTTGTTCCCGACAAGATAGCAGTGGCTGGTCAGCGTTTGGCTGCGGCCTCCTTGAATGCGGCGATGGCGTTGCGCGTGAACTCGCTCAGCACCAAACGGCCACTGATCGCCGCGCGATCGGCGAGCAGGGTGTCCCAATCCTCGGTGCCACGCCACATCACTCGTTTCAGTTCGGCCATGGCCTCGGGACTGTAGGCGGCCAGTTCGTGGGCGTGTGCGGCAATACGTTGGTCCAGCGCTTCGGTGGTGGCGAACACCTCGGCGTACATGCCGTGGGCCTCGCACCAGGCGGAACTGCGACGCGTGGCCGGGGTGCTGCTCAGCAGACCGAATAGACCGGTGCCCACCTTGCGTTCCACAGCGGGTCCCACTACGAAGGGGCCGATCCCGATGGCCAGCTCGCTGAGACGTGCACTGGCGCTTTCGTGCGCATAAGCAATGTCCACGACACAGGCCAGGCCCACGCCGCCGCCCACCGTGTGGCTGTGGATGCGTCCGATGACGAACACCGGTGCCTTGCGGATGGCGTTGATCACCAGTGCGAAACCACTGAAGAACTCGAGGCCCCGCTCGGCGCTGTCAATGGATACCAGTTCATCGAAGCTGGCTCCCGCACAGAATGCCTTGTCGCCATCGCTGCGCAGGATGATCACGCGCACCGAGGGGTCGTTGCCGGCATCGGTGATGGCCTGCGCCATGCCGCGCAGTATATGGCCGGGCAGGCTGTTGCTCTTGGGGTGGTGGAAGGTCACCGTGGCGATGCCGTCCTTTAGTTCGTGATTGACATATCCATCGTTCATGGAGCAAGACAATTGCCCCGGATCCTTGCCGGGGGTGGGTGTGATCGCTATCTCAATGGCCGTGCCCGTGTTTGCGGCGCACCTTGGGGACACCGAACATCAGTGAGGTGAGCACGGGCACGAAGAAGATGGTCACGGTGATCGCGGTGGTGAGATGGTCGGCCGTATGGCTCACCATGAATTGGCTGAAGGGCAGGTCTGGCCGGTAGTGCTCCACAACGGAAACGGTGAGCTTCAGTCCGAGCACCAGGATCACCAGGAAGGCCGAGGTCTCCAGGAAGGGGAACTGCTCCATGAGTCGCACGAAGCCCTGGGCCACGTAACGCATGGCCAGAATGCCGATGAAGACCCCGGTCCAGATGAGCAGCAGGTTCTCCGTGAAGGCCACCGCGGCGAACACATTGTCGATCGAAAAGGCCAGGTCCATCAATTCCACCAGGATCACCGTGGACCAGAACGGGCCGATACGGTGCACCGTGTTCCGGTAGAACCAGTTGCTTTTCTTGTCCAGCAGGTCGTCTTGTTTGGTCTTGGTCTTTTTGCCTTTCCACCAGTCCCAGACCAGGTATAGCAGGTAGAGACCGCCAAGAGGCTTCAGCCACCAGATCTGGATGAGGATGGAAGCAAAGACCAGGCACACACCACGGAAGAAGTACGCTCCGATAATGCCGTACTTCAGCGCCCTTTTTCGCTGCTTCTCGGGCAGGTCCATCACCATGGTGGCCAGCACCGCCGCATTGTCCACGGAGAGCAGGCTTTCGATGATGATGAGGTTGACCACCACGGCGAGGCTGGCCATGGGGTTCTCCACGATCTGGTGCAGGTAGTCCATCATTGGGCACAAAGATCATCATCCAGTGGTGGTCCTCACCAGCCGTGCAGAACTTTCCCTGGCATTGGGTTGACGGTTCGCGGTGCGGTCTTACGCGTCAAGCGTGCATCCTGTGGTCAACGGGTCCGTCTTTGGTTGATCCTGCTCTTCACCTCATCCCCATGCATAGGCCTCATCCTTGGTGGTCATGGACGCATCGATAGGCTCATCGATAAGGCAGGGCATGCCATTCGCGACACACCTCAAGCTGCTAATGCTGCGATCGGGGGCTTCTCGAAGGGAATGGGCCTCACACGGTCGCGCAGGAAGGCGATCACTTCCTCGTCATTCTTGAAGTTGTTGCCCACATCCACAAAGCGCTCGGCCAGAAGGTCGTAGCGGTCACGTAGAAGGAGCATGAACACCTGCATGTAGTTCAGGCCGTCGAACACTACGGCCTTGTTCCTTCCGAACTCAGCGAGGTGTTCGCGGAAGTACCTGGGATGCTCGGTCCAATGCAACGTAGGCTCGATGTGGTGGCTGATGTGGTAGCCATCGTTCCAACACTTGTGGTTGAATTTCACATTGATCACCGTGATGCTGTTGCGGTAATCGTTGCCTGGTTCATCGCGACAGATGAACGTATGCTGGACCCAGTTGCCTGCCATGGCCACCAGCCGAAAAGCCATGAAAGGAAGGATGAAGGCCACCAGTGTGGCTTGCCAGTTCACGAAGCTCATGGCCACACAGAACAGTATGAAGAGCATTTCGCCACGAATGGTCTCCCATGCCAGCTTGTTCCTGCGCACACCGAAGAGGTAGCGGATCAAGGTGTAGATACCCGTGAAGAGGAAGGTGATGTAGTACTTCAGGAAATCCTTGCCGGAATCGCGCTGGTAGGGCATGGTACTGCTCTCATCGGGCTCGAGATTGTTCTCCACATGGTGCATGCCGATGTGATGTGCCCGGTAGGTCTCTGGCGATTGCCCGAAGAAGGGCGCAAGCACCCAGGGCAGATAGTGGTTCATGAACTCGTATTCCTTCCTGAAGAACCTCCGATGCGTGGTGCAGTGCAGCATCAGGCCGAAGGGTCCCTTGTAGGTGATGTTGTTGATGAAGAGATAGACCACGGCAATGATCCACCAGAGCCACGTGGGCACGAAGGACATGTACAGTAGCACGGCCAACGGGATCAACGTGAAGGTGACCTTCAGGCCGAGATAGATGAAGGGCAGGTCTCGCGGGTCATTGATGAACTGAACGAAGAACCGGTCCAAGGCGGTGGTGACCGGTCGCGCTTTTTCCGGATCGGTCTGGGTCGTGAAGTGCAGCATGCGCTGCCAAGGTGAGGCTTAGGTTCGGTTCCCGCAAACGGACATTCCGCGCATCTTGGGTCCGGTCATTGGCTTTGGTGGCCCCGACCGCCATTGGACCATGCCTTGGGGCTGGTCGTTCCGGTCAGGGTCCAAAGCTTGTTGGAGGCGAACTGCAGCATGGTGCATGCCTGACGTTGCAGGCCGGTCAAGCCGGTCCGCAAGCTCATCGCGAAGTTGCTGTCGTGGCGGGGCGCTGGAGGGCCCGAGGACCGGTGAACGCTACAGGGTCGGAAGGCGCAGAGGTCACTGCACCAGGACCATGCGTCGTGCAATGCGGCCTTCGGCGCCCAGTGCTTCCACCCAGACCATGCTGGTCCCAGTGGGCAGTTGGCCCTGGTCCAAGGTGAGCACGCGCTCGTCGCCATCGGACATGGGCGCATCAAGGAGCAACAGCAGGCGTCGGCCTGTGGCGTCCACTACGTATACGGTGACCTGTTGTGATGCACGGCTTTGCACCCGGATGGTACCCGATACGATCACGGGGTTCGGGGAGATCACGACCTCCACCAGACCTCCACCGACAAGGCTGTCCGTGGGAGCGGGTGCGCAGGCGCCCGGCATACAACCATGGGCAAGGTGGGCAGGAACAGCGTTCTCGCTGATGCAGATGGTATGTGCATTGTCCGGGTTGCCCGGTGGAATGTGGCTCACCAGCACCTTGTTGTTGTTGTTCACACAACGCACACCAACCACGTTCACGAACACGGGATCCATCGCCGTGCAAAGGGTATCATCGGTCAGCGTCACGCTGTACCACCCGCTCAAGGAGTCGCAGACCTGGATGGAGCCGGCCGTGCTGCCGTTGCTCCGGACCAATGAGGAGGGGGCAGCACCTTCACTGGTCGCAGTGATCGTGGTGCAGGATAGAGGCTCATAGCCCCAATAGTGGTCACGGTGTCAGCGGAAAGGGTCACGCTGCACTGGGCGAGGGAAAACAGGGCGGACGGGAGCAGTAGCAAGGAGAGCAGCGATCGCTTCGTGGGTTCAAGTTACCACTTCACGGGTCGTGGGGTCAAGCAGATGCCTGTCCGACGCATGTGGACCGCGATCAGAACTGTTCAATCCACTGTCAACCGGTATGTGCGCGTTTCCGAGGCGCGGCTCGATGGCAACAAGGCCTGTCCGTTCCAAACGAGGTAGGTACGGGTGATGATGCGCGTGATGTACTCCTGGTCGGTGTCATCAGCCTCATCGATCGGCCGATCGTCGGACACATCTTCGCCCTCGTCCTCCCTTTCGGTCTCCTCAATATCCTCAACGGTCGTATCGTCGTAGGTGAGCTCTTCCCGTATGATCAGTTCGGGCAGGCCTTCCATGTCGGCCGGGAAGATGAATGACACGTTGGTGCTGTATTCCCCGTCAGGCGATCCCATCAGGTCGGCCGCATGGTGGAACCTTCCGCCGCTCCAGAATACCAGCACTTCACCCATGGTGCATCCACAACCACCAACGCAGGGCACGTTCAAGGCAATGATGTCGTCCACTGCTCGCAGCCCACGGTGTCCGATGTTGCTCACCTCATCGAAGCCCCAGGCGAACGAGCGAACCACGATGCGGTCGATCTCCTTGCCATCCTTGAGTGCGACAATGCGATAGGAGTAGTCGTAGCGCCCGGTATCCGATGGGGTTACATGATCGATCCCTGCCACGAACTTAACGGTGGCGTCTGCCGTGGACCCGAACGTGCGCTGGGCGATCTGGCCTCCCCAGGTCCAGCCTTGGTGCTTGCCGGCTTTCACACGATACCAATGGCTGCCCACTCCATTCACGATCAATGTATCCGTGGTCCCTTCTTCAATGGTGATCGGCGTCCCGGCGCTCAAGGTCGTGATCGTTCTGCTTGAACGTGATGGTCCTTCGCGCAAGGCCACATTGCCGCCCAGGATGTAGGAAAGCGGCATCTCTTCGGGAAAGAGGTATTGGTCGCGCGGGGTGAGGTGCACGAAAACGGGGTCCTGTGCGCAGACACTCATTGAGGTCAACGACAAGGAAAGGAGGAGGGAACGCATGCGGATCTGTTCGGGCCGGTATCCGCAAATGTCGGGCCCTGTTCCCTAAGGACAGCGAGGAGCTGCCAGCGTACCCTTCGGGATGTACCGGGCGGCCATCGTTCCCGAATGAAAGGCTGATTTACTGGGAAGTGGCACGAACTCCGTTTCGCCCGGCACGGGTGCGAAGGCCTGTTCCATCCAGCGTTGTTTGGCCGCATCGATCAGTGCGCGGCCGGAGGCCACGAAGTTCCACTCGATGAAGCGGTCCTCCGGCAGGGGGGCACCTCCGAAGAGGAACACCGTGCTGCCGGCATCCATCGTGAACGAACAAAGCGAGGCCTCCTTGGCCACCAGGATCTGCTTTGGTCCGTAGTGGTGGCCGTCGTTGCTGATGCCGCCCTCCAGGATGTAAAGCCCCACCTCGCCGAACAACGCATCGCCGATGTCCGGGGTCCGTGGTTCCTGTGCCGTGATCTTCACCATGTAGCATGGACTATGCACCGGCACTGGCGAATCATGGCCGAAGGCGTTCCCAGCGATCAGTTTGAAGTGGGCGCCATTCTATTACCGAACTGGAGGGCGAGTTCAAACCGCAAGAGTTCGTGCGACATGTGGTGCGACAGGAAGAGGCCGGGAAGGAACGTCGCTTTTGCCGTGCCACATTGGAAGCCCCAGTGAACGATAAGTACCACCGGGTTCAGTCCATTGCACCGGTGAGTGATGCGGTCTTCCTCAATGCCGCCTTCCTGCGTGCCGACGACAAGAGCGAACCCTTCCGCCTATCGGACCCCGACGGCGCGGTGATGCTCTACACCTCGGTGCCCGGGCGCGAGGGCAAGCTGATGGTGGCCCGCGTGGCTGTCGACGGCCGCATCGCCTGGCAAGTGGATACCGGCATCGAACGATTTAAGCTCGAACAGATACTGCCCGGCCAGCGGTCCACGGCCTTTGTGGGCACAAGACCTCCGGTGGAAGGTAAGGTGTCCGAGCCGCTATTGGTCATCGTTGGTCATGCCACCGGTGCCATGGTCAGCCATTCGCTGTGGCAGTGATCGCAGCAGAACATTCCCGGCCTTCGGGGTGTTGCTAGGCACATGCATCCCATTCTCATCATCGGTGCTTCCCGCGGCATCGGTCGCGCCTTGGCACAGCGCCTCATTGCTCAGGGGAGGAGCGTCATCACCCTCGGCCGCACGATACCTGATGTTGATGGCATCGTAGACCAAATCACGCACGATGTCCTCGCACCGACCTTCCCCGTTGACCGGCTCCCCGAAACACTGGGTGGCTTGGTCTACTGTCCCGGAAGTATCGACCTCAAGCCCATCCGAAGCACCAAGGCCGACGACCTGCGCGCCGCGTTCGAATTGAACACCATCGGTGCGTTCACCGCCATACAGGCCTGCGCCGATCGCTTGAAGAAAGCGCCGGGCAGTGGTATCGTGCTCTTCAGTACCGTGGCGGTGCAGCGCGGCATGCCCTTCCATACGGGTGTGGCTGCCGCCAAGGGGGCGCTGGAGGGCATGACGCGTTCGCTGGCTGCCGAGCTGGCGCCCACCGTGCGTGTGAACTGCATTGCGCCCAGCCTTACCCGCACGCCCCTGGCCGAGAAACTGCTGGCAACGCCCGAACGGGAGCAGGCCAGTGCCGAGCGCCATCCCTTGAAGCGCGTGGGCGAGGCGCAGGACCTGGCCGCCATGGCCGCATTCCTGCTGGGCGATGAGGCGCGTTGGATCACCGGGCAGGTGATCGGTGTGGATGGCGGATTGAGCGCGATCTGACATGGCATCGGACACCACGTTGACCCACATCGGCATCGATCTCGGCGCACGCTCGTCAGGCAACACAGCGGTGTGCCATTGGGCCCACGGACGGTTCCGGTTCGATCATAGTACCAAGGATGGCGACGGCGATGCGTGGCTGGAGGAGGTGGTGGCGAAGCTCCGCCCACAGGCCATCTATATCGATGCGCCCTTGAGCCTGCCCGGTGTGTACAGCGGTAGCGGCCAGGACTACTTTTTCCGACTGGCCGATCACCAGGCGCGGGGCATGAGCCCCATGTTCCTTGGCGGGCTTACCGCGCGGGCCATGCGCTTGGCCGCCACGTGGCGTGCGCAGGGCATTGCGGTGCACGAGGCCTATCCCGCCGCGCTCATCCGCCACGAGTGGGACAGCCTGAAGGTGGAGCCGCGCAAGGCCATTCCGAAGCACAAGCTCCGCATCATGGCCGGCATGGTCGTGATGCCGCCTCCCGGGCCGGCCGACCGGCACGAGACCGATGCGTGGCTCTGTTGGGTCATCGGGCACCGGCATCAGCGCGGTGAGGCCTTGGTGTACGGCAACGAAACGGAAGGGCTGATCCTCGCCTGAGCCATGCCCCGACACCGGCCGCCCGCCATACGCGATGAGAAAGTGTGCGCCACCTGTGCGCGTCCGTTCCAGTGGCGCAAGAAATGGGAGAAGGTGTGGACCGAAGTGAAATACTGCAGCGACCGATGCCGCACCAACAGGAACCCGGACAGGCGCGTGTAGTCCGACTGGTCCTCGGTGATCAGTTGAACGTGGCGCATGGCTGGTACAATACGCCGGAGCCCGATGTGGTGCACGTGCTGATGGAAGTGCGCCAGGAGACCGACTACGCCTGGCATCATGTGCAAAAGGTGTTGGGCTTCTTCGGGGCCATGCGCCGCTTTGCCGAACATCTGCGGGTCTCAGGCCACCGCGTGCTCTACCTCTCCCTGAACGACCCACGCAACAAGCAGGACATCCCGGAGAACCTGTCATGGGTCATCGCGGAAAGCGGAGCGCGCACCTTCGCTTACCAACTGCCCGACGAATGGCGCTTGGACGAACAGCTATCAGCCTTCGCGGCGCGCTGTGGTTGCACAGTGGACGTGATGGATACCGGACATTTCCTCACCACCCGCAACGAACTGGCCGCGCTCTTCAAAGGGAAGAAGCAATACCTGATGGAGCGCTTCTATCGCGTGATGCGTGAGCGGACCGGGCTGCTCATGCGCAACGGGAAGCCGGAAGGAGGCCAGTGGAACTTCGATCAGGAGAACCGCCAACGACCACCGAAGGACCACGTGCCGCCGCCGCCGTTGCTCTTCTCCCACGACCTCCGCGACATCAAGACGATGATCGAAGAAGCGGGTGTCCATACCATCGGAACGGTGGATGCGGCGCACTTCGCCTGGCCGCTGGACCGTGCGGAGAGCCTGAAGCTGCTGCGCTATTTCTGCGAGCACCTGCTGCACCGGTTCGGCACCTACCAGGATGCCATGACGCCGCACCATTGGGCATTGTACCACGCGCGCATCAGTTTCAGCATGAACGTGAAGCTGCTGCATCCGCAGGAGGTCTGCGATGCGGCCGTGGAGGCATGGAAGGCCGCGCCGGACCGTTTTTCGTTGGGCCAGGTGGAAGGCTTCGTGCGGCAGATCATCGGGTGGCGCGAGTACATGCACGGGGTCTATTGGGCGCAGATGCCTGAGTTCGCGCAGCGCAACTTCCTCGGCCATGAGAACAAGCTTCCGGCCTGGTACTGGACCGGAAGGACGCGGATGGCCTGCCTGCGTGACGCCATTACCGGCAGCCTTGCCAATGCCTACGCCCACCACATCCAACGCCTCATGCTCACGGGCAATTTCGCCCTGCTGGCAGGGGTGCACCCCGACGAGGTGGACCGCTGGTACCTGGGCATCTACATCGACGCCATCGAGTGGGTGGAGATCACTAACACGCGCGGCATGAGCCAGTTCGCGGATGGGGGCATTGTGGGTACCAAGCCCTATGTGAGCAGTGGCGCCTACATCAACAAGATGGGCCACCACTGCGGCACCTGCTACTACGACGTGAACGATCGCACCGGTCCCAAGGCTTGCCCCTTCAACGCGCTGTACTGGCATTTCCACGCCCGCAATCGCGAGCGCTTCCTTAGTGATGAAGCACGCCCCGGCATGATGGTGCGCATGGGCATGACCTACCGCACCTGGGACCGCATGCCAGCGGCCACGCGACAGGCATTGTTGGATAAGGGCGATGCGTTACTGGATTCGATCAATGAGCTATGAAACGAGCGATCCTTTGGTTCCGCAGCGATCTGCGTGTTGCCGATAACGAGGCATTGCAGGCTGCATGCGTGAGCGCTGATGAGGTGCTGCCCGTGGTCATCATCGATCCCAGGCAGCACGGCGCTGGTCCCTTCGGTTTCGAGCGCAGTGGTCCGTTCCGCAGACGCTTCCTGGGTCAAGCGATCGCAAGCCTGGATGCTGAACTCAAGGCCCTGGGCAGTTCGTTACGTGTGGTGGTCGGCGATCCTGCGGAAACGTTGCAACGCCTTGCCGGGGAATGGGAGGCGGCTGTCGTGCACGCGCAGCGCCTTTTCGGTTGGGAGGAGCAGGAGCAGGAACGCGCTGTGAACACACGCGTGCCCCTACACCTGCATGCACCGAACACGCTGCTCCATCCGGACGACCTGCCCTTCGATGTGCAGCGGCTACCTCATGTATTCACCGCTTTTCGCAACAAAGTGGAGAAGCACTGGACCGTGCGCGGACCTGTTCCCGCTCCGCAGCGCGTGGCCACTCCTGCGGGGTGGGGGAGCGGTCCGCTTAATCCCGCAATCCCTCATCCACCGGTCACGGACGACCCGCGCGCATCGTTCACCTTCACCGGTGATCGCGCTTCTGCACTCGGAAGGCTTCAACACTATTGCTCGGACCCGGAACGCTTGGGACGCTACAAGTTGACGCGCAACGGTCTGCTGGGTGCCGACTTCAGCGGGCGCTTCAGTCCATGGCTGGCCACAGGAACGCTGGGCTCGCGGGAGGTGTATCGTGCCGTGAAGGAGTACGAGGCCGTTCACGGGGCCAACGAGAGCACCTACTGGATGGTCTTCGAGCTGCTCTGGCGCGACTTCTTCCAGTTCACCGCGGCCATGCACGGACGCGACCTCTTCCTCCGCCATGGCATCGCGCACAAGCCGCCCAGAGGCGACCGGAACGCATGTCGCTTCGAGGCCTGGTGCGAAGGACGCACGGGTCAGCCCTTCATCGATGCCAACATGCGTGAGCTTGCCGCTACGGGATGGATGAGCAACCGCGGCCGCCAGAACGTGGCCAGCTACCTCGTTCACGACCTGGGCATCGACTGGCGCATGGGGGCCTACTGGTTCGAGCGTCTCCTCATCGACTACGACCCCTGCAGCAACTGGGGCAACTGGCAATACGTGGCCGGCGTGGGCAACGATCCCCGCGAAGGAAGGCGTTTCGATCCGGTGAGGCAGGCGGGCATGTACGATCCCGACGGCGCCTACGTGGAGCATTGGGGTTGAAGCCGGGTGCATGTCGCTCCGTGCATTCCATCGTTCCATACCACGATCGGGGTATTCCGGCGTACCGCTTCCGAAGCGACCTTTGCACCCCTATGGAGCAGGAGCGGATGGATACAGTACGGCTGGACGAGCTGCCGGAAGAGCGTTGGGCCACGGTGGCGGGTGTCACTGTGCCGGCGGATGCCGCTGACCATGTGCTGGTACTGCGCCTGCTCGAACTGGGCTTTGTGCCCGGTGAGCAGGTATGCGTGGTGCGCGAGGGCAGGTCGGGTCGCGACCCGCTGGCCGTTCGCTTGGGGCACACCACCTTCGCGTTGCGTCGGCATGAGGCCGCTTTTATTCAGGTGACCCCCTCCGCATAGATGTCCGCCTCGTTGCCTCAACGCATCGCCCTGCTGGGCAATCCCAACTGCGGCAAAACGGCGCTGTTCAACCTGCTCACCGGCAGCCGCCAGAAGGTGGCCAACTACGCCGGTGTCACCGTGGAACGCAAGGAGGGCGTGATGCATACCGCGAGCGGCCGGCGCGTAAGCGTGTTGGACCTGCCCGGGGCGTACAGTCTCAACGCGCTGAGCAGTGATGAGGCCGTTACGCGCGATGTGATCACCGGCCATAGCCAGGAGGCCCTGCCCGATCTGCTGGTGTGCGTGGCCGACGCCACCAACCTGCGCCTGCATTTGCGACTGGTGCTTGAGGCCCGGCAGCTCGGCCTGCCCCTGGTGGTGGTGCTGAACAAGATGGACCGTGCACAACAGCTCGGCATTTCCATCGACAAAGCGCTGCTCGCCCGCGAGCTCAACCTGCCAGTGGTGGCCACGGTGAGCGTGCATGCCCACGGCGCCGACGAGCTCCGCGCGGTGCTGGACGGACCACTTCCCGATGTGCCGCCCGCGCATTGGAAGCAGCCCGGCGTTGAACAGGTGCTGGCCACCCAGCGCGCCGTACTGGGCATCTTCAACCGCACCGTCACCGCACCGTCCATCGACAAGGACCCCAGCATCCGCATCGACCGCTTCCTGATGCACCCCTTGTGGGGCTTCGTGGTCCTGGGGCTCGTGCTCTTCGCCACCTTCCTCGCGGTGTTCTCCGGTGGTGATGTGCTCTCCGGCTGGATCGAGGACGGCTTCGGTGCGCTTGCCGGCATGGTCGAGGCCAACATGGCTGAAGGCTCGCTGCGCGGCCTGGTCGTGGAGGGCGTCATTGGCGGCGTGGGCGGCGTGATCGTCTTCCTGCCGCAGATCCTCATCCTCTTTCTCTTCATCCTCGCCTTGGAAGCATCCGGTTACCTGCCGCGCGCGGCCTTCCTGCTCGATAAGCCCATGAGCGCTGCCGGGCTCTCCGGCCGTTCCTTCATTCCCTTGCTCAGCAGTTTCGCCTGTGCCATCCCGGGCATCATGGCCACGCGCACGATCAGCCACTGGCGCGATCGGCTCACCACCATCCTCATCGCCCCGCTGATGGCCTGCTCGGCGCGCATCCCGGTCTACACGCTCATCGTGGCGGCCATGTTCCCCGATGATGCCACTTCCGCCGCATTGGTCATGGTGGGCCTCTACGTGCTCGGCATCGTGGCGGCCATGACGGTGGCCTGGGTGATCAAACGCAGCGACAACAACGCTGCCCGCTCACCGTTGCTGATGGAGCTGCCCGCCTATCAATGGCCCGATGTCCGCAGTCTGGTCATCGGCCTGTGGGAACGCGCCATGATCTTCCTGCGCCGCGTGGGCACCATCATCCTGGCGCTCACCATTGTGATGTGGGCGCTGTACACCATCCCTTCGCCGCGCATCAATGCCGGGGGGGAGCAGCGCAGCCTGGCCGGCGAGCTCGGGCACGCGTTGCACTACGTGTTCAAACCCATTGGCTTCAACGAGCAGATCTCCTTCGCGCTGGTGCCCGGCATGGCCGCGCGCGAGGTGGTGGTGAGCGCACTGGGCACTGCCTATGCCATGGAAGGGGAGGAGGGGGATGTGGATGACCAATTGCGCGAACGCATCACCGTGGAATGGTCGCTGGCCACCAAGCTCTCCCTGCTGCTATGGATGGTCTTTGCGCCCCAATGCCTCAGTACCTTCGTGGTGGTGAAGCGCGAGACCGGCTCATGGAAGCAGATGTGGATCATGGGCGGCTACCTCTTCGGGCTGGCCTATATCGCCAGCTTCATTACGTATCAGTTGACAACCCTCCTCACCGCGCCGTGATGCAGACCCTCCTCGCCACCCTGATCGTGCTCGCTGCTGCGGGCTACCTGGCGTGGGTATGGATACCCCGGAACAGGAACGCGGTGCATGAGCATGGCAACATGCCATCAGAGCAGGGCAGTTGTTCCGGTTGTGCCAGCTGTGGCACGTGCAGGCATTGAGCTCCGAACTACGCCTCGTTCTCACAACCTTCCCACCACCTCGTCGATCCCGTCCCTCAGCTTCTCGCAAGCGCGGATGGTGTCGCCCAGCAGTTCGGTGCGTGGGGTAAGGGTGCTCTCGCGCAGGCTGTCCTCACCGCGCACCAGTACGGCGCAGCGTTCGTCGCTGGCGATCCCGTTCTCCAACTGTGACCCGATCTCCGCGAGCAGACCGTCATCCAACCGGCCGTGGCGCAGCTCGGTCTCCAGCATCTGCACGGTGCGGCGCAGGGTGCGCAGCGCGCGGGATAGTTCCAGGTCGGTCATCGGGCGGGGCGTCGCCAAGGCTTCGGCGAACGACGGGGTGCGAAGATCGCACGGGGAGGCGACGTGCGAGCGATGCGATGACCGTTTGCGACTGTGGCATGCGGTCATCCACCGAAGTGCATCTGGAGCATCAGCTCGAAAGTGCGCCGGCCTCCCGCGAGCAGGTCGGGGTTGAACAAGGACCATCCGTAGGCGAGGCCGATGGTGGCGGTGTTCAGGTCCAGCGCGGCGCTTACCAGCAGGGCATCCTGAAAGCGGTATCCCAGTCCGGCCTTGAACCCGAGCGGCAGGGGTGTTCCCGCTTCGTGCTGCCGGTTCAATAGATGCTTTCCGGCGTAGATGTTCGCACGGCCAGTGCGGAAGGGGCCCTGATGATGCACGATCAGTTCGGCCGCAAAGAAGCCGTAGTCCCAGATCTCGTGTGGGACTTCGCCCAAGGCATACGCGGTGAACCGCATCGGGATGGCCGGTGGAGGGCCGCCCCCTTCGCTCAACACCAAGCGGCCCAGGCGGTCCCCGGCAATGCCCACCACCAGCGCGTCACGCTCACGCCGCCGCGGGCTTTCCACGTCCTGTTTCAGGGTGAAGGAAAGACCGGCACGCGCCTCGGCCCAGGTGCTGGTGCCAAGCACCCATTGCTCGCCGCTCGCCACCGAGGCGTCGTAGCGAAGTCCATCGTACTGGCTGCCCCACGCACCGTCGGCCTCTCCATTGAGGCTGCTGACCCACCGCAGCTCGATGCCGGCGGAAATGAAGGAACGCTGACCGGCGCGCACATGCATTGCGGGCACCACGCCTGCAGCGCTCATCCTGCTGTCCACGGCACCCTGCCGTTCGTGCATGGCATTGAGCCCCACACCGAACCAGGAGAACACCTTCTTCCGCGTGTTACGGGCACACCAGTCCACGCTCAGCAGTTCGCTCTTCCAGGATCCCGGCATCTGCAGCCACTGGTCCTGATGAATGAAGCTGATGTGCGCCCCCGGATGGAAGCCGGCCCGCGAAGGGTCCAGCCACACGGCCTGGCGCCCGGCAAAGAAGGGGTCCACATCCTGCGCGCACAGCGCGGTGGGCGCAAGCAGCGTGAGCGTGAGGAGGGGGATGAGGTGGTTCATCGGCGCAGGGTGATGGTGCCTTGGTGCTCCACGGTCTCGCCGTTGGTGCGCTCGGCGGAGAAGGTCAGCGCGTAGGGTCCGGCGGGCAGCAGGGTGCCGTTGAGCCGGCCGTCCCAGCAGAAGGCGGGATCGGTGCTGCGGAACACGGCCTGTCCCCAGCGGTCATATACCATCACGTTCACGGCCGTGTAGCAGCCGCCCAGCACGCAGAGCACATCGTTGAGGCCGTCGCCGTTTGGGGAGAACATGTCTGGAAGGAAGGCTTCACCACAGGGTGTTGGAGGGATGGGCAGCACGGTGAAGAGGGGCGCGACCACCACGCTGTCCACCGCGGAACAACCGGCGCTGGAGGTGACGGTGACCACATAGGTCGCGGTGTCGTTCACCTGGATGCCGGTGCTGGCTGCGGTCGGATCGTCCAAGCCGTCCGCAGGGCTCCAGACATAGGTGGCGAGGCTGTCGCCGGGTTGGATGAAGGCCTGCAGTTCGCCCGATCCATTCTCCAGCACAAGCGTATCGCCAGCGCTTACGGTGATGCTTCCTTCCACGGTGATCACGAAGGTCAGCTCCGCCAGACAGCCGCTGCTGTCGCTCGCGGTCACGGTGTACGCGCCCGGCAACAAGCCTTCGATCAGCGGACCGGACAAGGAGGCTCCGTCCAGCAGGTGAACGAGGCCAAGTGCCGTGCTGGTGCCATGGACCTGCGCGGTGCCCGTGGGACCGCCGCACAGGGCAGTGGTCACGCTCACGCTATCCATCAAGGCTGCGGGCATGTTCACCAACAGGCTGTCCGTGCGCGTGCAACCGGTGCTGTCGGTCACGCTCACCACGTAGGTGCCGGCGGCGAGCGGCAGCACCGGTGAGCCACTGAGCGTAGTGTCCGCCCACATGATCTGCACCGCATCGGGCAGCGGAGCGATCAGTTCGATCATGCCATCGGCGAGCCCATGGCAACTCACGTCGGTCACCTGCCAGGTCGTTGTCGGCTGGGGAAGCACCACCACCGGGATCGTGTCCACAACGGAACAGGCCGGGCCGTTGATAGCGGTCACCACTACATCGATCGTGCCCGACTGCATGGGAGCGGGCAGTTGCACGGTGGCGCCGGTCAGCAGGGAGTCCGCCACCAGCCAGGTGAAGGTGTCCGCTTCGGTGCCCGCCAGCAGGATGTCCGCACCGGGGCAAACGGTGTCGCTCACCACCACCACCGGTTGCGGATAGTTGTGCACCACCACCTGCAGTGCACGGCAGGCAGTGGTGTGAAGCAGGCTTTCGGCCCGCACCCACAGCGTGAACGAGGCAGTGGGGCTCAGGGTGATGGTATCCCCCGAGGTGAGGAAGTGGTCGGGCTGGCCGCATTCATCCGCGTACCACATCCATTCCGCAAAGGCCCCGAGCGCACCGCCGTAGACAATGAGGGTGATCTGCTCCCCGAGGCACAGGTGCAGTTCATCGAGCGGAGGGGTGACACCGTTGTAGCTGCCTCCGCCGCCGCTGCTGCCGGAGGTGCCCGTGCAGATGCCTGCGCAGAGGGTGGAGGTCACCTGGTCCAGACGCATCGCCGCACCATCGCGGTCACCTCCGCCATAACTCATTTGGTGGCCCTCGTGCGCGAAGTCCTCCGTGGAGGTGGTGCTTCCGCCCAGGAAGATGGAGGTCTCGCCCTTGATGCAGAAGGTGCGTGCCTCCTCTTCACCCAGTGCCCCAACGTAGCGCGACCAGCCCGGCGTTCCCGCACTGTCGAACCGCAGGACGAAGCCATCCGATGCGCCGAGCAGCCAGGAGCCGGTTACGGTGCCGATGGCGATGGAACTGTTCGAGGCGGTGATGCCGGCAGCATAGCAGCGGCCCAGGTTGTCGAAGGCCACCGCCGTGAGCGCATCGTACGCGGTGTCGCCGATGAAGGTGCTCCACAACAGGGCCAGCTCATGGTCCAGCATCACGATGAACCCGTCGCCCCCACCGGCGTTGCCGGCCTGGTAGGATGTGGTGTCGGTGTGGAGGCTGTCGGAAAGGGTGGTGCCACAAAGGGCGATGGACATGGCGCTCATGGCCAGTCCCTGCACCTCGTCATCCGCGGGACCGCCGATGTAGGTGCCGTGCATCACTGCCAGGTTCGTGTCCACCTTCAGCAGGAAGCCGTCGGTGCTGCCCTGCAGCGTGGCGGTCAGTGCGTCATCGGTGGCGATGTTCTGCGTGCTGGTGGTGTTGCCCACCAGAACGGTGCCTGTGCTGTCGCCCTGCACGATGTGCACCACGCCATCATCCCCCTCGCCGCCGAGGTAGGTGCCTGCGATGAGCGAGTCCGTGCCGTGGAAGCGCAGCAACACACCATCCAGACCACCGGCGTACGCCTGGTTCACCGGCATGGCGCCGAACGCGTTCGCATCGTTGGCGCTTCCACCCACCATCAATCGCCCGAGCGCATCCAGCGTTGAACCGCCTGCGGTCTCGTCGCCGGCACCACCGAAGTAGGTGGCACCCACCAGCAGGCCGAATTCCGTGAAGCGCGCGATGAAAAGATCACTGCCACCACCCGGTGTTCCCTGGAACGCCAGGCTGTCCGTGGCGATGCCCTCCGTGCTGGTGGTATGGCCCACGAGGTAGACCCCCTCCATGCCGGTCACCACCACCGACACCGCTTCATCATCCCCCGCGCCGCCGAAGTAGGTGCACCATAACACCGATCCCTGTGGTGCGATCTTGGCCAGGAAGGCATCCGATGCACCACCGCCATACGTGTTCTGGTGGGTGAGGCCGCTCTGCCCGGTGGTGTCGTTGCCGAGCAGCAAGCCTTCCGAAGTGCGGCCCGCCACGTACACATGGCCGAACGCATCGGTGGCCATGGACATCACCTGGTCATCGGCCACGCCACCGAGGTAACTGCTCCAGCGCTCCACGGCGGAGGTCACGGTCTGTGTGCTGGCGGTGAGTTGGCACAGCAGGGGTGGCAACACGAGCCATGCACGGAGTGCCGTAAGGCCGCGACATGGAACGGTGATGGAGTGGGGTATGGATCGGGCCATGGGACCTGGGCTTTACGACAAGGTGGTCCGGCCTGGTCCGATCGGTGCTTCAACACCGGGGTGTGGTCGTGATCATGAAGGGAACGGTCCGAATTCCGCAGAAGGGTGCATGGGCACTTGCATCAGTGGGGGCAGCAGGTTGGATTGTGGAGGTGTATATAATTTGATCGGCAGGGCCTAGGCTTTGAATGGTCTGGTCGGTCCTGCCGCGCAGACGATCAAGTTGATCGCACACGCTCACCGCACCTGCAACACCTCGCCTTCGTCCACCAGGCCCAACAACCGCACCCCCAACTCACCGCCGGGCGTGGTGTAGCTGACCTCGAAGCAGCCGATCATGGGCCGGCCGTATTGGGTGCCGCGGAACACGAAGTTCTCCCTTAGAGGCTCGCTCGCTGGTAGCCAACCGGGCGGTTCGTCCGCCGGACGTATGGAGCCGTACTTCTGCGTCAACACCTCGATGAATTCCCGCCAGCGCGGCGGCTCGGCCCAGCGGAAACGGTCGTTGCCCAAGCCCATGGCCAGTTCGGTGGGCCCCAGTTCCTGCCCCTCGTGCAGCGTGAAGAGTTGAAAGCTGCCGTCCGCTGACTTCTCCATCAGCAGTGCAGCGCCGGGCAGCATGCGCACTCCGCGGTGGTAGGTGCCGAGGGGTGGTGCTGTTGAATGATAGGGTGCGTTCTCGCCGGTGATCACCAGATCCGGAATGTCGTCGGAAGTGAGGTCGATCGGCTCATCAGGCGGAACGCCCGGCGGCACCATCACCTGCGGTTCGTTCGCCTCATGCCCGAAGTCGTACTCGGGCTTCACCTTGGGCTTTGGAGGTGCCGGGTCGCCCTCCTTGCCAAAGCCTTTCGGAACAGCGATGGCATTGATCCTCTTCACCACCACGCGCCCATACGGAAAGGGCAGTTCGAACCTGAATGCCGCTACGCTGGTGCCGCGCTCGTTCGCGCTCCGCAGTACCATGATCAGCCCATCATGGTGATCGCCGGTGCCGTACCAACCGTCCTGTTCCTTGGTGATCGCTGGTCCGAAGGGACGCTCCAGCAGCCAGAACTCCGTTGGTACATGCTGATCGGTCCAGCTCAGCTGCTTGAAGTGGATACGCTTGGAGAGCTCCGCTGTATCGAGCCGCGCGGCGCTGTCCAACGTGAACCAGCGCTGGGTGCTGGGCGTGCTCCACATTAGGACGGATGTTCCGCTGAGGGTCCGCACGCCCACCTTGTATTGCCCGAGGTAGCCGGGTTGCTCCGGATCGGAGACATGCACTGTTCTGGTGGTGATCAGTAGATCCGCGATGCCATCGTCGGTCACGTCCACGTATTCATCGGGGGGAGGGCCGGGGATGATGCGGTCGGGTGCGTGTGACACCTGCCCGAAAGTGGGTCGTGCACAAAGGAGAAGCAATGCGAGAGCTGCGCGGAACATGGGTCAGGGCACGAAGAGATCCCGTCGTGAAATGTAGCACGGTGGTGTGAAGGCGATCCGGTCGAGGCAGGCATGGGCTTCCCAGTTGGTACGGACGGAGATGCTGGTGTCGCTGAACAGTCGACGGACCACCAGCTTACCGTAGTGCGCGTCATTGCATCGCTTGATCTCCACGCGACTGCCGCGGTCGCAGGTGATGCCACTGATGCGCACTGCGTACCAACCACGCTCGTCCGTCGTGATCACCTGTTCTCCGATCATCAGCGTGGTGTTGCGCCGCACATCCTTGGTGGCTTGGTCGTACACTTAGCCTTCCATCGTGTATGAAAAGGCCATGCCCTTGCCGAATGCCACCGGAGCGAGCAACAAGGAAAGGAGCAGGGCCGGCGTTCTCATCGCACCACGAAGGCTTGATCGGCCGGCACCAGCACGCCCACGCGGATGTTCACCTGGCCCGTGCTGTTGGGCGGGTCGATCGCGAACGAACCGTGCCACAGCTTGCCTTGGTGCATCGTTCGGAACACGTAGCGGTGAGCGGCCAGGTCGGGCTTGACGGTGACCAATGCCGACTGGTGCCCGTAGCCCCAGTACGCCACCAGCATGTAACCATCCGTGTAGTTCACCAGCGGGATCTGCAGGTCGTCCTGGGGCCGGGTAGGCATCGCGGTGATCTGTTCTCCTTCGGCGCAGACCTTGGTGCGCCAGTAGCCATTCGCATCGCGCACGTTCAGCAAGGTGGTGCCGGGCAGATTCGCCACGTTGAGGTAGCAGTTGCCGGAACTGCTGGGTTCATCGTCCGTGCCGATGCGGAAGCCCAGCACCACCAGGTCGGGTATGCCGTCGTTGGTGATGTCGATGCTGTCGTTGGGCGCGAAGCCGCAGTAGTTGCGGTCGAAGCCGGGTTGGGCCCTTGCACCAAGGTGCAGTGCGCACAAGAGGGAGAGGAGCAGCGTTCTCATCGTCGGATCAGGGTGATGTCCACCGGGGTGAAGTTCGGTCTTCCTTCCATGGGCGGGTAGACCTCCTCATCGAACCGACCGCACAAGGGGTAGCTGTCGAACGCTGTGAGCGGCACCACCACCTGCTTGTACCGCACCGGCCAACGGTCCCTTCGCTTGTTCAACGGCCCCGCATCGCGCTCGTCCTGCACCAGCACCTTCATCTTCGCCGTGCGCCAACCGTTCGGCACCACCAAGATGTAGTGATCCTTCGCGAAGGGGAAGAAGTCTGGAACATCGAAATAGCCTCGTTTGCGATAGGGCAGGTGTTGTTCCACATTGCGGTGGAAGAGGTGCCAGGGCTTGTCGTTGTGGACCAAGGGCAGGTTGTTGGCATCCAACAGGGTGATGCGCAGGCCGTCGATCACCGCGCTGTCCCCTGCGGCATGCGGTCGCACGACGATCACGGATCGGAAGTCGTACCCGCAGTGCTGTGCGGATAGCCCTATGGGAGCGAAAAGAAAGACCAGGAACAGGTGCCTCATCAACGTGCTGTACACGCAAGGGTTCATCCAGTTCGGACCGGTGACATAAAGTTCTGCTCCTAAGCCATCGAGAGGTATGCCTTGGGGCGGGGTGGGGCGCGCATTGAGAAAGGTCTGCGACCTGTCCATACACGACCCCTTGAGGAAGGATCTGTTGGGTAGCAGCAACTTTTCCCGGGATCTACGTCCTTTACATACAAGGAACCAGAACCCGAACACCATGGATCACCTGAAACGGCTATTGATCATTGCCGCCAGCGCCCTTCCGACCCTGGCCATGGCCCAATGCAACCTCGTGGTTTCCAATGCCAGTGTTTACGAGGATTGTTGGAACTGGGACACCCCCCAAGGAGAAGCGGCTTGGACCGGAGGAACGGCACCGTACACCGTAATGTTCACCTCGCTCTTCGGGTCCGTTATGGCGCAAGGGGTGACTTGGAATGGTGGGTGGGGTGGTGCGCTCTTCGCACAGGCCGGCGTGAACCAGGCCACCGTAACGGTGACGGATGCCGTGGGCTGCGTCGCTTCGACCGTGGTGTTCTGGGCGGATCACATTCCGATGCCACCTGAGGTAACCGTGGTGAACGATTGTACGGTGGGTATCACCTTGACTTGGACCGGAAAGTACAGCACGGGGGTCTCCACCTCGCAGTACAGCGCGTGCTCCGGGCCATGGACCTACAACATCTCCGGAACGAATGGCACGTGGAATGGGTCCGTTGCCAATGATTGGACACCTGGACCCGGCACGAATTGGCGCTTCAATACAGCCTTGCCGTCAGGCAACTATGCGGTTGACATATTCCCCACTTCGAGCGTTGGTCTCACATGCAACGGCATCCAAGTGGAGTGTTACCGGCCGACCTCCATCCTGGTTCCGGGGACATTGGGCGACTGCGGCGTCAACTTCAACCTGCGCGCGGCGCTTGCCGGAGCCCTTCCTTCCGGAACATGGATGATCGATCAACTCAGGGCCGCCACCCTCGTTCCTACCACTGAGCCGTACAGCGCTCTGGGCTATGCCTATGTCGGTTCTTCATCAGGTGCTGCGATCGCACCAGCACTTCTGGCGACCACCGGTGCCAATGCCATTGTGGATTGGGTGGTCGTCGAACTTCGCAGTGCAGCGGATCCCTCGGTGGTGTTGCATTCCCGCCCAGCGCTTATCCAGCGCGATGGCGATGTGGTGGGCCTTAACGGGACCTCGCCCATCAACGCCCCGCTCTCCACGGGCAGCTACTACGTGGCCCTTCGGCACCGGAACCATCTGGGCATCATGACCGCTTCGGCCCGCGCCCTCACGGGGGATGCATCAGCCACAACGGTGGACTTCCGGTTGGCAAGCACGCCAACTTATGGAACATCGGCGCGCACAGCGGTAGGCACCGTTCAGTGCCTGTGGCCGGGGGATGCCAGTGGTGAGGGAAGCATCCGATACACCGGCCCAGGCAACGATCGTGACCTGGTGCTGCAAGCCATTGGCGGCTCGGTACCTACCAATACGGTTGTCAACGTATACAGTAGCCGCGATGTGAACATGAACGGCACCATCATGTACACAGGCTCTGGCAACGATCGTGATGTGATCCTCCAGGCCATCGGCGGATCGGTACCCACATCGGTCCGCACACAGCAGCTTCCCTAGCGTAGGGTCATATGCCCCAGAGGTATAGCTTATCGAAGCGCGCTCCTCAACAGCATGATGCTGGCTGGGATGTCATTCACCAACGAAGATCCCTTGTCGGGTGCGGTTCACCTGACCATTGAGCGCGTCGAACTGGAACGTGGGGGATCCCTGTGTGGTCGCTACGGATCCCGGGTTGTCGGTTGGCATCCATTTCCGCTCATGATAACATCCCCAAGCTGTAGAAGCTGCACGCGCTGCTGATAGGGATATACGGTTCGTGGAGTGATGATGCAGGCGAAGTCGTAGCCGCAATGCTGCGCGGTGAGCAGGGTGGGAAGAAGCGCGGATAGGAGCAGGAGGGGCCTCATTACCCTGCTGTACACCTGTATTGTCATTTCGTTCGAACTTCGGCGTCATTTGTGTGTACCGTTGACCATGCGCTTCCTCCTCGGCTTGATCCTGTTGATGTTCGCTGTGGTTGCGTCAGCGGCCGTTCGTTCGGTCCACGTCACCGGTACGGTCGCCAACATCCAGAACTGGGAGATCAAAGGCTACTACACTTCCATGGTGGTTGCCCACACGGAGCCTCGTCGTCGGGGTGTGGTTTCCACCAGGCCACAGCTCATGGTGGATCAGCTGACCGGACAGTTCGAGGGCGACATCGTGTGTGAGGTGGTCCGCAACAAGCATGGTCGCTGGGTGGATATCCACCTGATCAACATGGCGGCCACGTTCCAGGTGTATTCCACGATGGTCATCCGTGCGCCTTACGCGCAGAACATCGACCTCGGCACCTTCGACTGGAAGCCGAGCCATTACCGGTGGAAGGACGGGGCCTTGGTGATCGATACTGGTGTGCCCCGGGATACCGTCATCGGAGACCTGTTCGGCGACCACGTGCGCATCAGCCCCATCAACCCGGAGCGCGGCGATAGCATGCGCTTCGAGTTCGTGTGGACCAACAGCGGGCAACCGCACGTGGCGAGGTTCGGGGACCTGGTTTTGGAGGACTACGGGACCGTGGTGTGCGATCTCTCCTTTGCGGTGCGCACCGATACCGATGTGTATGCCGAGAGCTGGCCGCATCACGTCGTGCTCTACCTGCAAGCCGAGGTCAAGGGTCGCTACCGACTACGACAAGTCGCGGCACAAGGCGAACACCTCCGCGATGTGGACTTCCTGCTGGACAAGGACCTTTACTTTACTGTACGCGAACGAACCGGACCATGAGAACGAGAGTTGTCCTTTTCCTGCTGCATTTCCTCCTCGTACCGTGCTATGTACTGGCACAGCCGGTTGTTGGGGTCGAGTTGGTCCTTGCCGAACCGGTGCGCGATCCGGTAGCGTTCGCTTTGGCTATTGAAGGTGGTGACCTGAAAGGCATGGACGAACATGTGCGCAAGCTGGTGTTCGACAACGGCGAGCCGGTGGCAGAGGATCGGAGCACACCCCCGTCACCAATTTGGAACTACCGCATGGGTGCCATGGCCGAAGTACTGCGCCAACAGCCCGGTGTAGGGATGGTGACCAGCGGCTACACACGCTGGGGCAACGCCGTACTCATCGTCACCTTCCAGTCGACGAACGGTCCGGTGGATCGCAGCTATACCTTGGGAACGAAGGGGAAACCACCGAAGCCACCCAAAGACCCTGCTCGCCCCCTGCCGCGACCGGGGAGGCTGGAAGTGATCAGCGTACTTGAAGGGCGCATGGAGTTGGCTCGCACCGAATGAAGACCGTTCTCGCACTAGCCCTGTGTGCCACTGGCGTCGCCTGTGCTCAAGGACCGCCGACGAATGACGGCTGCGAAGACCTCGGTCCGGAGTTCATCGAGCAGGTGAAGAACGTACTCTCCGACACCACCGGCCGCTTCTTCACGGACTACCCTGATGCCATGCCGCTTACCTGCGAACTGCTCGGCATGCTTCAAGATGAATTGAAGGACGACAGCGTGCGCTACCACTTCGAGCACATGCATCAGCGCTATGGGGATCCGCGGGCCGTGGCGGCCTTCGCGTACATTGAACGGCATACCGACTTCGCCCTGGCCATGGCGCTCACCACGCACTGGAACCCCGATACGCGCATCGAGGCGGTGGAAGCGGTGAACAACTACCGCCGCATCAGGCCGATGGTGTGCGCCACCAAGGAGCACTATGCGCAGTTGGAGCGGCAGGATCGATCCGCTATGCGCTACTTCATCCGCGTGCTGGAGACTACCCCGTTGAGCATTCCGGGTAGCGAGAACGCCACCATTCACAGTGTGTACATGAATGAAGTGGTCCGAACGCTGGACCGTTTCACCGGCCAAACACACGATACCACTGGAGATCCCGCTGGTGCGGGACAGGCCATGCGAATGACCTTCGACATACCTGAAGCGCGTATGCAACAAGCTTTGGCCGATTGGCGCAACTGGCTCGAACAATGAGGTCGCTCTTGCTCTGCCTGTTCTTGTTACCACTGGTGGCTCAAGCGCAGAATACACAGCGCTTCCAACGCGCCCTCGCCTCCGGCAACGAACGTGCCCTCGACCGCTGGATAAAAAGCGAGGTCCACCGGGTACGCAAGGGACACCAAGTGACCACGCCGTCCGGCAGCTACACGGTGCACGATCCATCGCACGACAGCCTGGTCGCCTTCCTGCGCCGCCAACCCGGTGTGGAGGATGCCGCATGGGACAAGTGCATCGGCAAGCTCGATGTCTGGCCCGGTCACAGCAACATCGGCCTTCGCTGGCGTGTCGGCGAAGTACTTCACGAGCGGTGCTGGACCGTTCAGGAGGGCATCCCCGGCACCGTGAACTTATTCGGTTGGCGGCCCAAGGTGCGCAAGAGCCGCGAGTATCTGAAGTACGATCGGGCAAGCGTTTGTCCGGGCTTTGTGGAGCAGCAGCGGAAGTACTGTGCCGAGCGATGACCTTTGGGAGCCGTCACTTCAAGCCCTTCCGGATCAGCTTCAACGCCCACGCGTAGTGGCTTGATGTGCATGAAACGAAGTAGGCGCCAAGCGATGTGCTGCCCGTCCACGGATAACGCTTCTTGGTGAAGAGCTCCGCATCCGAGTGGCGCTCGATCAGGGATATCACCTCCGCATGCGAACGATTTAACAGCGCACGGACCTTCTTCAGTGGTATGGCGCTGTACTGCCCATGGATCCAGCGGTTCAGCTGAGGCGTGGTGGCCCAGGTATAGCCCTTCGCTGGCATCTCCGGCTTGCCGCCGGTCATGCCCACCGCGTACCATTCCAGCATCATGGTGTTCCAATGATGCAGGTGCGCCAGCACATCGCGGATGTTGCGGTTCATGGTGCCGGGCTTGAACGCACGTTGTTGATCCGCGGCGCTGTGGCCATCGATCAGCGCACCAAGGGCGGCGTATTGCGCGTGGCTTTGGGCCAGGAGGTCCTGCTTGGTGGTGGGGCGGGGCATGGGGAACGTGGCCGAAAGATGTGGAAGGCGTAGCGAAGGTCCACTGATGGAGGTCAGTTCGCCAAGGCCACTAACTTTCACGCATGCAATGGCTCCTTGTTCCGGTGGTGCTCTTCATGGCCTTGGGCAAGGAGGGGAAGGCCCAAAGCCCGCATCCCATCGGCTTCGCCGACACCCTGCTCTTCAACGACAGCCTTCGCTACACGGGCTTCGGTTACGACGGCCCCGCGCCGCTATTTGTGCAGGCTTGGTTTCCGCTCGGCGGCACCATCGCTGAACCGGTGGGCAGGCTTGAGCAGCGGAACCTGCGGCTCCGCGAATTGCGCATGCCGTCGGTTCCGACTTCGCTGCAGCGCGTATACAGCGAGCTGCTCATGCGCATGGATTCGGCCTTCATCGAATACGACCTGCGCTATCCCTTCGGCGGGGATGAGCCGATCGACTACGCGCCCTTCACCGAGCAGCAGGTGAAGGACAGTCTCTTCGCGCTAGGCTCACATGCCTGCCGTGCCTTGCTCCCCGTTCGTTCGGAGCATCCGGTCATTGTGTACCACCACGGTTCACAGGGCCTCAGTGACGAGAACGTGTGGATGGCCGAGCACTTTGCGGAGAACGGGTTCATCTTCCTTTCGTGCAATTTCCATTGGCCGTTGAAGGGTGCGATGTATGGCACCCCACTGGTGTGGGAGCCGGACCGGCACAGCATCCGCACCATGCTCCGCTTCGCGCGGCAGCTCAACAAGGGCAACAAGGTCTTCTACATCGGCCACAGCTGGGGCGCACAGGAAGGCTGGTGTACGCTGCACGAGCCCGGCCTTGCCGATGCCTTCGTGAGCCTGGAGACCACCATGGAATGGAAGACCGACACCGCCGAAGTGCGCGACAAGTGGCCGGATATGCTGGAGGCCATCACCACGCACAGCTACCCCATGCCCATCCTGATGGTGGCCGATAGTGATGCCGAGCCGCCCTACCCGCTGTTCACCGGCGTACGCGGGGATCTGCGCTACCTCGACCCAAAGCAGCCCT
>Ga0209985_10000122_pt1 | contig 86032 bp, 79 predicted proteins | sample NOAtaG_FD_187305 | JGI IMG/M metagenome (GOLD analysis project Ga0209985, IMG submission 187305) | Freshwater lake microbial communities from Lake Erie, under a cyanobacterial bloom - NOAA_Erie_Diel6S_1000h metaG (SPAdes) (version 2) | ecosystem: Environmental > Aquatic > Freshwater > Lake ... | reverse complement strand
CCAGTCGTGGATCAGAAGGTTGACGTCCGGGCTGAGGACTCTATCCCACTGATCGAGGGTCTTGGTTTCAAGCACATGGCTCGGCCGTTTGTCTCTCGGACCGTGCTCTCCTCCCCACCCCAGGGCACCTGCAAAAGACTCCTGATCCAACATGTGTCGTCCCTTATTTCGAGCTCTGAGAATGTTTTGCATACTTCCGTTGGAAACGCTCGATGCGACCGGCGCTGTCCATCAGCTTTTGCTTGCCAGTGAAGAAGGGATGAGAGGCACTCGAAATCTCGACATGAATCAGCGGATACTCTTTACCGTCCGTCCACTGCATGCGCTCCGAGGAGGTTTTAGTCGAGCGGGTCAGGAAAGCGAAATCACTCGAAGAATCTTTGATAATCACATACTCGTAGCGAGGATGGATGCCTTCTTTCACAGGGGACTCCGGGGATGATGTGCTTTATTGCAATTATTTGCTTTAAAGCAGATACGCCTGCTCTGTCAAGCCCCGCAGATTAAACACACCCAACATGGTACAATTGGGGGAGACCAAGAATCCGGAGGTAAGCCATGCCTACATATGAATACCGTTGCCAAACCTGCTCTCAATCCTTCGCTGTGCAAGCTCGCATGGCCGATCCTCCGCCGACACAGGGTCCCGACTGCGAACAGGGGCACTGCCAGCTACAAAAGTGTTTGAGTCGTGTGCATGGTTTCGTGGCAGGTCAGCACCCCCCTGCGCCCGCCCTGGCCAGGCCAGAGCCTCCGAGAGAGTCAGCTACCCACGTCTGCTCGAAATACTGCGATCTGCACAAGTAGTGCTCGGCTGGGGACCCTTGCCACAAAGGCTTCTCGATCATTGCTAATTCTTGCAATTAAGAACTAGCTCGCTACGCTCTGTTTTTCCGCCAGCAGACGACGTCGGGTCTCCTTGAGGCCGAAGAACGCAATCGTCCATCCGACCAGCATCAGTCCTGCAGAAATAAAGAGTGAGCGCGGACCTTGAAGCATTTGGTAGAAGAACCCAAAACTAGCAGGACCGATGATGCGGGCTAAAGAACCGAGTGTTTGGGCCGTGCCCAGGGCAAAACCCTGCTGATGGGTGGGCGCGAGACGACTCGTCAGAGAGGACAGAGAAGGGTTCGCAAAGGCGGTGCCTGCCGACATAATCGCTAGGAACAGATAAAGTCCAACAGGACTCGGAGCTACCAAGGGTAGACCGATCATAGTGATGGCTAGCAAGAGCTGCCCGAGGTTCAGCATCCGCACCTCTCCCCACTTACCCAAAAGAGGCCTCGAGATTGCGCCATTGACCAGTACCAAGGTGAAGCCAATAAACATGTAGGCCAGGTACTGCTGCTTAGACTCGGTAATATGGAACGCATCGTTTAAGATCAAGGAAAGGACCGCTTCAACACCAACGAAGCCAAAGACCTGCAAAAATCCGAGAAGCATGACGATCCGAAAGGCTTGGTCCTGCAAGAGCAGCCTGAGATCCTGCCACCAATTCTGTCGTTCTTGATCCTTGTCCTGCATCACTGCCCCCAACTCTCTCACTTCGGAACTTGCAAAGTGGGGATGGGTTTCCGGCAGGCGTCTCACGACCAGCAGCAGATTCAACCCATTCAGGGCTGCTGCTGCGAGAGCGATGCCGTAGAGCGCGGACTCTGGATAGAGAAAGCTAACAAGAGCACCAATGGCTGGTCCCAGGGAAAATCCGAGACCGAAAGCGATCCCGATCAGGGCCATACTTCGGCCACGTTCCTGGGGCTTGGTGACATCCGAAATACAGGCTTGGGCGACCGCAATATTGCCGGAAGCCAGGCCCGCGACAAAACGGGCTATCAGCAGCACGAGATAGCTCCCGGCTAAACCGGTGAAGACTTGAGCCACGGTCGAGACCGCAATCGTTGCCACCAGCAGGCGCTTCCGTCCATACCGGTCGGAGAGACGGCCAAGCAGAGCGACGGCAAGCAAGGTTCCGATGGAGTAGATGCTCGCCACGGACACAGCTGCAAGATCTGACGCTCCAAAAGTACGGGCTACCAGGGGGATCACGGGGATGAACATCCCAAAACCGACCAGATCCATAAACACAGTAAAGAATACACCCGTCAAGACACGACGGCGCAATCCATCTCCTTGAGACGGAGTGTTCATAAGACCCCCCAAAACAATCTGAGCCGTTCTACCGACCCATAGGTTTACCAAAATTAGGTCGCTCTTGAAATCGAGAAAGGTCAGCGGTGGTCTCTTCATGAGGCCTCAGGTCCTTGAGCACTCGCTTCATCGCCCGAGGTATTGGATCAGCTTCTCGCGACGTGTCGTTCCCTCCTGGGCCTCAACTTTGGCGAGGACCTGGTTGGCTCCTACTGCTACGCCGCTGCCGCCTGAGGCTGCGATCTGCTCAAAATTTTCAAGAATGTTTTCGGCATCGGCTTCGCTCATCGATTCGAGTCGACTCCTATCGAGCGTACCATCGGCTGCGACCGCTCTGAATTGTTTAATGTAAAGGATGGCATAAGCCGCCTGATAGAAGTCGAGCTGTAAGCTCGCCCCCGATGCGTAGCTGATGGCTGTATTGCTTTTATCCCGATGCTCAGCAGGCAAAGCCAGGATCGCCTCCTTGGCCAGTCGCATGGCTTCGATTTGCTCTAGGGACGGATCTTGCGGCAGAAAGCCTCCAAGCTGATCGATCAACGATGTTTGTCCATCACCTCCGAAACTGCCCTGTGCTGCCTTGATAAGATCAAATCCAGCAGCTCCCGCATATGCCGCAGCCAGCAGCGTATAACGATCATAACGTGTTGGCTCAGCACGTACGAGCGCCTCGTACCTTTTGACGGCAGATGCATAGTCCTCGGCTTCCAAGGCTTGACGTGCTTCTTCATCGGCGCTGAGAGACACATAAGGCTTCGCTTGGCTCTCGGTGCCACACCCTTGGAGCAGCAGAAGACAGCTCGCAAGCATGAATATCTGTATCGATTTCATGGGGGGCCCCTTTTAAAAACCAAGACTTGTATAGATCATCACCATATTGCGCTGCTTCTCACCTGGATAATCTCCGAGCTCTCGTCCATATGCGGTAACACCGAGCTTAAACAGAATAAGATCCATGCGTACCCCAAAGCTTGGTATCCCCTGATAAAGACCAACGGCCAAACCTAGCATCTGTCGTACCATCACGCGAGCTCCGACATAGACCTTCTTGAAAGTTTTTTCCTCAGCATAGGCTCCCAACACATCCCGAAAGTCGAGACTCAGATGCAGCACTTCGGTGGTTCCATGCCACGCCACCCCCACCCCTGCGTGCATGGTCTGCGGAATCGACTCCTCGGTCCCTGACAGCTTGGTGGCTCCGAGGTCCTCGACCTTAAGGCCGAGACTGAGGTCGAGACTATGGTTCTGCCACAAAAACAAGGCACCGACATCGGCCCCAGTCCCCTTGCCGATTTTGACTTCATCGCGTAAGTCATTTGGGTTCTCGACTAACTCACGGACTCGATTCTGGTCGGCAATCGGCACGCTGATGGTTGGCTCTGCGACGTACAGATGCTTAGCAGTCAATCCCAACGAAAGCCAGCGCCAGGGTCGTGTCGCCAAGCTGGTAAGAGCCCCTGCATAAGCTTCCACCGCAAAATCGATCGTCGGGAGTCCAGCGTCTCCGAAGCGACGACCTGCGACGTCCACTTCGAAACGATTGAAGGCTGTGATCGCTAGATTTTGATTCAAAAAGCTCAGTGTCGTCGTTTGTCCAAAATGAAGCGAACGTCCAAAGAGTTGGTCGACAAAGTTGCTCTCCCCTGCCCCGGCAGCATCACCAATACGAGTCGACCCAGACTCTGCAAGATCGCGATCGATCATCACCCCGGTTTGCAGACCCAACCAGCGGATGTAAGCTGCTCCCAACGGAAGCAACGCGGGGTTTGCAAAGACAATACCCTCCTGACTGGCCCGCGTCAGGGTCGTACCTCCGGCCGCGAGATCGAAGGGTTCCGTATAAACTAATTCACTCGACCTCTTGGCCCAGACCTGGGAGGCAAACGCAAGATTGAGGATGAAGAGCGAGCACAAGAATCGCATGATGTCTAAGCCCTGAGCACAGTGTCCGTGTGAGGTATCGGGTCGCGACCCAAGCGGCATGAGCCGAAGGCCAGGATGGAGCAAAAGCCTCATTCTATGCGATAATAGAGGGACAACGTACCTTGACGCCGGCGTCCAGGGGAGGTCCTACTGTGTTCCGAATATTCCTGAAAAAAAAGCTCCATTCGGGAGAAAAGACCAAAAAAAATGAGAAGCAGGAGCGGGACCTAAGCGCCAAACAACGGAATCGGCGCCTCTACGAACGTTACTCTGTCGATCAGCAGCATCTGACCGTTCTCAACGATCAGGACATCCTGGTCATCCGGGACATTTCTGCCAAAGGCTTCAGCTCGGATGTATCCAGTCGGGCTTACGATCGCTTCGAACTGGGTGACATCTATTCCGCACGCATGCGCTACCACGGTGACGTCCAGGACGTTGATGTCAAGGTCGCTTGGAAGCGTGATCGTGCTGTGGGCTTCGAACTTCACAAGCCAAAGTCAAACGTTTTGATTTTCTTTCAAAGACTCCTGCGCCCCATTCAACTGGCTCGCTCCCTATCACAGGTCGACGCCGCCTTCATGCGCGATCAACATGCGGGGATGCTCTGGTTTCATGGGGAAGACGTGGATCTCTATCTGTGGCAGAGTGAGGAGGAAGGCCTCTCAGCATGGCAGCTGATCGCCGATCGCCAGGTCGTGGAATGGTCCGCTGTACACGGCCTCAAGACGGGAACGATTCAAAACTTCAGTCGCACAGAGCTCGGGATCCTCGAGCCGGGCACTGCCAATCGGGTGATCGATCCCGATCCTGACCCTTTACGCCTCCGGTTCGCACTCGACCTCATTTCGGCTCTCCCCTTCAACGAGCGCAACGACCTCGCCAAGACTTTGGATGTAACGCTCGCCGGCTAGCCTCTTTGCTTGCCAAGCCTCCCTGGGCCAGATAAAGTCTAAGCTTTGATGCCCTGGCGAGGACATAGGCATGCGAGAATCACGATACAAGGAACGTTGGTTGAAAAACCTGGGCCACTATCTTGCCCGTGATCAAGAACGCGTCGAAGGGGCCTTGCCCAGCGCTAAGGAATTTTTGGGAGCCCTAGCCAGTTGGGCTGGCAAGGGCCGAGACGAGTTGCTGCAGGTGATCTGCCGCGAAATCGGCCAGGCGACCGCGGCCGTCCTCCGCGAGCCTTTGACGCAGCTGCTCCACCAAAAGAAACTTCAGATCACCATCGAGCTACTGACCAGTGAAGAAACCGCGAAAACCAAGCCATCGAAGCCTCGGGCCGGGGCCCGCAAAGTCCGCAAACGTCGTTCCAGCGAACCCCAGCACGCTTGATGTGACGATTGATGCCGTTGCCTTTGGGGGTGATGGCATCGCTCGGCTTGACGGAAAAGTCATCTTTGTTCCCGATACGGTTCCCGAGGAACAGGTGCGTATCACGCTGATCGAGAACAAGGGTCGCTTTGCCCGTGGCAAAGTGCTAAAGCGTTTGCGCCTGGCCCCTTATCTGCAGCAAAGTCCCTGTCCTTATTCCAAACGCTGTGGTGGTTGCCAATGGTTAGAAGTCCCCTACACCCATCAGCTCGCCTGGAAGCAAAGCTTTATCGTGGCTGCCATGCAAAGAATTGCTCGCTGGGAGGTACCGGTCGATTTTCAGGTCTTAGCCTCTCCTGAGCAAAAGGCTTACCGCAATCGCATCAAGGTTCGACTTCGCTCGCACGAGGATGGACGACTTGAACTGGGATATTATGCGAAAGGCAGCCATGAGCTCGTCGCAATTGAAAGCTGCTGGATCGCAGCCTCGCCGATCAACGAGGCTCTGCGGCGTCTGGCTCAACTGCGTCTGCAACCTCAACTTCGCACCAGCACCTACGAACTCGAACTCCAGCACTTAGCAGGCGACAGGGTCACTGCTATCCTGCTTTCGCCGCTTGCTGCAGAATTTCGCCGCTCCATGATCGACGCGGCAGCCGGGGATCCCTGGCTGCGTGAGCATATCCTCTGGCCTGACACCACGGATGCGCCTCATCTTCTCGAGGAGGACCATGGTCTTGCCTATCGCACCTTTGCTGGCCAATTCCAGCAGGTGAATCTGGCGGCCAATCGCCAGCTTCGCACCTGGGTTCGTGAGAAGGTACTCGCCGCAGGCGCTCGACGGATTCTGGATGTATTTTGTGGCAGCGGTAACTTTTCGCTGCAATTGGCGAAGGAGGGTCGAGAGGTCTGGGGTATCGAGGTCGCTGACGTTGCGATCACCTGCGCTCAGGAGAACGTGCGCTCCAACCAGTTGCAGAACGCTCACTATGCCCAGGGTTTTGCCCATCAGATTCTGGATCGATTCCCTGAGCTCTCGCAGGGTGTCGACTGCATCATCGTCGATCCGCCACGCAAGGGCATGGCAGAAGCTCTTGCTCCTCTGCTACAGATTCCCGCTCCGCTCTTGATCTATATCAGCTGCGACCCTAACACTTTAGCGCGTGATCTGAAGGAACTTATGGCGGCGGGCTATCAGGTTGAGGAGGGTATGGGGGTCGACTTTTTTCCCCATAGCTATCACGTCGAGACCGTGTTGCTCCTGAAACTCGGGGTTTGTGCGAAGGAGTCTCTGTCCTGAAATGCCCATTTAGGCCGTCAAAAATGGGCGAAAGACTAGCGGCATGATGGGAGTTAACATTCCTCCCAACTCCGACACCATCACAACCCCTGTGAACGATCCCAAAGCTGCCGCCGATCTCAAAACAGCCTCCGTCCTCTCAAACATTCGACATGACAGCTCGATACAGCTACTATCACGACATGGACCCAGTTTTTGGGGAGCAAACGATTGGACTACAGAGCACTGAGTGACGAAGATAAGCTAAGGAAACACCAGATGATTCTAGAGGCAACCTTGCGCCTGTTCAAGCGCGATCGTGAGCTGCATACGGCGGCCACTATCAGTAAGGAAGCCAAGATCGCCAAGGGCACGCTGTATCTGTATTTCAAAACCAAAGAAGAGATCTATATGGAGCTCTTGGTGAGCAATTTTCGCCGATGGCACGAGATACTCAGAAACTACCTTCTCGACTCGAAACCAACAGCTGAGGAGTTGATCGAATACATGTGTCGCAGCCTTGCTGACTTTACCGCCTTTGTCGACTTGTTTGGTCTGGCTTCCGTCCTTCTCGAGGAGAATCTGGACGTGGATTATGTTCGATCGGCCCGCATCAGGATGCGTCAGGAGAGTTTGCGAACAGCTCAACTTATCTCCAGGAGTTATGACGCCTGGTCGGAAGATTTTTGCAACCATCGCCTCCGACGCTTTTATACCTACGCCATCGGCTTTTGGAAAGAATGCTTTCCTTCATCCCAGGTCAAACAAGCTTTTGCTGAAGAATTTGCTGATCAGAATCAGCTAGAAAGGAAATTCTTCGCTGAGATTCTGTATATGAATCGACTGATTTGGGGCATAGGAAGCTAAAAAAGCTGGAAGCGATCGCAACCAGCTTTGATTGTCCTCTCAATTCATGCCGAGTCCACGTCGGGCCGATTCGACCGCTGCCCCGACTTTCTGGGGATCGGTACCACCTAGACTCGACTTTTTCTTAAGCACCGCTTCCATATCGAGCGCTTGATACACGTCGACCTCGACCAGAGGGCTAAAGCTCAGATAATCTTTCAGGGAGAGTTCGCCGAGACTCACACCTTTTTTGATCGCATGAACGACGATTTCGCCAACCAAATGATGCGCCTCACGGAAGGGCACACCTTTTGCCACAAAATAGTCTGCTAAGTCTGTAGCATTCATGTAGCCTTTGTGAGCTTCCTGCTGAACGCGCCCCTCATTGACCTGCATGGTATCAATCACCAGACTCATGACACGAAGGCAGGATTGCACCGTATCGAGACTATCAAACAAAGCCTCTTTATCTTCCTGAAGATCTTTGTTGTAACACATCGGCAAGCCTTTGAGTGTCGTCAGCAGGGCCACCTGCTGGCCGATCACGCGACCGGTTTTGCCGCGAATCAGTTCCAAAGCATCAGGATTCTTCTTTTGTGGCATCAAGGACGAACCGGTTGATACCGCATCCCCCATCCGAACGAATTGGAACTCGTCGGTACAGTAGATGATAAGGTCCTCCGCCATTCGACTAAGGTGCACCATACAAAGGCTTGCTGCACCCATGAACTCGACAACAAAGTCACGATCCGAGGTTGCATCCAGACTGTTCGCAGTGACACCGTCGAATCCTAGGATCTCAGCCAGATACTTTCGATCAACTCCAACGCTGTTACCTGAAAGGGCGCCTGAGCCCAAGGGTAGAATATTGACCCGTTTCCTCGTATCGATCAGGCGAGCTGCATCCCGCTGCAGCATTTCAAAATAAGCTAGCAGGTAATGGGCGAAAAGTATGGGCTGGGCCTTCTGAAGATGGGTGTAGCCGGGCATCGTCAGCTTCGGAAACTGACTAGCCTTGGTCACCAGCGATCTCTGTAGACCTCGGATACTGGCCAGCGTCGCATCGATAGCATCCCGTAGGTAGAGCCTCAGATCGGTTGCGACCTGATCGTTTCGACTTCGGCCTGTATGCAGTTTTTTTCCAAGTACACCCACGCGCTTGGTCAGCTCAAACTCGACGAAGGAGTGCACGTCCTCGTAATGATCGCGTAGCCCCTGCTCAATGAAGGATGGATCAGTTTCCACCCTTTTTTGGAGCTCTTCAAGACCTGCGAGAACCTCCTGCAGTTCGATCGAAGTGAATAGGCCTGCACGTTCGAGTCCACGAGCATAGGCCATACTTCCCACAATATCGACCACCGCCAGCCGGCGATCGAAGCTGAAGGATTCATTGAAAGCGAAGAAGAAGTCATCCTGCTTCTCGCTAAAACGGCCACCCCACAAAGATGTCATAACACGCGCCTCAGTGTTGGGCCTGAGCAAGCATACGCAGGCGCAGGGCGTTTAACTTGATGAAACCTTCGGCATCCGCTTGGTTGTAAACCTGGTCGGCTTCGAAGGTTGCCAGCTGCTCATTGTAAAGCGAGTAGGGTGAACGACGACCGAGGGTCGTGACGGTCCCTTTGTAAAGCTTCAGACGAACATCGCCAGTGACTTTCTCCATCATCCCTTCGATCATACCCTTGATCGCTTGGAATTCTGGAGCAAACCAAAAGCCGTTATAGATCATCTCAGCCACTTTTACCGAAAGACTATCCCGCAAACGCATCACGTCACGGTCTAAAGTCAAAGTCTCCAGAGCCCGGTGCGCCTGATGCAGAACCGTGACACCCGGGGTCTCGTAAACGCCACGAGATTTCATGCCGACGAAACGATTTTCGACGACATCGACCCGACCGATCCCATGCTCACCCGCGATCTCATTCAAACGTGTGAGAAGAGCCACAGGAGCCATACCCTCGCCATTGATGGCGACAGGGACACCACGCTCGAAGGAGAGCGTCAGTACAGTCGGAGCCTGCGGCGCTGCTTCCACAGACTTGGTCAAAAGGAAGATATCGTCGGGCGGAGCAGCCCATGGATCTTCCAAGATACCCCCCTCGTAGCTGATGTGCATCAGGTTAGCATCCATGGAATAGGGCTTCGCCGCGGTCGCCGTCACCGGGATCCGATGCTCATGAGCATAGTTGATCAAGTCTGTTCGCGATTTGAACGGCCACGAACGCCAGGGTGCAATCACCTTGATATCAGGCTTGAGGCTGTAGTAGGTGAGCTCGAAACGCACTTGATCGTTCCCTTTGCCCGTAGCGCCATGGGCTACGGCGTCCGCGCCGACTTTCTGGGCAATTTCGATCTGACGCTTGGCGATGACCGGACGGGCTACCGAGGTACCCAGTAGATAATGGCCTTCATAGATGGCTTTGGCTTTGACAGCGTAAAAGACATAATCACGCACGAATTCATCACGCAGATCTTCGATAAAGATCGAGGAACAACCTGTGCTCAGTGCTTTTTCTTCCAGCCCCGAAAGTTCCGCACCTTGGCCAATGTCAGCAGTAAAAGCCACCACTTCACATTTATAGGTTTCCTTAATCCACTTCGACATCACCGAAGTATCAAGTCCGCCGGAGTAGGCGAGAACGATTTTCTTTACCCCTTGCATCGACTTCACTCCTTTCTTTCTGCTGTGACAGGATGTCCCATCAATCAAACAACGCAAAGACCTTGCGTAACACTTTAGCTTGAGTCTGGCGATTGGCGACGGCGACGAAAATGGTATCGTCTCCGGCGATCGTGCCTAGAATCCCAGGAATATTCGCCCGATCGATGATGACCCCGGCCCGATTTGCATTTCCTGGTCCCGTCTTGAGTACAATCAAGTTGTCGCCTGCTGTCGTCGCATCGAGGCGATCGACCTTACTGGATTCGCCGGGGGCGATACTGGGCGTCTTGTAGAAACCCTCGACCTTAACCACTCCAAGCTTTTTCAAATCGCGGGAGATGCTGGATTGCGTGGTATCAAAACCGCGGTCCTTCAGGTGCTCCTTCAGATCGTGCTGATTGCTCACCTTGTTCGTGCGGATAATCTCAGCAATGATGCTCAAACGATTTTGATCTAGCATGGATGCAACCCTATGCGATTCTTATGCATAAAAAGAATTTGCATACGCATATTTACATCAATATGCAGCCATTCCAAGCGAAAAGTGAATCGCGTTCCTAATTTTTTTAAAAATGGGCCCTGAGAAAGTGCAAGCTTCTGCCATCGCCCCTGGACAAAGTCCCCTTAGCCGCTACAATGTGGGACTTCAAAGTTCCAAGTCAGATAGCCTTCAGCGGGAGTAAGGTGCGAATGACACTCGCAAAAAACATGTATGGTCGCTTTGATTGGAAGGACAAAAGCTTTTTGACGAACCTTTTGTCCGCGCTCTGTGTTCTCGTGGGTTACATAAGCCCTATTGGCGGCCCTGTGATCCGCGACATCGGCTGGTTCGCGCTCTCGGGTGCCGTTACCAATTGGTTGGCGATTTATATGCTCTTCGAACGCATACCGGGGCTCTACGGTTCGGGGATCATCCCCCTCAAATTCGAAGATTTCAAGGCTGGCATAAAAAAGATGATGATGAACCAATTTTTCACCCGAGAGAACATCGAGCGCTTTATGGGTAGCCAGAGTGGAAAAACCTTTGAAAGCCACATCTTGCTAGAGGCCATCGACTTCGAGCTGCTGTTCGAGAAGCTGATCGCTGCGGTTCAGAGCTCACCCTTTGGTCCGATGTTAGCTATGTTCGGTGGTATCGAAACCTTGAAAAATAGCCTGCGCGCCCCCTTTGAAGTCAAGATGCGCGAAGCGATTCAGGAACTTGTGCAATCAGAGAAATTTACCACCATCGTCAAGCGGGTCCTCACCCAAGACTTTTCGTCCGACAACTGGACCAGCAAGATCGACCAAGTCGTGACCGCTCGTCTCAACGAACTGACCCCTGATATGGTGAAGGAGATCATCCAGGACATGATTCGTTCGCACCTTGGCTGGCTGGTCATTTGGGGAGGAGTCTTTGGTGGCTTGATGGGTCTTATCGCCGGCTTGCTCAGACTCTGAGCGCTCCCGCTTGATCCCTGTCGACAGGTATCCACCGCTCCGCACGTGCTGCACACGAGTCGTCACTCGTGCCGCAGCGCGTCGATGGGCGCCAAAAGCGAAGCCTTGCGCGCCGGATAAATACCGAACACAATCCCCACTCCCATCGAGAAAAAGCAAGCGAGCAGGACCGACGAGGCACTGATACTGGCATTCCAACCAGCGACCTTAGCCAGACCGATAGTGATCAACCAAGCCAGCGCTACACCGAATAAACCACCGATCACGCTGATCACAACAGATTCGACCAAAAACTGGGACAGGATATCGCCACGCGTAGCACCCACAGCCTTGCGAAGACCGATCTCTCGGGTCCTCTCGGTGACCGAGACCAACATGATATTCATGATCCCAATCCCGCCGACCAGAAGAGAAATCGATGCGATGACCGAAAGCAGCATCGTCATGACTCGTGTGCTCTCTGAGAGCGCAGCCTGAAGATCTGCCATATTACGAATCTGCAGAGCATCCTCGCGCTGAGACAGTGGAACATTTTTCCGACGCAGCATCGTGTCGAGGACCCTATCACTGACATCCTGGGTACGCTTGGGGTCGCTGACCTCGATATCGATGTAATCGACATGATTACGACCTAACAATCGGTACATGGCACTCATCACCGGAACGACCACAATATCGTCTTGATCACGCCAGCTACTCGCGCCTTTTTCAGGCAAGACGCCGATGATTTGGAAATTGATGCGATTGATTTTGATCATTTCACCAAGCGGATTTTTGCCATCGAAGAGCTCTCGAACCAGTGTCATGCCGATCACGGCGACCCTCGCTCGCATGCGATTTTCCTCGTCTGTGAAAAAGCGGCCGATCGTGGGCTGAGCCGCTCGCATCCGAGCGTATGACGCCGAAGCTCCTAGGACTGAGGTGCTCCAATTCTTGTTACCAAATGTCACTTGGGCCCGGCCGTTCACATTAGAAGCTACTTCTTTGATGGCAGGGATATTGCGGATGAGTTCGGCGTCTTCGGGCAAAAGCCGAACCGCAGCCCCACTGTCCATCATCACGCCCCCAGCTCCTCGCACATTGCCGGCCCTAAGAACCAGCAGATTCGAGCCAAGAGACGACAACTGATCCGCTATGGCCTGCTGCGCTCCTCGTCCCAAGGCCAGCATGGCAACGACGGCTGCAACACCGATCAGTATACCGAGCATGGATAGACCCGTGCGGATCTTGTTGGCTACCAGTGTCTTGATACCGAGACGGACATGTTGAGCCACATCGAGGAGGAGGGAGTGGCGACCTCGATCATGAGCAGGTCGTGCTGTTTGGGCCTCCGCTCCGTGCATGGGCACCAAACGCTCATCTGACTGCACCGCTCCGTCGCGCATCCGAATCAATCGCTTCGCCTGCTGTCCGATTTCTTCTTCATGGGTGACGATGACGATCGTGATCCCCGACTCGTTCAGCTGCTTGAGAGCAGCCATAATATCTTTTTCACTTTTGGAATCGAGATTACCTGTCGGCTCGTCAGCAAATATCATGAGTGGATTATTGATCAGCGAGCGGGCAATCGCCACCCTCTGCTGCTGCCCTCCAGACAGCTCATTGGGTCGGTGGAACATCCGCGTGCCGAGCCCCACCTGTTCCAGCAGGGCCTTAGCACGATCGAGATCGGTTTTGCGTTCGGAATAGATGAGTGGCAGAGCGACGTTCTCGGCAGCCGACATCCGAGGCAAGAGGTTGAATTGCTGAAAGATAAAGCCAATGACCTCACGACGGAGTACAGCCAACTCATTCTCATCGAGCTGAGCGACCTCCCGACCATTGAGCTGGTAGGACCCCTCATCAGGCACATCCAAAAGCCCCAGGACATGCATCAGGGTGGACTTACCTGAACCTGAAGGCCCCATAATAGCGACGAAGTCGCCCTGTTCAATGGTCAGGGATACCCCCCGCAAGGCATAGACGATCTCATCGCCCATCTCATATCGTTTGTGAATATTGCGGACTTCAAGCACCTTCAGCTCCTCCGGCGCGAGCCGCCCCCAAATGGTGAGAAGGGACTGCCATTATTCTTTTCGCCCTTCGGCATCACAGCTTCCTGGATCAAGACGATCGCCCCCTCCTCAACCCCCTCGAGGACCTCCGAAAGACGGCCATCCGTGAGTCCCACTTTGATTTCTTTTTCCACAGCTGGATTCTTGGGATCGCTACCTTTCACCAGGATCGTAAACCGACCATCCGACACTTTAAGCGCCTCACTGGGAATCGTCAGAATCGCCTTTTTTGATTCGATAAAAAAGGTCACGTTCGCTGTCATACCGCTCCGCATAAACTCAGGCGTCTCAGTCGGCACAACGTCGACGATATAGGTTGTCACATTATTGACCGTCTTCGCATCGTAAGCGATCTTATCAACGATCGCTTTCACGGGCTGCTTTGCATAGGCGTCGAGGATAATCTCAGCCGCCTGATTGGCTTTCACTTGGGCAATATCGGTTTCGTCGACTTGGGCCTTGACGGTCAAACGATCCGAGAGAACCAAAACCGAATCTACATTACTGAAGGTTTGTCCAGGTTCAACATTCTTCAAAATAATCATCCCGCTGATCGGAGAGATGATAGGAGTCGGTCGATACATGGCCTCCCATCGCTTGAGTTCGGCTGGACCTTGAGCTCGTGCCGAATCTAAAAGTGCAGCTCGTTCCGTTGAGCTCATCCAAGCTAGGATCTGGCCTTTCCGGACGAGATCACCCTCCTGAACCAGCACCTGCTCCACCCGCCCTGCAATGGGAGGTTTGATTTCCAGACGGTTCTGCGGCTGCACCACCCCCGTGCTTAGGATGGTGATGTCCATATCCTGGCGGGTGACCGTGACCTCCCGGTAGCTCACGGGCTCGACCCGATTTTTCTTCCAGTAGAAGTAAGCACCAGCCCCCAGAGCGAGGACGGCCACCAGACCCAGTCCTAGATACTTTTTCGATTGCGAACGCCCCTGACTCACGGGATCACCCCTTTCCCTTGGGCCAGCTCAAAGCTGGCTTCTGCCGTCACACGATCACGCTGACTCGAAAGCACGGTACGCTGTCGCGTCACAAGTTCGCTCTCGATCTGATCCCAGTCTTCGAAGGAGATCAAGCCATTGTTATACTTCGACCGAGCGATTTCCGCTCGCAACTGGGCTGCCTTCAAAAAAGTCTCCTCCACTCGCACCCGCTCCTCAGCCTCGGTCCAGGCAGCATAGCTCTGCTGCAGACGAGAGCTCAGCTGCCGTCGCAGATTCACTAAGGTCTCCTGTGCGGCATTAAGACGCGAGACAGCGACCTGAGTTTCCGCACGATTGAGTCCACTGGTGAAAAGTGGGTAATTGACGGACAGAGCCAGTGACCAGCTGTCGCGCTGCGGGAAGAACGCATCGCCTTGGCGCCCATACTCCCCGGCAAAGGCAAGCTTGGGAAAGTAAGCGGAGCGTGCCAGTGTCACGGCACTCTGTGCTGATTCTGTGTCGGTCGCAGCCAAGCGGTATTCGACGCTGCTTGTCGCGAGAGCAGCAAAATCGGGCTGTGGTGTTGGCGGCTTGATCACAGGAACGTCATCGGTGACCCGTAGATTCTCTCGTTCGTCACGCCCCAGGATACGAGCGAGCTGGGCACCTGCGACCTGCATGGTATTGCGAGCTTGCAGCGCTTCATAGCGAGCTTGACTGAGGTAGGCCTGAGAGAGGAGAACCGATCCTTTGTTTTCCCGCCCGCTCTCAAAACGCAGTTCCACCAGCCTCAGGTTTTCCTGGCGACGGCCTATGATGTCGTCTTGCAGCCGAATGGCTTTCTGTGCATAAACCAAATTTGCATAGGCTGCTTTGAGCTCGCTGCTCACCTGAGCGCGCACCTGTTCCAGCGACCTTTCTGCTTTGCGGCTTAGGGCTTCTGCCTGGTCGACCCGCGCTTCGTCAGCCCAGCCGGAAAAGAGACTTTGATCGACGCGGAGTCCTGTGGTCCAGTTGCCAACGGGGTCGTTGAATGTGCTGGGTGCGGGCGAACCAGGGACCGACTCAGCGCCTCCGTAACGATATCCAAACGAGGCGGACACTTGGGGAAAGAAGGCACTCTTGCGTGCGATCACGTTTTGCTGGGTGGCGGACACGTCCTCTCGTGCGGCTTGCATCTGCGCGTTGTTGCGCGCCACTTCTTGGATACTAGCCTGCCAACTCAGATCGGTCGCAGCCTGCACCTGCAGACTGCGCCATCCGAGTGCGAAGAGAATGACTCCCTTCTTAAGTTCTCTCATATGACTCCCTTTTCCTAGCGCAGAGGGCCCAGACTGGCCGGCAAACGGCTGGTGGTGCCACTTGAAAAACTTCTTTTCATACAGAAAAAGCTGGGTGGGAGCAGTTCACCTTTTTTTAAGCGCTCAGAACGGGTTTCTAACTGCTGAATTGAAATCGGTCGGTTTAAAAGAACGCTGGAGGCTTAGGCGCACCAACCCGGAGTCAGAGGGTTTTTATGCACCGAGTGGATCCCGGTCGTTGCTAAACGCGCAGGGGAGGAAAACGATCAGGCAGCTGCTGGATTTCGTTCCAGTGTCATTTGCAACTCGGGCACCAGCACCCGAACACTTTCTTCATTCAGGGTGAGCTCGAAATGATAACCCTCAATGATGAGGACACTCCAACCTTGCCGCACCAGCATCTCGGGGGTCAGGCTGTAAGTCAAGCCCCCCTGGAAGCGCAGATGCAACTCACCCGATTCCCGCCAGGAGACAGCTTCAAGCACCCGACGTTGGCTTGCGTCAACAGGCTCAGGAGCCGTGGTTCGAAAGGATGATGCTGGCACCACGAACGGGGGCGATGATACTTGAGCTGTGGACGGCGAAGACGTAGAAACCCTTTCCCAACTGCCTGGAAGAACGGCTCCTGGGGAGTTTAAAGTCCCCTCGTCTCCGAGATCAAAATCATCTTGACCCAAACTATCTTCGTCGATACTCACCCCAGAGCGAATCTGTGACACGACATCGTACTTCTTCGAAGATCCAGTCGGCTCGTTGAGGCGATAGATGGCATCACCAGGTTGGAGTGCATGTCCGTCGGTGCTAGGATGCGCAGAAAATTGTACCGATTCGGCAAGCTCCATGCTGAAGGCGATGCAAAGAAAATCCTCTTCGCTCGTGAACCAGAGCCTCACGTTATGAGGCTGAGTGGAATAGGTTTCGAAAATGGCCTCGCTTGCTTCCGTCACCGAAGGTGGGTTCAACTTCAGCACAATCCCAAGGGGCATGAGCTTGTTCTTGATCCGACCGAGGATCAGATTGCTGAGTTCACCTATCCAATCATGCAGCAGAAGATCTTTGTCGGAACCACCTATTTGATAGGCCGGACAGGTGCGCTCCAGGAAACCAAAGTCACAGCCTAATACCGCAGTCCCGTGCATGCGCTCACCTTGGAATCCCATGATACTGACGCAGACCGAATCTGGCCAATTCACAAGTTCGCCCTGGTAGGTATCCTGAAGTCGAGTCAACTCACATTGGGGCAGGGTTTGCTGGAGCGCCTCCTGCACAAAACTTTCGAAGATTTGCTGCTGCTCTTGATTCACGGGCCTGCCTCACGCACGTATTCTCTCTAAAGGCGAATCGGCTGTTCCCAAGGAAAGCTGAGGCCTCGACGCGAGCCCCCTCCTGTCGGGTGACCGGCAAGCACCGAACATCTCAATTTTTTCTTCGATTATCCGAGAAATGTCCAAACGCATTCTATTCTCTCCTGTTGGCATTCCTGATAGGGCTGAGCATACTGGGGGGAAGGTATAGGAGGAGGTCGTTTTCATGAAAAAGTCGTGGCTTGTTGCAAGTCTTATCTTTGCTACAGCGACCCAAGAAGTCCGAGCCTACGAGATGTCGCTGGGTGTAGGTCGGATGTCCAGCTGTCTCGCACGCACGGTGGAGGGAGAAGCTGCCTGTAGCTTCGGACCAGGTGTAGCCTACAGTCTCGGCCTCAATGTGTGGGGACAGAGCTACCAGGTCGAGGCTCATCAAAAATCAGCAGGGGACCAGAGTCTAGCGACAGACTCTGCTGACATGGGTCTGCGATTTATGGCTCATGCCGACCGTTGGGAAGATATCGTGGCGATCATCGCAGTTGCCCTCTTTATGGCGTCACTGGGTTATGCTCTACTCTATCCTTTTTCTTCCCGACTGGACATCGGCTTCATCGGTCGAAGTGGATGGCAGCAGCAGGATGCTCATGACCTCGAACTGTGGCGGAATGAAGCCGGAGTCTACATTCGTGCTTACCTCTCTCAGCACTTCCCACTCTATATTTATGCGAGTGGTCTCTACTCCTACCAAAATCTCACCGTGGATGCTGTGCAAAAGCAACGGGATGTCTTCGTCAAGAGTATGGGTCTAGGTCTCATGGCTCCTCAGGGTGGAGGTCCCTACTTTCATGGTCTCTGGGAGCGGAGCACCCTCTTGGATCCCTCGGCGCGCGAGCTATTGGAAGATTCCACCGATACCAAAATTCTGAAAACCTCTCTCGCAAAGGTGATCGACGGATCCTATTTCGAGGCTGGTTATCTCTGGCGATTCTGATCAAGATCAGCGACAAGGTCTCACGCCTACCGGGAGCTCACCCCCTCGTTTGAGATCGGGGTCAAAGACCAGATCACGGCGCCCTGTCAGCGTCTGGAGTCGCGCAGTGTTAATACCCTTGTAAGCTAAGAGACGATCCACCTCCCACTCACTGGCTGGTAACGAGGCGAGGTCTGAATGGAATGTGTTGGTCTCCGTCTTCAGACCTATCTTGGCCAGTTCACTCTGCCGTTGCTCACAAAATGCATCCTGGAATTCTAACCAATCCTGAAGATGCCGCTCAGCAGTCTCTCCAGCGGAGAAAAGCTCTCGAATGGCGATCGAATCGAATTTGCCCAATCGAAAGGATTCCGGTTTGCCCAAGGTCGAAAGATAACCTTCGACCTTGGCTCCCTGCTCAAGCCAATACCGCACCCGACTCTCAGCATAGTAGGAGATACCCCAGGCCGTCACTCGTTGATCAGGCCAGCCACCCGCGATGGCCAATTGTCCCTGAGGAGCTTGAATCTTGAAATCACTCATCAGCCGAGGGTCATAGTACCCATTGATTTCCAGTCTGCCCTGACCCATGGGGCCTGTGAGTTCCCTCATGATCCGAGGTTCGCGTATGCTCATAGCCATGGTTCCACGGCGGGTAGGGACTTGCATCAGGATAAAGCGCTGCCCGTATGCTCCGACGGTGCGGCTCTCACGCTGATAGCTTTCATTCGTCAGTATCGCTTGAATGGTCGCCTCGTCACACAGGAGCAAGGGGCGAAGTTCTTGATAGGGCAGTCGATCGAGAGGAACGTCGCTTTCTCGCTGGTAGAGAGCGCCCATAGTGATGCTGCAAAAGCCCGGATCTAAAGCCTGTTCCGCGATCAACCGCAGAATATGGTTACTGGGAGTATAGACTCCCTGAGCATATCTGGCCTTCAAGGCTCCGGGGGTCATCGAGCGCGTGAGAAGGCTGTCTGAGATCGCCTGCAAGCGCTTCCATCGAGCTTCGAGACTAAGATTTATAGCGTCTGCTTCGGGAGACTGTTGGGGAATCGCACTGAGTTCTGCAAAACGGGGAAGATCGATCAGTCGAACGCCTGGTTCAGCTGTAGCGGTATTCAAATCGGTAGGACTCAGATTCAAAGCCGCGTGCACCAGCAACATAGCATCGACCAGCACGAGATCACCCTCGACCGTCTGCCCGTTCCACCAGGCTGGCTTTTGCCCGCTCAGGGCCCGCGCGAAGAAGTCGGGCAGACGTGAAGAGCGGCGAGCGATGTGCGGACTGGGGGAGCCAGTATGTTCGGTGGTCTCGAGATCTTGGTTTATCACTCGACTCAGAGTCGTCATATACGATAGCGCCCCTGTGTCCCTACTCAACGCCATCCAACGCAGGGCATCGGCTAGCATGATAGCTTCTGCCGCGGTCCAGAGGCCATCGCTGCGCCGCTGCGGAAACAGCATAGAATTCGACTGAAGGGCAGCATAGACATTCGTCATCACCGACCCCGAGCTACCGCCCGCCATACAAGCCAGGTCGAGGTACACCGGAGCTGCCGGTAAGGAGCGCGTTTGAGCCTCTTCGGCCCGCAGGCGAATGATCTCCGACAGCCAAGCCATGGTCGCGGTCCAGTGGGTACCGTGACCGGGAGCTGCGAGGCATTGAACGATCACCCCACCGGGAAAGGTCGGACGTTCGCTCGACAGGGTCGTAGAAGCGCCTGTTGACTTGCAAGCAAGGAGAGGCAGCCAAAAGTTAAAGAGAATGAGACGAGCCAGAGGTTGATATTTCATCGTAGATCCTTTCCCGATCTCACCAGCAAAAAAGAAGGCCTCTCTTGGTAGAGAGGCCCGTTCCACTGTTGCGATCTGTCATCTTTAGCGCAGAATATCGGCTGTTTCGGTGATACGAGTGGCGGTGGGCTCCAAATTTTCAATCGAAGCAATCGGCTGCATCGTTTCACAGACGATGTCTTGTAGCTGATAGCTGATGAGAGACTTAGGCACCCAGAAAATTGTTGCCAGTTCGGTAATGACGTTGCGACGCGTGTCGAGCTTCCCCAGCTCCTGTAGAAGCATGGTGCGTGGCAGCATCAGATTCGCCACGAACATCTGCCCTTCGTAAGCGACGAGCTGCTGATTGAGTGGACCGAACTCTGGAAAGCGCGAACGCTCCCCTTCGAAGAGGATACGGGCCAGGTCTTTGATGATCGACATCCGCGTTTGGGCTTTCATCTCGCCCTTTTTGTACTGAATGCAGTACTGTCCGGCCTTGACCCTCAGAATGCGACTCAGCTTATCCAGCATATCGACGGGTTGGGTCGTGATAAAGGCGAAGGTTCGTAGAACTTCAGGTAAATAAAGGGGCGGCGTCTGGAATTCGCACTCCTGCTGGATCCGCGCGACGAAGTCGAGCACGCGTTGCCGTGCTGCAAACGCGTGCTTGGTATCAACGTCTTGCAGCTGCTCCTTGAGCTGACGGAAGGTGCGAGCTTCGGTGTATTCGAAGAAGGCTTCATCGAGATCCGCTTGCCCGCTGGTGATGTCGTGGATCAAAGAGGTCTCGACGCCGAGGGCTTCGGCGAGCTTGGCCAAAGCAAATACAGAGCGCACGTTCTTCTCACCACGCTTCCAGTGGCTGCAGTCCGAGGGGTTAAAGTTCAGGATAGAACCGACTTCTTGGTCCCGAACTTTGGTTCCCTTCTGGTGCATCATGACCTTCTGACAGAACTTGAATAGCTGCACCGAGTGGGGGAATTTTACAGCTCCCGAACGCTTCATGCTCACCCTCCGACGTCCCCTATGACGCTGGCCCGAAGTATCAAAATTTTTAAAGAGGCTTATAACAACTATACATACCACATCTTGAGACTGTCAAGGATGCCTAGTTTCTTTCCCCAGAAACGTTGTCAGCAGCGGCGGGCATCTCCGCAGGTGACTGGCTGAAATTGTGCAAGCAACTTTCGCCTAGTGTCGCACCGGAAACGAGTTTAAAGAACAGCCAGTAAAGAGTGAAAACCATGTAAACGCCGATCAGCACCGTCCAGCCTTGCATCTTATGGAGAACCTGCGCCGGCACTGATTGACCCAGGATGTCCAGTTCGAAAGACATATTCGTCGGATCGATGATCAAACCAAGGACCACAAAGCCAAGCGCAAGGCACAAACCAACAAACCCTAGATCCAGGACATGAATGAAGATAGCCCTGACCATCCGTGCAGGCCGGCTTGCCGTGTGCTGGGATTGCGCCCCTCCAGCATAGCTAAGGTACGTTGATCCAAGACTTTCTGGCTCCGCTGGAGCCCGTGTCGCCTCATGCACAGGAGTCAAGGGCAGCGTCGCTGCGATGGGAGGTGGAGCGGGCAGGGAGGGGGAACCGATAGTCGATTGGGGCAGGGGTGCCGACGGCAGAGGAGGATACAAAGCCTTACCGACGCGCGCTTCCTGCTTGATATGACCGATCCCGAGCGGTGGAGCCAAGACCCGAAAGTTCTCAGGTCGTAGCTCACTCTTGAGCCGGAAGAGCTCGAATTTCATCTCATCATCCCAACGCGGCAAGGACATGGCCCGCCTCCTTGTGTGAGCGAAACGTCTTTATTCACATTGTAGCTGATTTTAAGGGATGCGGGAGGCCTGGCTCAAACCGAGTTCAACTTCATCGATCCGGTACCCTTGTCGGTCCGGGCCATATCGTAGAGCTCACCGGCTTCTTTACGTTTTCGCTGGCTTTCTTCGGATTTGCCACCATCTTGCGCGGGCGTAGTCAGGAGGTTTTTGATGGTCGCGACCACACTTTCGAAGTCCCGCTGTGGCAAGGCTAGGAGGCGATCGCGGATGGTCAACACTTCGGTCGAACGGCGACTGTGCCCCAAGCGATCGAGAGTATCGCGCTCCTGAGCATCGAAGTAATACTGAAGCTCGCTGACATCGATCGCTGGCTTTTTGCTATCATCCATAAGCATTCCCGTTTTCTCTCAAGACCTCGACCTCTCACGTCCGTGTATCGAACGAAGCGCGGGAAACTTGAGGGGAAACTTGGCTATACTTTGTGGACAGGTCTCCGCGGGCTACGGTATAACCAAACCCCAGGCACCTGGCATGCATCTCATAATTTAGAAATATATTCAGGTCCTTATAGGAGACGACGGTGCGCGACATCCATGTTTACAACACGCTGACCGGGAAAAAGGAAAAACTCGAGACCCTCGAACCCAATCATGTCAGAATGTATGCATGTGGTGTCACCGTCTACGATGATTGTCATATCGGTCATGCCATGCAAGCGATCTATTTTGATGTCATCCGCAACTACCTGGAGTATGCGGGTTACAAGGTCACTTATGTGCGCAACTATACCGACGTGGATGATAAGATTATCAATCGCGCCCAAGAGCGGGGCATACCCCCCCGTGCCCTCGTCGATCAGATCATTGCCTCGTCGGAACATGACATGGAAGCCCTCGGAGTCCGTCCGGCTAACCATGAGCCGCGAGTCTCGGACTCCATTCCAGCCATCATTGACATGGTGGAGACCCTGGTAGCCAAAGACTTCGCTTACAAAACGGATGAAGGCGATGTGTACTATCGGGTCAGGAAAAAGTCGGATTATGGCAAACTCTCCAATCGACGACTGGATGAACTCAAAGCGGGGACGCGCGAGCTGGTTGCAGGCCAAAAAGAGGACGAGATGGACTTCGCTCTCTGGAAGCGAGATGACACGCCCGGAGCTTCCTGGCCTAGTCCCTGGGGTCAAGGTCGACCCGGCTGGCATATCGAGTGCAGCGCGATGTCTCGCAGCTTCCTCGGCAAGACCTTCGATATCCACGGCGGGGGACGCGATCTGGTCTTTCCTCACCACGAAAATGAAATTGCTCAATCCGAAGCTGCCAATGGTTGTACCTACGCCCGCTACTGGATGCATTCGGGACTCCTGACCATCAACAAACAAAAGATGTCCAAGAGCCTCGGGAACCACATTTTAATTCGCGACTTTGTGCAAAGATTCCCGGGCGAAGTGCTCCGTCTCGCTTACCTGCAGAATCATTACACCTCGAATGTCGACTTCGGGGAGTCGGTCTTCCGGCAAGCTGCGCGTCGTCTCCTGTATTTCTACGAGAGTCTTCATGAGCTCGATCGCTTGGCAGAAGGTGCTCCCGCACAGGCCAAGTATTTACCCGGGCACGACCCAGAGTCGAGCAAAGAAGCCTTTCATCGGGAGATGAGTAACGACTTTTCAACTGTGGGGGCTCTGCGCGAGCTCCTCTTGGCCTTTCGCAAAGCCAATGAGTTGAAACAAGGGAGAAAGTCTCCCGAAAAATCCTATACAGCCCGCGCCTACACCCAGACGTTCCGTGAGCTCTTCAGGGTCTTTGGCATCCTGCAAATGGAGCCTCAAGCCTTTACCGATCGTCTGAAGCAGCAAATTCTGAACGAAATGAATGTCCCCCTCAAGCTCGTTGAAGACAAGATCGCAGCGCGGCAGGCTGCTCGAGCTGCCAAGGATTATGCGCGAGGCGATCAGGTCCGCAAAGAACTGGTCGAATTGGGCATTGATGTGATGGATACTCCCGAAGGGACACGTTGGACGATCCTTTGGAAGGACGAAGACGACAGCAAACCAGCAAAGTGATTCGACCTGCTCATGGGTCCAGGGAGGTAAGCTGTGGGCAATCACCTCATCCACCATATAGGCGAATTGATGACTCTTGAGCCATTGGTTCGCGAGCGTCGATATTTTGGTATTCAGCCATCCGATCTCGGCCTTGTGCCTCGCGCTTGGCTCGCTATCACGGACGGCACAGTCGTAGAATATGGGAGCGACACCCCCCCGGAACGTTTTCGAAGCTGGCCCTCATTCGATGCTAAGGGAGCTTTGGTCACCCCTGGGCTAGTCGATTGCCATACGCATCCTATCTTTGGCGGCGATCGGACCCATGAGTTCGCGGCACGACTCAACGGGAGTACCTATCAGCAGATTGCAGCCCAAGGAGGAGGCATCAAATCCACCATCCGGGCCACACGACAAGCCGATTCAGAGACTCTCTTCGATCGCTGTCTCAAACATGCTCGAGACTACCTGCAGTGGGGTGTGACAAGTTTTGAGGCTAAATCAGGATATGGGCAGTCGGTCGAGGAAGAGTTGCGGCTGCTTCGCATCCTTCAGCAGGTGAAGTTGGCCTGTCCACAGACTGTGGCCATCACTTGCCTTGCTCTGCATGACCTGCCCCAAGATATCTCTGACAAGGCTGAATTTATCCGTCAGATGAGTGAAGACCTCCTGCCGACCGTGGCTCGAGAAAAGCTTGCCGATTGGGTCGATGCCTTTGTGGAAAACGGCTATTTTTCCGTTGTGGAAACGGAAGCTCTGGTTCAAGCAGCTCAACAGCTAGGTCTAGGGTTACGGCTTCATGCCGATGAGTTTGCTGACAGCGGAGCTGCAGCTGCCGCCGCACGTTGGGGCGCAGTGAGCGCTGATCATTTGCAAAAGGCAAGTGACGATGGGCTCCGGGCGATGTCCCAAGCGGGAACTGTCGCTGTCCTTCTGCCGGGCACATCATTTTATACCAAGATTCCCTATGCTCAGGCGGAGCGATTCCGCACCGCAGGCTGTACGATCGCTGTAGCCAGTGACTTCAATCCAGGATCGTGTTACATCGCCAACTTGCCCTTCGCAGCTGGACTTGCAGCCCTATATTGTGGACTCAGTGTGGCCGAAACCCTGGTAGCCGTGACCTGGAATGCGGCACGCGCGCTGCGGCTCGAAACCCACAAAGGTGCTTTGGTGCCTGGCTATGATGGAGATCTTGTGATCCATAGCATGGAGCGCCATGAACAGTGGATAGCCGACCTCGGGCAAAACCGCCCTCAAGCCGTCATGATCGCAGGTGATATCGTCTGGGAGCAGCGTGTGACCAAGCCGGCCTGGCAAAGATCGCACTGCCAGGTCTAAGCTTAAGAGAAGCAACGAAGCGGCTCTTACCGGTAGGAGATCTTCACGACCGAGTATTCCTTGGTGCCCTTGGGAACCTGGACTTCCACGGTATCACCAACCTTTCGACCGAGCAAAGCCCGGGAGAGCGGCGAGCCCATAGATAACTTGTTCTTGGTGATGTCAGCTTCAAGATCGCCCACGATACGAAAGGTCTTTTCATCACCCGAGTCTTCGTCGACGACAGACACATAGGCACCAAACTTCACATGGTCAGGCTGATCCTTGCTGAAGTCGATGATGTTCGCTCGCGCGATCTGATCGTCAAGCAAGAGTATGCGCCCTTCAACGAAGCTCTGCTTCTCACGAGCTGCATGGTATTCAGCATTTTCGCGCAGATCACCATGAGCCCGAGCATCGGCGATTTCTTGAATCACCTTGGGACGTTCGACGCTCTTCAAATTTTCCAATTCCGCTTTAAGCTCAGCATATCCCTGTGGTGTGAAAGGGATCATCTCTGTAGCCATGTTACCACCTCTAAAAGCTGTGAGTCGCCGAGATTGCGAAGGTGTATGATTGGGCTTCTACCGTCTGGATTGCCGAACCCTGGATCTTTTGGGCTTTACCCTCACCGGACTGTAAAACGACACCACCCGCGACCTGGCTATTGGGTTGTACCCAGCCGAAAAACAACGAATACCCCATATAGTCAATATGATCTTGCTGGCCTAGTTTACCAGTGACAACTTCTGGCCTGGTATCGTAGTTCGTAAAGATCCCAGCCCTGACGGGTATTGAGGGAGTTATATAATATTCGGCACCAGTTGCAAAGTTCGTTACAGCCCCCCGGTTGAACAGTTCGAGCACATCGCTTTTGGCAGCCGTATGGTGAATCACGTCAAATGTCCATAGAAAGGTCGCTGAAGGGAACCACGCCGTTCCCATGCGCACCTCGGTGGGTATGGCTCCCAGCGCATCGTCGACTTCGATTTTGGTCTGGGTTCGCCGATTCTCGCCTGCTCCACCGTTGCCATTGTTGTTGGTACGCAGATCGAGGCCCACCTGATAGCCATCGTTCTGCAGCGATCGCAGGCGCACGTTCAGTCCGAAGGACCACGTGCCAAACGCATACTGGGTTCCGAGACCAAGCTCGAGAGCCCCACCCGTCAGCTGGGTGCGATAGTTCTGGGTCAAGAAAATGCCATTCTTATACTGAACATCCTGGTACTCCTGCACCAGCTCGTCGATCATAAGGTAACTAAGCGACAGACCCAGCGACAGATTGGGCAAGACCCGTTTGGCAGCTGCCATGCCGAGGCCCGTCGTCGCACTGCGGATGTTGGCCGTGCGATGAAAGCGCTCAAGTCCCCCAACATCGACGATGAGGTCATCCTGGTCCTTTAACTCCGAATCGATTGAATAGAGCCCAAAGGCCACGGCCATGCCAGGGATCGTGCTATCCATCTTCTGAAGACCACCGAAGAAAGGAGCAAGTGTTCCCCCGCTTCGCTCGACGAAGTCTCCATTGCCTATAGTTTTCTTGTAGGTGATAGTCTTTCGGTAGAATGCATTGGCCGAACCTGTGATATCGTTCGACAGGGCAAAGGCGATCCCCGCAGGGTTATAGATCAAGCCCGACGCATCGTCTGCTACGGCGCAGAATGCACCGCCGAGACCCATGGCACGCTCCCCCACAACGAGATTGTGATAGTGAAACTGATCGGCCCAGAGCGGAGAACTCACCAGGCACACAAGGGTCGGAAGGAGACGAGGCAAAGTCCGCTTTTTCATGATCTTAATCCTTGTCCTTGGATTCGTCATCATCGGCTTGTGCGGGGGAAGGGGGGCCAGGAACCACCACCAATCGCTCCTTCATCGTCATGAAGCGCTTTTTGCCCTTGGCACCAACGATATCTTCAGCCTTCATCGTTACGAGTACTTTTTTGATATGGGAGACCCTTGCAGGAACCGAGGGATGGGTCTTGTCCAAGATGGAGCCCATCGTCGGAGGTGGCGCCTCCATCTCAGTGAGACAGTACTCCTTGGGCCGGCCACGATTGGTTTCCATGCGGCAAAGGAAATTCACCAGCGCCTTGGGGTGATACCCGGCATCGATCGCATAGGACGTGCCTTCGCGATCAGCCTCGAATTCAAGATCAGCACCGAGTCCCCTCTCCATGATCAGGGACATCCCAGCCTTGGCTGCTTTAAGGATATTCAAACCAGCAGCATTTCCGGAAAGATACCGGGCCAGCAAAGCGCCCATAGCTGATTCTTCGGGATCAGGTCGCATGCGTGCCTGCATCTCTTGTGTCACGCCTAAGCCCTGTGAACTCTGGTCAGCAGCCTTGTCGAGTTCGTCCTGGTTCATCTTCGTCAGTGTGGTGTACATATGGCGATGACTGACGTGTGCGATCTCGTGACCTAAGATGTGAGCCAGCTCCGCCTCGTTCGACGCAGTCTTGACTGCTCCCAGTGAGATCAGGATATAACCACCTGGGCAAGCGAAGGCGTTAACCGTTTCGCTATTGTAAACCTCGAACATATACCGCCGTTCGGGAGCATCACTGTAGCGAGCGACAAAGAGTCCCACTTCGTTCACATACCGTACCAGCTTCTCGTCCGGATGAGCTCCGTAGAACTTGAGAAGACGTCCCGCCATGTTGCGACCGATTTCCATCTCTGCGCGGGCTTCTTCCAGCTTTCTTTGCTCTTCTATACTCAACCGTGCTTCTATTTTTCGTTCGGTCGTGGTGCAGGAGAGCCCGAAGGCCAAACTCAAGAGGCCCGCTGCCGATAGCACCACGAGACAATGCCCTCGCATCGTGATCTCCTGTAAGTCCTAAATTCGATAGACCCGGACGGGCCAAACTTGAAAAAAGTCCAAGCCGTGGGCTCAAGCGCAGACGAAGCCCACCCCCTAATTGTAGCGCATCCAGCAGAGAAAAGGACGGGCGTATCGATTCAGGACTGAGGGATCCTTTGATCGGGCCGGGACCATGGCCGCTCGCTGAGACGAACGTTACTGGATCCATGTCCATCCTGCTCCGAGCCCAAGGCAGACAAAGGATCTCGTGTGGACTCAGACGCTTGCTGCGAAGTCCCTACCGGGATGGGTGCTCACCCCGTATTCTCTCGACGATACGTCCAAGCTTTTCCTGCATCCGCTCGATCCGCCGCCCTACCGAGATTGTTTCATATGGGAAAAGAGCTGAACGGAGACCGCGGATCCGTAAACTGCAGCCGAGATCGGCACAGACATGAAAACCAATCTTACGCCGGGGATTCGCATGTGTCTCGATCAAGGCTGGCTTGACGCCGACATCATGATTTTGAGCGTGACAGATATCGCAGCTACCCGCAAAGTTTCCGGCACCGGCATTCATTTCAAAAATGGCTCCGACCGCACCGTCGCGTGTCGGAATACAAACATAATAGCTGCCTCCCACCGGGTGACGCCAGGCAAGGACATCATGATCGTCCCACGGGAACATCTCAAGATCTGGCTCTTGCCAATCCATCCGATCGTGTACGGCAAATGCTTCCCGAACCAAACTTCTGTCGAGCTTGCGCATAAACCCTCCTTCATCTTCCTTTCGATTGTGCGAGTTTTGTCAAAACTTGTCCACGACCCAAGCACCCAATCCTAGTGACGCATCTCTCGTCTTGCAAATGATTTACGATGGTCGTCTCTTCTCTTAAAATAGGAGACATTCGCCAGAGAAAGGCCTTGGAGAAAGAAGTATGGAAGACAACGCGCTCAATCCTCGAGCTCTACAGATGTCGATCTTGGTGACTCCTGACATGACCAATTTTTCAGGTCACATGCACGGCGGTGAACTGCTCAAAGTCCTCGATAAAGTAGCCTACACCTGCGCCATGCGCTTTGCGGGGACCTACGTGGTGACCCTTTCGGTTGATAAAGTGCTGTTCAAGCAGCCGATCTATATTGGTGAACTCCTGAGCTTCATGGCCCTTGTGAATTACACCGGGAAAACGTCTATGGAGATCGGAATCAAGGTGATCGCTGAAGACTTGATTAAGAAAAGCATCCGGCATACCAACAGCTGCTACTTCACGATGGTCGCGATCGACAGTGCGGGCCACCCCATAGCCGTCCCTAGCTTTGCTCCTCAGTCGGAAGAAGAGAAGGCTCGGTGGGCAAGGGCGAAGAAACGGAAAGAGGATAGTCTCCGGGCAGGAGTTTGATTGTCACTCGAGGCGTGTGGCCACGTTGAGCTTGATAGCAAAAAAGTGAGAATATCAGCCTAGCCCCTTGATCTTTGGCTGAGAGTTGACCCAGAGCGACCGCCGTCGAATTCGGTACGCTTATCATGGATTGCGACGATCCCGGTGGGGAGGGCGAGCTTACCGAGGCGGATCAGGAGGGAGTCGCCTATTGTTGTTATGGTGTTTCATGTTCAGCTCGCGTCACGTGCGACTTAAGGCTCGCGCTTGACCTGTCCATTCACCGCATTTTCGACTTCCTGTGCCACCAGACTCTCGATGTTCTCGATGCGTTGGTCGGCTATGATACGATCTTCCATCCGATACACGGCGCGCAGATCAGGTCGAATTGTACCCATCGCCCCCGTATCCTTACTTTCATCGAGACCCCGAATACCCATCACGGCCGAACGGGCTCTTGCGTTCTCGCCTCCGCCCGCCTCGCGAGCCTCCAGCGCCGCTTCCCGCAGGGCTCCCTGCAATCCGCTCGCTTCTCCAGCCTGCCGCTGCACGTTGATCACCGACACATAGCCCGTTCGTCCGTCCTTCAGCTGGACCTTCCAGAACATGCCTTCACGGTCCTGGGCTTCGATCGTTTCTCCCTTTTTCAATTCGAGCAGTACGGTCGCGTCCTTTTTGGCTTGCGCTGTCACAGGAACACCATCTTTCTTAGCAGCCACAGGCGCAGCCAGAGCCACACCACTGCTGAAGCCCAGTACGAGGACGAGGGTCGTGACTGCACGTAAGGTTTGCATCTTGGTCTCCTCTTTCCTTCCATCTCTGCATTATAAACTTCGGACGTCCGGCAGCAAAGCTTGACGCCAACGAAGAGAGGCCAAGGAGAGCCCAAGATCTTCGAAATTTATCAATCAGGATCAGAGCTTGAGGATATGGTATCCCTTTTTGCCTTTGCGTAAGAGGATGCCTTCCGGCTGCCTGAGACGTTCGACCGTCACCAGATGCTGGACGCTATCAATCTTTTCGCCATCAAGGGTCAGACCACCCTGCTCGATCACCCGCCGCACTTCACTCTTTGATGGGAAAAGCTTGCTGAGAACCAAGAGATCGACGACGTTGATGGTGTCTCCAGGTATGTCTGCGGCTGCGAGCAGCACTTCTGGAGCGTCCGGCCGAGCCCCTGGGCCACCGCTGAATAAGGACGTTGCCATGCCTTTGGCTTTGTTCGCTTCTTCTTCACCATGGACCAATTTGGTCGCTTCAAACGCGAGAACAATTTTCGCTTCGTTGATCGCTTTATCTCGCAAAGCAGCTAAAGCTTGGACCTCAGCTTCTGGTAAGTCAGTGAAGTAAAACAGACATTTTTCTACCATATCGTCATCGATGTTACGGAAATACTGAAAGAAGTCGAAGGGCGAGGTGAGCGCAGGATCAATCCAAACAGCTCCCTTCTCGGTTTTACCCATCTTCTTACCTTCGCTGTTGACCAACAGGGGAACAGTCACGCAGAAAGCTTGCTTCTGCTCCTTCCTTCGTACCAGCTCCATCCCACCTAGCATATTGCTCCATTGGTCATCGCCACCGAGCTGAACACTGCAATCGTAGTGCTTATTGAGATGGTAAAAATCATAGCTCTGCAGAATCATGTAGTTGAACTCGAGAAACGACAGCCCCTTTTCCAACCTTTGCTTCACGCTTTCAGCAGCAAGCATCCGATTGACAGAAAAGTGCATGCCGATGTCTCGCAGGAAAGGGAGATACTCGAGTGGTCTCAGCCAATCCCCGTTGTTGACCATGATGGCTTTCGAGGGCGAAGAGAAATCGAGAAAGGGCGCTAGCTGCTTTTTAAAAAGTTCAGCACGAGCGTCGATCTGGGCCGCGTCCATCATCTGGCGCATTTCGCTTTTCCCTGTGGGATCCCCAATCATCGCTGTTCCCCCTCCGAGCAAGACGATCACACGATGCCCCGCACGCTGCCAACGACGCAGGGCAAGGACCGGTAAGAGGTGACCGACATGGAGGCTATCGGCAGTCGGATCGAAGCCCGCATAGGCCGTCCGCACACCCGCCGCGAGATAGTCTCGCAGCTCGTCTTCGTGTGTGACTTGCGCCAACATTCCGCGTTCTTTCATGACTTCGATGAAACCCATGCCTTTTGACTCCATAGCAAAACTCAAGAGCGAAACCAGGTCTAGTCTTACCAATGCCCGACGATCGCGACAAGCCCGAGCTGACCGAGAGTGCCTCGATGACCACGTCCTTAGGTCCCACAGTCCGGACCAGGGCCCCTTCCTCAGCCTGAAACATGCTATAATGTCTCCATCAGAAGGGAGGTTCTCGATGGCCTTGCAAGACCGTACCCCTCAGTTACCCCTGGACACCATGGCCGCCCCCTTGCTTATCATCGGCGCTGCTTACACTGGCAAGTCTCAACTCGCGCACCGCTGCCTATCGCCGTCACGACCCACGGCCGTGATCGGCACGGCTGACCTCGGTGAGGGTTTGCTTCACGCTCGAGTCGAGGAGCTTCGTCAGGACCGTCCGAATCACTGGGTCCACGTCGATGGACACAGGGAGCTGGGACGGCAGCTGCGCGATCTGAGCATCGGCTATGAACAGATTCTGCTCGATTCCATCAATCAATGGGTCGCTAACCTGATGCTACAAAATCTGCAAAAGTATTCCCTCGAGCAGCTGATACAGCTGATCGAGCATGAGGCTCGAGATCTTGTAGCTGCCTTGCAGAGCGGCCAAGAACGGAGCCGCATTATACTTGTGTCAAGCGAGGTGGGTGCAGGCATTACCCCTCCCAAGCCCATAGCACGGGCGTTTCGCCAACTGGTGAGCCGCATCAACTGTCGGATTGCGGAAGTCTGTCCGACCGTCCTTCAAGTCTCCGTGGGCATACCGCTGCTCATTAAAGGCTTGATACCACCAGCTTCGGTTGCGGATCTTCGACCCACCCTACCCCAGGCCGACGCTGGCAAGTCACTGTGATGGAAGACCCAAGGCCATGCGCGCTCGATAAGCAGCTTTGACAAAGTGTCGAGCGATTTCAGGATGTGACGCCCAGTGAGCGTGGACATAGCTACCAAGGACCGATTCGCGAGCATAACCTTCTCGGATCACCTCACCACCACGCCTTTTCCGAAAACGGTAGAGGTGCTGCACCTCGGGCTCGGATTCCAGCTGAGAATAGCGAAACTGATGGCCACGAAAACGAGTGCCAGCAGGTCCCAGCAGACTTGTCTCCTGCGTCTCCACTTCGGCATAACCCAGGGCTTGGAGCCGCGACTCCATGCGAGTCCTTAACGGGAGAAGACCGAGCATGGGGACTTCCTTGCCCTCGAGAGTCCGCAGCGAGGCTCCGAGGTACATAAGCCCACCACACTCGCCATACACAGGCCGTCCTGATGCTGCAAATGCTCGGATCGCAGCAAACATTTCCTCATTGAGAGCGAGGCTCTCTGCATAAAGCTCGGGATATCCACCTCCCAGATACAAGGCATCCAGATCAAGGGGCAAAGTCTGGTCGTGGAGGGGCGAAAACAGCACAATCTGAGCCCCGGCCTCTTCGAGCAAACGGAGATTCTCTGCATAGTAAAAATGAAAGGCCGCATCATACGCGACCCCGATCCGACAGGACAGCGCAAGGTCAGGACGCCGAGGCTCTAGCACGGGTCGGACGAGAGCTGGAGCTGATCGAGCCAAGGCAAGGATGTCATCGAGAGCCAGATACTCCTCGGCGAGCTCAACCCAGGTGGATACGAGTTGCGGATCCAATCCACCGTTTTGGGCGGTGACGAGACCCAGATGCCGTTCGGGAAAAGCAAGATCAGGTCTTTTGGGTAAAGCACCCAGAAGGCCTTGAGGCAGCGCCTGACGCAAGAGATCCAGATGATGTTTCGAGCCAATTCTGTTGGCGATGTGACCCCCGATCCGCACATCCGTATCAAAGCTACCAATCCCCTGTGCCAGAGCAGCGAAGGTACGAGCCATACCCGAGACGTCCCAGACCATGAGGACCGGGGCATCCAGCAGTTTAGCAATCTCTGCTGCAGAACCTTGGTCGCTCTGAGGGGAAGCGCCATCGAAGAGCCCCATGACGCCTTCGATCAGGGCAATATCAGCCTCAGCCGCATGACGTGCAAAGACCTCCTGGACGGTGCGGCTCCCCATCATCCAGGTATCGAGATTATGACATGGTCGTCCGGTAACATCGCTATGATAGCTCGGATCGAGATAATCAGGGCCACATTTGAACGTCGCCACTTTCAGACCCTTTTGGCGAAATGCAGCTGCCAGAGCTAACATCAGAGTCGTTTTTCCTGCGCCACTGGAAATGCCAGCGATTACGAGTCTCGCTAATGATTGAGATCCCACCCCGTGCTCCCTAGTAGTCAATCCCTGGAACGGCTCCTCGGCCCTGACCATAGGGATGTTTGATAACGTTCATATCGGTCACAAGATCTGCGTCTTCGATCAATCCCTCGGGTGCATGTCGACCCGTGATAACAACCGTTACAGGCTCAGGTCTTGCGGCCAGCGCCGCTCGCACTTGTTCGAGATCCAACCATCCATAATGCAAGGCATAGGTGAACTCGTCGAGAATAACGAGTGGATAATCCCCACTCTGAATCAATTCAACACTTTGCGCCCAGGCGCGAGAGGCGGCTGCTTGGTCGCGACTGATATCCTCACTTTCCCAGGTGAAGCCTTCGCCCATCACATGAAGTTCGAGACGATCCATCTCCTTCGAGAAGAGTCGCTCGCCCGTCATCCATTTCCCTTTGATGTACTGCACCACAGCTACGCGCCACCCTCGTCCCATAGCACGATAGGCCATACCAAAGGCTGCTGTGGTCTTACCCTTGCCATGCCCCGTGTAAAGTATCAAAAGTCCCTTTTGCATGTGTCACCTCATGTCGATGCACCTGTTCGAGTACCTCGCAGATCGTCGGGATTAAGTCTATGTGATCAGGACGATGCCAGGCGTGGACGCGCATAGCACCCTGCTCCCGGACTTGCTGAGCGAGCTGTTGACCACAAGCCAAGATCGGCAGGGCCCGGATCGAAGCAAAATACTCCGCATGCTGCTGCAGAAGATGCCAGGCTCGTCGATGCGGTACGATCAGAAGATCGGCCTGTGCTAAGGCCAAACGCGGATATTGGATCTTCTGCTCCAAAAGCGGTCCCGCTCGTACCGTCAAGCCCTGGGCCTGGGCCAGGCTCTGCAAAGCTAGGACTTCGGCGCGACTGCCCAGAATGAGACAGGGCCCTTCGCGCAACGTCTCTGGCCAGGATGGGGGGAGACGTGTTCGATGGGATACAGCCCACCACGGTTCGAGCAAGGATCGTTGGACAGCACGACGAGCTTGGGTCCCGATTGTGATGATCCGTGTCTCGTGGAGCTGGCGGATATCGAGTCTCAGTCTTTGCCATTCATGGCAAAAGAGCTTCCAAGCGGCAGCACTAGGAACCATCACGGAGGCCTTAGTACCGCAGAGAACATCAGGATCCCAAGCACAGGATGAAGCTTCCCCTGCCTTGATCCAAGGGATCTCCCAGACATCAGCACCGTCTCGCTCGAGTATCTGCTTGTATTCACTCCTCTCACTGCTCGCTCGAGCCAGAAGGATACATCGACGAGCCAAGCGTCCTACACTGGAGCTTGGAGGTGACAAGCGATCGAGCGCTGGTCCCAGCAGAACAATCCCCGGATGTGCGGAAGGATGAGCCGCTACGTCTTTGGCAAGGTCTACGAGCCGACTGCGAATACAAAGTTCTTGAGCTTGGGCCGCAGCCAGCACGTATGCAGCGGGCGTCTCGGGTGCCCAACCCGCAGCCATACGCTCTTGGCACCAATGTTGAAGCCCGAGCCGCGGCATGTAAAGTGCAATCGTTCGCGCCCCCACCTGCTCGTCGTGAGCTGCAGGACGCGTGCTGAGACACAACTCGGAGCTTTTCCCTCGCCATGTCAACGGCAGATGACAGGATGCTCCAGCGGCAAGCGCCGCGGTGATACCAGGGACTATGGTGTACGGGAGTCCCGACTCTTCGAGAGCCTGTGCCTCTTCGCCTCCCCTCGCAAAGACCAATGGATCGCCTGCCTTGAGACGTACCACCTTAGCACCAGAGCGAGCGAGACGAACGACGTCGGGGTGCAAGGGGGGAGGTCGTTCCTCCGTGGCACCCGCTCGGTAACCGATAGCGAGCAAGTGGCAACGAGCTGACGCCAGGTTCAGCAAAGAAGGGTGCACGAGATCATCATAAGCGAGGACATCTGCCTGGCGAATCAAGCGTCGGGCCCTTACCGTCAAGAGCCCCACGGGACCTGGCCCAGCCCCGACGAGGTAAACACGACCGGAGTTTGCTATCATAGGGGACCCTGTGGTTGAGCCTGCCGAAATCCATGACTGAAGTCGGCTGCATAAAGGCGCGAAACGGCAAAATCTTCCGCGCCCAACACCCGTCCGACGAGGATAATCGATTGGCTCGTGACCTTAGCCTCCGTGACCTTTCGGGTTATATCAGCCAGCGTGCCTCGTATGATCTGCTGTTCTGGTAGACTCGCCTTGTAGACAACGACAACCGGACAGTCCTCTCCATAGATGGGGCCCAACTGTCGACTGATCTTGCGGATCATGGTGATGCTGAGAAAAAGGACCAGCGTCGCCTGATGCCGAGCGAGATCCTCGAGCTTTTCACGAGAAGGCATCGGCGTTCGACCTTCACAGCGCGTGATGATGATGGTCTGCGACAATTCCGGGAGAGTCAGCTCTTGTTCAATCGCTGCCGCGGCGGCAGCATACGACGATACTCCAGGCACCACCTCGTAGGCAATTCCCAGCCCACGCAGGCAACGCATCTGCTCTGCGGTGGATCCATAGATCAAGGGATCCCCCGTATGGACCCTGGCCACATCGAGGTCCTGAGCCTGGGCCTCCTTCATAAGATCGACGATTTGCTCGAGCGTCAAGGACGCTGTATCGACAATACGGGCATCCGATCGAGCTTGTGCTAACACAGCACGTGGCACGAGGGATCCTGTATAGAGAATCATAGGACAGCGCGCGACCAGCTTCTGCCCCCGCACCGTGATGAGCTCAGGATCTCCAGGACCCGCACCGATAAAGTATACTTTCATACTGACTCCCTTTTTTTAGCTACAACGCAGAACTTGATCCCGCACCATGTCCCAGAGTCCAGACGGAATCACACCGAGCCACCTGGCATCGTGCGATCCATCCGGCAGGGTCCGGCTCTGCAGCATAATCAAGCGCCAAAGCCGCTCACTGATCGAACCATTGCGCATGATCACCAGAGCATCGACCAGTCGCTGAGCGAGGGCCTCACCCTCGAGATCCAAGGTCAAGGCAGGTAGCACGCGCTGCGGTGTGCGAAGGGGTTCGAGGAGAATATAGGGTTGAGTCAAGACCTGACGATCACCAGGGATCGGCATAAACCCCGCCGCCTCGAAGTCACAAGGCTGCTTCACATCTCCTACGAGAAATACCTGAGCGTCCGTCAAAGCCAAGACGGCACCCGCTAGACGTTGGACGTGCGCCATGGACGATGGACCTCCTGAATATGCTGGGGCTGCGTCCTCAGACTGTAGCCAGCCTTCTGCCCCTCGAAGACTTTGCCATCTTGAATGTCATACTTGTTGGTATAACCACGTGGGGTCACCATCCGCCCGGCATGTCGATAGGTTTGACTCGATCCGACCAACACGGTCGTGAGCATGCCGATCTCGTACTCAAGCATACCGGCGAGGTCGGTTTGGACGATATCTTCGCGAAAGCGATAAGCGCTTTTCACGAGAGCCACGGGGGTTGACGGCAGACGATACTGCAGCAAAATTTCCTGCGCTCTTTGGATCTGTCTTTGTCGTCGTCCACTGGCCGGATTGTAAAATCCGATGACGAAATCTGCCATCGCCGCAGCTTCGATCCGCCGCTCGATCCGATCCCAGGGAGTGAGGAGGTCCGACAGTGAGATCATGCAGGAATCGTGACCTAAGGGTGCTCCCACGAGCGAGGCGCAAGAGTTCAGGGCTGTGATACCAGGAATCAACTCGACTTCGGGACTGTCGCCTTCTTGCCAGTCGATGTCTCGCAAGACCTCAAAGATGAGACAACCCATCCCATAGACTCCTGGATCGCCCGAAGAAATCACGGCAACTCGCTTGCCTGAACGGGCTGCTTCGACGGCCGCCCGAGCCCGTGCAATCTCCTCCGTCATACCGGTTCGAATCTTTTCCTTACCTTTGATTAAGGTGCGAACCAGCGTCATGTAGGTCTGATAACCGACGACCAACTCCGCATCCTCCAGGGCTCTTAGCGCTCGCGGAGCGATCAAATCATGCGCTCCAGGACCGATACCAACTATCCACAGTTTGCCCTTGTTCATTGCCTCTGCTCCTTCTAACGATTCGGATAGTCCCGCCGTGCAACTGCTACGGTCATCGCTTCAGGACCGTCTGGTTCTCGATATTTTTGCTTCGGCACAAGCAGGCGGGACGTACCAGCTGCTTTAAGGCAAGCCGCCTCTGACACCGAGGGGGTACCTGTGTGCGAGGCAACCGTAGCCGAAGGGCGTTCGACTCCTGCGACGGCCTTCAAGTCTTCTGCTGAATAAAACTGGGTCTGCCATCCATAGCGCTTGCAAAGTTCTAACAAGCCAAGTTCGTCAGCCTTAAGATCCAGACTGGCCACCGTACCGACAGAACGAGGGGAAAGCTGGAACTCGCGGAGTGTTTGCAGAATACCACGTTCTAAACGATCCACTGGGATACCACGATCACAACCAATTCCGAGCACCAGACTCTTGGGACGATAAACAATGCCCCGAGCATAGGCTTCGGGCTGGATGCGCTCGAGATCCCGATCTGAGATCATGAGCAGCATCTCCCAGTCTTCGGGCTTCACAGTCTCCCAGCTGCGTGTATACTGCACACCAGGCGGCCAGACTTTGTCCAGTGGCCAGAAGTGGGGCTCGCCGGTCTCTTGAATGATGAGCACGGGTCTTTCATTGACCACGGCAGCACACCCGAGAGTGACATGACGATCGGGATCATCAAGACTCCAACCCAGCTCACGTCCCAAGATATCGACTGTTAGCGTGCCTTGAACATCGGATGCTGTCGTGATCACAGCTTCCGCCTCCAGAATTCGTGCGACGGTCTGGGTCCACTCATTCCCTCGCCCGACATGCCCTGACAAGAGAGAGATTGCATAACGCCCAGCATCATCGACACAGACGACGGCTGGATCCCTTTTTTTGTCTCGCAGGTAAGGAGCTATCATCCGCACCACAGCCCCGACACTGATGACAAACACATGACAGTCATAGCGGAAAAAGGTTTCTTCGAGCAGAGGAGTGAGCGGTAGCTGACAGGGTATCAACCTAGCTCGATCCGGTGCGGGTATCTTCTGTGAAACATAGAGATCGGATTGAGGCAGTTGCTCGAGCAGCTGGAGACCGAGCGGCAAACCATGCTTGGTGATCACATAGACAGCTGTCGCCTTACGGTGGGTCATGCCTTATCTCCGACCTGGACTTCGGATCTGCGTCCGCGCAAAATTCCGTTTCGCTGCTTCTTTGCTACGACGACCATAGAGAAATAGATGCAGCGATCTCCTTGGATCTCACGAAGATCCCGGACTATTCTTTGTTCATCTGTCGTGGCCCGCTCTACATAGTAAGCAGCGTCCAGCAAATCTTCTTCTTCGAGAAGCTGGATCAAAGGCCTGATGATCGATGATACCTTCATGAAAACTACGGCATCGAAACTTCGGAGGATCAAGCGCATATCCTCGAGACCATAACTAGCGGGGATCACCGCCAGCCGCTCTTGACCATCCACCAAGGGAATACCCGCGGCCATGGGCACCGCACAGATGGAGGTAACACCCGGGACGACGTCATGACGAAGATCGGGGTGACGCTCCAAGAGTGTTTCGTACACGTAGATAAAGGTTGAGTAGAGGAAAGGATCCCCCTGGGTGATGAATCCCACATCCAAACCATCGCGCAAGGCGCCTTCGATCGCAGCGAAAGCCTTGTTCCAGGCGGGGATGAGAATTTCAGGATCCTTGGTCATCGGGAAATCGAGCAGCAGATGCTGCTGCTGATGTCCAGGATCCAGGTGCGGCTCGATGATGCGGAAGGCCAGGGACGGCGTATAGGGATTTGGCCGTGGTATGGCCAAGACTGGTAAAGTTCGAACCAGGTGGTAGGCTCGAAGCGTGACGAGGTCCGAGGCCCCCGGACCCACGCCGATCCCATAGAGTTTACCGAGCTGCTGCATGTTCGCCCTTTGTCGCTGCAAAGATGTGAATGGGATTGAGTGCTTCATAGCGGTGATAGATGCCCGCAAGATCCTGACTCCGTGCGATCTGCACGAGCTGCAAGTCATAAGCTATCGAAGATTCTTGAAAAAATTGGATGGCGGCGCTGACATTTTCTAGGGTGATGGCATTGACCACCAGGCGACCCTGCGGCTTGAGTCGAGCCCAGCTGGTAGCGAGAATCTCTTCCAGTCGGCCCTTGCTCCCGCCTACAAATACGGCATCGGGATCTTCGAGTCCATCCAGAACATCGGGGGCTCGTCCTGGAATAAGCCGCACATTATCTGCTCCGAACTGCTTCATGTTTGCCATGCAGATGTCCTGGCCTTCGGCATCACATTCAATCGCATAGCAGCGGCCCTCCGCTGCCAGCAGAGCCGCTTCGATGCCCACTGAACCGGAACCTGCTCCGATATCCCAGATGACACTATCATCCTGGAGACGCAGGGCTCCCAGCGAAAGCAGTCGAATCTCCCTCTTGGTGATCAGCCCCAGCTTAGGCATGCGCTTCGCAAATGCGGCTTCTTCGGCATAGAGCAAAGGACTGGGAGCCTTCCACGATGTGGGACGTTCTAAGAGTAATACATTCAGCGGATGGACTTGGGGCAATTGCCGCAAGTCTTCGAGAGACAAGGACCGCACCCGCTCATCGACTCCCCCCAGATCCTCGCATAGCGTGGCCTGCCACGCTGTGTCATGAAAGGTGATCAAATGGTCTGCAATGCGCTGGGGACACTGTTCAGCATCGGTCAGCAAGGCAAGCTTGCGTTCCCTCCGACTCCGCGCCACCAGACCTTCCAAGCTGCGTCCGTGAACCGACAGCAGGCGTGCATCGGCCCAGGGAATCTTGGCTGCTGCGAAGGCCAGTTGGATAGAAGCCAGATGAGGGATAAAGCTCACGTATGCAGTGCCAAAAACCTCCAGAGCCAGACGCCCGACCCCGAAAAAAAGAGGATCTCCCGAGGCTAGGATGACGATGTTTTTGTCAGCACTATCGAACTCGAGCGCGCGAAGCGTTTCCTTGACCTTGCTTCCCAGAACGACGCGACGTCCCGGAAAGTCGGGGAAAAACTCTAAGTGCCGTTCGCCTCCGACCAGGATCTGGCATCGAGCGACAGCATTGAAGGCGCGCGCCGAGAGACCGAGACAACCATCTTCGCCGATCCCGATAACCACAACAGGCCCTAGTCTCATCCCTGAGCCTCCCGCGCCAAGAGCATCAGGGCATGCAGAATCGCGACAGCGATCGTGCTGCCACCCTTACGACCTCGGGTCACAATACTGGGGATATCGGTGGTCAGCAGAGCTTCTTTGGATTCTGCTGCTGACACAAAGCCGACCGGAACCCCGATCACCAAGGCCGGCCGAACGCCTTCTTGCTCGTAGAGACGGATCACTTCCAACAGCGCCGTTGGAGCATTGCCGACCGCGATGATCGCACCTTCGATCAGACCTTCGCGATGAGCTTTACGCATGGCTTCGATCGCTCGTGTCGTATTTTGAAGTTTTGCTCTGGCGATGACATCGTCATCAGAGATCGCACAGTGAGCCTGGCATCCGAAGTGTCGCATTCGCTCTTCGTTGAGACCTACCTGGATCATTTTCACGTCCATCACCAGCGGAGCTCCTCGATGCAGAGCTCGCATTCCTGCCTGCACACTCTCTGCTGTGAGTACGCTGAGATCCTTGAATTCGAAGTCTGCTGTGGCATGGATAATCCGTCTGACCACCTGCCAGGCATCAGGGGTAAAACCATGATCACCGACTTCGGCATCGATGATAGCAAAACTTTCGTCCTCAATCTGACGACCTAAGGCGGTCATCTGTCGCATATCACTCATGTACCTGTATCCTTTTGCTGGAGATGGGTGCCGAGGACGGCGCCGTGGAAATCGACCATCGTCACTCGTATATCAAGGGGATGGCGAGCGAAGCGTTCGCAGACTTCGCGTGCTCGGCTGCAAATCAGATTCGGCATATCGTTCAGACCATACTCCTGACAAAGTTCGAGCACATGGCGGGCGGTATTCGCATCACGAATCGCTGCGACCTGAACCGCAGGTGTGCCGATCTCCTCGGCGAGACGCGCGAGGAGATCCATATTCACTTCAGAAGCGGAGGCGTGGGTCATCATACGGCCATCGGCCATTTTCGAAAGCTTACCCATCATCGCTACAATATGGACTCGTTCCATGTGCTGCCGGACCGCGTTTCTCAGAGCGATCCCGACATAATCCCCGACCTGGACAAAGGCGCTCTCGGGCAGGTGCGGCAACAGCTTCATGGCATACTGCTCGGAACGTCCCCCAGTGGTCAACACCACGTCTTTCAAGCCTTCCGTAGCAGCAAGCGCGATAGCCTGCACAACACTCGCAATAAACGCAGCCGTCGAATAGGGTAAAACAACTCCCGTCGTACCCAATATAGAGATACCGCCGAGCAGACCCAGGCGGGCATTGAGAGTTTTCTTGGCTCGTTCCTCTCCATCGGGGCAACTGATTTCCACCGACGCACCTTGGTAAGGGCTGTCCTCCAGTTCAAGCCGCACCATCTCCTCGATGTTTTGTCGAGGGACAGGATTGATAGCGGCTTCGCCCACGGTGAGTCCGAGTCCTGGTTTGGTTACGGTCGCGATGCCGACACCTCCATAGATGGACACCTCGGCCTCGCGCCTGAGACGGACACGAGCCACTATTTCGGCGCCGTGGGTGCAGTCAGGATCATCGCCCCCGTCTTTGATGATGCTGCAGGTGGCATGAACTCCGTCTGATTCACAACGATGCAGCGCAAAGGTGACCCTTTGCCGATTGGGTAGAATGCTTTCGATCTCTCGGAGGAGAGTCCCTGACAGCAGACAGCGACAGGCCGCTCGTGTTGCGGCCGCAGCGCATGCCCCCGTTGTGAACCCTGTCCGTAGTGTGTCCCCTGACTTGGCCTGCATGGGATATCCTCAGATCCGGCGGAAAAACAACTCTTTTTGCACGAACCCCGCTCGGCCCCCTCGATCGACAAAGTCCCTCTCTAAAGCTTCGATCAAACAAGCTTCCCCTGCCAGGTAGAGCCCTTGCCAGGGACGCACGAGCCCCTCTATGCTAGCCCAAGTATCCCGCGAGCATATGGAGAGGGGAGGCACAAACAGACGACTTTCCAGGTTTGAAGGCAAAAGTTCGTGCACGACTGCATCGGGAAGGAAGGCAGCGTCGGGTCGCCGAAACCAGATCAAGCGACTCCCCGCCGGTAAGGGCCGGGATGAGATCAAGCCGAGTATCGCCGTCACACCGGTTTCCACGGCGATGAAGAGCAGTGGTTCGTCGCCGGACCAAGCTTCTTCGGACGCCCCTAGTTTACCCCAAGGCCCGCTGAAACTCAGTCGATCGCCAACGTTTCTTTCTTGGAGATAGAGCGACACGAGTCCATCGGTCACCGGTTCGGCTGCAAGATAAAATTCTGTTTGATCTGCGCTGCTTCCGAATAGACTATAGGCCCGCTTTCCGACTTTGCCGTTAGGGTAGGTGAGCCCCGAGGAGATGATGATGTACTGCCCCCCTCGATGAGCGAGTTGCGAGGGCTCTTGCATCCTGAGGCGCAGGAGGCTACCGCCGGATGCAAAGCGATCGACCCGAATAACGTCTGCCTGGTGTACGACAGTCATAGAACTCAATCTCCTTCACCGGGATAGATGACGTGCATGTGATCATGGACCTCCTCGAGATCGTGAAAGAAGCTCGTCAGGCTCTGCTGGATGTTCCGGAGCTCACCTTCGATTTTTTTGTTCAGGATCGCCAGGGTTTGGTAGTAAGGCCTTTGGACATCAGAATCCGCCATTTGACTCAGACGACTTTCAAGATCGACGAGACAGAGATCATAAGCGCGGACCAGCGTCTGCCAGTCTTGAGCCTGCGCTAACATCCGGATGGGGCCCGGTTTCTCACCGGCATCGCCAAGCTCCGCAAGTTCGTGCTGCAGGAGCTTCTGGTCCTGCATACCGAGAATCTGCATGAGACTTAAACGAAGAGCTGCAATTTCATGACAAGCCATAATGATTCCTCTCTTGAAATCGTGTGCATCCAAAATAGGTCCCGACGCGGTCGCGCAGAAAGCCCAGAGCCCCATCAGGGATCACGGGTCCATTCCGAACTCCGGAACTCGATGGGTCCCGCCTGTGAACCGAGGCGAAACGCTGCAAGAGGCCTTTCAGGACCGGCACTCCATAATGGAGTCCACCTTACTGGCCAGGAGTCGATCGCCCAGAAGGTGCTGCTCAACCAGAGCTTGAACGGATTCCGGTCCCAGTTCTCGGTACCAAATTCCATCAGGATACACCGCGACAGTCGGACCTTCGCCACACCGTCCCAGGCAACTGGTTCGCGTCACCTTGATATCGCGATGACGCCCCGCCTGCCTTAAGCCCTTTTGCAGATTTAAGGCCACAGCCACCGAACCTTTGTTGGCACAATCTCGATTGGTACAGACCAAGACATGCTTCTGAACCGGCGCATGGGCATGATCGTGAGGCATCGCCTGCTGATGAGTAAACTGATGCCGCATACTCCACAGCAAGCTTTTCAGACCACCGACTTGTTCCTGCAATCGCCCCAAAGGCACCCGATACGAGCAGCTGACGCAGGGCAAGGCCAGTTTTTGGTCCCCCGTTGCCTCGAGAATTCGATCTTCCATCACGCGACTCAGAACTTCGTCCGGACCAAAAGGTTTGAGATGCCGAGCTTCGATCCATGGGTATCGCTGTGCGAAAGCTGCGAACTGACTCTCGACTCGCCGCACCAAAGTGCCGGCGAAGAGAAAGTACGGTAGCAGCAAGACACCCTTAGGTCTTTGCCTGGCAACCAGCTCGAACGCTTCCTCGAGCGAGGGCCACGTGATACCGACGAAAGCCGGCATCATCGACGGCATACCAAGCGCTTCTGCGATCAAGCGAGCGATCTTATAAAAGCTGCTGTTAGCATCGACATCACTCGAGCCCCTCCCGACACAAAGCAAGACCCAGTCCCGTCGTTCGACATCGTCTCCGAGCACCGTTGCTGCCTGCTCAACCCAGTACTGCACGAGGGACTCGTGGATTCCTAAAGGCTGAGCAGACAGCAGACGAAGCGATGGGGCATCGCGTTGCAAAGCTGAGAGGGCCAAGGGTATATCATTCTTCACGTGGGCCGCGGGCAGAAGACAAAGCGGTGCCACAACGATTTCCTCAGACTCTTCCGCCACTTCACGTAGCACCTCACCCAGGTAGGGCGGCTCGAGTTCGAGAAAAGCGTAGCGTACACGTCGTCTCGGATAAAGCCTCTGATAAAGCTCGACCCATCTGACGAACGCCGCATTAGCTTCTGCGTCGCGACTTCCGTGACCGACGATCACGGTAGTGCTTCGCATAATAACAAAGGATCCTTTTATAAATGGACTGTTGCCGAAGACTCCGAGGATTCCTCGAGCCGACCCTAGGATCTCAGCTCAACGATCTCAGAGCGACCTCTTGCAAGCCGACCTTCAAGCACGATCATTCAGAACGCCAAAGCCCACCGTTCACGGCCCTTGCAAAGGGACGCGCAATCGTTTGGATGTCTGAAGGCACAGCGTGGCCCAAACGGTTCAGTAGCTTATTGACATTCAAGTCAATTCCGCAACTCGCCGTTCTAACGACGCAGACCTCTCGAAAGACAGAGATGGATGAGAACATGCTCGAAGACATACTCATGCCAAAACCTCCCAGACCCCGAGGATGTTTTGAGAATGTGCACTTTAGGTAGGTCTCCTGGCTCACAGATTGGCAGCATCTGCTGCAGACGATTCCCTTCCCCAACTGACGTTGAGTGGTCTCTGAATCGCCATTCACCTGCATACAGTGGCGGGACCGCGACGGCCTTCAACCGTACTTCCCTATTAATTCCTTGCGGAAACCTAAAGCTAGCGGCTAAGCGCAGGTTGGGTTATTCCATGTTCCCCCTGAGCTGTCAATTCACTTTTGGATCGAACAAACGAGGCCTCCCCACCGCTTGATACCTGCCTTGCCATCACAAGCGACCCGCTGAAGACGTCAGCTCGTCTGGAATACGATCAGAAGGCACGGACGATATAAACCAAGGCGACACCGCTACCAACAGCGCTGACTATGTTCTCGACTGTTTCGAGACTCGAAGGACTTTTTTGCGCAAGGTAGGCACAGATCTGTCCAAAACTGTAAAGGAGCAGTGCCTGAATCAAGCTAAACCCAATCAGATAAGCCACCAAAGGCTGAATCATGGTCCCCACGACAGCAGAGCCATAGGCATAGCCATGAAAGAGACCCGCAACGACCATGATGGGCGTGCTCCATCTTGCCAGCTTTGCATGCATCCAGAGCATGAGCAGCATGACCAAGACACTCAGAGCAACGATCATTTCCACGCCAGGCAAACTCCCGACATAGACCTGCAAAAGCGAACCCATCAAAGAGAGTCCAAGAAAAAGCAAGGGATCCAGATAGCGGCGAGTGATCGTGAAGGTGATCAAACCCGTGAGCAAGATAAAGCTCAAATGATCCATCCCGATCACCGGGTGGGCGAGTCCTGACAGAAATCCTGCCGCGAACGTTTCCGGCATCTTGCCATCCTCCATATGATGAGCGAGTGCGACGGGGGCTAAGGAGAGACAAGCACTCAGCACGAGAATCAATTTTGCCGGGAGGTGACGCAGGGCTGAAGACATAAACACAGTCCTTTCGAAAAAATAAGCTAGCGATGGCGGGTGAGGTGCGTCCCGACTAGCTATAACGGAAGGAGCCTCGCTTGGCAAGGCGTCGGATTCCTGTTCCACTTCTCGGGCAGCTTGATGCTACAATGAGAGCGCGTCTTGAAATAACCCAGATACGTCGTCGCATAGCTCGATTCGGCTGCAAGAGCTCGATGACCGTCTGATCGAGGTATGGGATGTCTTGTTTCATGCTCGAACTTAGCCACGTCATAAAATTCAGATCATGGTATCCAGGAGTGTTGCTCCTCGTGACTGTCATGACCCTCGCGACTCCTGTCCTTGCGGCGAAGACCTCCTACCTCTCAGAAACGACCTATGAGTGGGAAATGGATCACCGAGTCCTTCCATTCTGGAAGCAGGGCGAGGAAAGCTATCTCAACACACCGGACGGACGCCGGATTTTCTTGCGCCGCTTCGTGCATCCCTTCGCCAAAGCCCAGATCGTCATCGTCCACGATTCTACTGAAAACATGCTGAAGTATCGCGAGCTCGCTTATGATTTCTACCAACGAGAGTATTCGGTCCTTATCTACGATCACCAGGGCCATGGGCGTTCCGTTCTCAATGCTCCCCATCTGAACATTGTCCATATCGAACGCTTTCAGCAGTATGTCGATGATCTCAAGCTGATCATTGAGCAGCACTTGCCTCAGGCCAATCGCCCCCTCTTCGCATTTGGACACGCTATGGGTGCTGCAATCCTCGGAGCCTACATGGCAGTCGAAACACACTCTATTCAAGCCGCGCTATTATCCGCACCGATGCTTGAGCCCCAGACCCATGCTGCACCAGCTTGGTTAGCTAGACTCTGGTCCCAAACCTCCGATTGGCTCGGAGCTGAGGCAAAGCCCGTCCTCATCCAGCGTCGCCTCACGCCGGAGGAGTGGACGATCAGGCACTCTGCGACCAGTTCATTGGCTCGCTTTGCGCGCTATCGCCAGGACAATCTGCAGGACGGTCTCTTCTTATCAGGAGTCTCGAATCGGTGGCTGCATGAAGCGATGAGAATGGGTGAAACTCTGATGGACAACACAATGGCCTCTCGTATCGGCGTACCAGTGTTTATCTCGCTGGCAGAATTTGATCCGTGGCTGAAGGCGGAAAGCATACGACAATGGTGCAAGCACCTTCGCGATTGCCGTATCCGCTATTATTCAGGATCCAGACACGAAGTCTGGAATGAAAGGGACCCGATCCGTCGGCTCTTTCTCGATGATGCCTTTGCCTTCTTTCGAGCTAAACTTGAGGGAAAAAGTTGGATGCCTTAGAGCGCCCGTTCCAACCGAGGCACAGGCAGGAACTTAGGGTCAGCGACGGTCGGCATGTTTATCCAAGATCACGAAATTTTACACCTCGGCTTTGGCTTTTTTTGCAGACTTGCATGGACTTTTGAGGAACTTCAAAATGCTTGAATCTAAGCCGGCGGCAGAAAGATCTGCTTCAACTGATCGACCAGAGACGTGGTTGCTTCGCCTGCAGCCCAGCTGAGATCTTCTTTCACCTGCTTAAACCAAGTTTCCTGACGTTTCGCATACTGGCGCGTCGCAATCGAGATCTTCTCCATGAGTTCTTCTTTCGTTCCCCCAACTCGAAGATAGTCCACGACCTCCGCATAGCCGATACTTTGCATAGGTTTGCAGTGCGGGTCGACACCTTGAGCCAAAAGATCCTGAACTTCTTCGATCAAGCCAAGAGATAGCATCGCTTGAACCCGTCTGGCGATGCGTTCACGCAGGATCGTGCGCTCCGCACGCACCCGCACCACAAAGGCTCGATCGCGATCACCTGTCTGGGGTGCCAAGGCCGAAACCGGATGACCGAGCAGCGTGACGACCTCCAGAGCCCGCAGCAGCCGAAATCGATCGTTAGGATGCAGCACGGCAGCTCGTTGTGGGTCGAGGTGTAGCAGTCGATCGCGAATCTCTAGCGTTGTCAGCAGATTGAGCTGCTGACGCAACTCTTCGTCTTTCGGAAGATCATGCCATTTTTCTCGCCATAAGGCCCTGAGATAGAGACCTGTACCTCCCACCAGAATCGGGATATGGCCACGCGATGCTATTTTGTCTATGACGGCCTCTGCCTGCTCGGAATAAATCCTAGCATCATAGTCCTGGTGCCAATCCACGACATCCCACAGATGGTGGGGAACGAGGCGGCGCTCCTCATCAGAAGGCTTGGCAGCACCGATGTTAAAGCCCCGATAGGCCTGGACAGAATCACAATTGATCAACTCACCACCACAGCGCTGGGCAAGTTCGAGCGCCAGCGCGGATTTCCCGCTGGCTGTTGGACCGATAATGGCGACGTAGCGAACTCGAGTCATGTGAGGCTCAACTCAAACGGTCAAACCAAGCGGCAACCTGCGATTCCTTCCACCAGCGAAAGACGCGACGGCCATGCGGACAGTTGTGATAGAAATCCACTCGACTGGCTTCTGACACCAGAGCCTTCAACTCGGCCTCCGGTAGATCTTCCCCGGCCCGAACAGCCGCATGACAGGCCATAGTCGCGAGCACGTCGTGAGCCAGCTCCCGCCTGCTTTGAGCTCCGTCGAGCAGAGCCTGCACGAGACTAGGCAGATCTCGATGAACCAGAAGACTCGGCACAGTGACGATTTCAATTTCGGTGTCACTGATGACCTGGTAATGCAAACCGTAGCGCGCGAACTCTGCCTGCTGCTGAGCTAACACGACAAGTTCCGTCGGGCGGAATGCGAGCACTTCCGGTATCAGCAAGGGTTGGGTTGCCATGAGCAACTGAGGATTTTGACTCAGGCGTTCGTATAGGATCCGCTCATGAAAGGCATGCTGATCGACAGCTAGCATTTGGTGCCTGTATTCAAAAAGGAGATAACAGCGCGCGAAGGCACCGATATACTGCAGTTCGGACCAGGGAATCGAGTCGACCCCTTCCGATTTTTTGTTGAGAACGATCGCAGGGTCCAATCGCCCATCCACTTCTAAAGGCGGACGCTCTTCGCGGAGCAGCGACAGCGAACGATCCGCTTGCCCAGCGCTCGGTCGCGGTGGGAACAAGGATGGAGAGGGATGGGAGGGGAGAACGACAGACTCTCGTCGGTTCGGCTCTTCGGTGCCCTTGAGGCCCGAGCTACTCTCCGAAGAGTCAGGACCCCGACGGAGAGAGTCCGCCAGTAAACTCGAGAGAGGCGGCGGTTCGCTGGGTCTCGTCAGACCCTTAGGGGCATCGAAAGACATGATCGTGCGCTTGATCGTGTCGGCGCTCCCACGGTTTTTGGCCGGGACAGAGTCCGGCTGCAAAGCGTCCTCAAGCAAGCGGTCGCGAGCGGAAAGTGGCACTTGGGGAGTGATCTGTTTCTCTCCATCTTGTGTAGGCGCTAAACCTGTCTGCATCGCTGCAGCGTCAGACGGTGCCGTTGGAGAATAAGCTCGTGCTCCCTGGCGGACTGAAGGTAACGACGAGTTCTTTTGTTCTCGGGCCGAGGCCTCGAGAGCACGAGCAAAATCTGCAATCGAGCTGGCGGTGGAACTGGGATCTTGACCGACACCCAGCGTTGGCCCAGCAGCATCCGACCGACTTAAAGCCAAATCAAAATCAGGAGGCAAGGGTTCGATCGCCTCGCGAGTCTGCCCCTTACCATCGAGCCCAGCCGACGAGGGATCTTGGGCGGATGCAGCTTGGGAGGCGTAAACATCGCGCGCCGAGGGCGCCTTGGCCCAGTTCCCTTGCCGCAGACCCTCACGGATCGCCATGGCGATCACATTCTGGACCTCGTTCCCATACTGAAAACGAAGTTCAGCTTTAGCAGGATGCACGTTGACATCAACTAAACCAGGATCGAGATCAAGGTGGAGGAAGGCTATGGGAAACTTGCCCTTCAGAAGATGGGAGTGATAGCCCCGCATGATGCCAAAGCGGATCAACTTATCACGCACCCAACGCCGATTCACGAAGGTGAAGAGAAACTTGGCGCTACCCCGATCGTGCCCCGGAGGGGAGAACAAGGCTTCGATGTTCGCGTAGCGATCCTGCCTCGTCACGTAGACGAGCGGAGCTGCGATAGCCTCGCCGAAGAGATCCTGGGCTCGCTGCCGCAAAGCCTGCTCACCCCGCTGCTGTACGCTATGGATCGGCAGAGGGCTTAGATTGAAGATCTCTCGATCGTTGTGGAGCAACGTGAAACCCAGATGAGGCAAAGAGAGCGCTAAGGCTTGCATATACTCATGACAGGCGGCGAATTCTGCAGCTGCGGTCTTGAGAAACGATTTGCGCGCCGGTACGTTATAGAAGAGATCTGCAACGATCACCGAGGTCCCATAGGGTCCCTGCCAGGCCGTCTCCTGCAGGACACCATCCTCGAAACTCAGACGAACGCCTCCACTGCTCTCGCGCGGCTGTGTCTGAAGGGTGAAGCGGCTGACACTGGAGATAGAGGCGAGGGCCTCACCCCGGAAACCGAGTGTAGCCACCGAAAAAAGGTCATCAGCTCGCGTCAGTTTGGAGGTGGTATGGCGCTTTACCGCTAGTATGGCATCGTCTCGCTCTAAGCCTATCCCGTCATCTTGCACATGAATAAGCTCTCGCCCTCCGTCCTTAAGACTGACTCGGACGTGGCTTGCGCCGGCATCTATGGCATTTTCGACCAGTTCTTTCACAACACTAGCCGGTCTTTCGACCACTTCACCCGCCGCGATCTTGTTAATAAGCTCGTCATCGAGTAAATGTACCCTCGCCATTAGCTACCCTTTTTGACATTGAAAGGTCAGGACGGACATGGATTGCAGATATATCACCAGCGCCCTGAAACCGGAACAACTTCCTCCGTTCGAACTGCCTGAGATAGCCTTCATCGGCCGCTCCAACTCTGGTAAGTCGAGTCTGATCAACGCCCTACTCAATTCGACCAAGCTCGCCCGCCACGGGCGAACGCCGGGCCAAACACAGATGATCAACTTTTTTTCGATCAACGATCGTCTGATTTTTGCGGACCTTCCTGGCTATGGGTTCAGTGCCATTCAGAAAGATGTCGCGCGCCACTGGCAGCCACTGGTCGACGCCTACGTTGCCCGGCCGAATATTTGCGAATTTCTGATTCTTATCGACACGCGGCGTGAGCTGAATGACGAAGACTGGGAACTTCTCTTCATCCTCGGCCGGAATTTACCCCTCTACATCGTGCTCACCAAGAGTGACAAGCTAGCCCGGCAGGCCGTAAATGCGCGCATCAAGCTGCTCACGGAGGCCGTTACAGCGAAAGGCGTCGCGGTGAAAAAAATAGTAGCCGTCTCGAGCTTGAAAAAGCAGGGGATTGAAGCGTTGCGTGACGAGCTTTTCACGCATATGGCGGAAGGCGCAGAGCAAGAAGTGGATTGAGTGTCCGCTGGGGCTCTCAGTCCAGCTGAGCTTGCTTCTTCATAACTTTCTGACAGACGTACCAGAGCTCAGCCTTCTCTTCGAGGTGATTCATCAGCGTCCCCAGTCGATGCGACAAAACCCCAACGAGTTCGCGGGGATCGATGTCAGGATCGCTGAGATGGCGAAGGATGACGGCATCGATATCGTCGGCCATCTGCAAGAGTTTCAAGGTGACATTTTCTTCCTTGAGCTCTCCCCGGGTCTTGAACTCGATCACTTTGCCCATAAGACCTCCTTGCTTGTCGCATGCTCGGGTAGCCTGCTATTATCTCAATTGAAACAAAGACTTATAACTTCTTGAAAGACAACTCGTGCCGCCTAGGCCCAACGATCCTTTCCTCCTAAAAGTCTTGTCGGCCAGGGGGCCTGGTCTGCATTAACTATACCAAATATTTGCTTTAAGGTTCACCGTTTATTGGTGTAAGTTTCTCACTCATTCGGTAGGGGGCGGCGGGTTCCATAGTTCAGAAGCAGGAGAAGATCCCATGTCAACATCTTACGATTTGGTGGTAATAGGTTCAGGTCCCGGTGGTGAAGTCGGTGCCCTCAAAGCAGCACAGCTTGGACTCAAAGTGGCTCTGGTCGAAAAAGCCGAGCACCTCGGCGGAACATGTCTCAACTGGGGTTGCATCCCCACCAAAGCGCTGCTCCATGCTGCCAAGACTTGGGACAAGTTGCAGCACCTGGAGGAGCAAGGGTTCAACGTCGGCCCTGTCGCCTTCGATTGGGCGCGCATCCTCCAACGCAAAGAAAAGATCGTCGATCAGCAGCGCAAGGGTCTCCGCTTTTTGATGAAGAAAAACAATATCACGACCTACGAAGGCCACGGTCGTCTCGAAAGCAAGACTTCGGTCAGCGTTACCGATAAGGCCGGGAAGAAAACGGTCCTGAATACGAAATATGTCCTGCTTGCGACAGGCTCACGCGTCAAAGAACTGCCTTTCGCGCGCTCGAACGGCAAGAACATTCTGAACTCCGATCATGTTCTCTCGATCGATCATATTCCAGCAACACTCGCTGTCATCGGTGGGGGTGTCGTTGGCACCGAATTCGCTTCACTGTTCGGTCGGATGGGGAGTCAGGTGACCATCATCGAACTCGCGCCCCAGATTCTACCGACCGAAGACTCTGAATGCGTGAAGGAGCTCGAACGCACCCTGAAGAAACAAAACGTCACGATTGAAACCGGCACTAAGCTCCTCGGACTTACCGACGACGGTAAGAAGGTCAAGGTCTCGGTCGAGGGCAAAGCCGATCGACACTTCGACAAAGTCCTGCTCGCCATTGGTCGGGAGGCCGTGACGGATGATATCGGTCTAGCCAAGGTTGGACTCTCCACCGAGAGGGGTGGTTTCCTGAAGGTCGACGAGCATTACCGCACCGTGATCCCGCATATTTTTGCAATCGGTGACATCATCCCGACGCCGGCGCTGGCCCACACCGCTTCGGCTGAGGCCTATCATGCAGTCGAAGTGATGGCGGGTCATCATCCCCAACTCATCAACTATGCGGCGAACCCGAGTGCGATCTACTGTTATCCGGAGATCGCAAGCATTGGCATCACCGAAGATAAGGCTAAAGCCGACAAGTTGGACTATAAGGTCGCGAAGTTTCCCTTTGCACCAATGCCCAAAGCCAAGATCGAGGATGCGACCCTCGGGTTCGTCAAGCTGGTCTACGAGCCAAAGTACCGCGAGATCCTCGGGGTGCACATCGTAGGTGCAACAGCGACCGAAATGATCGCTGAATTTGCGCTTGGCAAGATTCTCGAGACAACCGTGGATGAGATCGGCCTGACGATCCATCCGCATCCGACCATCTCGGAGACCGTGATGGAAGCAGCACATGTCGCCTCAGGCGGCGCAATTCACATGTGAAAGGTAGACCGGCCTCATCACCGACCGGGTTGAGGCCGCTTCCTTCTGGGGCATATTTTTTCCAAAACGCGTGGAGCAGCGAACCATGACGCAAATGACGGAAGTTCTCATGCCATTAATGGGTGAAGGCGTGCACGAAGCCACCCTCACCAACTGGCTCATCACCGAAGGGCAGAGGGTGGAAAAGGATAGCCCACTGCTTGAGGTCTCGACCGACAAGGTCGATACCGAGATCCCTTCGCCTGCATCCGGTTACCTGGTCCGGGTTCTGGCTCAAGTCGGCTCCGTCGTCAAGGTCAATCAGTGTCTCGCCTATATCGCTGCAAGCGCCGAAGTGGGGGCGAGCACTTCGGCTCCGGCTCCCCTAGCACCACCTGCATCATCGGCACCGGCGGCAGCGTCTGCATCGAACAATGCGCCGATGGGAACCGATACAACGTTCAGTCGGGAGACAATCGAGCCGGAAGGTGAGACGGGACCGCTGCGTTCCTCACCCCTCGTAAGAAAAATCGCTCAGGAGCGAGGTATCGATCTAAGTCAGGTGAAAGGCTCTGGCCTCCATGGGCGCATCACCAAGAAAGATCTGCTAGATTTTCAACCGACGACGGGAGAGACTCCCCCAGCAGTCAGCCTTGCGGCGCCTGCGGCGAAGGCAGTTCCCGTCGTCACGGCTGCCACAGCACAAGCACCCTCACTGAAGCTCAGCCATACCGAAGGTCAAGAGTATCTGGAAGGCGTTCCTGTCCGTCGCGAAACAATGAGTCGCATGCGGCAGTTGATTGCCGACCATATGGTGGATTCGGTGCGCACGTCGCCTCACGTCACCACGGTTTTCGAAATGGATCTGCACAAGATCACTAGCATTCGGGAAAAGTACAAAGATGACTTCCAAAAGCAGGAAGGCTTCAAACTGACCCTCACTCCTTTCTTCATTCATGCTGCGGTCCAAGCGATCAAAAAACATCCTATCATCAACGTTTCGGTCGATGGCTATGACATCCTCTGGAAGAAGGATATCAACGTGGGCTGTGCCGTTGCGCTGGATCATGGCCTGATCGTGCCCGTGATCAAACAAGCTGGAGACCTGAGTCTTTTGGGAATCGCCCGGCGATTGAACGATCTCGTGGTCCGTGCCCGCAGCAAAAAGCTGAAGCCAGAAGACGTGCAGGGGGGAACCTTCTCCATTACCAATCCGGGTGGTTGGGGAAGCATCACATCGAACCCCATCATCAACCAACCGCAAGTCGCTATCTTGGGAATCGGTGCTGCTGTCAAACGCCCCGTTGTCGTCGATGATATGATCGCGATCCGGCCCATGATGTACATGAGCCTGACCTTCGATCACCGCGTGATCGATGGCGAAGGTGGAGCCAAATACCTTGCGACGCTTAAGAAGACGATCGAAGCCTACGAACATCTCCCTGTCTGATCCGAAAACGGGGACGGCTCGCTGTCCCTGGGCACTCGTTCCTAAAGATCGACCTCAAGTCTTCCCAATGGGACGTAGCACACGTGCTGCCTGTGCACTTGTGCGAACCAATCCCAAGAACTACGGACCCTTACACTCCTGTGTACCATCAACCCTCCCAGTTCTTTTCACCCAAAAAAAGTCCTGTAACACACCGACATCTTTTCGCTAATAAGATTTTTTGTTTTTTTATCAGCTCCCGCTCGAAAAGCTTATATTAGTTTAGAACAAGGAAATCTTATGCGCACGGCACAAATCTTTTGGAAAAACCAATTGCCAAGCTTATCCGAGTTGAAAGAGTTGCAGGATATCAATCCTCAGATTGTGATGGCTTTTGGTCCGGTCGAACGAATTCACAATCAAGACTTCTCAGCACTCACCAGGGCTGCTTTTCCCCAAGCAGTTGTTGTCGGTTGTACAACGGCTGGTGAGATCTCAAAAAAAGGTGTCAGTGACAACGGTCTGGTACTTTCGGCCGTCCACTTCGATAAGGTCAAGGTTAAAGCTGCGAAAGTCCACTGTAAGACCATGCAGGATTCCAGGGCGGCAGGTGAAGAGCTCGGTCGGCAACTTGCTGGTTCCGACCTCAAGTTAAGCTTCGTGTTGAGCCCTGGAACCAACATGAATGGAACCGAGCTCGTCAACGGACTTAAGTTGGGTCTGGGCCCGGACTGCATCATTACAGGTGGTCTCGCCGGAGACGGCGGCGCCTTCGCGAAGACCTACACCTTCCTGAACGGGGTAGCGGACGATCGACAGGTCGTAGCGATCGGCTTCTATGGCGATTCCGTCCGGGTCGGATGTGGCTCCATGGGGGGCTGGAAACCCTTTGGGCCTGCCCGGCAGGTGACCCGGATCGATGGTAATGTTCTCTACGAGCTAGACGGAGAGCGAGCCCTTGATGTCTACAAGCGTTACTTAGGACCCTATGCTTCTGGATTACCTGCTGCTGGCCTGCGCTTCCCCTTTGCGATTTTAAATGACAACGAAGATCAGACTGGATTGATACGTACGATTCTGGGCGTCGATGAACAGTCAGGCTCCCTCACATTCGCGGGTGATATTCCGCTGGGAGGCCTCGTCCGGCTGATGCATGCAGAACCCGACGGACTGATTGCAGGAGCTCTGGGAGCGGCCGAACTCAGCCTGAAGACTCATGCCGATCCCAATGGCTTCGGCATCTTGGTCAGTTGCGTGGGTCGGAAGATTGTGATGGGCGACGACATCGAAGACGAAATCGATGTGGTGAAGAAGGCTCTCGGGAAAAATAGTGTTCTCGCTGGATTTTACTCCTACGGCGAGATCTGTCCGTTCACAGGGTTCACAGAGTGCAAGTTGCACAATCAGACGATGACTATCACGTGGCTGAGCGAAGCGGCCTGATAGAACGGGGGAGACATCGTGGTAAGCAAGAAGCTAGCTCGACAATTGAGTAAGTTCTTTCAGACGGAGGACCCCTCTGAGGTACTGGCGCAGCTTGACGTCCTGCATCAGGGTTCCAGCAGTGCCCAGGTAATCACCGAGATGAAGGAGAAGTGGCTAGACTTTTTGCAGGTAGTCGATCGTACTTACGAGCAATCCGAAGTCAATCTGGAAATAGCTCGGCACAGTCTGGAAGTGTCGAGTAAGGAAGTCGAGGAGAGAAACAAAGATCTTCGCCTTCAAAATCGTAAGATATCCGATCTCCTCCACAATCTGAAGCAATCCGTATTCATGGTTGATGCCTCTGAGTGCATCGCCGCGCCTTTGTCTCGACACACAGATATCATCTTCGAACAGTCGATCCTGAATCGAAGGGTTCACGAAGTCGTCTTTTCTGACTTTGCTCCTCACAGTGAGGAATTGCAACGCATCGAGACCGTTTTCTCGAGTGTTTTTGGCGAAGAGGACTACCAGTGGGAGGAGATGGCACATCTCCTTCCCCAGCGTGTTACCCGTAATCAAGGGCAACAGATCCTGCAGATCACCTACAATCCCATCTGGGACGAGCAATCCAAACTGTCCCGCATCATGTTTGTCATAGAAGATATTACAGATTTGGTCCAGTTGAACGCGACAGTCGAGCGAGAACGCGAAAGAAGTGAAAGAACGGTCGCGATGGTGCAAGAATTCTTACGCCACGACCGCGAACATCTCATACCCTTCATGACCCAGCAGGCCGGCTTGCTCCAGGCTGTTATCCAGAGTGTAGCAGTACTCAATGACGAGACTATAGTCGCATTCAAGCGCAATTTGCATACTCTTAAGGGCAATTTTCGGATGTTTGGAATCGTGCTCATGGCGAGAGCTTGCCATGATATCGAGGTTCACATGCGAAAAGACCCTAAGACTCCCGATCTTCCCGATATGATCAACGGACTGCGAAAAACGTTCCAGGAGTATGTGGAACTCATGAGTCGGCTTTACGGCACCCGCATCGAGTTTCTTGACGGTGAGCTGACAACTCAAGAGAGTTCATTGGTCTCGGTGCCAAGAACGATCCTTAACCAAGTCCTCAGTCTTTTCAACGATGCGAGACACTACTTTCCTTCCACGCTTCAAATGTCCCTGTTCCGCGCTGTGGATCGCCTGCAGTTCGTGCCACTCACAAGCCGATTCTCATCAGTTGCTCCTATGGTGCAGGAGCTCGCGAGGGCCATCGACAAAGACGTCGAGGTCGAAATTCAAGCGGATGATACCTGTTTGCCTCCCCAAGCGACAGACCTCGTCTATAACTGCCTCGTGCAGATCCTCCGGAATGCCGTCGATCACGGCCTCGAAGAGACAGAGGAACGCCTGTCTAGGGGCAAGAGTCCCCGGAATCGGATTAAAATTTCATGGCAGTCTCATGAAGATGAATCGTTCACTCTCTCCGTGCGAGACGATGGGGCTGGTGTCGATACGGATCGAGTGGTGGCCAAAGCCTGCGAGCTGGGTTTGATCACGGAAGCTATGGCTCAGCACCTGACCAAGCAACAAAAGCTAGAGCTGATTATGCTGCCAGGGTTCTCCGTCCGATCCACATTGACCGAGTCCTCCGGCATGGGCATGGGCATGGACATCGTCCAGACCAACGTCCGGGAGTTGAAAGGCACTTTGCTCGTTCACTCTGAATTGGGAGAGGGTACCCAGATCACACTAAAAATGCCCGCACAACCCTATTTTCGCTGGGCTATACCCGCACAAAATTTGGCTCGGGCCTGGTGAATGCCATGCAGCGCAGCACACTCCCTAATCTGGAGTGTGCTGCGATCGACCGCTGCTTGCGACGCGGATGGAACCTGTCTTCCCTAAGCTCCAAAGTCACACTTTAGAATGACGTTTTCTTTGGTGTCACAGTTGTGGGTGCCCAGGGGTGCCTGTGGGCATGCAATCAATGAGCTCTCCCCACCTCGACAATCAAGCTCATCTATCCAGTAGCCCATCAACGCTTTACCTCCCTCTTGATGGGAGACATACCGTCCGCTGAGGGATCGACAGGCAACCTCTCCGTCCACGGCCGTAAACTGATCGTCACAGACTCCTCGCCATTGGTCGTTATGTTTGACCTCGAGTTCCCCATAGAGGGATAGCCGAACATTCTCATCTGCCTTGGCTAGGCTTGCGACCGTAATGTTATCCCACTCGCGAGCATCGGGTATACGCTGGGCCTCATATTGCTGAAACTTAAAGTAGAAAGGTGTCTTCAGACCAAATTGAGGATCGTAGTTTTTTTGAATCTCCGCCACTTTGTCGTCGAGAGTGATGACAAAGCGCTGACCCTGAGGTGTGTCTAGACTGAGGGCATTGACGATCGTATACCATGTCTGGCCATCGTCACTGATCGAGACGCCATCGCCTGCCGAGGTTCCCTGAAATCGTTCCGGGAGAAGTGTCTCAACATCATTCAGGTCATATTGCTCAAACTCTAGAATCACGCGTTTCGCCCCTGCTAGGGGGAGAGTTAAAATAGCCTCATTGACCCCGCCAGAATTCGAGTCCATTCTGAGGCGACCGTTCATGACTTCGTTGATGTTTGTCTTCAAGGTCTTGTTCAGAGTCCACACCGTACTGTTGAGCACCGTTCCTGAGAAATCTTCACGAAAGGGCAAGATACTCTGAGACTTCATGATCGTAAGGAGGCGCTCGAGGACAGCCCATTCCGCAGGTGGGAAATCCAGACTCCGGAAGACGAGGGGTTGCGCACGGATCATATTCAGCACAGACGGTCGAGCATCGACCTGGGCCTGGAGTACTTCGAGGCGGGCCTGCAAGGCAGCTAACTCGGAGGAGCTCACAGGTAGTGTGACGAGCAGGACGTTCAATTCCTTCTGAAAAGAAGCCAAGTTGCTATCGATATCTGCAAGGCTATTGTCTAAATCATCGAGCCGCCTCTGCAAGCTTGCTTGTTCCTGTTGATTTTGCTCTCGTTCGGCAGAGAGCGTGCGGCGTTCTTTCTGGATTCGGTTGAGAAGGTCTTCGAGTATTTTTGAAGATCCGTTCTTGGCGATTTCATTCTGGATCTGATCCTCTTCACCTTCTTTTCTACTGATCCGCTCATCGAGTTGCACCAGCTTCTTGCTGACTTGGTCGTACTCCGCGCGCACGCTAAATCTCTTAGATGTTTCGGAAGCGTGCTGTGCTTGCCATTGCGAAATGAGGCTTCTCAACTCTTGAGAGCGAGGATGCTGCTCTCTCAATTTTGTCGTCTCAAGTCCAATCTCACGTTGGACAGGTGTGATAGCTTCACGCAGTTGCCGATCGATTTCCTGCGACAAGACTTCCGATGATCGAAAGACTTGCGCTGGACAATTCTCCCGCGAAGCTTCGGTTAAGGCGGGACACTTCCCGATAAAGATCTTATCTCCTTGCTGCCAAAGAAGCTCGTTCTCCTGATTGAGGCTTCCCGGCGTAGAGACCTCTTTGAGTCCGCTTTGGGGATCGTTTCTCCCACAGCCCCAAAAAAGTACAAGCATGGCACACGAAAAGAAGGGTACAATCTTCATCACGACTTGCTCCCATGGAAACCACGTCCTTTAGGGCGTGGAGGAATTGGGAGCTAACTAGCTCCCGGGTTGGTGATCATTCCCAAAAGTGAGCCGGTCTTTCCCGGCTGTCTCTCTCTCTCTCGTGAGAGACGGGCCTGACCTAGCCTTTGGATCCTGTCTAAACACATCTCATGGTATTTCAGCACCGACCTTAATGAGATCGGTGACGCTTTGCAAGGCATCCGGAAACTCATAGGAAAAAAGTGAGCAGACCTGGGCGGGGCAAAAGCGAACAATTTTTTTATGCCACTGACTTATCCACGGGAAACACTCTCCGAAGCGGTATTCGGGTGCGCCAGTGAGAGCGGAATCAATTGCCAGCTTAAGGAATATACAGAGTCGTGCTGCTCGCGGCTCTCGACGCGATCACAGCGTTCACGGATCAGATCGCTCAATTCTGAGGCTAACTTTTCATAATCACAGCGACGGATGGTGATAAAATTTTGTGCAAAAGTCCGCTGTTCGACAGGTATGCCGTCCAACGCATACTGATTGTGTTGGAGCATGTGACGGTGAAGGGCTCGAATCTGTGGACCGGGCTTGGGCGCATAGAGATAGCCAAGGGGTGCTGTCATGCCCTCGGGAGAAGGCTTGAGCCATCCCGCTTGAACGAGATCATGCATGGCCTGCTGCAGTTGCTGAGGTTCAAAAGGCAGACTGGTCTGCAGATCATGGCATGGGTTTGGCAACTTGCCTAATCGTGAGAGTAGCATCAGGCAGGCATGCAGCCAGCTCCACTCAAAGCTCCCCGCTTCCTCGAGTAAAAAATTCTGATAGAGATGTCGACTCCGAAACTCCCGGACCGCATTCCACGAGGCTTGTGTAACCTCTGGTGACTTCGCTGTCTCGGCCGTGACGAGGAGTCGAAAATACTCTGTCAAAGTAACGTCGAGTCTTAACGTGACGCAAACCTCTTGAGCCTTTTTACGAGAGAGCTTGCTCTGCTGACGGAACAAAGCAGACAGTGTCGACACCGAAAGTCCGAGATCCCTCGCGAAAGCTCTCAACGAATACGAAGAGTTGCGCAGAGCTCGGTCCTGGAAGATCAATTTTAAAAACTCATGGGAGCTTGGAGCTCCCAGAAGCTGCATAAGGAAGGCCTGCTTGTCTTGACCTGAGGATGTCTTCGTTTTCACGGCTACGCCTATCTTTTTGAGTCTCGTTCTCACCGAAAGGATTTCTAACTGCTGAATTGAAATCGATAGGTTCAAAAGAACGGTTTAGTGGATATGGCGTTGCCAGCCAAGTGGTTTTGATGCACCCGGAAAAAAGGAGTTTCATTCACTATGTATTACTGGCTATTCATATCTTTTGCCGAAGGGGTTTCGAACTGCTGAATTGCAATCTATAGATTTAAATGAACGTAATGAACATGGCAGAAGGTGAGCTCGCAGGCGGTCGATAGATTTTGAAATTGTTCAAGCATTCTTGGACCCGGATTCTGTCCTGAATAAGCCATGCACTCTTAGGAAGCCTTATCTTTGCTCGCTTTCAAGACAGCCTCGATGTCCCGCACCAGCTCGGTTATCTTGAAGGGCTTATCGATGAAAAGGTCTGGTTTCAAATTCGAGTGCTGCAGGTCTTTTTCAAGCCCGAGATAATAGCCGCTACAAAGAATAAACGGTACGTTGGAGTTAACCTCTCGGACCTTGGCGAGAAGTTCAAATCCATCGACTTTATTCATACGGATGTCGGACATCACCAGGTCAGGCTTGTGCCTTTGAAATAGGCTAAAAGCTCGCGCTCCGTCTTCGGCGGTGAGCACCTCAAAACCTGCTGCAGCGAGCACAGCTTCCGTGAAATCTCGAATCTCCGGGTCATCATCAACCACAAGGACCGACCGTTGGGTGCGACGCCCCTGGCCTTTATGAAGACTGAGTACCGATGTCGCGTTCGGTAGAAGCACCTTAAAACTCACCTCATGTTCCTTGTCACCACCGAACTCGATGATACCCTCATGAAGTTCCACGATCTTCTTGACAATCGACAGGCCAAGACCGACTCCATCTTTTGTAGCACCCTGATTCGCCCCTTGAACAAAGGGATCCAGCAAACGCCGCCCCTCCTCAAGGGTGATCCTGTTCCCAGGATTGGTGACTTGGAACAAAGCATAGGTCTGTCCTTCGTGTTCCTGAAGCTGGGTCCGCACGCCAATGCTCGCCCCTTGGGGAGCATACTTGATCGCGTTCATGATGACGTTTTCAAACACCTGCCTGATACGTTCTACATCGAGGTAAATTTTGATCTCATCAACATGCCGTGCAACTATTTTTAGGCCTCGTTTTTCGGCGACAATCGACAAGGACTTGACGAGATCGTTGATGACCCCACTGAGGACAACTTGATCATAGTTTAGCTGCAGACCGCCACTGGCTCTGACGGTATCGAGTAGGCCCGTCACAAGACTTTGAGCATTGGTACAGTTCCGCCGAATTCTTTCGATAAAAGAGCGAACCTGTTCGGTCATACCCTGCTCTTGCTCTGGTAACTGCAGATAATCGGTGGCAAGCTGGATCACACTAAGGGGGGCTCGCAGATCGTGCGACACAATCCCCAGATATTCATCGCGTCGCTCCAAATCAATTTTCAGATCGGAGACATTCTGTAGCACCTCCAACTGCCGCGGGCTGATCCACTGCAAGAGTCGCGCTGGAGGAACGTGCCCCAACAGTGCTCCGTCGCCACTTTTGACCAAGACCGGACGGTAGAGATCTTTGAGAAAAAGATCCAAAAGCCCGCTCAGAGTTTCTGTCACTCCGATCAGGGCCGGATTTGCAAGGGTGATGGTCGTGAGGGGAGTAGCCGCTCCTTGTCCTCGCTGCAGGGCACGAGCAATCACGTAAGCATCGATGCAGCCAAGGATTTTTTGCTGCGTATCCTGCACGACACCAAGCCGTCCTGGACGCCGCAACACGGCCGGCATTGCATCCCCTAGGCTGACGTCATGGTGCAAGAGTATGAAATCTGTATCGATAACTGGATTTATATCAAATTGAGTCAATTCCTGCAGAGCATTTCCCACGTCTCTTACCCCTCCGCTTACCACTCTATGATCGCACACATTGGGCGATCTTTGCAGCGGCGGTGGATCCCAAAGTGAAAGTCGGGCCTATTCCGCGAGGGCTTGGAGATTGCCTTTGCGGCTTGGTTTCTTCCGAAGAACTGCCTGCATGTCCTCGTAGAGCTCTTCGAGCAGAATGCGAAGCTCACAGAGGTGACGCTCCGCTGCCAGCAACTCGCCGCGTCCACCGATCGCTTCCAGTTCGGAGGCTTTTGCCACGATGCGCTGGGCACCGTATGGCTTGAGCAGGTTTTTGATCGATTGAGCTGCATGTTCGACAGCCACAGCATGCTCCAGCTGGATGGCCTCCTGCAGCGCTTGGAGCTGCTCGGGGGTCGCCTCGAGAAAGTTGTGGATCAGTTCCTGGGCAGCATCGAAGTTTTCTTCGCTCTGCTTGAAAAAGCTCTTCCAATTCAGATGCTTCATAGCCTGCCCTCGTCATGTCTGCCTCGGGTGGTCACCCGCCTGCCTCTGAGGGCCCCCTTCGGACGCTCCGCGCAAATATTGAGAGTCGCGTGATCTTTTTTTCGGAGGGGTGCTCCGCTGGTGGATGCAGTCACCCAGGGTGCCTACTCTCAAGGGGGCTGGGAGAAGCCTAGCCAACAAACCGGCCGGGCCGCCCCTTGGGAGTCTCAACTGCCGGGAACCAGTCGCCGTAGCCTCGGCCTTTCGACTGAGCAAAAATCGCCGGGTCCTGCCATGCTAGACTGGAGCCAAAGATCTGGCTCTTGAGTGGGTCCGGCCTTCTATGACATAACTGCGATGCTTCTTGGATCTCGTTCTTTCGATTGCCACAGGAGGCGTGCGTGAACCTCTATCACATCGGCGTCATCATCGCCCTCGTTGCCTTTGCAATAGCCTCGGGGCTCTACCTCCATAGCTTTGCCACCAATCGAACCCAAGAGAAGCTCCACCTGGTTGCTTACGGCCACTTCATTTTTGCGACGTGTCTGATGACCAGCAATACTGTCAATGCTTTTCTCTACAACATCATCACCGTAACCAGCAGCTTCGTTCTAATCACAGCTTCGGCTTGGATCACAATTTTTGCGCAGATTTTCTTCCGAGTGCGAGTCCTAGCCAGCATCGTCGCTCCTCTTTCGACTTTGATCATGCTCATCCAGTTCTTCTTTGTCGAACCTCACGGTCGCTCTCAGGGACAGGCCCCGAGTGGGCTTATGACGGCCCACATCATCACCAGCGTCGTCGGCGAAGCCTTTGCGATAGTCGCCTTCGGTATAGCTGTCTTCTATCTGCTGCAACAGAGGGCGTTAAAGAAAAAGCAACTCAATCGGCTTCAGCACACCCAAATTTCCATCAGCAAACTGAATCAAGCATTGATCGTTAGCATCTGGGTCGGTTTTATTCTTCTCACAGCCGGCCTCATCCTAGGTGCTATCTATTCCCAGTTTTATTATGTCGGCGATAGGGGTGAGCTCCTGGGCAAGATCTTCTGGGCCATCTTGGTTTGGCTCTGGTATCTTGCCACCCTCATCTGTCGCAATATGTTGAATGTTCCTGCGAAACGCCTAGCTTGGATGACCATCATAGGCTTCCTCTTGCTCGCGGTCGGACTCTTCGGCATTCATGAGTGGAGTTAACAGTTTGGCTGAGAAGTCTCCTATACTTTTTTGCATCGGTACGAATCACGAATCGGCTGGTCTCGATTTTCGTGAAACTCTCTATTTGAGTCGCGAAGAGATCGAACTAGCTCTGCCCCGTGTGATCGAGAGACACCAGATCAAAGAGATCATGGTGCTCTCGACCTGCAACCGCCTGGAGATCTATGGCGTGCTCGAACCTCGCGATCTCCACCAGCATCATCTCAAAGAGGTCTTTATCGATTTGCAGCGTTTTGCACCGCAACCTAAGCCCGAGTTGGATGAGGAAATCAAGCATCGCAGCTACCAGTATCTGCAGCATGAAGCGGCGCGTCATGCTTTTTCTGTCGCCTCAGGACTCGACTCCCTCGTCTTGGGTGAAACGCAAATTGCTGGTCAATTTAAAGATGCGGCGCAAGCCGCTCAGGAAGGTGGGACCCTTGGTCCTATCCTAAAGCGCTTGACACAAGAGGCTTTTGCCTCTTCAAAAAAGGTCAGGACCCAGACCGACATTGGCAAAAAGCCGGTATCGATCAGCCATGCAGCGATCGACCTCGCCAACCGCGTCTACGGCGACATAGAGGACTGCAGGGTTCTCATCATAGGCGCTGGAGAAATGGCAGAAGTCGCGGCTCGCTACCTTCTCAAGTACAAGCCACAGCAGCTTTTTTTCTGCAACAGGACCCTAGCCCGTGCCGAAGCCTTGGCTGAGAAAGTGGGCATTGGCATCCCCTATCCGTGGGAAGAGTTAAATGAAGTTCTACCCTTGGCTGATGTGGTCATCAGCTGCACTTCAGCCCACGACATCATCATCGATAAACCGCGCATCCTGCGCTCCCAATCCCAACGCAACAATAAACCCGCTTTTCTCATTGATATCGCCTTGCCTCGCGACATTGATACCGCCTGCGGTGAGCTTGATGATGTCTACCTTTTTGACATCGATGACCTCAAGCAAGTCGTGGGCGAAAACTTCGAGGAACGACGCCGTGCTGCTGAACTGGGTAAGGTCATAGTCGTCGAAAACGCAGGTGCGTTTGCCAAATGGATGCAAACCCTCAATCTCAAGCCTGCCCTTGCCTCTTTTCGTGAGTATCTTGAGACCCTCACAGCACAAGAAATGCAAAAGTCGTTGAATCGGACACCGTTGAATCAGCTCGATGAACAACAGGTGAAAGCCCTGGAAGCTCTGCTACGTTCCGTCATACAAAAAATGAGCGGCGACGCCGGCCGCATCGTTCACAATCCACCCGATGGTTATCATTCGGAGCAGCTGGCGGACGCTCTGAAGTGCCTCTTTCCTTTGGATCGTCCATGACTGAATCGTCACTTAAAAAGCTACGTATCGCGACCCGGGGGAGTCAGCTCGCACTCTGGCAAGCTCATTATGTCGCAGGTTTGCTCCAAAACAAGGGGGCTGCATGCGAACTCGACATCATCAAGACGACCGGTGACCGGGTGCAGGATCGCTTTCTGCACGAAATCGGCGGCAAAGGTTTGTTTGTGAAGGAATTGGAAGAAGCCATGCGAGCCGGGACGGCTGATCTTGCCGTGCATAGTCTCAAAGACCTGCCTGCGCGTATTCCCGTTGGTTTCACTTTACCTGCCATCCTCACCCGGCATACCCCTGAGGATGTCCTGATTTTTAATCCGAAATCTCTAGCTCGACTCCAGTTGCCAGGTGACCCTAGCCTGAGTCGCGAGCAGATGGCGGCCCTTGGTCCCCTAACGATCGCGACCGCCAGTCTCCGTCGACAGTCTCTCCTGAAAGCTCTGCCGAATCCAATGACTCTCGTCCCGATTCGCGGCAATGTCGACACCCGCATCCGCAAGTTGAATGAGGGCGACTGGGACGGCCTGATTCTGGCTGGAGCTTCGATCGAGCGCCTCGGTCTCCGCCATCTTCCCCATCGCTTGCTCGATGCTAGCTGGTTTGTACCCTGTGCAGCGCAAGGAGCACTGGCGATTGAAACCCCTGCCAACAGTCCCCATCAAGCTCTGCTCGAGACCCTCAGCGACAAGACTACCTATGCCTGTGCAGCCATGGAGCGCCGTGTTCTTGAACTCCTAGGTGGCGACTGCACGATGCCCTTTGGGGCCTTCTGCTTCTATGACAATACGAAGGGACTGACCACAGCGCGGGCCCTCGTTCTCGATTACGAAGGCGGAGAGGCTCGTATCGAACGCCAGTTCCCTGGTCGTCCCGAAGCTCTCGACCTCGACGCAACAGCTCACACGCTGATCGAAGCATTGGAGGAAGTGGGAGTCGTATCGGTCCTCGAGAAGCTCAAAATCAAAGCGCCTATTCTCGGTCCACTCTCTTGATCTTCTCAAGCTCGCTTGTTTATCTCTCCGCCGATGACGATTGACTTTGAAGGTAGGAGGTCGTTGGAGAAGCCGAGAAGAGGGCATCGCGCCCCCTTCTGGGTGATGTGCTGCGGCAATCAGAAGTCGTAGTAGAGTGCTACTTGCATTTTCCAGACCGATTCGGCCGTCCGGATCTCCTGGATGTCATTTGTATTCAGATTGCTGTAGACATACTTATTGGTAGCTGCATCGTAGTTCACGTCTGCAACTCGTACCAAGTAAGGGAATCCAACCTGCTTCACCTGCCCCCATTTTTTGTTCAGAAAGTTCGGCAGATTTTCGATATCCAGCACCAGTCGAGTGCGATTCGTATCGGAAAATCCAGGCAGTTCCTGAGCCAATCGCATATCGATTTGATTCACCCAATCGCTCGTGAAAGCATTCCGAGGAGCGATTCGACCTCGATACTCTTCAAGCCCGTTCTTCTTCAAAAAGTCGTTAAAGGCCGCTTCATCGATACCACTCAGAGTCACATCGCTACCATCACCCTTGGGGACGTAAAATAGCATGCGATTACGACGAGCGAATTCTCGTTCTTCCCCGAAGAGAGCACCGACGGTATTAGCTTGACCCCCGAAGGTATAGCTATAAGGCTGACCCGAACGACGTTCGAACAGCAGCGAAACAGTCGACAGAAGATTGTCAAAGAAGCTTTCCTCGTAATTTGCAGTGACGAGGAAGCGATGGGTCCGTTCGTAGTTCGAACGGGCCAAATCCGGTTTGTTAGGATCCAGCCCGATCGCTACCTGTCCGTAATTGCTGGTCGACTGTGAACTTGTACCCGGGTTGACTTCCTCGACCTTTTGCCAAGCGTAGGCGCCCGATAGGCTCAACGTCTTGCCAACACGTTTATTCAGACTGAGACTCGCCGTATGACCGTACCCCTGGTCGGTGTTGGTCAGAAGCAAGTCGTAGCCACGGTTGACATCAAAGTTATCCGGTGCAGACGTCGCATTGGTCGGCGTCGTATCGTAGATCGCCCTCCCATCCGGACCTACAGTGGTGGCCTGGTTGTTAGCTATGCCGCTATAATTGCGTCGCAAGTCCTTCCAGAGCAGGCCGTAACGCGTTTTGGTGTAGGTGTAATCGAAGTTCAAAATATAATTGTCACCGAACGAAGGGACCGAGAAGCGGTAATCAAAACCGGTCCCGAACTTCCACGATTGTGGTATCTTGAAGTCTGGATCCAAAGCATCCACATTGCCTGAACCTGCAACCAACTGACTCTTGATGGTCTCAGGAATATTGCGACCGTCGAAATCTTGAGCGGCCGTCGTGGTCACCCGACTGATGCGAACCCCATCGTTGGAATAGGTATTCGAAATCCAGACGTTCGGCGTCCCGCCGCTATAGAGTCCCACGCCGCCCCGGAAATTGAGGCCCTCTGCTGCCTTATAACTCAAGCCAAGACGGGGAAGATGCACCTGCTTGCCTTCGAGAGTCTTGGTGTTTTCGAAGCCGTATCGATCGACGAACTTGTCATTCCGAGCGATGCTGTCATCTGCCGCATAGATTTCAGAGCGTAAGCCGTAGCGGGCCGTGAGGCTGGGCGTCATCTGCCATTCATCCTGGAGGTAAACGGAGGTCACGCCGTAGTTCCAGTCTGCAGCAGCATCTTTTGGGTTATGAGTGATCGCATTACGATATTCGAATCTCTTTGGAGTCCGCGCTTCGAAGGCGTCAACGGTGTCATAGATCACCGACCCCTTCGAGAAGGGTACGAAAATGTTGTAGATATCAACGCGTTCGATGTCTACCCCACCCGTGATCAGGTGCTCGTCTTGAAGGTAATTCGCTTCCGCAGTGAGCTGAAGAGTCCGATTATCCATTTCATTCGCGTGACGGAAGGGATCGGGCCCGAGAAAGATCGAACCTTCAGCTGCCGATTCGACTTCAGCCTGCATAAAGTTCGCGTCTTCAAGCGGTATCTGCCGAGACTCGACTTGCTTGCCACTCAGCTCGAACCGAGTGGATAGTCTGTCATCCCAATCTGAAAACAGCCCCAAAGACATCGTATCGAGCGTCTCGGTCTTGTCGAACCAGTTCGATGTGAAGGAGATGTTATCGACATTGCCTGGTCCCGCAGTGATGTTGTTACCCTTCGAACGCTGATACTTGGCTTCCAAGCGATGTCTTTCGCTAATGGTCCAATCGAGCTTTCCGAGGAACTTCAAGTCCTGTTCATCAAGACTGCGCCCAATGGTACCTGGATCGTAGCCATAGACCCGCTTCGAGATCTCTTCCACCCGAGCGACTTCCTCTGGTGTGATGTCTTTCACCTCAGTGGTTTGTCCCGAGCCTGCAAATCCTACCGAGTACGGCACACTAGCCTTGAGACCTTCGAGGTTCAAGAAGAAATGCAGCTTATCGGTCACCACAGGACCACCCAAAGCCAAGCCGAGACGACTTTCTTCGAACTTGCGGGTATTGGTCCTGTCCTTGGTTTTATTGCCTGTCAGACCATCGTCTGTGTAGGTGGTCATCACCGAACCTTCGAAGTCGTTGGTTCCAGACTTTGTGACGACGTTGACGTTGCCACCCAGGAAATTGCTGTAGCGCACATCAAAGGGCGAGCGTTCCACCGATATTTCTTGGATGGCCTGCAGCGAGATCGGGCTGCGCTGCGAAGGGTAGCCATTCGCATTGAGACCAAAGTCGTCGTCCTGACGAATGCCGTCGATGGTAATGCTGTTGAATCGGTTGTTGGCCCCCCCAATACTCAGCGAGTCTCCATCCACAACGGCGTCGGGTGAGAGACGCACGATGTCCTTGGGATCTTGGCTCACAGATGGCAGATTGCGAATCTCAGTGGCGTAGAATGTGGCTTTCTGCGAGCTATTGCCGACCTGAGTTCCGACGACCTGCATGACTTCAACCGAACTCATGCTGAGCTGGATCGTGTCGTTAGCGCCAGCACGCAGCTGCAGACCTTCCCTACCTACGTTACTAAAACCTTGTTTGCTTGCAGTTAGCTTGTAAGGTCCGCCGATCTTGAGACCGCTGAACGCAAACTGGCCACCTTCGTTGGTCAGAACTTCCTTCCGGGCTTCACCTGATTCAAGAACAATCGTCACCCCAGTCAGTGGCTGACCTGCAGCGTCCAAGATCGATCCACGCAGGTTGGCCGTTGTCACCTGAGCGTAACTCATGGGTATCGCCGACACGAATCCGGCGATCGTAAGCGAGACGGGCAGCCGCTGTCGGCTAAGCTGCAACTGATCGGTGGCGAGACACTGGAGTATGGCACGTATCCAGTTCATAGGGTTCCTTCGTAAGATGAGGTTGGGATGAGGGAGGGGCCCTCACCACTCGAATAGACAAAGCTCTTCAAGAATGCCTAGAAAAGCGCTTTTGAAGAAATACGCAACGAGAATTTTGAAAAATTATGGTAAAGACCAGGATCGAACCATCTTGACGAACCCTGGATACACCTTCAATCTGGCAAAAATGGCCGGATTAAGGCAGGACATCCCTAGGACAGCATCTTTTTCGATGAGAGTATGTCTCGTCGTCGCTACGGGTTGTCTCCGCCAACCCATCCTCGGCTCCTCACGAACCACCTGTCCGTACCGGACCTCGGAACAGTGTGCACCTGGCCTCTGGACCCTTGGGAAACAGTTCGACGGCATGTCAGACAAAACTCTAGGGGCTAGGGTCTACCTCCGTCCAAGAGAATCATTCAAATAGATTATTATACTGACTGACTCGGGATGCCTTGCGTTTTCCCATCAAAAGTCATTAGCGCGGTTTATCAAGTGTTGCCGTCGAAAGGAATTAAAAAAGTCTCGCCCACGGCACCGCCCCCGCCAACCATGGCTTGACCGATCGGAGGCCCGTTCAGAACTGGAAGAGATAGAACATTCTTATCTTGAACGGCTTGTCGATTCCGGCTTCGAGGTTTGCCAATCCCTGGCGCGTGATTTCATCAGCCTGCGGCAAGTTAGCTGCTTCGCGCATGATCGCAAGCGCCTTCTGCCGATCGCCACTATAAAACGCTGCTGCCGCTTCGGCCTCTCGCCCAGCCAGAGGATGCGGTGAGAGCTGGGCGAGTTGGGTGGCGGCCTCTCTCAATTGGCGAAGATTGGTGGTGGAGTGCTCCTCGAGAAAAGCCAGATGAGCAACGTTGAATTGCATCAGATTGGCAAAAGATCGGGATCGTTCCCGGGGGCTGGCCTGCAGCCGCTGCATCGAGGCCTCGAAGGCGGCCTCATGCCCTTTAACTTGTGCACTCACGACCAAAAGGAGCACACGGATACTGTGGGCATCGATGTCATCGGGTTTAAGCGCAAGAAAGTGGTCGACCATGCTGAGGACCTGGGCTGGCTTGGTCTTGTTCAGGCGCATCAGTTCGTCGATCATTCGGTGAGCAAGGAGATCGGCTGGCAGCTCGCCAATCGCGGCGTCTGCTTCCAGCTGAGCGACCAGACGAACGCGCAGCAAAGCTAGCTGATTTCGGCAGTCTTGGTCGACCTTAGGCAAACCTTTGAAATCACAGATTTCCATCACCCGGCGCGTGGAGGCTGACACACAGCTGAAATCGATGGGTGTCTGCGTCTTGTTTTCTATGGCTTCGATGTAGCCGTCCAGTCCCAAACGCAGCAGAGGCGCATATTCACGACCACAGCTCGACCCTAGCTCAACTCCCCCAAGGGTCAGACCTTCGATCGTAGCATCGTCGAGGTTCAGGCGACGATTGAGATACGCAGCAAAGAGCCCCTGCCGCTCCTCCCGAGCTTTGACTTCATGGGCAACCTGCTGCTCCACTTCTTTTGGCACGCATGCTGACAGGAGACATCCCAACCCCAAGAGTATCGATAGCACAAGCCGCATAGACCCTCGCTTCCGTTTGTCCTCGAGCCGCAACGCGGTCGAAGAGGATGAGCTGCAGAACCAAGTTTAACCCAACGTTCAACTGGGGATAAAACATCCTCCTAGGATACCACAACAAAGTAGTCCGGCTGGATTCGATCTCTCCTTGGCTCTCCGGAACGTCAGCAGCAAAAGCATATGAATAAAAGGTTTGCAGCGAGGAGAAAAAACACGGGAGGCTCAGAAGGGGCAGGAGCCCCCATTTAAACACTGTTCAGAGCGTCGATGACTCGCTCAGCAGCCTGGGAGCGAACTCGGGAGGCCGAGATCCATGCTCGAGATTGTGAGCCATGATTCTTCGTTGCTGCTCCAAAAAGTCATCATCAATTTCAGCGACAGAATTCAGTATGACATCTGGGGAATAGGCGAACCGCTGCAGGTCGGACCGTTTGGTTCCGCCCGACAAGACTAACACCGTGCGAAATCCCAGTTGATCACCACCGAGAATGTCTGTCTCCATCGTGTCACCGATCATGATGGTCTCGCCCGTGTTCAAGCCCAAGCGCTTCCGAGCTGCTCGAAAAATCACTGGGCTGGGTTTGCCAGGGCTAAACGCCTTGAAGCCTGTTGCCTCTTCGATCATCTTCACGAAAGCACCACAACCTGGCCGGACGCCGCCGTCTTGAGTCGGACAGTTCGGATCAAGATTGGTAGCGATCAGCTTCGCTCCATCAAGTACCATCTGCACGGACTTTTCGATCGCTTCCAGTGTGATCGTGCGCCCTTCGCCGACGACTACAAAATCGGGATTATGATCAACAATAGCAATACCAACGCGATCGAGAGCGTTGAGCAGGCCTCCCTCGCCAATCACATAAGCGGTACCGTGAGGCTTGTGCTGAGCGAGGTACGAAGCGGTTGCGAGAGCGCTTGTGAAAACATGTTCTTGCCCGACGCGAAAGCCCATGCGCTGGAGTCGAGTGGCGATATCCATCGGCGTCCGCTGACTATTGTTGGTCAGAAACATGAAGGGGATACCTTTGCTGTGAAGCAGTTCAATCAATTCAATGCTACCGGGAATCCGCTCACTTCCTCGATAGACCACACCATCCATATCAATCAAAAATCCCATCTTCATCGCCGTCTCCTTTATGCGACGTGATCTCAACGGAGTCCAAGCACCCCGATGGGGAAGGCCCATCCGGTCAAGATCCGCAAACACCCGCAGATGATGGGCGATCTTCATCGCCACGAAAACTCAAGTTCCGCTCCCATCGTACACCGAAGCACCAGGATATTCACGTGCCCATCCAAGTTCCCGAGCTTCCTGCGGATCCCACGGGGCAACAATCCTACCGTTCCGTCTCGCTCGCTCTTAGGCTAGCCTCGAAGCTTCTTAACAATCTGAAATCATGACGTTTTCCCCTTCTTCTTTGACTTTTTCCCAGCTTTTTCTGTATCTTGGGCCGATTTTCGTACGCAGGAGAGCGCACTCATGGATAAGCCACACTTTTTGGCCAACAACCGTTCCGAGTACCGGGAACTGTTCCAATCATGGGGCTTACCGACTTTTCGGGCCGATCAGATTGCTCATTGGATTTATAAAGGCGGTATCCGCGATCCGGAGCAGATGAGCAATCTCAGCAAAGACCTGCGCCAAGAGCTGTTCCTGAAGATCGACTGGAGCTTACCCGAGATTGTGAGCCGACTGGATTCTCAGGACGGTTCCTCGAAACTATTGCTGCGTTCGGCCCGAGGCCATCTGATGGAGGCGGTGATCCTACGCTACGAGGGACGGACCAGCCTGTGCGTCTCGAGTCAGGTGGGTTGCAAACTCGCCTGCGACTTCTGCCAGACGGGAAAGCTTGGATTTGTCCGACACCTCGAGCGTCACGAGATTATCAGTCAGCTCTTTATGGCTAACGAGATCTTGAAGGATGAAAATTTACGTGTCACTCACGTCGTCTTTATGGGAATGGGCGAGCCCTTGGATAACTATAAGAATACCGTGGCGGCAGCCAACGTGATGATGGAGGAGGACGGTTTTTTCCTCTCCTCACGCCACATCACCCTTTCGACCTCGGGGCTCGCTCCGGAGATCGAGCGCCTCGCGGTCGACACGCGAGCCTCGCTTGCCCTGTCGCTGCATGCCTCGCGGGATGACCTCCGCACGCGCCTGATGCCCATCAATCGACGCTACGATCTCGAACGTCTCAAAGAGGCTCTGCTGTTTTATCAGAAAACCACAGGACGCAAGATCACCATCGAGTACATTCTGATCAAAGATCAAAACTGCGGTCTGCGGGAGGCCAAAGAGCTGGTGCGTTTCCTCCACGGTCTCCGCACCAAGGTTAATCTTATCCCTTTCAACGCCCATCCGGGCTTGCCCTATCAGCGTCCGGACGACACTGAGATTCGGCAGTTTCAAAAATATCTCGCCGATCGCTCCATCCCGGCACCCGTACGCTATTCTAAGGGGCTCGAAGTATCGGGCGCATGTGGACAACTTGCGGCTAAGCATTTTGAAAGTCTTCATGAAAAGCCTGAGCGACGACGTCTGCTCGACCCGACTCCGGCTGCAGCTCCCTAGGAACAAAACGCCCGATCGTAGCAAAGGCTGCAGGCAGGGAGATACTTTTCTTCCGCTCCCAGATCAACTGTTGGCCCTTCGAGCGTCGGCTTCCCCCCCAAGAGCTTCAAATTGAAGACCGCCTTGCGATTGCAGAAGGCGCAGGTCGTCTTTACCTCTTCAATCGTATCGGCGAGTTCCATAAGACGCTTCGCACCGGGGAACAGTTGGGTGCGGAAGTCGGTCCGCAGTCCGTAACAGATGACGGGAATATCGAGCGCCTGAGTCACGCGGCGCAGCTCTTCGATCATGCGCGGCTCAAGGAACTGTGCCTCATCAACCAAAATACAGTGGTAGCCCTGCAAGGCATCAAGATCGAGGACCGTCTCCCGACCCACGAGCAGATCAGCCTCCTGCATGAGCCCGGCCCGCGAGCGAATCTCAACCTCACCGAAGCGAGTATCGAGGCTCGGTTTGATCAGAAAGACGCGTTTTTCCTGCTGCCGATAGGCATGGGCCACGGCTAGCAAGTTCAGCGTCTTGGCACTGCCTACGGCACCATAGCGAAAGTATAGCTTGGCCATACTCAAGATCCTTCTTTAGGCGGATCTTTCTTCGGCACGATGATACCAGGACCGCTTGTGCCGCCGCCACCTTCGGGACGTTCTCTTGGAGTTCGAGGAGACTGTGGCTGGGGAGCACCTCCACCATTCTCTTCGGGAGCTCGTGGTTTCATGCGATTTTTCTGCCGGTTGCGACGATCGCGCCCTTCCTGACCTTCCCTCACCGCTGCTTCCCCGTCTCCCCGATCTTCTCCGCGCTGAGCCCTCTGGCCGTCTCGCGTTGGCTGGAGTCTTCCGCCCTGCTGGGGCCCTGGCCCGGACGAGGGGCGTCCATCGCGATGGCCCTGCGGGCGGTCGCCGCGTGGCTGCGGTCGGCCTCCAGGCTGGGGTTTCCCCCCGCTTTGACCTTGACGATGATTCTGTGGCTGGGGTCGATTCTCCCGTGGTGAAGGCCTTCCTCCCTCGCGAGCCTGGAGTCTGGTCCTCTGCTCGTCATGGATCGGTTCGGCTGCCGACTCCCGATGCTTCGCGACTTCCTCGCTATCATCAAGTTCCGCGATATCGCCTTCCCCAATGAGCGCACCAAAGTCGAGGTCGCTTCCCCAGTCATCCTCCGCACCCTGAATAGCATGAGAGGTATCGACCAATTCCAATTCACGTAGAGGAATGGACCGAAGCTCTCCCGTATCTAGCTCAACCAGCATCGTCTGATTGAGAATGTCACCGCGAATCACGTCACCCACCACGCCGTCCAGAGTCGACCGCACCCGCGCGCCTTTCGGCAGAAGCTTCTGTCGCAGTGCGGAGTAGGTATCATCTTCATAGGTCAAACAGCAAAGCAGTCGACCGCAACCGCCGGAGACTTTGCTAGGATTCAACGCTAGATTTTGATTCTTGGCCATCTTGATCGAGACTGGCACAAATTCGCGCAAGAAGCTCGAACAGCAGAATTCCCGGCCACAGATGCCGATGCCACCCGAGAGCTTAGCCTCGTCGCGCGAGCCGACTTGTTTGAGTTCCACCCGAGTCTTGAGTCCTCCCGCTAGCTCCTTGACAAGCTCGCGAAAGTCAACTCGTCCCGGTGCCGAAAAATAGACGATGACCTTGTTGCCGCCGAATTGGATTTCGACGTTGATCACCCGCATTTCGAGGTCGAGGTCTTTGATCTTCTGTTTGGTGAAACTTTCGGCATGCTCCTGGCTCAAGCGACCTGAGCTATCGAGATCTTTGCGGGAGGCAATTCGAACGATCGGCTTGAGATCCGCAGGTGCACCCTCTTCCTCCATCTGCAGGAAATTGACTCGCTTGACTTCGGCCAAACTCGGCCCACGCTCGGTCTCGACAACCACACGATCGCCAATACTCAAGCGGAAGTCTCGAGCATCGAAATCGTAGATCTTGCCCGCTCGGCGAAACTGCACCCCAACGATATTGAAACCACTCATGGAACTTCCCTCTGTTCGGCAGACGTAAGAGCACGACGCACTTCGACTCATGACTATCGATCGACGGCTCCGAGAGCCTCAGCAACCATCTGTGTGTTCAGGTGATTATGCCCGCTGCCACCGGCACGATAGACCTGTTGTAAGATTTTACGCCAATGCCGCAGGCGTTTGATGTCAGGGCTGTCCCCCTGCATCCGTGGGTGAGGCGAAATGACAAGCCCCAAACAACTCTTGTAATAGCGATTTAATAGCAGCTCGAAGTGCTGGGCAAGTTCATTCGCCTTCCATCCCTGCTGCTTCAGCAATTCCTGCAGCTCCTGCAGACTCTCACCGTTCAAAGGCCTCAAGAGCAGGGTATGCAGTCGATCCAGGGCTTCACGGCTCTTGTCATGTAGGAGTACGAGCTGCTGCCAGGCACGTCCTGGTGCAAGGCCATTGCGTTCCAGCAGTTCGATAGCGGAAGCTGCGTCGAGAGAATAGTCACGAGCCTGGGCCTTCGCCAGCAGCCAGGGCAGACTTTTATCCATCGCTGGAGGTTGGATGTGCCAACGGACGAGCCGTGAGGCGATCGTCGGCAGAAGTTGCCGGGGACGACTGCACGAGAGGAGGATCCTTGCTGTCGGGGGTGGCTCTTCAAACATCTTCAACAGCCGATTCGCCGCCTGGTCAGTAAGCTCCTCGATATCAACCATGACGGCGACTCGTTCGCTGCCACCGCGGGCCTGGTATTGAAGATGCTCCTGAAGCTGTTCCGCCTCAGCGACTTTGATAGCTCCCTCGGTTTCAAGCCAGAGTAGATCGCTTTGAAAGCCTCGGCGCACGCTGACACAGCCGGCACAGGTTCCACAGGCCCGATGCTCCGTGCAAAAAAGCATAGCAGTGAGTTGGGCCAGGAGCTTCCGTTTGCCAAGACCCTCACGTCCTTCGATGAGGACCACCTGCGGCCAGCGACCTGCGGTCAGAAGCTCTCGACAGCGGGAAAAAATCGTTTCGAAGCCGAAGAGATCACTCCAATCTCGATCGATAACGGCTACTTTTTCAGTGTTAGTTTTACGGCTCATTGGGTCCAGCGTTCCTCGATGATCTTCAGTGCAGACGCCAGGACGGCCTCTGGAGTCTGACTGGCATCCAAGACGACGATACGCTGAGGAAAGCGTTTCGCTAGTTCGAGATAAGCGTCTCGCAGCTTCTGATGCAAGTTCAAGGAGCCGCCATCGTAGCGATTCAGTTCCCTTTGTCCAGTTGCCTGCATGCGCGCTTCGATCCTACTCATCACAACGGAGGGCGGACAGTCGAGAATGAAAGTCAAATCAGGATGACAATCACCGACCGAAACCGAAATCACCTGCTCCACCGAACTTTCCGGCAGGCCGTGCAGGAGGCCTTGATAAGCTCGGGTCGAGTCATAGAATCGATCACAGAGGACCCACTGTCCGGCTTGCAAGGCTGGCTTAATGCGACGCGTGATGTGCTGGTGACGAGCGGCTGAGACCAGGAGGAGTTCCGTCATGGGTACGGGTCGATCGTCCACGGGTGGCTCGAGAAACACCCGTCGAATCTGGTCGGCAAGTGGGGTCCCACCTGGTTCGCGGCTGTGGAGGACCGTCAACCCCCGAGCCGTGAGGGCTGTGAAAAGGCCTTGGGAAAAAAGCGATTTGCCGGCTCCCTCTCCACCTTCCACCGTCAAAAATCGGCCGACCTCTCGCACAGATGCTCCTTAATATCAGAATGAAGATGAGGGCTAACGAAACCCGGGACTCCGAGAAGGACGAGCCCAGACTTTTTACATACCAGAAATGGGACGAATGTGCTGCAAGATTCAGCATTTAGCTGCCAAGAAGGGTCTCAGGCAGAATAGCCGACTGTATTTTTTACAGAAGCCGCCGAAACGCCCGAGTGAACCCCCAGCAGCCATCCAAGGAACGGGGGCTGAGAATGAGTTTGGCTAGGGACGTTATGGCGAAGAACTCATATGTGCTAGGCAAGCGGATCGCGCGAGGCGGAATGGCTGAGATTTATCTCGGCAAAGCCGTCGGGGAAGCTGCGTTCCAAAAGATTGTCGCCATCAAACGCATCCTTCCACACTACGCACAAGATCGCGAATTTATCGAAATGTTTCGCGACGAAGCCCACATCTGCAAGCGCTTGCAGCACAATAACATAGTCCAGGTTTATGACTTTACCGAAGTCGATGGTTCCTACGCGCTGATCATGGAACACGTCGACGGAGCTGACCTCCGCAGTCTCCTCTCAGCATGCGAGACAGCAAAGACCCGTCTCTCCGTACCCATGTCTCTCTACATCTCGGCGTGTGCAGCTCGCGCGTTGCACTACGCTCATACCAAGAACGATGAAATCACTAATGAAGCCCTTGGCATCGTTCACCGCGATATCTCACCGCAGAATATTCTCATCAGCTATGAAGGTGATGTGAAGATCACCGACTTTGGGATCGCCTCCGCCGAGAACAAACTGACCGAAACAAGGCCGGGTGTCGTAAAAGGTAAGTACTCCTATATGAGTCCCGAGCAAGTGGCGGCAAAGCCTCTTGACGGGCGCTCCGATGTGTTCAGTCTCGCGATCGTACTCTGGGAAACACTCGCTATGAAGAGGCTATTTTCGGGAGCATCCGAGGTCGAGAGCATTCGCAAGGTGCAGAACTGTGAAATTCTCTATGATATATCCGAGCTCAATCCAGAGGTCGATCAGGAGCTAAAGCAAATCGTCATGAAGGGCCTTTCGAAGGACCGCAAACAACGGTATCAAACGGCTGCCGCCTTCGAAAAAGATCTCTTGCGTTACCTGCATTCTCGCTACGCAGAGTTCACCTCACGCGAGCTAGGCAACTTTCTGAAGCGGATCCTTGCGAAAAAACGGGATCGGACCCAAGACGACATCAAAGAGACTTTAGCTCAGGCCGCACACCCAGCTTCAACAGCGTCCCAAGCTGCACAAGCGACAACCCCGATTCCTGTGCAGCAGGCTTCAGGCAGCGGCATCCATGTGATGCCAGATGTCTCGCGTCAGCAGCCACCAGTTGAAGAACCAACCGGACTGCAGATGGAAAAGTCGATTGATTCAAGAAGTTCTCTCCCTGCAGCCGATGACAAAGTGATCACTCTATCGAACAGTTTCAAAAAAAATCACCCGTCCCGTTTGCTTGCAATCGACGTAGCCTCCCAAGAACCAGGAATCGGAACCAACACGCGACAGCGACCGAGGGTCGTTGTTCCGCAACAGTACCCAAGACGCGCACAGAAAAACCGTTTTCCAGCCTTTCTGTTCTTTCTTGCGATGATAGCCGGAGCCATCTACTATTATCGCGATGAACTCTTGGCAGACAAGAAGCTCCACCTTGAATTGCGCTCATCACCAGAAGTTGTCAGTCTTCGCGTCAATGGTATCAAGCTTGATGACGGCGCTTACAAGCGCACCCCAATTAAGCTGCACCTCACGCCTGGCACCTACGAACTCGAGATTAGCCGACCGGGATTTCAGAAGGAGCTGATCCGCTTTCAAGGTCATGCGGGCGAAACCCTACGACCCGAGAAAGTCTTCCTCAAGAAGCTGCCCCATGTGGCTCTGCAACCCGTGCGCATCCTCTCCTCAGGGAGTCGGGTGTATGTCGACGTTGATGCGGGACTCTTTGAGGGAGAAACCCCTCTGACCGTTGAGTTGCTTCCGTCCGCTCCGCACTTTGTGACATTCAAGTCACCGGACGACGGAGCTCTTTACAAATGTGAATTCAGAATCGATCGCCAGTCGGGCGGAATGTCGACGCTGGTCATCACACCGCCCGCAGGAAGTCAGAAAGCTCGCTGCCAGATTAAGAACTGACCGGATCCTGGTGCAGACTCGGAGTCAACTCAAAACGAAACATTTGACCCAAAAAGCGACGATTGGCCAACTGCTTCTGCATCGTGGGAAGATAAGAGCTAGCGATGAAGGCGAAGGCAGCATCGATGCCTTCTGTTTGATAGACGCGACCGATACGGGCCTCAACTTCTGTGGGGCGTCCAAAGCTCGCCAGAAACTGATTCGATGTAAACCAAGCGAAAAGTTCACCGCGAGCCGGAGAGTGTTCGATCTCGTTGACAAGTATCAACTGCCTGACAAAGAGTGATAGGATCGAATCGCCAATCCATGCTAAATCTTGAGTCCTGTCAGTCGCAAGCTTCATGGTCATGCCCCTTTTCTTTCTCTCGAACGAAGGGAATCCAATGTCCGAAAGTCCAGTCTGCCCCTTGTGCGAACTGCGAACTGCCGACAGCTTTCATCACATCTACCCGAAGTCGATCCGTCTGAACCGTAAGTACCACTATATGCTGCCCAAGGATGTCAAAAGCCGGGGATATCGCCTCTGCCGGGGATGCCATACCCAGATTCATAAGCATATCCGGGATTGGGTGCTGGTTCGGGATTATCAAGCAGTCTCCGACCTTCGTCGGCACCCTGAGATCTCGCGCTACCTCAGTTATGTCGCGAAGGCGCTTAGGTGCGCTGGGGAAAAGGAATGATTACAGCTCCATCCGGCCGTTTGCGGGGCGACTCAAAGGACGGCCCTAATTTTTGCTTGGAGGAGGACTTGCCGGGGCGGCTCACCACCGGTTCTTCGCCTTGACGAACCATCAGAGTCGCTAGGCCGCCCTCTTCTAACAGCTTGCTCGCAGCGAGACCTGCCTTCACAACATGGGCCGTCTTGAGGTCAAGGTCCGGATTGCTGGGTAGACGATCGAGGCCCAGACACTGATGCGCACGAATGACCACAAAGACCGCCTCCTCCACCTGTCCGCTGAGGAGGTAGAGCTGCTGCATATCACAATAAAGGGTACAGAGAAGTCTTTTAAGCCGCAAAGGCGCTGACGGCTCTGCTCGTATCACCTGTTCGAGATGGTTCACGATCGGCCCAAGTAGGACCACCGATTGCTGAAAGTTGCCCATCTTGTAGTCGAGCCGCGCTCGAAGCAGGGCGGCAAACAATCGCTTTTTAAGTAAATACCCCGCGTACTCCCCGACCTGAAAGACATGGTCGAGTCTTCGGAAAAAACTCAATGGGGCAGCCAAGATAAGGCAGATTCCCAAGCCTATGGATTCTAATACTTCGAGCAGCACCTTCATGCGCACATCTTCCCGCTTCTGCATGTCATGCGAGGACGACAGGTTGTTCATCCAGGCTGGAACGTGACTCCGTTGTCTAACACGTTTTTTTCTCTGACGCCACAGCCTCGGTTAAAGAAGCGTTTTCAGCCCTCCGGTCGCCGGCGTCCCAACCCGATGCATGCGTTCGGATCTCACCACGTTTTTTTGTGCAGAATTCTAAGGAGCCAGCTACACTGATCAAGAAGGTCCATCAATTCCACCGGTTGACTCGAGGAGTCCATAGATGTCGCTCTTGGAAACGCTAGGCCTAAACCGTCGTGAACTGCGCGCCTGGGCTCTCTATGACGTAGCGAATTCAGCCTTCGCAACCACCATCATGGTGGCTATTCTCCCCGTTTACTTCCAGCAGCAAATCGCCTCGGACCTCCCGGCGCATATGCGGTCGGCTTACTGGGCATACTTCAACGCGGCGACCATGATCGCGGTCGCCTTGCTCTCCCCCGCATTCGGCTACTTTGCCGATGTTGGAGGTACTAAGAAAAAATCCCTAGCCTTCTTCACCGTGGTCGGGGCGCTCGCGTCCATGGCTCTGGCCCTCGTTGGACAAGGTGATTGGATTCTCACCGGCGTCATCTATATCATCGCTAACTTTTCTTTTCATGCCGGTATCGTCTTCTATGAATCTCTACTCCCGCACATAGCCAATGAGAAGGAGGTGCATCGTGTCTCCACTTCGGCCTACGCGCTTGGCTACCTTGGGGGTGGTATACTCCTTGCCATCAACCTAGCATGGGTCACTCAACCTCAGCTCTTCGGTCTTCCGGATGCGAGCGTCGGCGTGAAGCTGTCCTTCGTATCAGTCGGTATCATTTGGTTGCTGTTTATGGTTCCACTTCTTCGGCAGGTCCCAGAACCGCTCGCGCAAAAACAAGATGTGATCAGGGCACCTATCCAAGCGTCCTTTACAGCCTTACTTCAGGTGAAGAGGACCTTTAGCAAACTACGCCGCTACCCTCAGGCCATGACTTTTCTCCTTGCTTTCTGGCTCTATAGCGACGCTGTCGGGACGATCATCAATATGGCTACAATTTATGGACTGGAGGTCGGCATCAGCTCGGACGATCTCGTCTTGGCCATCCTCCTCGTGCAGTTTATCGGAGTCCCAGCCTCCTTCGCTTTTGGTCCGATCACTCACGCCATAGGGCCGAAAAAAGCACTCTTTATCACTCTCTTGATCTATCTGAGTGTTACGAGCTTCGCTTACTTCATGAGCACGGCCTGGCACTTTTGGGTGCTGGCGGTTGGAGTGGCCTTGGTTCAAGGAGCCAATCAAGCCATCAGCCGTTCGATCTTTGCGCAGATGGTACCCCTGCAGCACTCGGGAGAATTTTTTGGACTCTTTAGCGTGATGTCAAAGTTTGCTGGACTCTTTGGGCCGCTAGTCTTCGGCCTGCTGTCGTCGAATCTTGGCGAGAGTCGTTACAGCATCCTCTTTTTGGTCTTCTTGTTCGTCGCTGGCATGGTGCTACTGAGCAAAGTCGATATTGAAAAGGGCAAGCAAGAGGCCGAAGTCGTATGAGGAGAAAGCGATCGGGCCGAAGCCCGATCACTACGATCGATCAGAAGTTCTGAGTGATGCGGGCGTAGTAGGTGCGGCCTGCATAACTGTAAATGTCATAGTTCAGCGAAGGGTTGCTCGATTGGTCAGCAGGCGGCTTAGCGTTGGTGACGTTGAGAGCACCTAGGCTGAAAGCTCCGTTGAAAAGAGCACCGAAGGTATACTGAGCGTCATACTCCGTGTATATCGGCAGCTTACCAAGATCGGGATTCACGCGCTCAACCGAACCGGTGGTGCGCCCTGTCAGGGCTACACGATGGGAACCCACGGTATCAATCGTGAGTGTATTGTTCGCACGCCACTGAGGACGTCCTGCTTGGCCAATTCGATTCTCGAGCTCTTGACCTTCAAAAGCAGCCTCTCGGTTGAACAATTGGTACGAAGTGTCGAGGTTCCAACCAAAAGCCAAGGACTTCGTATTCCCGATGCGGAAAGCCGAGCTGAGGTCGATACCGGCGACTTCCTGTTGGGCCAGGTTCGCAGCTGGCGCCGTGATGTCGATCAGAGAACCATCGGCATTGCGGTTGATCTTGATGCCATATTGCTCGTAACCACGTTCGCCCTTCGCTTCGGCCAAGGTGAGTATGGAAAGGTCTGGCGTCCCGATTCGATCGTTGATCCGAACGAACCAGGTGTCGAGGCCGATGTTAAAATTCACCGAGGGTGCAAAGACGGCACCGATGTTTCCGAGCAACACTTTCTCAGGCTTGAGATCACCCGGAGCTACCACATTCAAGAGATACTGCTGCTCGCGGCAAAGCTGCGAAATCCGAGCTGCATTGCCGGTCTCCCGAGCTGCTTCACACTGCACGTTGTCAACGAAACTTGGATAACCAAAGTCATTCTCAACACGCTCCTCCTGGAGCGTCGGGGCGCGGAATCCTGTACCCACAGATCCACGTAACAGCCAGTCCGAAGTCTTGTAGCTTGTGGCCAGACGAGGATTAAAAGCTGTCCCATATTCTTTGTATGCATCAACACGACCCGCTAGGCTCACCTCCCAACCTTGAGCAACTGGGACCGAAAGTTCGGTGAACACGGCCTGCACATCACGATCGCCGCCGCCCTTGGAGGCAGCCGAACCAGGTACGTTACCAGCCAGCGTCTCAGCATCTCCGTCAGTCTTATAGTTCTCCTTGCTATAGCTCGCACCCAGAGCTATAGCGAGCGGACCATTCGCCATCTCGAGGGCTGATCCTGAGAAGACAAGGTTATACTGTTCCATATTCGAAAGCTGGGTCTCTCGCGGCTCATACGCAGCCTCCTGGAGAGCCGCACCGTTCCGATTCGGGTCGAAAGGATTGAATTGGCCTGTCCGCAGTAGCCCTAGCAGCTTGGGTTGAATCCAGAAGCCACCAACGCCCTTTTCCTCCCGTTCTACTTGGTTACGACTATAGGAGAAATCCCAATCCCAACCCGATTGAAGATTTCCCTTCAGTCCCACTACGCCTTGAGTGTTGGTCTCATCGGTGAGCGTATCCCGGAGTCCCAGCTCCGTGGTTCGGTACTGAAGACGTACGCCATCGCCAGCTTCCGGATCGATAGTCGAACCTGCTGCTCCCAGCGCATTTTTGATTGCGACAACGGCTTCCCGATCCGTGACATCAACCGTCGCAGGTAGAGGGGCTATGAGATCGCGAGCTTCTTTTCTCGTGGCTTTAGCAAGCGCGTAACCACTGATCTTGCTGTTGAACTCATGTTCGGCCTTAACCAAGAGACCGAGTTGCTCGATGGAAGGAGCGATCGTTCGCACTTTTTCGAAGTTATACTGACAAAAAATATTGTCGCCAACCTGCTGGACCCGACTGGTCTCGGTTGTCTGACAGTTCGGGTCAGGGCGCAGGAAGACGCCTTGCTTGACAGCAAAAGTAGGGTTCCCGTTGGTATCAGGCTTGTCGGTCTTCACCAGTGGGCGGAACGTCCCAGGATTACCTGTAGGAGACCATCCGTCGCCGATAAACGAGCGATCACGCGCAAATATTTCCTCTTTCTTTCGGTAACTTCCTGCAATCATCACATTGGTGGAGCCAAGCTGGGCGCCTGATACAATCTCGGCTCGTTGCTCCACACCACCTTTTTCCGCGGGTTGCGATAGAGCCGTGAGGACCGACGTTCCTGTCATATCTTTGCGAGTGATGATGTTCACCACACCACCAACGGCATCGGAACCGTACACAGCCGATGCACCCTCTTTCAGAATCTCCACCCGTTCGATCATTGCCACCGGAAAGTCACCGATGTCCACGGCATCAAAAATCGGGTCCGCAGCCAGGCGTCGCCCATCCAAGAGCACCAAAGTGTACTTGCCACCGAGACCACGCAGGTCGACACCAGCAAAACCAGGCGCGCCCCGATTGGATTGCTCGCGGGTCGAACCAAAACTCGACGCCGGAATCTCCCGCAAAAGATCGGAAACGGTCGAGACGCCTGCTTGATCGATTGCTTCACGGTCGATGACCTGCACGGGAGCAGGACCTTCCGCATCGATACGTTTGATGCGAGATCCAGTGACCTGAATTCGTTCGGCTTTCTTACCGCTTTCGGCCTTCTTTTCGCTCGAAGCAGCGGGCTTTTCGGCCTGGGTCGCACTTTCGACCGCAGGAGCCGCTGGAGGCGGCGAAGGGGGGGAGTTTTCCTGAGCGAGTCCTAAAGAACTCGCAAGGAAAGCGCAATAAAGGCTCGCAGGCTTAAGCATGGGGATAACCTCACCTTGAATGTGCTCTGGATTGTGTTGCTCGGCTCGTTTTTACACACAATTCATACACCGCTTT
>Ga0209985_10000121_pt1 | contig 86298 bp, 90 predicted proteins | sample NOAtaG_FD_187305 | JGI IMG/M metagenome (GOLD analysis project Ga0209985, IMG submission 187305) | Freshwater lake microbial communities from Lake Erie, under a cyanobacterial bloom - NOAA_Erie_Diel6S_1000h metaG (SPAdes) (version 2) | ecosystem: Environmental > Aquatic > Freshwater > Lake ... | reverse complement strand
CCAGTATAAAAAAGAGACCGGTATAAAAATACCAATCTCTCTTTTCTGGCGGGGACGACCGGGCTCGAACCGGCGACCTTCTGCGTGACAGGCAGACGCTCTAAACCGACTGAGCTACGCCCCCATATTGAATACTATTATAGCAATGTTCTTAGAATTTAGCAAGAGCAGCACTCTGGGGTGGCCAACGGGAATCGAACCCGTAATGTCGGAACCACAACCCGAAGTTTTACCGTTAAACTATGGCCACCACACAATGTTTCTCTTGGGATTATAATGTTCAACAAAGCTTATTGTATCAAAAAGTTATCTAAATTGCAAGGTAATTAATTGTAAATTATAAATGATGAATTATAAATTATTTTTTGCTATTCTTAACTATCATATCTATAACTTCGTCTTTGCTGGAAGTTAATTGAAATAAATTTAAATCTTCTGGATTAATTGTTCTATATTTTTGGTCTAAAGTTTGCTTAATATAATCTGTTAATGGTTTCCAGAACTCATCATCATATAAAATCAGTGGAGTAGGAGCTACTTTATGAGTCTGAACCAAAGTTAATACCTCAAATAATTGATGTAATGTTCCTAAACCTCCCGGACAGAACAAATACTGATTAGTAGGACCTGTTAAAATAAATTGCCTCGTAAAAGGGAACTTAAAATGAATAGAATCTGACACGTATTGATTCATGGTCTTACCTGCTTGATTAAGGAGAGTAGCGTAAGCTGGTTTTCCAGCTTCGGAGGAGGACTTATTAGCGGCTTCAGCAATTCCAAAGCCTCCTCCAGTTAGTATACTAAAATCTTTTTTAATAATTTCTTGGGCAATATTATACACATCCTTATAATAAGAACTATCTTGCGAAACCTTGTTACTCCCTAAGATGGTAACGTTGTTGGATAAAGATTGTAAAAAATCTAAGCCTTCTACTAGTTCTGCCATGATACGAAATATACGCCAATTAACACTAGAAACAGAATTAGTAGTATTAGAAATATTATCTAAAAAATTTGGGTGATCTTCTGTATGCTGAATAATATCATAAGACTCTTCAGCTGTTTCTACTATATGTATCATTTCCAAATCCTCTGGTTTAATAGCTCCTAAAATTTCATGACAAGTACCTCTAAGAAAATCTAAAAACGGTGTCCAAAAATCCACCCCAACCAAAATAACTGGTACTCTTTGGGTAAAACCTAAAGCCATTTCATTTAAAACTTGTAATAATTCATCTAAAGTTCCATAGCCTCCTGGGAAGTATACGAAGGCTTGTGATGGGGTGGTCAACATTGCTTTACGGGTAAAAAAATAGCTAAAATCTACAGAATCAGTAACATAAGGGTTTATTTTTTGCTCCATTGGGAGTTCAATCCCAAGTCCAATTGAATTTCCCTTTACTTGAAAGGCTCCTCGATTGGCAGCTTCCATAATTCCTGGACCTCCTCCAGTTATAACAGTAAAGTTATTCAGTCCTAAAATTTCACCTAATTTACGAGCTTTAATATAATATTCATCTCCCTCATGAGTACGAGCTGAACCAAAAATAGTAACCTCATTTTTATATTTGGACATTAAGTCATAACCTTCCACAAATTCAGCCATTACTTTGAATAGCTTCCAAGAGTCTGTCTGAGCTAATTGATAAGGTGTTTTAGCTACATCTTGAATTGTTTTGAGCCTATCATTGTATGGCATATTATAGTTTTATTAGTTTAAGCTTTTAGAGTTGGAAAATGAGTTTTTTTAATAGTTCGATCCTTTAAATATTTGATTATAATTTTTACTTCAGTTTCTAATTTTCTAGCAGTTTACGGGTGTGTCTCCGATTGGGATCGAACCAATAACCTACAGCTTAGAAGGCTGTTGCTCTATCCAATTGAGCTACAGAGACATTAGTATTCAAGATTATAACAAATATTATAAGTTTTTGCAAGAAAAAAGCCCCCGACAAATACAGGGGCTTTTGAGAGTGGTGAAGGACATCAACTATTAGTACCCCCTCTTTAAGACTTCGGCCATGGCACGATGGGCTTTGGCGTGAGCCTTGAGAATGAGAAAAGTGGTCCTGTCCCTAGATTGATTTTCTTGAGCGTCAGCCTCGTAGGACTTGGCGGCGGCGATATGAGTCTGAGCGATTGTGTAGTAGGGGTCGGACTCATTCATTTTAAATAAATCTCCATAGAATGGATCTACGAAAACAAACATATCATAAAAACTTGATTTTGTCTAGATATGCATCTCATTTAATAGAGTTGTTATACTAAAAGTATCGTACACATCTCCTACCACTCAGGGTCATAGTCAGTATAGGTGAGAGATAGTTGTTCTAAAAGATGATCTGGTATTTCTGTAATAAATCTTGAGGATGGATTAGATTGAATTTGTCCAAAAATTCGCCTCAACTGGGTATATGTCATATATAATTTATCTTTGGCTCTAGTAATCCCAACATAGCATAGTCGTCTCTCTTCCTCTAATTCTTTATGGGATACTAGACTACGAGAGTGGGGGAGTATACCTTCCTCCATCCCAATCATAAACACTACTGGGAATTCCAGACCTTTAGCCGCATGATAAGTCATCAAAGTGACGGCTTGACTAGCCTGCATTCCATCAATATCCGAGAGTAAAGCCGTCTCTTGTAAAAACTCATATAAGGCCTCCTCGACGGGGAGATTATCGAACTTCTGAGTGACCGTGAATAATTCCTCAATATACTCAATTCTGGCTTCATTTTCTTTGTTCTTTTCCCAATGACTAGTATATTTGGTAATTTTAATAATATCCGCCACTAATTGGGATAAATTATACTTTTCTTTTTCAAAATAACTCTTAAGCTCCATAATTTGCTCACAGAAGGCTAGAATTCCACTTTTAGCCTTACCTGTTAGCTTGAGGGAAAACTTATCTGATTCGGTCAATAATTGTATTAAATCGACATTTTGATCAATGTCATTGATTTGAGAGTAGGCTAATAGAATTTTCTCTACACTAGCCTTACCAACTGACCTTTTGGGTACATTGATAATTCTGCGAAAAGAAGCCGTGTCATTATTATTATAAATAAACTTAAGATAAGCTAACAAGTCTTTAATCTCAGCTCTCTCATAGAATTTTGTCCCTCCCACAATCTGATAAGGAATTCTAAGTTGCAAAAAAGCCTCTTCCAGAGCTCTAGACTGAGCATTAGTCCTATACAAACAAGCAAATCCAGACAATGAATATTTACCACTACAGACTAAATCTTTGATGGTTCTAGCCACAAACATACTCTCCTGATACTCATTTTCAGCTTCTACCAGCTGAATTAGATCTCCTGATTCTTTATCTGTCCAAAGGTTTTTATCCTTTTTTTGTGTGTTTTTATCAATAACTTGATTGGCTGCATCCAGAATAATTTGAGTAGAGCGATAATTCTGTTCTAAGAGTACCACTTTCGTGTTTTTATAATCTTTCTCAAAGTTAAGAATATTCTTAAAATCTGCCCCCCGCCAAGAATAAATAGCTTGAAAATCATCTCCAACCACACATAAATTCTTATACTTGTTCGCCAGAAGCTTGACCAATTCATACTGAGCCTGATTAGTATCCTGATACTCATCAATCATAATATACTTGAATCTCTCCTGATATTTGGCTAAGACATCGGCATATTCTTTGAACAAAATCACCGTATTCATAATGATATCATCAAAGTCCATAGCATTATTCTTCCGTAATTGCTTCTGATACTCTTGATAAAGTTCAATCGCCAATTCCTCTAATGGGCTAGTGGGGTTATAAGTAGCAAATTGATTAGCAGTTACTAAGCTGTTTTTAGCCTTAGAGATGAGATTATGAATAGTAGATGGCTTGACTTGCTCTTTAGAAATATCTCGCTTCTTAAGTAAATCTTTGATAATATTCTGGCTATCTGTAGTATCATAGATTAAAAATGACTTATCATACCCTAGAGCCCCAGCCTCTCTATGTAGAATATTCAAACAAACCGAGTGGAAAGTACCCACCATCGGCATATTAGGAATATAGCCATCAAAAGAAGTCTCTAATAAATGACTAATTCGCTCTTTCATCTCCTTGGCCGCCTTATTAGTGAAGGTGACAGCCAGAATATTATATGGATCAATACCTTTAGCCACCATATAAGCAATTCGCTTAGTCAAAGTAGAGGTTTTACCAGACCCAGCCCCTGCAAGTACCAAAACTGGACCCTCAATAGTACGGGCCGCTTCGAGTTGTTTGTCATTCAGACCACTTAAAATTGGATGTATTTTTTCTTTGGACATTTGGTTAATAATTTATGCTTTTGATATTCAATAAAGCTAACTGATGGAGGCTCCAAGCAGACTCGCACTGCTGTAGAGGGTTTTGCAGACCCGTGCCTAACTTCTCGGCCATGGAGCCAGTTATGGGTTTTAGTATATCATAGATTCCGATTTTAGGGAAATTAAAAAGCCCCAATGGTGGTAGGGGCTGGGGGGCTGGCAGTGTAGCGCTAGACTTCTCGAGGCATATCCTTGAGGATATGCTCGAGAGAAGCCCTCGCTCCTGGGCTCAGAGCTTCCATGCATTCAAGAACTTCTTGGCTCAAGCTCCTCAGAAACGAGATCCCTTCGCGACTCAACTCCTCAGAGAGAGGTTTATTTGGGTCAATCAAATCAATGAGGTTTAAGGCCTCAGTAGCCTCTGGAATCACAAAATTTTGATCAGCAAAGGCTTCGAGCGCTTGCTCGGCAACCCCTGCATCAAGTGCAGAGTCTAACTCTTTTTGGGAAATGGACATAAAACTTATGTATCAACGAAAACACCATACCACATTTCTCTAATTTTGTCAATAGGTTTTGTGGTTTAGTTATAATGCTTATCCCTATTTTATCAATATAATAGCTTATTTGCTTGTTTTTATATAATTTTATATTTTGATATTATTTTGTGTTTTATCCTGAATAATTTTGTCTTCCGTAGGGCTTTTGTCCTAAAATTCCCCTCGTTGAGGGGTGGACAGCTTCGCTGGACGGGGTGGAGTGCTTTTGTATTCGTAGGGGCGACCTTTCAGTCGCCAGTAGTATTTATTGTCTCCCTTTGGAGGGAGTACCCGTAGGGGGAGGGTGGATTTGTTTTTAATATATGAAATTTTTAAATATAATTGAAATTCAATCCACCTCCGGCACTCCGTGCCACCTCCTCCGAAGGAGGACAGTTTAGTATTTAATTCAACTTATGCTATAATATCCCCATATTGAAATATTTTGCTATGAAAAAGTCTGAAAAGTCATCATATTTTACCTTTAGCCCTGATGAGCGGGGGACTTTACCTTTTGATGCCAATAGCAAGCGCAATGTTACGGATCAATTAGCTTGGGCGAAAAGGGAGGATATTCTAGAGACTATTAACCCACATAAAATCCCAGTTTCTCTACTTCTGGTCAATATAGATAGAGATAATAATATTGGTAATATCATCAGATCAGCTAATACTTTTGGAGTGGAGGAGGTGCTTATTTATGGACGCAAGAAATTTGACCGCCGAACTAGTGTGGGAGCTGAGTTTTTTATGCAATTCAGGCATATTCGATTTATCGAGGAGATAGCTCCACTAAAGCAAGAGTTTGACTTAATTCTAGGACTAGAGCAGACTGAAACTTCAGTAGAATTACATAGCTATCAGTGGCAAGAAAATAAGAATATTTTGATAGCCGTCGGGAATGAAGGCAAAGGGCTACCTCAAGAAATTCTAAATATTTGTGATACTAACCTTGAGATTGAGCAATATGGCACCACCAGATCCCTGAATGTCTCTGTAGCTACAGGGATTGTATTATATGATTATAGGGTGAAAAAACTTGATTTTTAGCTTAGATATGCTATAATTTTTGTGCTGTACCTTTACAAAGCTATGCCTAATTTCAAAAATTCAAATGGGTGGGACGAATTGAAACCTGCTGTGTTTGGTTTCATTGGCTTATTTTTAATCCTTTCTTCATTTCCAGCTCTATTTGTCATACCCTCCTTCTTTCCCGGAGCTGAGGGAATGATTATAGGATATGCTACTAGCTTAGCAAGCGCTTTGACTGGTAGTTTGATATGGTATAAGTTTAGGAAGTCTGATTAGTACTCACCTAAGGGAGGAGAAAATAATATCCAATTCCCCAAAACTTCATTGCCAGTTTCAAAACTGGCTTTTTTATTACAGGTATAAAATTAATTAAAACCGGCTGTCAGTGGGCAGTCGGTGGGTTTCTTTGAGTGTAAACACACTCAAGAAGGTTTGAGATCTGGATTGCGCAAAGGACACATACCAGATTCTTCGAGAAATTTCAGTATAGTAGGTATTTTGTGTTTTTTTCTGGGGTCTTTTTGAGCTTGTTGTATCTGTGCTGTATAATACTCAACAGCAGTCCTGTCTGAGTGGAGGTCAATCATGACTTTCTCCTAAAAAGAGTAAGTTATAAAACATATAATATCACAAATTCTAACTTTTGTCAAAAATTATTAGCTTTTTTGGCTTATTCACTTATTTCATCCAACAATTTCTCCACCTCATAGGCTTTGAGGGCTTCGGAGTCTATGTCAAATCTAAGCTCAGGAGCTCTGCCTCGGGACAAGATATCGGCGAGATGATATTCATATTCTTTATGAGTTTTTCGTAGTTTTTGGAGTACGGTGCCTTGTTGCTCGGTAGGGAAGACGGTGATTTTAACTTCTGCCACTTGCAAATCTGCACTTACAATAACTTTGGAAACGGTGACAAGAATTCCTGGATCCACATCTAATTCCCTTAGCATCAATGATGATAATTGCTCTTGAATCAATTGCTGATATCTGACTAGATGTCTATCGGCCATAATTATTTCTTAATTTGCTCATATACATACAGTATATCTCCCTCCATTGGGGCTGTTTTCTTAAATGAACAAGAGATAACCATACCACATTCATTACCTTCCATCACATCAGCTACATCTTGTTTGTCTTGTTGTAAATTAGATAATTTTCCTTGTACTATAACTTTGCCTTCTGAGTTCTCAATTTCAATCAGACCATTTCTGACCATTCTACCGGTCTGCACTAGCCCTCCTAAAATCAGGCTCTTTTTATCTTCTTTAAATACTTTCAAAACTTTAAGCTCTCCCAAATCATTACGGGTCACTTTTGGACCCTCGAGCTGGGTAATCTGGTCTCTAATTTCATCGATTAGCTCATAAATTAGCTTATAATGCTTGATTACTACATCTTTTAGCTTAGCTAGCTCTAAAATTTTCTTATCTTGTTTGATACCAAAACCTAAGATCACAGCTTGTTTAACCTTAGCCTCATTGATATCATTGGCAGTAATATCTCCTACTTCTCGGGATACTATGGTAATCTTGATATCCAATTGCACAATTTGCCCTAAAGCATATTCAATCGCATCTAGAGACCCAATAGAGTCGGCTTTGATTATTAAATTAAGAGTTTTTTCTTTTTCTAACATTGATTGAATTACAGGATTATTAGCTGGTGGAATCTTAGCAGATTCAATTAACTCCATAGCTTCGTTTTCGGAAGACACTACTCTAAACTCATCTCCCGCTGAAGCTACTCCTTTGAGCCCCAAAATTCTGGCTGGTTCTGCTGGATTGGCTTCTTTAATATTAGCTCCTTTATCATCGGTTAGTCTCCTAATTTTACCATAGACGGAATTACCCACTAAGACTACATCTCCTAATTTTAATTTTCCATTTAAGACCACAATATCCGACAATGGCCCGGCTTTGGAATCTAAAAATGACTCCAAAATAAATCCATCGGTAGCCTTACTATCATAATTGGCCTTTAATTCCTCAACTTCAGCTACTAGAGAAATCATCTCTAATAATTCTGGTACGCCCTCACCACTGACTGAGGATACATTTAACACAATAGTCTGCCCTCCCCATTCCTCTGGAGTTAGCTCCAATTCAGCAAGGTCAGCCTTAATTTTATCCAAGATTAAATTCGGTTTATCTATTTTGGTAATAGCCACAATAATTGGCAGCTTGGTACTTTTAGCAAGCTCAATAGCCTCTAAAGTCTGAGGTTTCACCCCCTCGTCTCCGGCTATGACGATAATAATAATATCCGCAGTTTTAATCCCACGACTACGAATAGATTTGAAAGCCTCATGCCCAGGAGTATCAATAAAAGTAATTTTAGCATCTTTATAAGCCACCTGATAAGACCCAATATGCTGAGTAATACCACCCGCTTCACCCGCTGTCACATTAGCCTTACGAATATAATCAAGAAGACTAGTCTTACCATGGTCGATATGACCCATAATGGTGACTATTGGTGGTCTTGGCTGAATGCTTGAATTTGACATAATAACTTAAAGTTTATTGGTAAGAGTAGTGTTGATAGCAGTAGCCAAAACTTCAGCCTCCTCCTCGCTTAATTGTTGATTGGCTCGACCTTTTTCAATAGGCTTGGCATAAGAGCGTCCGCCTTGTTCTCTAGTGGCAATATAAGTGAGTAGAATTCCAGAATTTTCATTGTTCAGTAGGGCAATGGTAAAACTAGTGTCCCCACCCATATCTGCAAAAGGATTAAATCTCTTGATAGCTACTTTATGCAAGGTATAATTCAAGATTATACTATGAGATTGTAGTTCTGTAAAGATTTTATCCAGTTTAGAATCTGTATTTTGGAACTTTTTGGCATAAGACTCTAAAAGCTCATCCACATTGTCTATCTTATCTGACTGAAAGACACCTTTTATTTTATTTTGCAAAAGATTCACTCGCCACCAGCTATATCCAGCTAGTCCAATAGAAATAAGGCTCAAAACCCCCAAAATAATCTCCAAAACCATATTCTCTTGCTAAATATTACTAATACCTTTATACTACAACTATTCTAGCCTTTTGACAAGTATATGACACAATCCCAAATCATAAAATTATTAGAGCAATACAAGATAAAGCCACTCCAATCTTTATCCCAGAATTTTTTTATTGACTCACAATTATTACAAAAAATATTAAACAAAATCCAACTCCCAGCCAATTCTAGCATTCTAGAAATAGGTCCAGGACTTGGCTCGCTCACCGAATTATTGATACAAACCCAATTACCCGTCATCGCCATAGAATTAGATAAAACTTTTGCTAAAATTTTACCCGAGATATTAGATAACCCTGCTAATCTTACAGTACATCACCAAGATATACTCAAATCCCAAGAGATAATAGATGATATAAACACCCCCTATACCGTGATTGCCAATATCCCATATCATATTACAGGAGCTATTATCCGGTTATTAGTAGACAGAGCCAATCCCGCTCAAAGTATAAATCTGTTAATTCAAAAAGAAGTCGCCCAAAATATACTCTCAGCCGAGCAAACTCTATTCAAACTCAGTGTCAATATTTATGCTGAAGCTAAATTATTAGCCAATATCCCCAAAGAATGCTTTTACCCACAACCCAAAGTAGATTCTAGCTTTATACAACTACTCCCGCATAATAAGTATATAGATTATAACCGCGAAGCCGTGATACAATTAGCCAAACTCGCCTTCCAACAAAAAAGAAAAAAACTCTCCTCCTCCCTCAAACCCAAACTCACCAAAATAATAGGGGAGTATAGCTCAGAGATCCAAAACCTCCTCAACCTCCGCCCCGAGAATCTAACTATAGAGAATTGGATAGAGCTGTATCAGGGGTTGAAGTAAATGAAAAAGCCTACCTCCGAAGAAGCGGGCTTATATGTGCTGTATCTTTACCAGACCTCGCCAGGTCTATGGCTCATTGAGCAAAATATTGCTTAAGAGCAATCAAATCTTGTTGAAGTCTAGATGCCATTGCTTGTGAGCGTGGATCATCTTTTCCTTCATAAGACTTAATCATAGCGTTCCAAGAAGTAATGATCGAGTCTTGATCAGGACTCACCCCTTGGGTGAGTCTGAATGAGCTGGATGCTTTCCAGCCCATAAGGAACAAGGCCGTCTGGCGAGAACCAGTTGCTCCCTGAATTCCCTTTGCAATAATGCCATAGGCCAGCATGAGTTGATTCTCGGGAAGCCCGAGATCCAAGAACTCTTGGTCTGTTGTGATTGAAGCCGCAAGAGCGGCTTGGAAATTTGCCCCGTAGGTATTACCAGGAGTAGCTGTCCCAGGAGTAGCGGTCATTGTTGAATGAACAAGGGTCATGCTTTTGGAGGATTTAGTTTCCCTTATCCTCTAAAGCAAAACTACTATATCATACTTTTTTATTTTTGTCAATACTTTTTGTGATTATTGTATATATTTTGTCATTATTATATCTTTTTATACCTTTAATACTTAATTTTATTGATATTTGTATTTTGTTATATATGTGTATTTTGTTGTATTTAATAGTCTATTAATGGTATAATAGTATTTTATTAATTAAATATTAATAATATGGGTATAGAACAAGGTCCTAGATTTAATAATGACATTAACCCAGTAGATGATGAAATTCGAGCGGAACAACCTGTTGAACAGCAAGAAGAAGAAAAAGGTATATTCTGGTTAAGCGTTGAACTACCTCAAGAACTAAAAGAACAAGCTTTATATGAAAATCAGCCTCATTCTCATGTGACTTTACAATTTGCAGTTGAAAGAAGCCTATTACAAGATAGAGAAGGGGAGACTTTTCCAGTCACAGCTACTGCTATTGTAAATAATAATAGAATTCAAGCTATTAAAGTAGAGCTTCCTGAGGATATTAGAGATTTGTGTAATAATGCCAATCCTCATATAACATTATCTCATAAAGAGGGCGTACCTCCTTTTGAATCTAATGCTATGTTAAATGATTCAGAAAGTATTATTACACCTCTTGATCCACCTATTAAGTTAAATAGTGAAATGGAGTTCTTTAAATTTCAACCAAAACCTCCTGAGACCAAATCTGAATAACTGAGCATTTTATAATAAAAAACCCCCTTTGATTAGAGGGAGTTTTTTATTATACTAGTCTTTTTATCTTCTTTTTTTAAATAAATCTGCAAGTTGACTAAGTTGGTTTGTGGAAGCTTGAGTGCTTGTGGATTGAGATTCATTTTCTGTAAAATTTACAGAAGTGTATTTCTTCCCATTCCAGTTATCAAAGTCTATATTAATTTCTTCTGCACCATATTTATTATAAATAGTATTCAATATATAATCTCTGCTTATATAAACTTTAGTTTGTATTTGAGATCCATCTACTAATGTAATGTTGGCATTAGCTACATATAGTCCTTGACTTTCAAAACTTAATAGACCTAAGTCATTATCTGCTTTTGCTTGTTCTATTAACACATCTAACTTAGACTGTCCTGAATCACTTCCTGTATTTATCCATGCTAAAAACTCACTCTTAAATCTTTGAACTTCTATTTCTCTCTCAGCATACTCTGTATAATACCTGATTTCAGTCTCTAAACCATGGTTTATCTGACTCTTAATCTGGTTTAGTGAATCTACTACTGAGCTTGTGTTGGAATTTATTATATTTTGCTTTATCAATTCTTTATCTAGACTTTGCCTAAAATCTAGATCTTTTATATATGGCTGTATGTCTCTCAGCTCTTGTGTCTGTGCAGAGATTGAGTACCTTTGGCCAGATAATTGTTTTACTTTCTCAAGATCTTCTATTGTTTTTTCTATAAACTCTTTATCCAAAATCTCACTGAAACTAACATCAAATAAAGATTCTATTTCAAACTCCTTCATTTTCAAACTTGCAAGTTCAGAATCAGCATAGGCTATATAATAAACTTTATACGAATAACTTTCAGGAACACTATAAATATAAGGATATACATACTCTTCATTACCTCCTATATCAGAAGGTAAAACTTTTACCTTATCTCCTAGATTAGATTTTATAAATGCATCTTGATCTGTTAGGAAGTTCTGTGGATCTATATAGATTCTTTTTTTCATAGAATCTATTTTTCTCTGTCTCAACATTTTATAATTATCTTGTATTATGTCTCTTAATTCTTCAGTAAATATATTTGATATATCGTCTGCAGACAAATCTATTTCTTTTTCGTATACTAGTGTACCATCTGCCAATAGGAATCTATATTTTAATTTTGTAGATGGGGACTGGCCTAATTCTCTAGCTTTATCTATTATATCTTGTGGAAAAGCTGGTAATAGAACAGGGTCCTGTGATTCAATGGCAAATAAATCTTCAATCGATAAATCAGCACTCACATTATATGTATCTTTGCTGAGTTTATATTCTAAATTAGCTGTTAATTTGTCTTCTGTAGTATTCTTTTCATTAGATATTTGTGAAGGGTATAATATGGAGTTTATTTCAAAAAAATCATCAAATGAATCAAACCCTTCCCCGTTATCTACATCCCCCCATTCTATAAAAAAGTTTTCCATAGGTATTTTGGCAAGCTCTTCAAAACCATTAAAAGATTCTTCTTTTTGCAAAATATAGTCTTCCAAACGCTGTAAATATATATTACTAAACTTGGAGTTTATTATAGATCTCAGATAGTCTATTTTTTGTATATTTCCCTGTCTCAAATAAAAATTTATTGTTTTTTCTAAGAGATCTATATTTCTTGAGTGAAATTCTTGATAATTAGGATGTAGATTTAAGTTTTCTACCCAAGCAGAACTTAGTTCATCAGGATTAATTGGTCTTTTTCTATTACCATATTTTTTATTTATTGTATCATTACTATACACAAACACCTCATTGACCAAAATATTACCATTGCTATCCAGTGAATATGGATTTCCAAAAGAAGAATCTTTTTCATATCTAAAGCCAGGTATTTTTGCTTCGATGATGTCATTTGGAGTGACAGGATGCAAAAGATTTACAACATTAAGAGTCCCTCTAGCAGTTGTAATCTGATTGGTCTGTCCAGCAATGTACCATCCTTGTTTTAATTGACCAATAATAGATGAATGTGCTTTTTTTATAGAACCCCTAGACACTGTGGATTGAAGTTCATACCCATCTGAATATAGTAGTCCCTCTGGATTAAAATGTATTAAAGTTTCTCCAACTTTAGTCATTGTGTCTTCATTAGATAGTGATTTTTCTGGACTTGAGGATATACTTTTATAGCTATTTCTTATCTGACTATAATTGGTGCGCCAGTTATTAATTCCATTAAAATTCAAGCCATAAGATCTACAAAACTCGCTTAACTCTCTTCTATTAAAATTCTGTCTATCCAAATAATTTGTAAGTGCAATAAAAAATTGTGCATCTGATTTTACTGGAGATGATATGCTCTCGCCACTTTGCTCTAACAAATTGACTATTCGGCTTTTATTTTCAGATAAAGAGTTACTCATATTAAATAACCTCTCTCCTGATTCCCATATAGGTGCAAGAGTAAAAATTTCTTCACTAACACCTAGCTCGGAAGCTGTTTTGAGAGATTCAAACATCTCTATGGAAACTGGTAAGTTTATAGCGTTTCTACCATCTGGGGTCAAAGTCATGTCTGTGCTTATATAATTAAGCTCTTGCAATGCTTTGATTTGCCTCAACCTTTCTTCTTTGGATAAATCACTGTACAACGGGAATCCTTCAATTGTCAGTAACTCTTTTTGTTCCGGTGACAAACTATCTAAATCTAGTTTATCAAGCTTAGTTCTTAGTTTTTCTATAAAGTCTGCAATTATTAGAGTCGCTTTTGTAGGATGTACAACTTCTAAATTAGGTTGAGGGAAATTTGGTAGTTTACTATATTCATATTTATCCATTAGAATTGTATATACATACTCAGCATTTGGATCAGAGCTTTCTCTACGACCAATTCTACCGCCTATTTGTTTTAATGTGCTTTTATCACAACCTACTTTTGCTATAATATCAACCCCTGTACGCTCTGATTGTTTTGGTCTATAAACTTCACCCGTAGATATGGCTCTGACAATAGGAAATGATGGATTTACACCGCTAGCTATAGCATCGGTACCAATAATCACAATTTTTTTAGATTCTGGAATATCACTATAAATTTCATCTTTTTGTTCTTTATTTAGACTCTCTAAATCACTATTATATCTTTTTTGAGCAAGATATTTAGCATATTTTGTTTTTTCATCAGAAGTTAGCTTAGATTCTTTATGTAATGCTGAATGCAAATCTTCAGATGTTAAATCCCAATCTTCTTGATCTCGGGGACCAGCACTATAATATCTCCTAATATCATATAGATAGCTTGGATATTGTGTATTCAAATCATTATACAATTCATTAACTTCTCTTACAGATGCACAATGAATAATCATTCCCTCACCATTAGGAACTCCTTCTATATTATTTTTAAAAGCAGTTTCTAGATTTATAGAGCTTAAGATTTCTTGAGGATGAATTTTCTTTACTTCACTCTCTAAACTAACAATAGCTTCTGGAGGTAGTCGAAGGAATTCGGCGAACTTATCTCTATCTAAAGTAGCAGAGAGAACTCCTATTTTTAAATCTGGCATTAAGCCTAATTCTTTACATACAGTCGCCATAGCAAGAACCAGTTCAGTATCTGCATGAAACTCATGAATTTCATCTGCTAATAGAATCTGAATTTTTCCATTTATCAAATCATCAATTCTATGTATAATAGATCCCGGAGTAGTAACTTCTAAACTACCTTTTTCTTCATCTTTTCTATATCTATGTATAACCCTTACTCTATCTTCTACTGACAACTCTAAATCATTATTAACTCTACTATCACGAGTAGAAAAGTATGATTCTACATATTCTATTTTTTCATCAGGATTAGAATGCTCGCTTTCAGGAATATCAATATCGTAAATAATTTCATTTCCGTCTTCTTGCAATCTTACAAAAACATTTCCCTCCTTATCTATCTCTATCCCCTCTAAAATACTTTTATCCTCATCCTGTACAGCTTTTAAAGGAGCCATATATTCCTCATGTGTCTTTGCTAAATTTTCAGTCAGACTCCTTTTAGGTTCAATAACTGTTATTTTACCATCAATATTGGGAAAGCTTTTTCTGAGTATACTTAAAATACTACTTTTTCCAGTACCTGTGGGAGCCTCTAATATCAAACCTCCTGTTTCTGAAACTGCTTTTATAATTTCATTAGATTTATTCCAGAGAGGTACCTTCTCCATACCAGAACTCCCATCTCCAATAAATACAGTTTTCTCCATACCACTTTCAATATTTGTTTGTCTTAAAATATTTGTCTCCATAAAATTTAAGTTTATTATAGTGCGTTCATTTATTTGATTATAGCATATTTTAGTTTTTTAATACAACTTAAAACCCCAAAAATTATTATAGATTCTGGGGGATTATTTAGTTGCATCACCTCCTCAGCCTCCGCCCCCAAAACCTCAAACTTGAGAATTGGATAGAACTGTATGAGGGGTTAAAGTAAAAAAGACCCCGTCTGCTGTGCAAACGGGGTCGGGGGTTAAGTTAGTTATTGGGCTGTGGCGTTAGGCGGGTGGAGTTACCAGTTCAACCTGCAGTTTGAAAATTTTTCAAGATCTTTCAAAAACTCCTCTACGGACATAGCGGCGGTCTGGTGATTCCGACTGGAAAGCTCACCCTTGAACTTTCTAAGTTGGTTTTCTCTCAAGCCCAAGTTAGATGAAAATAATCATAGACCACCATTTGTATCAGAAAGAGATCTTTGGTGGGCTCATTTGGGTGAGAATATAGGTACAGAAATTAGTGGAAAATCAAATCGATATACTAGACCTGTGATAGTTTTTAAAAAGTTATCTAATTATACTTTTTTGATTATTCCCACTTCTACTAAAATAAAATCTGGATCTTGGTTTGCTAATTTTGTACATAAAAATACCAATATGATAGCCTGCCTACATCAAATTAAAGTGATAGACTATAGAAGACTACAAAATAAAATTGGAAGAATCGATATAAAAGATTTTAAACAAATCAAGAACCAGTTTAAAAAATTATATATTTCATCTTCCTAATAAGCCTCCTATTACTAGGAGGGACGCGACTAAGTGTCGAATATGCAACAATATTATCAAGTATAAAATTTTTTGTCAAATTTTAATTTTTTTGATTAGTAAGGTAGATAAGGTCGCCTCTATGAGAATGCGAAACTTTTTTCAGGAGAAACAAAAAACCCCATCAGGCGAGGAGATGGGGTCGGGGGGGGGGGAGTGGGTGTCCAGCTAAAGTGGACTTACTCTAGCTTTTACTATTTTATTCTTACCCTTTACGATAGCCCTTATAGGGCTTATTTTTACTTTGATTCCTAAGCCTAAAAATAGATCATTAATTAATGTCCTGAAATAACTATAAGACATTCTATAAGATACTAGATTAGCAATATATTCTAATCCTTCTGATATGGAACTTTTGACCCTAGTCAATAAATCCATATCGGTCAAATCTGTGAAGGTGATACAAGCCATGGTGTCAGTGAAAATGAACACAAAATAATATATACCATATTGATTTTAAAAAATCAAGAGAAATTTTATTTTTGGACAAAAAAAGAGGCCGGAACTAATGGTTCCGGCTGTGGTGTGAGATGGGCTTTTTTAGCCCCTGATGCAGGACGAATGTCCCGAGGTTTATTCAATTTTTTTTGTGTAGGTCAGTCGTCGCCAGCTTCGGCGGTGTCGTCACCGTCGAGGTTACCGACTGGTTCCTCGGCATCGGCGGGGTCGCCCTGCTGGGGTTGTTGCTCGAGTTGCTCTTGTTCCACCACTTCGGCGGAAACTTGGTCTGCAGTTGCTTCGGACATGTCGGACATGAAGTACTCCGAGTATTTGAGGGAGTGCCTAGTTTCAGACCAAACGGTCTTAACTGGACAAATAATAATATATTATAACTTATAATTCTTGTCAATAGAAAATTTTACTTTTACAAAAAATATATTTTATGTTATAATTTTTTATATGGCTAATAAAAAATCAAATATTAAAAATAAGCCGGAGACTAGTACTCAAAAGTACTTATCTATCGACACCATTCAAGACAGTGTAGTTGTGCTCAAAGACGGTGGTTTGAGAGCGGTTTTGATGACCTCTTCTATTAACTTTGACCTCAAATCCTCAGATGAGCAGGATGCGATTATTTATGCTTATCAGAATTTTATCAATTCTCTTGATTTTCCCCTACAAATTCAAATCAGTTCTAGAGTACTAAATATCAACGGATATCTAAATTATCTCTCTGAATTCCAACAAACTCAAAGAAATGAGCTTCTTAGACTTCAGATTGGTGAATATTCTCAATTTATCAAAGAATTAGTGGCGGGAGCTAATATTGTGAATAAAACTTTTTATATTGTAGTTCCTTTTGATCCGCTTGAGATTAAAGAGGGCTTATTCGATAAGTTAAGTAATGCTCTAAATCCTAAAATTGCCGTCCAATACAAAAAGGAGGAATTTGAGAAGTACAAAACTCAGCTTTGGCAGAGGGTTAATGGAGTTATGTATGGACTCAAGAGGGCTGGAATTTATATGACTCCGCTGAATACTCAAGAATTAATTGAGTTGTATTATTCTTTTTATAACCCTGATTCTAGACCAACTGAATCTCTACATAATTTAGAAGATTTAGATATTGCATAAAATATATGGCAAAAAAACCCACAACCACTCCTGAAATCTCTGAATATCTCAAAGGGCAAAATAGCTTGAGGGATTTGTTGGCTCCGGCTAGTATTTTAGTGGATCCGAAATATATTCAGATCGGTTCCAAGTTTGCAAGGACTATTTTTGTGATGACTTATCCTAGATTCTTGGTGACTGGGTGGTTTAGTCCTTTGATTACTCTTGATTATGTTTTGGATATTTCTATGTTTATGTATCCGATGGATAGCGGAGTAATTTTGAAAAACCTAAGAACTCAAGTTACTCGTTTTCAAGCTCAGATTGCTATCGCTCAGGAAAAAGGATTAGTCCGCGATCCTCTAGTTGAGACAGCTTATCAGGATGCAGAAAATTTGAGAGACCAACTACAGCAGGGGACGGAGAGATTCTTTAAATTTGGTTTATATATTACGGTTTACGCAGATAGTTTGCCTCAATTAGAAGAAAATATTGCACAAATTGATGCAATGTTGCAAACTAAAATGGTTTATTCTAAACCTTGTCTCTTCCAAACTGAGCAAGGATTCCAATCTACTGTTCCAATTTTAAAAGATGATTTAGCTATTGCTAATAATCTCAATACTTCCCCTCTATCTACTACTTTTCCTTTTATTTCAGCTAGTATATCCTCTAATAAAGGGGTTTTATATGGGATTAACAGACATAATAATAGTCTTATTCTATTTGATAGATTCTCGATGGAAAATGCTAATGAAGTTATTTTTGCGAAGTCCGGGGCAGGGAAGAGCTATCTTGCTAAATTAGAGATTTTGAGACATCTAATGCTTGGAGTGGATATTCTAGTAATTGATCCTGAAAATGAGTATTCTTATTTAACTGAGGCAGTTGGTGGTACCTTTATCAAGATTTCTCTTAATTCTAATCAGCATATTAATCCTTTTGATTTACCTGTGCCAAGAGCTGATGAAAACCCAGCTGATTTACTCAAATCTAATATTGCAGATCTCTTAAGTATGCTAAAATTGATGCTTCAAGGTGGTAATGAAGAGGACAAATTCCATGCTGAGGAGGAGGCTATTTTAGACCGAGCTCTGTATGAGACCTATGCCAGCAAAGACATAACTCTGGAGACCAAAGATTATACTACCAAACAAATTCCGACCCTCTCTGACTTAGAAAATATTCTAAATAATATGGAAGGTGGGGAAAGTTTAGCTATTCGATTGTCTAAATATACTACTGGGAGTTTTAGCGGTTTTGTAAATGAACCTACTAATATTAATTTTAATAATCAGCTAGTTGTATTCAATACCCGCGATATGGAGGATGAGTTGCAATCTCTAGCTATGTTTGTGGTCACTCAATATATCTGGAAAGAGATTCGTCGAACTCTCAAGAAAAGAATTCTCTTCGTAGACGAAGCTTGGGTGATGATGAAAGATCAGGCGGTGGCTTCTTTTCTATTTTCTCTAGCCAAAAGAGCTCGTAAATACTATCTCGGGCTTACCACTATTACTCAGGATATTGCTGATTTCCTCGCCTCAGAATACGGAAAAGCAATTTTGACCAACTCTTCAATTCAAATTCTCCTCAAACAATCTCCCGCCTCTATTGATATTATTAAAGACACTTTTTATCTCACTGAAGAGGAAAAGTTCCTATTACTAGAGTCAGATGTAGGGGAGGGGATATTTTTTGCTGGACTAAAACATGCTGCTATCAAGGTAGTCGCCTCCTATGGAGAGGATCAGATTATTACCTCAGACCCAGAGCAATTACTCAAAATCCAGGCTGCTAAAGCTGAAATGTCAGAAGAGACCGCCCCAGAAGATGCTTTTACATTAAATCTATAAACTATCATGTCTAAAACAAAACTAATAATTATATTGCTGGCCATTATTGTGCCTTTAGGAATACTAGGATTTCTTATAGTAAGATATACAAATAAACCTATTGAAAGTTCTGAGAAAAAAGAAAGTTTACAGTCTAAAGATGACAAGAAAGAAGAAAATATTAGCGCTATAAAATTAATCAGCACTCCTATAGTTAATGCTACTATAGATGAAAAAAATAGCATTAGATACTATTCACTAGATAAGGGGCAAACTTTTCGTACTCCAGCTAGTGGTGGAGAATCAGATATGATTGATGAGACGGTTTTAAATGGTTTAACATCGGTAGAATGGGCTCCAAATGCTCCCTATGTTTTAACCAAAATACAAAACAGAGTTTATAGCTATAATTATGCTGAGAATAAATCTTATGCTTTCCCAATTGATGTGAATTCAGCTAAATTTTTATCAGATAATAGAGTGTTTTATACTTTCCAAAACCCAGATGGAACCGTAGATTTATCAGTTGGAAAACCAGATGGAACCGATTGGAAAAAAATAATTACTCTGAGCTCAGGAGCTGTTTTCTTACAAAATATACCTCTAAAAAATAGCATTAGCCAAACCTTAGTACCTAGTAGTTATAGAGCTTCAGCTCTTCGAATTATTAATGTAGAGACTGGACAGGCTAGCTCAGTGCTTGATGAAAAAAGTGGACTCAACATATCCTGGGCACCTAATGGAGAAATTGGAATTATATCCTATACAACTGAGCGAGGTGGAGGACAATTAGCACTATCCATAGTAGATAAAACTGGATTTGAAGTCTCTAAAATTCCAGATATAGGCACCATAGCTGAGAAAATAGTCTGGGCACCGGACAGCAAAACTGCTTATTTTACTAAACCAGAAGTCTCTAATACCAAAATTTTACCAGATGATTATTATACCTCTAATTTAGGAGAATTTAATGAAAGTTTATACAAAATAGACATCAATACAGCCACCGCTAGCCAATTGTCTAGCAATATTGGAAGTGTAGACTCCCGAGATCTATTCCTCAACTCAGCTGGTACAGAATTATTCTTTATCAACCGCCGAGACAATAATTTATACAAAGTCCCTTTGAGGTAGGGGAAGCCTAAATTAAAAAGCCCTGTCCGTACAGGGCTTGGAGAGATGATGGTATTGATCGGATTCAAGGTAAAATACGATTGATCAAAGGTCTCATTTTTTTTGTAATTTCTGAGATGCCTTGATCAGCAGGAACGGTGGTGTCTTCTGGCATTACATTGAGCCTTTCAATTTCATCTAGCAATGCTAGTAGTTTTGTTTGTAGATCTTGGTTTATAGTCGGGGTATTCGTTGCATCTCGCAAATCTTGTTCAAAAGGGCTTGGTTCAAACATAATAGCTCCATTAGGGCTTATTCAAAATAGCATATATATATAATTAGCAAGTCTAAATTAAATTCCTCAGTAGGAGCGACCTTGCGGTCGCCTCTTTGCTCTAAAAAGTTCCCCTCTTGAGGGGTGCCGTCTTTAGGCGGTGGGGTGGAGTTATTTTGATAATTTTAACATACTTTATTTTCCACCCCGTCCAGCAAGCTGTCCACCCCTCAAGAGGGGAATTTAGCTCAAATCCACCTCCGGCACTTCGTGCCACCTCCTCCCTGCCTACCGCAGGCAGGCAAAGGAGGACAAAAAAAACTATTCCTCAATTTTCAATCCCAACACACACTCTTATCAATTAGCTAAATTTATAGTATATTATATTGGCTTCTTTGCTAGATACAAAATGAGAAAAGCTTTTCAAAGTTTTATTGAAAAATATAATAAGTATTATCTGGAGGCTATGTTTGGCCCATATACTGTATTGTTGGGAGTACAAAATATATCTCAGTCTAAGTTTATTTATCTTAATGTAATTCTAATTTGTATAGGTATTATACTAATAATATACCCTAGATCCTCAAGAAATAGAAAAGATAAACCTAAGTAGCTACCTGAGCTACTTTTTTCTTTTCCCCACAACTCCATACAGAATCACTAAGAATAATAGAGCTAGATCATTTTTCCAAAATGGGGTATCTAATATCCCGTATAAGAATACAGATAAAAGACTTAAACTAAGCCAATAAGTCTCCCAATGATTGGACTTTATAGATTCAATTAACCTTAAAATAGTATACCGAAGGATATAAATAAGCCAAATTATACCAGTGAATCCAAGATGTAGCCAAAAAGCAAAGTATAGATTGTGAGGTTCAGGGACCAGCCACTCATAGGGAGGGAAGTACTTTGCTGGAATAGTCTCAGCATAAACTCGCTGGAAGTCAGCAAGCCCAATTCCGAGAACAGGATTTTCTCTAATTATTGCAATTGAAGTGTCCCAAATTTGGACTCTAGTGGTGATGGAATTGCGATTATTCATATCGAGCAAACTCTGGAATTTAGGAGTATTGAATTGCCAAATTCCAAATATTGCAATAAAAGCTATAATCACTACCAGAATTGGTAATAAGTATTTTTTTAATATTGGATTAGTAATTATATTTTGTTTATTCTTTTTACTTAATAATATTCTAGTCAATATCCATACCACCAATACCCCTATAAGGGCAAAAATGCTAGCATAGGATTGAGTTGATATGATACCCGTAAATAACACCGTTATCACAAACCACCTTAACTCTACTGGGATATTTCGGCGAGACAAACTCAAGACAAAAATTGGCACTAAATACATCGCAATATAATTAGCAAAACCTCCCTGAGCCACCGCTGGATCAAGCCCTAGAGCATACATAGCCGTCGGTCTAAACTCTCCATCCAGTCCCAATACCACCACTTGAGCAATAGTTATAATAGCCACTACCAAGCCACTGCCAATAATACCTCTAATTAGCGAGATATAGTATTTTTGACCCATTTGAGATAATATTAGCAATAATAAACTTGGCAAGATAAAATAAGCCTTCCAAATCCCTAAACTAGCTCTTAATTCCTCGCTCACAAATACTCCAATACTAGCTAAAAGTAATAAACTCCCAAAAATCATAGTCTTTGGCTTCCAAAAATTAGAAACTTGCAATAAATTTTTATAGTCCCTAAACTGTATCAGGAATATTAGCAATACAGCTACAATACCTATTTCCAAAATATTAGTCGGTATGCCAAAAATTGTAAATCTAATTACATATAGCGGGATAATCAAACCAAGTCCAAAGAATATTCTACTCATAATAAGAAAAATATAATAAATATCAAAATATGTGGGAAGAAAATACTATTTACAAACATCGAATGCACTAGAATTGAAGCCCAGCCAGCAATAATAGCCACTCCCCAAACTCGCTCTAATCCAGAGCTGCTGACTTTTTTCCAAGCCCTTAATAGGGAATTAACTATAATTATCCCAAATAAAGCAAGTCCTATTATCCCACCTGTCAGCCACAAAGTCAAAAGGCTACTATCCCGTCCAGAAGCGGAGTTTAGCTCAGAGGGGACAGTGGTCTGATACTTAATCGTATTATACCCAATACCCCAAATTGGATTACGGTCAATATCATCCAAAGTTTCTCGCCAAGACTGAATTCTAAGAGAGGCCGTCACATCAACTTGTATTGCTCCTTGAATACGAGTCTGTAATCTAGGATTAGAGATTACAATCAGAGATAAGATTATCAGAACCAAGAAAAAAGTGCGCCTTGAGATAAGAATTGTCACAATACTAACTCCAATCAAGAAAGCCAATAGAGCACTTCTAGAATAAGTCAGCATCAAAGCTACTACCACAACCCCAAGCCCAATTATCCAGCTAGACAATAAAATTATAGTTTTTGCTGGCCAAACTTTATTTTCTCTCAAAAATACCAAAGTCCTACTCAAAATAATCACCGCAGCCAGCCCTAAAAATCCCCCAAGGAAATTTGGATCATACCAAGTAGATAATAATCTACCCTGATGTGGGTCCCAACCATATTGAGCCATAAAAGAAAAATCCGGGAATAAAATCAACTGCACAAATCCCAAGACAGACAAAATCAAAGCCGTGACAAAGACCATATACCACAACTGATTATCTACTCGCTCGGGATTCTGAGCCCTATAATCCATCAGAGGAAGTACCAGAGACATATAAGCGGCTAATCTTACCCAATAGAGAATAGCTCCAATCTCACCCCCGACAGCAGGAATGAAATTCAAATTTATCAAGAGATTACCTAATAGATAAAATAGCCATATTGCCACTAAAAAAACAGTAGTTGATTGTGGTAGTGGAGTTTTTTTATCCCTAGTCAGCCACCAAAAACCTAAATAAATAGGTATCAAGAAATCCGTCAAAACCCCAAAATCACCAATTCTAGTAATCTGACCCGTAATTACACTAGCAATCAAAACCCAATATCCAAACATATTAAATCTAAATTTATACTCCTATTATAACCTTTTCTAAATAAATAATCTATATTATAATAAAAAAGTATCAATAAATAATAATTATATGCCTAAAATGATGCCTAAAATCCTAACTTTCATCATTGCGGGAATTGGAGTCTTTTTAATACTCTCAATTGTTGGAGGTGTAATTGTATTCAATAATTTTATCAAACCAAATCTAGCTACCGTGACCCAACCAGTGGCCGAAATCTCCCAGCCAATCGTAGCTGAAGGAGAGAAATTAGTCCAAGAAGGACTAGAGCAAGGACAGCAAGAAGCTAGTAATATAGTCTCAGAGATTATCCAAGCTAATATCTCCGCCGTCCGAGAACAAATAATCTCAGCTTTCACCATCGGAGGAGGGGAGGGAACAGAGCAGGAGTAGTTTTTTGTATGGGCGACCTTTTAGTCGCTAGCTTTTTTGTCCCCCTTTGGAGGGGGAAGCCTGAAAGGCGGGGGTGGATTGTATTTTATGTTGTATTTAATTTTAGAGTATCAATTCAACAATTATCCACCTCCGGCACTCCGTGCCACCTCCTCCAAAGGAGGACAGTTTGTTTGTTTTGTAGCGGAGGCTTTTGTCCCTCTATTTTAATCAGACTCCACAACTCTTGAATTATTTTCTAACATATGCTAATTTAGAATTGTTCTATGTGATGGTGTAGAATATGGATCTTAAATTGATAAGATTCTTATCTGCTACCGTGGCTGTAATTCTTTCATTTTACTCACTTACTATTTTTATCAAAATACTATTTATTCATATGAGGGTCTAAAACCCCTCTTTTTATTTTGATTATTTACATATTTATAATCCCTATATACAAAACTATCAAAAAGGTATAGTATAACAGTGTCCTATAGCCTGGGTTAAACTCCCAGCTAGCACCTTGACAACAGCACAAGATGATCTCCCAGACTTCACAAGCCAGGCCTACAAGTATGCCTACAGTCGCATCAACGCCATCGTGATTGAAGGCGAGCAAGAGGCACACGACAATTACATCTCCCTGGGCACCCTGCTACCGGATCAGGCGAAAGAATTAGCGCAACTGGCTCGTATGGAGCTGAAGCATATGAAAGGTTTCATGGCCTGTGCCAAGAATCTTAAGGTTACAGCAGATATGGCCTTCGCCAAGGAGTTTTTCTCCCCTCTACACGATAATTTTCAGAAGGCGCTTGAAGATGGCAAGGTGACAACTTGCCTGCTGATTCAGGCCATCCTGATCGAGGCATTCGCCATCTCGGCTTATCACATCTATATCCCTGTAGCAGATCCATTTGCCCGTAAGATCACCGAAGGTGTGGTCAAGGATGAGTATACTCATCTTAATTACGGACAAGAGTGGCTAAAAGCCAACCTCGAAACCGTACGAGAAGAACTTGTCCAGGCCAACAGAGAAAATCTGCCCCTGGTGAGCACAATGCTCAAGAAGGTTGCAGGTGATGCGGCTGTTCTGCACATGGACCAGGAGGATTTAATAGCTGATTTCCTCAGCTCCTACCAGGAAGCCCTCACAGAAATCGGATTTGAAAACCGTGAAATAGCCCACATGGCAGCTGCCGCACTAGTTGGCTGAGACCTGACCAACAACTGAATACAAACCTCAGCCCCGCACACCGCGGGGCTTTTTTCAATTCATCTCACAAGCCAAACCATCACCATCCCCATCTCTAGACTTCGTATAATTGGGGTCGCCTTCCCGAAAATTACCCAAACCCAATTTTTTAAGACTAGCACAACTACCCTTTATAAAGCCCCCTTGATTCACCTCATTACTGATGGGCAGAAGAGGAATTGAATTAGTATTTATCACAGATATAGCCTTAGTTGTATCTCCATTACAAGTATTCGTAGCCCAAAAACCTCGGCCACTATCTCTAGCCTCCTGCTGATAAGTATTAAACTCATCTAATCTAGGATGTGGAAACCTGACATAAGAGTGAGCATAACCTTGTTTTATCATCTCAGCATTATAAAACAACCCATCCTCCCGATAGACATAAGCTAAAGTCCTGCCATATTTATCTTGTTTTTGAGCCGGATCATATTCCAAATACACTTTTTTCCCACTCAATAATTCTTTTGCCTTATTACTAGCTTCTATCCCAAAACATTGCACCGGCTTCCGAGGGTCTTTAGTTTCTGGAGTATCTATCCCAATTAACCGCAAAGTCCCAAGCAGACTAACTTTAATCGTATCTCCATCCACCACTTCCGTCACTTGGAATAAATCCTTAACCTGATTTTGCTCCTCTTTAGGCTCTGGTTTGACTTCTGGCTCTGTAATACTAGTATTATCTGGATTTGCCACTGGAGCAGGTAAATTTGGCTCTACAGGGTTATTCTGAGTAGTAGAATTCTCTGTTTTAGACTCTTGGCTTATCACCGGATCTACTTTGGGCTCACTAGATTTTTTTTCATAACCCTCTGGAGCCGGACTAGCCCCCACCAAAACAAATGAGACAAAAATCATCATCCCAAACACAATCCCAATCTGCTTTCTCGTAGCCTTACCCTTGAATAATCGCCCAAAAACCCTCGGCCGAATCAGCCCCACCACTAGACAGACACAAGAGATTAAGAATAAAAGGGTGAATATATAGGCCATAAGTTAGCTGTTTTTAGTTTCCATTAACTCTGAAAATTTATCCCTAAATTCAGCACTCAGTTGTTGATTAAATTCCTGCTCATTATCTTGATTGATAAACCATAATCTGTCATCACTCTCCAAAGTGCTTTTGATTAAACTTTTCAAATTTTTGACTGTATTATTCATAAAACCAATATATATCTCTAGCTATATTATGTTAATTTTTTAGATAGAAACATATGGAATTGTATTGACAAAAGTAAAATATTCTTATATTATTATATTACTTTTGGGGTTACCCACCGATCCAGAGCCTAGCTCTGGTGATCATTGTGAAAGCTCGAGCAATGCCTCGAGCTTTTGCTTTACCTTAGCAAAATCATTATCATCAAGAGTTGTCATTCTTCTTTGAAACCTATTTGTACTAAACATTCGTATCTGATATAGAAGTACATATTCTTTTTTCCCTAAGACAGTAATATCACAAAACCATGATCCCTTTTTCTTTTGAGTAGATAAAGGAATTCCAATAAAAGCTGTTCTGGATAATTTTCTTAGTATCAATACTGGTCTTCTGAACATATCACCCTTTCCACAGGACTCTGTTTTTATATTTAAACCAACTGAACACCACCAAATATCACCATTCTTAAACAGAAAATTAGAATCTATATTTTCTATTCTTTTTTTCTCAATATTCCATTTGTCAAAATCTTTTTTCATATATTTTTATCTATATCTTTAGATATATTATATCAATTTTTTAGATAAAAACATAGATTAACAAAAAGAACTGAGTGTAAAGGATTCAATTAAACACTAAGTTCTCAAGGAAAATATAAATTATAGTACTTATAAATACTACCTCTTGATTGTATCATTACTTAGTTTTTTTTTGTAAAGGGTTTTGTGAATATTTTCTTAGGGGCTAACTCTGTTTTAAAAATTCCCCTCTTGAGGGGAATTTAAGCTCAATCCAAGCCCACCTCTACACAGGATTGACTTAAAGCTCCTCCCTGCCTACCGCAGGTAGGCGAAGGAGGACAGTTTATTTTAGTCTCATCAACTGTATCAAATGCAAGGGGTAGAGTATTGTTGCCCAGATTTTGCCATAGTATTTTGCTATATATTGTCTTTGGGATTTGTAATATCTTTTTTTGGTATTGATAATCTTGCTCTCTGAACCTCCTTCATAATGCCAGATTGTGATTTGTTGTGTCCAATAGGCTTGATATCCGGCTTGTTTGGCTCGGTAGCATAAATCTATATCTTCATAATACATAAAAAATCTCTCATCAAATCCTCCGAGTTCTTGGAAAAGTTTTGCTTCTATACAAATTGAGCCTCCACTAATCCAATCGGTGGAGATTGTCTCTTGTATTGGGTTTTGCCATTGTTTTTTCGCCCTTTTACTAATTATGCTCTTGGGGGTAGGGAAATCTCCATACTGATAAGCCTGAATTTGATTCTCTTGATTGACCAGAGCCAGACCAATTAGCTTAGTGTTTTTGTCAATTGTGGATAATGTGTGGATATCTCCTTGTATCCGTGTGTCTGGGTTGATTATACATAGCCAATCTCCTATAGCTTGAATAGCTCCTAGATTCACTCCAGAGCCAAATCCGGCATTTTTTTGAGAATATATAATTTTAATTTTAGATGTGGATAAGTTTTGAATTTCATCTAAGTTTTCCCCAGAATTATTGTCTACAATGACAATTTCATACTCTCCAGAGGTATATTTAGTGATTGAATTCACACAATCTGTTAAGAATTTTTTACTTTTATAGGCAACTATTATAAAAGATATTTTTTTATTCTTGAATATTGATGGCATAATATTGTTTTAATCTCTTGACTCCTAAAGGTAATATAACCAACCCAAATACCACTATTGCCAAAATTGTCTGTAAGAATACATTCCAGCTTGAGCTAAAATATATAGCAAGTCCCATCAAACTAGTGGCTAATATAGTAATTAAATGTATAAATTGGAATTTTGGGAAATATTTTATATGTTTTTTGACAAGATAAATATAGCTTAATAATACCAAACCTTCAGTAATAGCGGTAGCAGTGGCAGCTCCTAAATAAGAGTATTTTGGGATTAAATAAAGGTTTAGACACACATTGAATACCGCTCCCATAATCGCAATATACATACTTTTACTTTGTAATTCCGCACTTATTAGAATATGTCCCATCAGATTACCGAGGAAAATAAACCCAATCCCGATAAATAGGACTTGTAAAGTACTAGTAGCTGGAGTAAAATCTTGTCCAAAAAGTGCTAGAATTTTGCTAGATAACAACATCCCTGCTACCGCCAAAGGTACAGCCACACTAACTAGAATATTAAAGGCCTGTTGAAAAATATGCTGAAATCTAGTCTTATCTTGTAGATAATATTTAGTAAATAGCGGTAATAATAAGCCCATAAACATCCCCGGAATAGCAATCAGTATCTCTAAGATTTTATAAGATATACCATATAGTCCTACTGCGGTCTGATCTTTCATCACTGACAACATCACGGTATCTATGCGATAATAAATTAGATTAAAGGTAATAATTACAAATAGGGGTAAAGCTTTTTTTATAATACTCTTCCAATAAATCCAGTCTATATTTAATCGAATTGGATAATATTTATAAGTAGCTGAAATCATAAATATAGCTTGTACAATACCAGATACACTATACCAGACCATAACCCAAAACAAATTTACCTGCCCAATTAGAGCCAAGGCTAAAACTCCCAACATCAAGGTAATTCTAGCCAAAAAATCTCCAATTGTAATTTTATCTGTACGAAGTTTGGTCTGAAACACTCCAATCACTACTTGAGACAAAGAAGCCCCAATCGCTCCAATCGCTCCCAAAGCCACTAAAGTCTTAATTTCTACTGTATAGGCTGGGATTAACCAAACCGAAGTAGAGGCAATCACACCAATTACCAAAATCGCCATCACCAATCTAAAGGTGAATAAATTATTAACTATATGAGATATTTGTTTTTCATCCTTACCTGCAATTTCGGTAGTCAATAAAGCATTAAAACCAAATTCAGCCAAGACTGTAGCTATAATTAGATAATTTGTAATTGTAGTATAAGCTCCAAACCCTTCAACTCCTAAAAAATAAGTTAAGATAAAAATAGACACAAAACCAACTCCAATCATCACAAATTTACCCAAAATCTGGATGACACTATTCAGAGCTAATTTTTTATTCAAAGTCATAAGCGAGAATTATTTGATTCCCTCAGCCTTATCTACTTGTTTGATTAAGATAAATTCCTGTCCTATGGTAAATAAAGTTGTAGTAATCCAATATAAACTCATAGCGGCTGGGAAAGAATAGGCAAAAATAGTCACCAAAATTGGCATCATAAATAGCATTTGTTTATTCAGAGTAGTAGCAAAATCTGGCTCTTCTGGCTTGTCTGACTTTTTCTTCTTAGATTTTTTAGTCTCTTTTGGCTTAGCTGATTTAGTTCTACTAATTATAAGTTTAATCTGATAATATTGAGATATACCAACCAATAAAGCCAAGATAATATTCTTAGAATCAGCTACATTTAATAGACCAAAAAATTGTGGGTTAAAAGTCTCAGGCAAAGTAATAAACGAATATAAAGCTGGGTAATTTTCTGGCTTAAAAATATTTAAAGAAACATTATAAATAGCAATCAAAATTGGAATTTGGACAAATAATAACAAAATTCCAGCAAATGGATTTACATTATGTTCTTTATAGGCTTTTAACATTTCCTCAGATAACTTTTGTCTGTCATCTTTGTATTTAGTCTGTAATTTTTTTAGAATAGGCTGAATTATAGCAATTTCTCTTTGGCTTTTGATACTAGCTCGATACAGAGGAATCATCAAAATTCTCACCACCAAAGTAGTTAAGATCAAAGCTAAACCAATATTAGCCCCCGGAATAGTGTTATAAAAAAACACCATAGAATTAAATAAAGGTCGATATAATAATTCATTGAATAACCATCCCATAGCAGATTTTTAAGTTAAATTGTTAATATAATTAGATAATTGACTCCAAAGACTAGCTTGATTTTGACTAGTGATTTTAGTACGAATTAATACCAGTATATCATATTTATTATTTTTTGTAATCAAATTTCGTCGGAATAATTCCCGAATTTGCCTCTTGAGTCTATTTCTATTTACGGCTAGAGGAATATGTTTTTTAGCAACAATCACTCCTAATCTATGGTCGGACAAATTATTTTCTACACAATATATCTGAAAATTATCCAGATATTGAGGTTTTATCTTAGCAAACATATTGGCTATATCTGATTCCTGATGAAGCCTTTGCATTAAAAAGATTTATTTTAGTTGTATAAAAAATTAAACAGAAAGTTTAGATCGTCCTCTTGCTCTTCGTCGATTTATTACAGCTCTACCAGCTTTGGTAGCCATACGAGACAAAAATCCGTGACGGCGATTTCTTTTACGATTTTTACTAGCAGCTCCTTTGATCATAATCTATAAATACATAATTAAACAACATTATACCTTATCTTAGATATAAAGTCAAGGTTTGGGGGTGGGGAGTGATAATATTATGTTTATAAAAAATTTAAACTTGCTAAATTTAGGTTTTTATGTTATGGTTATTTTGAAAATTTAATAAAATGCATACATGTCGAATCCTTCTTTAGTTTTGAAAGAAAATGATTCACATCTTCAAGAAGCAACGCATGAATCTAGACACCCTGATTTTGAAGAAGTGTATCAAGTAGAACTAGAGTTCAATCTAGAGAAAGTCTTAAAAGAACTATCTTCTTAATTAGAATCCTAACGAAATGCTAGGATTTTTTTATTTAATGTTCAAAAGTGAAATAAAGGTGAAAAGTGTGTTTTTGTGTATATTTATAATATATATTTTGCTAAATTATTGCAAAAATTCTCTAATAGAGTATAATGAAATTAACTTATCCACAGTTTATAAACATCATCAATTAGACGATTGCAATGGACGAGAAACAAAGAGTTTGGAATTCTGTATTAGGTGAAATAGAACTTAATATTAGTAAGCCCCAATTTAATACTTGGATCAAAAACACCTATCCCATTAGTATGGATGAGAGTGAGATTGTTATTTGTGTACCAAGTGCTTTTACTCGTGATTGGTTAGAGAATAAATTTAATCTAACTATTCTTAACTCTATTCAAAAAATCACAGGCTCAGTAAAAAAGGTTAGATATGTGGTGCAAAATAATCCAAAACAAAGCTCCAAATCTATCAAATCAGTTATTAACCTAAAGGATCAGGAATTACAAGCTCAAAAAGAGTCTATTACTGAGAGCAATAATACCTCCAATAATTCTCAAGCTGAAACTAATACTTTTACTAGACCAAAATCCACAGGCACTTCTCTATTAAAAGATACTTACACTTTTGAAAATTTTATTGTAGGATCTTCCAATGAATTAGCCCATGCAGCAGCTCAGTCAGTGGCAAATGAGCCTGGTACAAGATATAATCCATTGTTTATTTATGGTGGAGTTGGTCTTGGTAAAACTCATTTAATTCAAGCTATTGCTAATAAATTAGTAAAGAATAATAAGAATATTCTATATGTTACTTCGGATGTTTTTATCTCAGATTTGATGAATTCTCTTAAAAATGGAAAAATGGAGGATTTTAAAGCTCGTCATAGAGCTGTAGATTTATTAATAATTGACGATATTCAATTTATTGGAGGGAAAGAAGCTACTCAATATGAGGTATTTAATACTTTTAATGAATTATATGCTCATAATAAACAAATTGTCTTTACTAGTGATAGACCGCCTAGTGCTATCAAAACTCTTAATGACAGGTTAAAATCTAGGTTTGAAGGTGGGATGATTGTGGATGTAGCTATTCCTGAATTTGAGACTAGAGTGGCTATTTTGAAAAGCAAATGTATTCAAAAACATTTTAATTTGGACGATGAAATTATTTATGTAATTGCTGAGAGAATCAAAAGTAATGTAAGAGAATTGGAAGGAGCTCTGAATAAAATTATTGCCAGAGTTCAGTTATTAAACACAAAGGTCACGCCTGAATTAGTAGATAAACTGATTGAAGGTGGTCAAATTCACTCCCAAAGAATTGTGAATACCGATACAATTTTGAATACTGTAGCTGAACACTTTCATATCAAAAAAGAAGATATTCTATCCAAAAGTCGCAAAAAAGATATTGCTGTACCAAGACAAATTGCTATGTATCTAATTCGAGAAGAGTTAAAATTAACCTTTCCTAATATTGGAGAGTCTCTGGGTGGTAAAGATCATAGTACAGTTATGCATGCTTGGAATAAGATTAAAAAAGATTTAGTCTCTAATTATACTCTTGAGCAGGATATTACTATTATTAAAAATAAACTTTATAATGAAGAAAATCCTGTAAATTCTTAGGGGGGAGATGGGTGATAGTAGATTCGATATAGTGTTTTTTTCTCCCTTTGCATGCCTGCGGTAGGCAGGGAGGGAGTACCCCTAGGGGGAGGGTGGATAAAAGTAAGTCCATATTCTAAAATGTAATATTATTAGAAAATATAAATAATTTTATATCTTTATCCACCTCCTCCTAAGGAGGACAAAAACCCTATTTAAGTGGAATTTAATTCAAAACTAAACACTTATTGTGTATAAACTGTGTATAACTTATACAAAATTAAACTTTTTTTGTGAATAATATTGTGTATAAAGTCCAAGTAATCCACAAAGTTAAATCTAAAATTTATTTATCCCCAAACTTTACTAACACTTATCCCAAATATTATCCACACTTGACAGTGTTTATTTATGCTTCAAAATAGTAGTTTTGAGTTTTTCCACAGATACTATTATCTACTATTATATTTATATAAATAAAGAACAAAAAATACAAAATCTAGTAAAAAAGATTTATTCAAGTTATAATTATAATATAGTTTAAGATAGATAAGATATGAAATTTACCTGTTTGCAAGAAAATTTACTCAAAGGTTTGAATATAGCTCGTCAGAGTTCTTCTCGAGCTACAACTTTACCAATTTTACAAACTTTTTTATTACAAGGAAAGCAAGGATCCCTGACAATTAGCTCTACTAATCTTGAAATTGGTATCAGAGTCCATATTCGCGGTAAAGAGGACTCAGAGGGGGCAATTTGTATCCCTCAGGATACTTTACTTGCTTATATTAGAAACTTACCGCAAGATAAATTAAATTTAACCGTAGAAAATGATGAGTTGACTGTAGAGCAGGGTGAAGATATCTCAGCTCAATTCAAGGGAGTGGTGGCTGATGATTTCCCAACTTTACCTGAAATTGAAGTAGAAAAACAAATTAATCTCAGTAGTTTAGATTTCAAAAATGCTCTCAAATCAGTGTATGGATCTTTGCCCCGCAATGAATTTCGCCCAGAAATTGCTGGAGTTTATCTAGCTAAAAAAGATCATCAATTAGTTTTTGTTGGTACTGATGGTTTTAGATTAAGTGAGAAAAAATTAAATTTAGAAAATTTGGAAGGGGAGAATTTCTCAGTAATTATTCCTAATAAAACTGTAGCTGAAATTATTAGAGTTTTGGATACTGTAGAAGAAACAGAAGTAAATATTCAGTTTGGATCTTCTCAAATTAAAATTGTAGTTGATACAGTAGAGATAATTTCTAAATTAATTGATGGTAATTTTCCACAATACGAAGGACTTATTCCACAGAATTTCAAAACTAGCTTCGATTGCGATAGTCAAGAATTAGTACAAGCCATCAAATTAGCTTCGGTTTTTTCTCAAAATGCGGTCAATGATGTTAAATTAAACCTAAAAGATGAAAAGACTCTCAATGTAAATTCGTCTGATTCTCAAACTGGGTCTAATAAAACTAAAATTCCAGTACATAGTACGGGAGATACTGGACTTACAATTACTTTTAATTATAATTATCTCTTGGATGGAATTCAATTATTCAAAGAAGGAGATATACAATTTCATCTCAATGACTCAGATTCTCCGGTAATTTTGAAAAGTGCCGAGACTACTGACTTCTATTATCTTATAATGCCTATTCGGGATTAAAAATATGTTATCCAGAGTACAATCAGCTTCAACTCTCGGTCTTAATGGACAAAAAATAGAGATTGAGGTAGATATGACTCAGGGTTTACCCGGAATTACTATTGTTGGACTTCCAGATACTGCTATAAATGAGGCTAAAGAGAGAATTAGATTGGGACTCAAAAATAGTGGTATTATTTTACCTCAAAAGAGATTTGTCTTAAATTTAGCTCCAGCTGAAGTCAAAAAAATTGGTACAGCTTATGATTTACCAATGGCTATTGCTATGCTGAAAGCTCTAGAATTAATTCAGTTTCCAGAACAAGATTATATTATTCTGGGTGAATTAGGTTTGGATGGTTCGATTCGAGCGGTACAAGGGATTTTACCAATTACGGTTTATGCTAAAGAAAATAATATCCCAAATTTAATTATTCCAGATAGCAATGCTAAAGAAGCTTCTTTAGTCGAGGGAATTAATATTCTAGCTATTAGTCATATTCAAGAAATTATTGATCATTTTGATCCCAAAATTCAAAGTACTATCAAGCCAACACCAGCTTATAATTTTGTCCCGACTGTGCATACTAGTGACATAGATATGGCTTATATTAGAGGTCAAAAATTAGCTAAAAGAGCCTTAGAAATAGCTGCCGCTGGAGCTCATAATGTTTTGATGACAGGACCTCCGGGAGCTGGTAAAACTTTATTATCTAGGACGATCCCAACTATTTTACCGATTATGGATAGGGAAGAGGTTTTGGAAGTATCTCAACTTTATAGTATTGCTGGTAGTCTAAATTCAGAACAACCCTTGATTATTAGCCGACCATTTCGAGCTCCACATCATACCGCTTCTACTATTTCACTAATAGGTGGAGGAAGTTTTCCTAAACCGGGAGAAATTAGCCTAGCTCATCGAGGAGTTTTGTATATGGATGAGTTTCCGGAATTCCCAAGACTAGTTTTAGAAAGTTTGAGACAACCTTTGGAAGATAGAATTATTACAATTTCAAGAGCTCAAGGTTCTATTACTTTTCCAGCTGATTTTATGCTAATTGCAAGCCAAAATCCATGCCCTTGTGGCTATCTGACGGATGATGACAGAGAATGTATCTGCTCTCAAGCTCAAATTGTAAGATATCAGCAAAAAATATCAGGACCGCTTTTGGACAGAATAGATATGATTATAAATATAGAAAAAGTCAAAACTGAAGAGTTAATTCAACCCTCCGAAGTTTTAGAAGAATCATCAGAGCAAATTCGAAAAAGAGTAGAGCAGGCCAGAGAAATTCAAAGACAAAGATTTAAAGATTGGAATATTAAAACTAATAGTTCGATGAATATCAAACAAATTCAAGAAATTTGTATTTTAGACAAACCCTCACAGCAATTACTCACTCAAGCCGTCAATAAGATGAATTTATCAGCCAGAGCTTATAATAGAATTCTGAAAATTTCTAGAACTATTGCTGATTTATCTAATTCAAATTCAATCACAATCAATCATATTGCCGAAGCTTTACAATATAGAGAAAAGGTTTCTTAAAACAAAAAAGAGGCTTTGAAACCTCTTTTTATAAAAATCAACACTATTTTTATCTAGCTAAAGGATTTCTAGCTCCTCTAACCTCAAAGTGTAAATGACATCCGGTAGAATTTCCTGTTGTTCCCATAGCTCCAATATATTGACCTTTAGTTACATTGGCTCCAGTTTGTAAATCTCTAGTACTCAAGTGAGCATATAGTGTAACTACACCATTAGGATGAGTTATTTTGATATAATTTCCATAACCACCATTCCATCCGTTTTGAGAAGTAGTAACCACACCTTCAGCTGAGGCGTAAATAGGAGTTCCACAAGAGTTGCTAATATCAACACCATTATTAGAGTGAATTCTACCATAATTATTCCCAGTTGTAGGGAAGGCAAAGTATCCATCATTTTTAGGTAAATTAATAGACTTAGATGGTGTAGATTTCTTAGCAACTAATGTAGGTTTTGTCTTTTCTTTAGCCTCAGTAGGAAATGGTTTATCTTCATTTGGAACTTGAGCATCTGGTACAATAATAGTAGTTCCAAGAGCTACATCTCCTTGAATATTATTATATTCTCTTATTGTTTGTTCAGAAACACTATATTTAGAAGCAATTTGAGCTAAAGATTGAGAATCAGTTATATTAGTTCTGACACCATTTTTAGGTAAAATAGCAAGAGTAGTATTAACTGCAGGATTTTGTTTCAAATCCTTGATATTATTAGTAATAGCTATAGTTTCAACAGAGATATTGAATTTCTGAGCAATACCTTCTAAGGTATCTCCCTCTTGTACCACATAGTCTTTTACTACTGGATTAGAACCTTCAGTAATATAACCCTCAGGAGCATTAACTCCATTAATAATATTAGAGTCTGTAGTAGGAATATCTGAATTTAATTCTTCGTCACTTGGAAGGCCTAAAATTCCATTGGCCTGTAATACTCCAACAGAAGCCAGAGAAGCATCCAAGGGACCTCCTAAATTGTCACTATTTAATAGAGTTGAGCCTATCGGTAGTTTACCTGCATAAGCAATATTACTAAATACAACTATACTTACTACTAGGGTAAGAATGATCCAGCTAAATTTGTCTTGTGTATGCCTTGTGGCATTTTTTATGAATCGTGTCACCTGGTTTTTGGATAATTTAAAAACGACGGTACTAATAGGATTCTTAACTAAATACAAGGAATTCGAACTTCAAAACGGAACAAACAGACATAAGTCTTGACTCAAAATCAACCTTGTCTAATGATTTTAGATTCAAAAATATTATATACTATATGCTAAAATTTGTCAATAAAAATAGTAATAAATGGCTTATATATAATATTTTATTTTTATAAATTTAGATTAATTAAAGCTAAACTATATGTGACTTGACATTAATTTATATAATATATTTAATGCTTAAATATTAATCTTAATAATACTCTCTTATTAATGTTTATTTTGTATTTAAATTTTAATCAATAAAGTAAGTTTAAAAAACTTATGACATGCTTTTGTAGCAAAAATAAATATGCTTTTTATAGCTTATCTATAGCCTGAGCTAGAGTAATATCTTTATCTGATATACCTCCTATATCATGTGTGCTAAGATAAATTTCTACATAACCCCAACCTAAGTTAATATCTGGATGATGTTGCTGATTCTCGGCTAATTCTCCAATTTTATTGACAAGCTCCAGAGCTTCTGTAAAGTTACTAAGTTCAAATCGACGAGATATAAGATCATTATTCTCAGATAATTTCCAATTAGAGCTGATTTGGGCTAGTATTTCAGTAGGATTTAATTTAGTCATAGTATGTAGTTTTAATTATTTATATCTTAGCAAAGTATTTAAGACTTTACAAATTTTATAAATTAGGGTATTTTAGTTTAGGTGTTTTTCCACCTTAAAAAATGCAAGAAAGGAATTTGTTTTCTGGGTTTTGTGAAGAAATTAAAGTAATATTTGAGTGTATTGGAATGTTTGACCCTAATCAAGAATATTTAGTTATTCCTATCAGAGAAACAGGTAGTGTTGTTCCTGTCAGAATCTCAGGAAATCAAATAACGAAAGCAGAACCAATTCCAAAGAGTTGAAAAAATTCTTCATCAATCTAACACACGAGTCAAATTCTGGCTCGTGTTTTTACTTAGGCTCTAACCTAAAAATCTGATCATTTTTATCATTATCAGTTCCTCTGCCATCTCGATTGGAAGTGCTAAAATAAATATATCCATCAGGTGATACGGCTATATCTCGGATTCTACCTTCAGCTATATTTAATTTCTCATAAGACTTTACTTTTTGTCTGGATTCATCTAGATATATTACAAATATCCCCTCTCCTCTCAGTCCTCCGAATAAAAAGGCATTTTTGAGACTTGGATATTTATCACCAGCATAGAATACTCCAGAAGCTGGTGCCACCGCGGGGGTGAAGACTAGAAGCGGATCAATAGCCTCAGGTGTAGATTCTGTATGAGATACTTTTGGCCAACCATAGTCTTTACCGGCGAGAATACGATTAATTTCATCTCCTCCAGCTGCTCCATCGAATAATGAAGGTCCATGCTCGGTAGAGAATAAAACTCCAGAAACTGGGTCAAAATCTATACCCTGAGGATTACGATGCCCATAAGAATATATATAAGAATTATTAAAGGGATTATCCTCCGGGATACTTCCATCTTTATTCATTCTTAGAATTTTACCACCTAGTGAATTGAGGTCTTGAGCAATTTCCTTTTTGGTAGCATCTCCAGTGGTTATATAAAGCTTTTGGTCTGGACCAAATCTAAGTCTGGACCCTGCATGAAATTTAGCGGCTGGAATTTTGTCTAATAATATTTTAGTCTCTTTAGCTTGATTATTAACATCAGTCAATCTCACCACTTTTACAAACATCTGATTATTCTCTTCATAGGCAAGAGAAGTATAGATATAAGGGGAATTAGGATAATCTGGATCTAGTACCATACCCATCAAACCTTCTTCATTGGTCGCACTAATCTCAGAAAATTTATAAAAATTAGCTTGAGGTTGAGAGTTTTTATAATATAATATCTCGCCCGATCTCTGAGCAATATACATACTGTCTGAAGTCGGGAAGACAATACTCCAAGGAACATAAAGATTAGAAGCTACAGCAGTATATTTGTAATCTATACTTTTAGAAATAGTATTACTATCTACTTCTAATTTAGACCCAGTTTTAATTTGAGGAGCTTGTAGAATAGCAGTATAATTGATAAGAAAAATTATAAAAACAACTATAATAATTCCAATAACTGATAAAGTAATTAACTTTTTAGGTTTTATTTTTAATTTTTGCATATTTTTATCAATTTATAACTAATTATATTATAGCATAAAAATACATTGTTTTATCTAGATAATTTAAAAGAACCCAATTTTAACTGAGATTTTATTTCATCAGAAATACTAGAATTATTAGCTAAAGTAGTTAGTATTTTCTCACGACCAGACCCTTCTAATATATAAGGAACTAGACTTTTAGATTGTAGGGGGATAATTTCATAAGTTATATTATCTGGTTTTAATTTTATATTAACAGCAAGACCTTGTTGAGTATTTTGTGAAAAGGTCTGGTCAAAAATAAAGTTACCTAAAGAATAAAAAATAACTTTATCTTTATATATTTCAATTGGTTGTATGACATGAGGATGAGCTCCTAGTACCGCATCAGCGCCAGCATCTATGAATTTATATGCTTTATCTTGTTGAGATTTAGAAAAGTTTATCTTATATTCTGCCCCCCAATGAGGATAAACAATAATAAAGTCTGTCTTATCACGGATATTTTTAATTTCACTTATTACACTGTTTGTGTCGGGATCAAACAGTTCATGATATCCAATCAGACCAACTTTAAAGTTTTCAACAGATTCAATATATGAAAGAGCGGTTTTATTCTTATAGTCTCCAAAATATTTCAAATTTTCTTTATCAAGGAATTCTTTGGTTTGCCTTACTCCCTCAGCTCCAAAATCTAAAGAGTGATTATTAGCTAAACTAAAATGAGTGAAACCTATTTTCTTTAGTTCAGGCACAATTTTAGGGTCAAAAGTAAAAGATACATTATTAGGATCTAGTGGTTTAGGATTAAAATTAGTAATACTTCCTTCTAGATTAACTACAATCATATCTTTATCTCTTAGAAGAGGTAAGATATTAGTAAATAAGGCATTAGATCCATTATTATCTATAAATTTTCGAATATACCGATCCAACATCATATCTCCAAAAGATAAAATATTAATTGGAGTATTTATATTATTATTAAGCTCCTCAGATTGAGTCTGAGATTCTTGGTCAGACTTTTGATCTTGTGAACTAGTATCTAAAACTATATCTGAATTAGCTTTTTCTTCTACAGATGAGCTGGAAGGGGTAAGTGTATTATCAATTGTTTTCTGATAGTAATAAAAAATAGAAAAACCTAGACTAATTACTAAAAACAAGCTAAAAATTAGTAAATATATTTTTGATTTTGGCATATTTTTGTCAATTTACAACTAATTATATTGTAGCATATAAATGGAGAAATTATAAACTTTATAAAAACTGTCCTCCCTCGGGGGAGGAGGCACCGTAGGTGACGGAGGAGGACAGCGGGCTACTTTAAGGTCGCCCCTACGAATGGAGGGATAAACCCTCCGCTACGAAAAGAAATAATAGGAGGGACAAAAGCCCTATTAAAAACTCTACCCCTCTAAAACAGTATAAACTAATTCCAAAGGATAATGTTTATCTTGAATTTGGTCTATTACAGTTTGGATTTTAGACATAATAGAGCTACTCTCTTTTGGTATAGTGAACAAAAGTATAAATGGATTGTCTTGATTGATATATTCGCAACTAAATCCTTCAGAGCTAGAAGCTATATCTATTGCTAATTCAATATTTTGCATAATTTGGTTAGCAGTTTGTCCACCGGCATAAATATTAAACATTGGAACTTCCAAATTTTCTTCTAATTCAGCTCCATTGAGTAGGGGGTTGAAGTTTACAATTGCTCCAAAAGCATGATGTAGATTTTTGGAATGTAGTTCTTGAAAATGGAAGTGATGAGTTCGCACAGATACTGCAGAATTTTGCTCTTGTAATCTAGCGGTCAGAATACTAGCAAAACCAGAAGCATATCGCTCACTGGCTGAATCTAGGACTTTATCTTGGTTTTGGAATTTATCTAAAATTTTACTCAAAACTGGCTTAGAACTTTTGTTAGCTAGAGTATGAGCTACAGCTCCACATTTGGAGTGAGATGAGACTACAATTTCCTCAATAGTTGGATTATCCTCACACACAGCGATTATATTATCGGCCATTTGTAATTTTTCTTCAGCCGACATCAAACATTCACAACCAGGAACTCCAAGTGATAAAGCATGATGAGAAGCTGTCAAATATTGTATCCGCTCATCAATACAAGGAAGCCAAATCATTTTTGGTCTTTTTACAAGGCTGTCTTTTATAATTTTATCTAAATTTAATTTATATTTATACTCTGACCTATATTTTGTGCCATCAAGATGCAAAAACCCTTTCACCCCTAAAATTTCAGATATAGGGTTGCTATATAATAGATTATGATAAGTTTGAGCATATTTTGACCACTCTAGACTGCGATAAATATCACAAGAGTTAGGTTTAGACACCTTCTCTTTTGGGGACAAAATTTTAGCTGGCAGGCTCATCACTGAACTTAGATAAGTATTCCTTGACATAAAAACAAAAAATAAAGAAGGTTGTATTATCAACCATATTAAATAAGGTCTAATTTAAGACTAAATCGTATTATAAATTAAAATTAAATTTTTTGCAAATAAAATTTTACAAAAATCTAAATATAGTCTATAATGAGCTTATGTATAATATATTTTAAGCTATGCAAGATTTGAAAGTCTATAACTTTCTAGAGAGATTATTTGGAATGGTGGGGAATATCAAAATTCATCCAGTAGATTTTAATTTGCCTTGGTATAGTATTTATAAGAGATATTGGTTGAGATTGGTAGTATCTTTGATAGCAGAGATTATAGTTTGGGTGTTTTTTACTACCCTACCTTTGATTATAAATTATGCGATCAAAACTCAGAATATAACTTTAGTCGTATCTTTAGGAATTGTTTTTATGATGTTATCTATCATAGTTCAGACTCATATGAGAAACTATGTTTTGGCAGAGGTCGGTATTATGGGAAGTATCTCCAATTCAGCCTATAAATTTTTTGTCAAAGTTGACCCAGTTCACCATAGCACTAGAGAGTCGGGTAAGGTTATTTCCAAAATCAATAGAGCGGTAGGTGCTTATGAAAACACTACAGATATAATAACATTTAATTTACTGCGATTTATAATTCAAATTAGTGTAATTCTAGTCTCATTTATATACTATGACTTTACAATAGGTATGATAGCTGCTGTTAGCTTAATAATAATGTTAACTATATCTACAATAAGCCAGATTTTTATAGCTAAAAATGTGATTAATAAAGACAATGATCAAGGTGATATACAACAGCAAGTAGAGGTAGAAAGTTTGCAACAAGTAGCTTTAATCAGGTCTAGCTTCGCTACTCCAGAACATATCAAGAAAATCCGAAAGACTAATATTAGAACTGGAGAAGTACAAGCTACGGTTTGGATGAGTTTTATTTCAACAGCTTTTATCCCAAGAATTTTATATGGGATTTTCTTTATGAGCATAGCTTTACTTATCGTAAATCTGGTTAAAATAGGAGACTTAGATGTAATTACAGCTATTGCTCTAATTACTATGTATATCTCAACTTATAGTATTGTATTAGCGGGTCGAGATGTTGAAAGATTAGTTTCTAATATAGAAAAAATCAAAAACCTATACACCTATATTAGAGAATATGGAGACTCTAGTTATCCAGTTTAGCTTAAAAATATGTATTCTATTCAAATCCAAAACCTCAATCACTCTTATGACAGTATAGAAGTATTCAATAATAACTTCCTAAACTTAGAAATCCCTAAAAATCAGGCTAATAAACTTTATGGTATTATTGGCCCATCTGGTACAGGTAAGACAACTCTTTTATCTATCTTGGGGGGGCAATTAAATCCTAAAACAGGTACGGTTTTGATTGATAAAGTGAATATTTATAAAGTCGGAGATAAAACTAGAAGAGATATAATTGCAGTTCAAATGCAGACAGCTACCGCCCTTCGTGGGACTTTGCGAGAGAATTTAGTATTCGGGATTATGAGTGATGAGAAATTATGTAGTGATAAAAACCTGATTGATATCTTAAAAAAAGTCGGGCTTTGGAGTCTATTTGAACCAAAAGACGGTCTTAATACACTAATCGGAGAAGGAGGGGTGAATTTATCTGGAGGGCAGAGACAAAGATTGAACTTTGCAGGACTTTACTTGAGGGCTAAACATTATAAACCAAGTTTAATCCTTATAGATGAGCCAACTTCTTCACTAGATGAAATTAGTGAGCGGGCAATTACTCAGATGATAGATGAGTTATCCCAGAAATCCGTCACCTTTGTAGTAGCTCATAGACTCAAAACTCTAGACCAAGCTGTAGGGATATTAGACACTTCTCTAATCTCAACTTACCCAGAACTAAAATTTTATACTAAAGATGAGTTGATGATAGTCTCACAATATTATAGAGACCTAAAAGCTGGTAAAGCCCAGCTGGAGGAGTAGATGGTTACTCCGGATTATTTAGAATATATTTGATTCTGGCTACTAATTCGTCGGAATATTGGACGGAGAAATTAGTGGCTTTGACTTGCATTTTTGGGGTATTGTAATTGGCGATGAGGTAGACTGGGCATTTGCCACGGGCTTCACGGGTTAGTATTTCTTTGACTTTAATTAAAGCTTCAGGAGTGGTATGAGGTGGAATTATGATATTGATTCCGACTATCTCCACTCCATCTTGAGTAGTTGGGATCTGAGGGTTATAATCTGTATCTGGAGCTTCTGGTATATCTAGTCCGATTTCCTCTACTGAATTATTGAGGCTAGCTGAAGTTTTGGTATTAGCCCATTTACTAATATCCTCGTCTTTTAGCTCCTTTGCTTCTGAGGCTATAAACTGAGCTACTCCGTCTTTGTCTTGTCTTTTACCTTTGATTGCAAAACCAGCTCCTGTTCGTAAATTATCTCCAATACTCCTGTATATACTAGGGAAAATTATAACTTCTATATTATCTACATTGTCTTCCATATTTAGAAAAGCCATCTTAGCCCCACTTTTGGTAGATATTATCTTAATATCTTTGATTACACCGGTGAGGATTAGATTAGATTTTCTCTTAGCTTCTTTTATCTCTTTGATATTAGGTAATTTTAGCTCTTCTAAGATATCTTTGTACTCATCAATTGGGTGAGTAGATATCCAAAGCCCTAAATATATATTTTCTAATTCTAGAATTTGATTTAAATTCTCACTTGAGTTAGCTTCTATAGTCTCTAATTCTAATTTTGGAGTTGTGCTAACCGTAGCTCCAAAAAGTGAATTTTGAGGTATATTGGCAGTACTTTGATTGGCTAGGGTTTTTATAAAAATTAAAATATTATCTAAATTATGAATTAAGATATGTCTAGGCTCAAATTCATCTAAAGCTCCGGCTTTTACAAGGGCTTCTAGATTTTTTTTATTCAGTTCTTTAGCTGGAATTCTGGTTAAGAAGTCTTCTAGCGATTTAAATTGTCCATTTTCTTTTCGCTCCAGCTCAATATATTCAGCCAGATTACTGCTCATATTCTTGATACTACCGAGCCCATAAAATATAGTCTTATCACTACCTGTAAAGTTAGCTTGGCTAATATTGATACTTGGTGGTTTAATTATAAGCCCAAGTTGCCTTGCTTCGGTGATATCTATAGCGATTCTTGTCATATCCTTAGCATCACTATTGAGTAAGGCTACCATAAATTGTAGAGGATAATGAGCTTTGAGATAAGCAGTTTGATAGGCTATCATAGCATAACAAGCCGCATGGGATTTGTTAAATCCATAATCTCCAAAAGGTTCGATTAATTCCCAAAGTTTTTCTCCAATTTCTCTTGATATACCTTGCTTAACGGTACCCTCAATGATATTGATTTTTTGCTCTTCCATCAACTCTTTTATTTTTTTACCGACGGCCTTTCTTAGAGTATCAGCTTCTGGTAAAGAAAATCCAGCTACTGCCTGCGAGGCTTGCATCAGCTGCTCTTGGTAAATCATAATTCCATAAGTTGGCTTTAGAATTGCTTCTAAGTTCGGATGTAAATAAGTCACCTCTTCTTTTTTGTGTTTTCTAGCAATATAAGTTGGGATTAGCTCCATCGGTCCTGGTCTATATAGAGATACCATCGCAATTAAATCATTGAACTCAGATGGCTTTAATCCAATCAAAGCTTTCCTCATACCTTGAGATTCAAATTGAAATACTCCCGTGGTCTGCCCCTTTTGGAATAATTTATAAGTTAATTTATCATCAGTTGCTAGATTATTTATATCTATCTTGGTGCCAGTTTGGGACTCAATTAAATGCAAAGTTGACTCAATGGTAGAAAGGTTAGATAGCCCTAAAAAGTCCATTTTAAGTAGTCCTAAATCCTCAATAGCATGCATTTCATATTGGGTGGTGATAGAAGTTTTGCCACCAGATTCAGATAATTGTAGGGGAGTATAATTAGTTAGTTTCTGGGGAGATATCACCACTGCACAAGCATGAGTGGAGGTATGCCGTATAGACCCTTCTAATTGTTGAGCGGTATCAATCAGGGTGGTTACTTTTTCCTCTTGTTCATAGCGACCTCTAAGTTCCCTAGAGTTATCCAAAGATTTAGCAATAGTTTTTTGGTCAATTAATTTGGCTATAGAATCACATAATCCATAAGAATACCCTAGAGCCCTACCAGTATCTCGAATTGCGGCTTTGGCAGCCATTGTTCCAAAAGTACAAATTTGAGCCACATGGTCTTGACCGTATTTTTGGGCTACATAATTAAGTACTAACTCTCGCTTATTGTCTTGAAAGTCAATATCGATATCGGGCATAGAGACTCGAGACGGGTTTAGGAATCTTTCAAAAAGAAGCTGAAAGGTTAGAGGATCAATATCTGTAATAGCCAGTAAATAGGCTACCAAACTACCTGCTGCTGACCCTCTCCCTGGACCTACTAAAACTCCATTATTTTTAGACCAGTTAATAAAATCTGAGACTATTAAAAAGTAATCAATATAACCAGCATTTTTAATAACACTAAACTCATATTCTAAGCGTTCTTTGATAGGAGTATGATCTTGATTTGGGTATCTTTTTTGGATTCCCTCTTCACATAAAAATCTTAGATAGCTCTCATTATCTAGAATTTCCCCAGATTTAAGAGGTGGAACTTCAAACTTTGGGAGCTGAATTTGATATAAAGGAATTTCTACATTACACTTATCAGCAATTAGTTTGGTATTAGTAAGAGCTTCCTCTGGAATATTTAGTTTCTGAGCTAAATCTAGCATTACTTGAGGTGATTTGAGAGAATAATCTTCACTAACATAAGTAATTCGGTCTGGGTTTTGAATAGTCGTTTTATGTTTTATAGCCAGCATAATATCGTGAGCTGTACTCTGTTTGGAGTCTAGATACATACTTTGAGCAGTCAAAACTAGAGGTAAATTAGAAGTCTTAGCTAGCTTGACTAGTGCTTTATTAGTTTTAATTTGATCAGGAGTATTGGTGAGCGGTAAGAGTTCTAAATATAAATTATCTTGAAAAATCTGACTATAAATATCCACCCAATTTTGAGCTTCTTTAGGGTTGTTGATAAGATAATCCGCTAGTTCCCCCTTAAAATTTCCAGAAAGACAAATCAAATCCTGACTATATTTTGTCAAATTATCCATTGAGACTGGTTGATTAGAATTGAGCCTAACTAGAGACACTAATTCAATCAAGTTAGTATAACCTTGATAAGACTTAGCTAATAAAGTTATAGCATAAGGTTTAGAAATATCACCATTTATCCCAGCTACAGATAAATTGACACCCAAAATTGGCTTTATATTAGCTTTGGTAGCTTTTTCATAAAATTCAATCGCCCCAAACATATTATTGAAATCTGTAAGAGCAATTGCCTTAAATTGAAATTCTTGAGCTTTAGCGACAATATCAGAAATAGAACCGATAGCTTCTAGAATACTATAATGGGAGCGGGTGTTGAGATGGACAAATTCTTGCATATAAAATAAATATTTCCTTTTGTATATTATAGCATATTTATAATATGGTATAATAAAATAAATATTTATCAATTTTATGAATAAAAAAATCCAAAAATCGAGTCAAGATCTATACGATACAGAACAAAATCAAATTGTGATTTATACAGGAGAAGATGGGCAGTCTAGACTAGAGGTAAAATTTCAAGGAGAAACAGTTTGGCTAACACAGGCTCAGTTAGTAGACTTATTTCAATCCAGTAAAGCTAATATAAGTGAGCATATCAAAAATATATTTTTAGAAGGTGAATTAGATAAAAATTCAGTTGTTCGGAAATTCCGAACAACTGCCACGGATGGAAAAAATTATGAAGTAGAACACTATAATCTTGACCTCATAATCTCACTTGGGTATAGAGTAAAATCAAAAATAGCAACACAATTTCGTATTTGGGCAACTCAACATCTCAAAGAATATATAACTAAAGGCTTCACAATAGATTCAGAAAAATTAAAAAATCTAGGAGGAGGAAATTATTGGAAAGAACTTCTAGAGCAAATTAGAGATATAAGAAGTAGTGAAAAAGTACTTTATCGACAAGTGTTAGACCTATATGCAACAGCAATAGATTATACTCCAAACTCACAAGAATCATTAGAATTTTTTAAAACCATACAAAACAAATTACATTTTGCAGCACATGGGCACACAGCCGCTGAGGTCATATACCTAAGAGTAGATTCAGACAAGCCATTTGCGGGACTCCAAAACTTTAAAGGTAAACAACCAACCCAAGCAGAAGCAATGATAGCCAAAAACTTTTTATCCTTAACTGAATTAAAAATACTAAATAATTTAGTATCAGCCTACTTTGATTTTGCTGAGATAAATGCCATAGAACAAAAGCCAATGAAAATGCAAGATTATATAAAAGAATTAGACAATATTTTACAATCTACAGGTAGAAAACAATTATTCAATGCAGGTAAAATTAGTAATCAGGAAGCAATAGATAAAGCAACTACAGAATATAAAAAATATAAAGCCAAAACACTCAGCGAGGTAGAAAAAGCCTACTTAAAATCTATTACAACTCTACAAAAAGATATAAATAAAAAATAAGATGAAATATACAGGCGACTGAAAGGTTGCCACTACAAAAAACTGGAGTGATTAAAAGCCCTAAGAAATGTCCTCCTCCGTCACCTACGGTGACACCTCCCCCGAGGGAGTACAATATAATTCACAATTAATATACCACCTATGAAAATACAAACCTTTACTCAAGAACAAGATTGGATTAAAGTTAGCACAGAGAAAATTGCTAATAATTTATATGAGCAAATTCAATCTAAAGGCGAGGCTAATTTAGCTGTATCAGGTGGGACTACACCTTTTGTGATTTATAAGGAGTTGTCAAGACAATCTCTAGACTTCTCACAAATTGATTTAATCCAAGTAGATGAGCGATATGTCCCAGAATCTAATCCAGAATCTAATTGGCAAAGTATTACTAATAGTTTTGAGGAGGTAGATTTTAGACGAATTATTAGATTTAAATATTCAGACCAAATTCAAGACACTTTAGCTCTAGCACAAGTCAAACTTCCACCACAACTCGGCATCACAATACTAGGTATGGGTATGGACGGTCATTTTGCTTCACTATTTGCAGGTGGTGAATATTGGGATAATTCAAATTCAGATAAGGCTATCATCACTCAAGCTCCAGCTAACTATTCCACTAGAGATAGATTTAGTTTGAGTCCTGTATATATTTATAATTCCGAGCAAATTATAATTTTAATCAAAGGGCAAGATAAATATACTCAACTTCAAAAGTATCTCCAAAACCCAATCGGAGTCAAAAATTGGCCATTAGAATATTTATACAATCATCCTAATATAAACATCTATGCGTGTTTAGTATAATTTGATATAATATAAAATATATAAAAAATACATAATGCCCTCTAAAATAAAACAGTATCAGTTTATAAAAGCAGTATCTACATTGACAGGTACTACTATTGGAGCAGGTGTCTTAGCTATTCCATATTCGGTTTATAATGCTGGATATTGGGTCGGAATATTATATTTGGTGGTTTTAGGAATTATGGTTATGGTACTCAATTTGATGTTAGGTGAAATTGTACTTAGAACCAAAAAAAATCTACCTATACCTGAATTAATTAAATTATATTTAGGTAAAAAAGGATACTTATTGGCTTTAATATCTCTATTTATAATTATTTATGGAGCCCTTACGGCCTATCTTAGAGCGGCTGGAGATGTTATGAATAACTTAATCCCAGCAGCTTCTTTTAATTGGTCGGTGGTATTTTTTGCAATTAGTACATATTTTATTATTAAAGGTTTGAAATTTGTTAGTAAATGGGAGGTTATATTTGTAATTACTATGTTGTTGATTGTTGTTACTCTATGGCTGAAGGCTATTTCAGCTCAAAGTATAGATTGGAATCAATTTAGACTAGAATCTTTTTCTAGCTTTAGTAATACTATACAGCCTTACGGTATAATTTTATTTTCATATTTTGGAGTTATTGCTATCCCACAGATGAAATCTATTTTTTCTAAATCAAACTATAATCAACTAGAGTCAGCTATTAAAATTAGTAATTTAATTATAATATTGATTTATAGTCTTTTTATCTCACTTCTAATAGGAGTGACGGGAAAAAATATTGATCCTTTGGCTATTATTTCATTAGGTAGCGTCTTAGGAAAGCAAGCTTTATTAATTATTTCAATATTTTCTCTTTTAGCTATCATAACCACATTTATAAGTATGGGATTAGCTATGATAGAGTCTTATACTAGCTTTACAAAAATCAAAAGAAGTATAGCTATCATATTAACTGTTTTTCCACCAATTTCTCTTTTACTTTTAGATTGGGTACAGTTCAATACTTTAATTCAATATGCAGGAGGAGTAGGAGTAAGTCTTATTTCTATATTAATCGTTTTGACTTTTTGGAGATCAAAGGTTGTGGGTGAATTAGCTCCTGCCTATAGTTTAGGTCATTTAAAGTGGGTTGGAATCAGTATGATTATATTGTTTTCTTTTGGATTATTTAGCTTATTCATCTAAAGCCTTAATCAGAGCAATTTCATCTCTTAAATCCTTGGCTCTCTCAAAATCTAGAGCTTGAGCTGCTTGATTCATTTGTTTAGTTAACTCTTCTATCATAAATTCTCTCTCAGTGATATCTAGAGCCGCTACTTTTTGCTCTTGTAGCTCTTTTTTCTTATCTTTGACAATACTAGATCTAATGTCTTTTTTAATTCCTTCTGGTACAATATTATGCTTCTCATTATAAGCTATCTGAATAGCTCGTCTACGGTCAGTCTCAGAGATAGCACGGTCAATAGATTTAGTTATCTTATTAGCATACAAGATAACTTTTCCATTTTTATGTCTAGCGGCTCTACCAATTGTCTGAATCAGGGAGGTTTCATTTCTCAAAAACCCTTCTTTATCAGCATCTAAAATAGCTACTAGAGACACTTCTGGCAAATCTAAACCTTCTCTTAATAAATTAATTCCCACCAAAACATCAAATTCTCCTTGTCTTAATTTGGTTAAAATTTCAGGTCTATCTAATGTGTCAATATCGGAATGTAAATACTCGGTTTTAATATTTCTCTCTTTCAAAAAGTCAGCAATATCTTCAGCCATCCTTTTGGTAAGAGTTAAAATCAATACTCTCTCATCCTTTGGAATAATATTCCCAATCTCATCAATCACGTCTTGAATCTGATTGTCAGTAGGCCTGATTTCAATAGTAGGCTCCAGTAGTCCGGTTGGACGAATAATTTGCTCGGCAATACCTTCTGGTAATTCCTTTACACTTTGTAATTCTGGAATTGAGTGAATTTTATCATCACTAGAATGAGAGAGCTCATACTCTCCTGGAGTAGCGGAAACATAGACTATATGTGGAATTTTAGCTTCAAACTCATAGAATTTAAGAGGTCTATTATCAGCGGCTGAAGGCAATCTAAAACCAAAATCAATCAAATTCTTTTTTCTAGCGGCGTCCCCATTATGCATACCCCGAATTTGAGGTAAAGTAATATGAGATTCATCAACTAAAGTTAGAAAATCAGCATCAGCTTCTAAAAAGTAATCAATTAAAGTATAAGGTGGTTCTCCCGGAGCTCGTCCAGTCAAATATCTAGAATAATTCTCAATTCCTTTGGTAAAACCAACTTCAGACAACATCTCAAGATCATAATTTACTCTCTCTTCAATTCTCTGAGCCTCTACTAATTTATTGTGTTTTTTGAAAAATTCTACTCTTGCTAACATCTCCTCTTTGATCAAAGGTAACATATTGTCAACTTTAGTCCTAGTAGAAATCCAGTGAGTAGCTGGGAAAATTCTATATCCATCTATATACTTAGCAGGTAATTGCTCTAAAATCGAATCCTGATATTCATTGTAAGAGATACTTTCAATCACATCACCCCAAAAACTAATTTTAATCAATCGCTTTTCTCCGGGTTCGTGAATTTCCACCACATCACCTTTAATTCTAAAACATCCAGGCTTAAAATCTATATCATTACGACTATATTGAATAGCAATCAAACTACGAATAAAATCATCTCTCTGAATCTTTTGTCCCACCTCTATAATTAAAGACAAATTACCATAATCCTCTGGAGATCCAATACCATAAATACAAGACACTGATGATATAATAATAGTGTCAGAATTCGACAGAAGGCTTTGAGTAGCGGCATGTCTTAATCTCTCTACTTGAGCATTGGTCATAGACTCTTTTTCAATATAGGTATCGGAAGATGGTAGATAACTCTCCGGCTGATAATAATCATAATAAGAGACAAAATAATGTACATTATTCTCAGGAAAAAAGTCTCGAAACTCTTGATATAATTGAGCCGCTAGAGTTTTATTATGTGAAATAATAAGAGTAGGCTTTTGATATTTTTCAATCAAATGAGCCATAGTAAAAGTTTTACCAGAGCCAGTCACGCCGAGTAAAGTCTGATGAGCCTTGCCCTGAGACAGCCCATTACTGAGTTTAGTAATAGCTTGGGGCTGGTCCCCTTTAGGCTGATAGTGAGATGATATTTTGAACTTCATATAATAATATTATAGCATTAAATCAAGTAATTACAATTAAATTTAGACATAGCTCTTGCTAAAAATTAAAAATTAGTATATAAATGTATAGCCTTGTTTGAAAAATAATGGTTAAAATAATTTTTGAAGTATTCTTTGTTTTATTAATATCAAAAGTATTATATTTTGTAACATATAAATATATATCTCAGATTACAGTAAGTCAATATTTAGATAATCTAAAGTAAACCTCTCCTCAATTACACGGGGGGAGGAGTTTTTTTTAATATAAATTATATATACTCAAACTTTATAAAATATGCTATACTAAATTTAATAATAAATAATACAATATGCCAGAACAAAATAAAAAGTCAATCTTAATTGTAGAGGACGATATTTTTGTCCGAGAATTGGTTGGTATGAAGCTAAGAGAAGCTAAATATACTGTCACTACCTCTTCTGATGGTCAGGATGGGCTAAATAAACTACTATCAGGACAATATGATATAGCTTTGTTAGACTTAATACTACCCAATAAAACAGGATTAGAAATACTATCTGAGTTTAGAGATAGTAAGTCAGCTGATTATAACCCTAAAATTATAATAATGAGTAACCTTAGTGAGCAAGAGAAAATCACTGAATGTCTCAAGTTAGGAGTTGTTGATTATATTGTTAAATCGCATTATTCTCCTACAGAGATAGTAGCTAAAATTAATCAATTAACCTAAGTAATATGAAAACATTTTTACAGAGATGGTCTAGCCTAACTAAAAAAGAAAAATATATAGTAATACTTTCATTATTCTTAATAATTGGAATTGTAGGGGTGGGGGTGTATGCTTTTAGTGGTATAAATCAAGATTCAGAAACAACTAAAACTACCAAAGAAGACTCAAAAAATGATGAAATAGGAGGGATGCTCGAGGTTAGTGAAGAAAAACTAACCAATGCCAGCCCACTTACAGGAGTACAATGTGATAATTATAAGCAAAGGCCACTTGCCGTCATGATGGCGGGAGATGCAGTAGCAAGACCATTGTCTGGTTTAAGTGAGGCAGATATTGTGGTTGAGATGCCGGTTATTACTGGTAGTGTAACTAGGTTAATGGGTGTTTTTGTCTGTAATTTACCCGATGAAGTAGGCTCAATTCGTAGTGCTAGGCATGATTATATTAGTTTAGTAAGAGGGTGGGACGCAATTTATATCCACTGGGGTGGCTCACACTTTGCTTTAAATGAGCTTAAAAATGGTAAAAGATATACTGGGCAGGATTTAGGTAAAATTCCAGACATTGATGCTTTGAACTCTAGCGGTGCTTTCTTTAGAAAAAGTACAGTTCCAGCTCCACATAACGGTTTTGTTTCTTTACCAAAAGCTCTAGATTTAGCCAAGTCTCGAGGTTATAGCCTAGAATCAAATTTAGAAGGATATAAATTCTTGAATAATAAAGCTATTGAAGAGCAAAAAGCTAATTCCAAGAATGGTAAATTATATGTAGGATTTGGTGGGGTGTTTGCCACTAGTTGGGAATATGATAAAGATAACAATACTTATACCAGATATTGGGCTAATAAAAAAGACTCCGATGCTGGGAATAATAACTCTGAAATCAAAGCCAAAAATATTGTAGTAATGAGAGCATCATCTAGGCAAATTGAAGGTCAATATAATGAGGTAACAATTTATGGTAAAGGAGAAGGAAAAATTTATCATAATGGACAAGAGAAAATTATTACTTGGAAAAAAGAAGGTTTCAAAGATACTTTGAGATTCTATGGAGAGGATGGACAAGAAATTTTATTAGTTCCAGGACAGACTTTTATACAAGTAATTGAGCCAAATCAAAATCTAAAATGGGAGCTAAATTAAAACTATAAACTGACAGCGAATAAAGTATTTATGATTATATCTATTGCCGGACCAGATACTTATCGTTCTAGAGAAAAGCTACATTCTATTCAAAATCTCGGGTTACAAAAGCAGGCCAAGCAAGAAATATTTGATTTTGAAGATATAATGCCACCGGAGACAGAAGACACTTTGTTGGTTAAATTCAAGCAAAGTTTCAATACTAGTTCTCTATTTGTAGAAAAGAGACTCATAATTATTAAAAATATAATTAGTCTTAATAAAGCTCTATATCCAAAAATTAAAAAAACATTACAGACTATCAAGGATAATAGTGAGATTATAGTTCTGTTTTATAATACTAATAATATCCCCAAAACTCATCCATTAAATAAAGTTCTAATAGATATAGAGGCTAAACAAACTCAGTACGACTATTTGATAGAATCCAAAGCTATAAGCTATGCACAGCAAATGAGTCTGGAGCAGGGATTAGATATTAATAGAGAGGGGATAATGTATTTGATAGACTTACAAAAACAAGATCACAATCAATCTCAAGAGAAAGAAAGTAGTAAAGCTAAGAAAGTTCCATTTAGAGTAGATTTTTATAAAATAGAATCTATGTTAAACCAAATATATAATTATTATGGAGAGAAGCAGAATATAAGTAAATCAATGCTAGAAATAATCTTTCCTACTGAATACAACTATAGTATATTCTCACTCACAGACTATATCTATAGCCGTAATTATGGAAAATACTTAACAGCTCTTAAATATATAGAACAAAGTGGAATAGAGGGAATTGCTATCTATGGTCTTATAATTAGCCAAATCAAAAATGCTCTGATTATAAAATTATCTCAGGAAAAGGGAAAACAATATCATAATTATACCAAAGGACACCCGTATGTATTGCAGATGACAGCTCAAAATATCCGTAATTGGAATTCTCAAGACCTCAAAAAAGTATATCTAAACCTAATCGAAGGAGATTATGCTATTAAATTCCAAGGCCAAAACCCCTATGCTAAGTTGAGGGAGTTGGGAACAGGGTTAATCACTGTGGATAACTTGAATTGATTATGTATATAAGTTTTGGTATTCTTAAATTAAGATTTAAATAAAATCTTTTAGAAATAATATATATATGTATACAAATATAGTAAGCAAATATAATAAAAAATACACAATAGCAACTGCATTGTTTATAGCAATGTTTTTTGTATTAGTTCCTTATGGTGAGGCAAAAATTGAATGTAAAAACTTCTATAGAGATGGAAGGGAGCAACCAGTAGATGATGAAACATGTCAAGCTGTAGAATATAATGAAATAGCTGGCAGAGCGTTTCCAAATGGTACTATTATTAAGAAGAAACTTTATCCACAAGTTTACTATATAGAAAATTTTAAAAAAAGACCTATAGAGTCTCCAGCACTATTAGAATCTCATGGTTTTGATTGGAGAGGTTTAATTATAGCTTCAGAAGCAGATGTTGATCAAATTCCAAATGGAGAAAATTTAAAGTTTAGAGATGGGTCACTATTATCTAATAGGGGTACTGTTTATATTATATCAAATGGACTTAGAAGGCCAATAGCATCTCCAGCTGCTTTTCTTAGATTAGGCTTCAAGTGGAGTAATATTAAAGCTGTATCAGATGCTGAAATTAATCTACATCCTTTAGGTGAAACTGTGACTACTACATCTAATTATCCAGACGGAGTAGTAATTAAAACAGGAAGTGGTAAAATGTATTTGGTTGAGGATGATAAAAGAAGATATATTCCTTCTCCTCTGGTTTTTGAATCAAAGTTTAAGTGGAATGAAACTGTAGATTTGTCTTTAGCGGTAGCTCCAGTTTATAACCCTAATCCAAAAGGAGATGTTACGATTAGAGATGGAGTTTTGATATCAGGAGAAGGTAAAGTTTGGTTTACAGAATCTGGTAAAAAAGTCCCAATCTATAGTCCAGAGATTTTTGAAAGCTTAGGACTTAATTGGGGTCAAATCAAGGTAGCAAGTGCTTTTGATATGTCTAATATTACAACTAATAGTCTAAGCAATATAGGTCAAAATGTAAAGGTTCCAAATGACTTTACAGCTGTTAAGTCCAGTAGCTCTTCTCAAATATATGTATTTAGAGGAGGGGTATTACGACCAATACAAACTAATGAATTTAATAAAATGTATACTTCATTAGATCAGGTAATATCTATGCCAGATAGAGTTATAAAACAATACCCTATAGGATCTAATGTTCCATCAGCTCCAAACTAAAATAAATTTATTAACACTAAAAAACCCTCTATAAATTAGAGGGTTTTTTAGTGTTAGAGAAAGGATAAATAAGATATCTATTTCTCAGCTACAGCTTGATTTAACTTCGCCATTAAACGAGATTTTTTACGGGCAGCAGAGTTCTTTTTCAAGATTCCTCTTTTTGTGGTTTTATCAATAGCTTTGTATAGTCTAGGAATCAACTCTTTAGCTTTCTCAAGATCAGTAGATAAATAACCTACAAATTCTTTGACAGTAGCTTTAAGTCTCTTTTTGACAATATTGTTCTCGGCATTCTTTTTGATAGATTGTCGATGGGCTTTGATAGCAGATTGTGTAATAGGCATATATTTATCTAGTTACATAAGGAATAATAGATAGAAATCTAGCTCTTTTCATAGCTTTAGATAGATTTCTCTGGTGACTGGCTCTAGTTCCAGTTCTTCGAGATGGAACTATTTTTGCCTGTGGAGTGATGAACATTTTTAAGGTGATAGCATCTTTATAGTCTATAGCTACATTATTAGTGCTAAAGTAGCAGACTTTAGGAGCTTTCTTCTTATTATTTCGCATAAATATATAATTAACTAATTAAAATGGAATTTCCTCTAAATCAATTTCATCTTCATCTAGATTGACAGTTGGTAATTCCTCCTGTTGATTACTAGCTGGGGTAGATTTAGGGCTTGAGCTAGGAGTATTAGCAGGTCTAGATTGACCAAATGTACTTCCTGTTCCTGAACCTTTTGGTCCAAATTGAAATGTATCTACAATAATTTCAGTTCTATACTTCTTTTGCCCATCTTGAGCTTCCCAAGATCTGGTCTGCAATCTACCTTCTACGAAGAGTAGAGACCCCTTTTTTAAATATTGACTAATGGTCTCAGCTTGTTTACCATAAGCTACAACATTATGATATTCAGCAGTTTCTTGTCTTTGCCCTTGTTTGTCTGTCCAAGTTCTATTGGTGGCTAGGCTAAAGCTAGCTACAGATGAACCACTTGGTAAGGCTTTGAACTCTGGATCCTGAGTTAGGTTTCCAATAAGATAGACTTTGTTAAGATACATACAATTTGATATTAGTGATTAATCTTCTTTTACTTCAGTAGTTACTTTAGACTTTTTTACTTTAGAATCAGATTTTGAGTTTTCTTCTTCTTTAGCATCTTTGACTTTCTCTTCTACTGGTATTTCACTAAGATTGATAAAGTCTTTGACTATCAAAAACCTTAATATGCTGGCTTCTCTCTTTAGAGTTGAATCAAGTTCTTTTAATTTGGTGGTAGCTAATTCAAAGGTGGTGGTATAATAATAACCTTGGCGGTAATGCTTAATTGGATAAGCAAATTTACGAAGATTATTTTCATCTGTTCCACCTCTCTCAACTGAAAAGGTTCTCTCAGTAGGATTGGCTTTACCGTCTAGAGATGCAATTATCTCAGCGACTTTAGAGTTAATTTCAGATTGTTCATCTTGAGTTAACTCAGGCTTTAGGATATAAGTGATTTCGTATAACATTATTCTATACAATAATAATAAATGGACATTAAATCTGTAGATACTCAGATTTAGGTGAAGTAATCAATAAAGAACTGGCGAAAGATTAAACACATTGTAGCATAAAATAAAGACTTTAGCAAGTGTATGTATAAATTTATCTAGTCTAACTAGTAATTTTATAGTATAATGCTAGCAAATATTATATAAGTAATCATATATGTCCTTATCTATTGGTATTGTAGGACTACCTAATGTTGGTAAGTCAACCTTATTTCAAACCCTAACTAAAAAGCAAGTATCAGCTGAGAATTATCCTTTTTGTACTATTGAGCCTAATGTAGGAGTAGTAGCTGTGCCAGATAAAAGATTAGATGTTTTAGCTGAGATTTCTAAATCAGCTAAGGTTATCCCTACTACTATAGAATTTATAGATATAGCCGGTTTAGTTAAAGGAGCTTCTAAAGGGGAAGGCTTGGGAAACGCTTTTCTTTCTAATATTAGGCAAGTAGATGCTATCTGTCACGTTATTAGGGTTTTTCATAATGATGATATTACTCATGTTGAGAATAGAATTGACCCGATTGAAGATGCCGATATTATCAATACTGAATTAATGTTAGCTGATTTAGATCAAATCACAAAAGCTCTCCCCCAAGTAGAGAAAAAAGCTAAATCTAAAGATAAATTATCTCTAGAAACTCTCCCAATTTTACAAAAAATCTTGCCATTTATAGAGTCCGGTACTCCAATTAGGGAAGCCGAGCTGACTAGTGAGGAGTTAGAAATTATAAAATCCTATAATTTTCTAACAGCTAAGCCAATGATGTATGTAGCTAATACTGATGAAACATATCAGTTAAGTCAAGAATTAAAAGATAAATTCAATAATATAATCCCACTATCTATCAAAATTGAGTCTGAAATATGTATGATGGACATTGAAGAACAGCTAGAATATTTAGCAATGCTGGGGCGGGAAATGAGTGGGTTGGATACACTGATCCAAGAGGGATATAAATTATTAGATTTAATATCTTTTCTTACCACTGGAGTTCAAGAGACTAAAGCTTGGACGGTAAAACAAGGTACTCTTGCCCCACAAGCTGGAGGAGTTATACATTCAGATATAGAAAGAGGTTTTATAATGGCAGATATAATATCTTATCAGGATTTTGTTGACTGTGGAGGTGAGTCAGGAGCTAGGCAAAATGGTAAGTTAAGACAAGAAGGTAAGTCTTATCTGATCCAAGATGGCGATGTCTGTCACTTTAAGTTTAATGTTTAATTTATAATTTTTAGAAATTTATGATATAATATTATCATATAAATAATATTGCTATGAGGATATCTAAATTAAGATTTGAGACTATTCTTAAAAGATTGTATTTTCAAGGTCCAGGTATGTTTTCTTCTGGGGCTACTAATGAGCAAAAAAAAGAGTATATTAAGATTATTTTTGATGATGCATTTGATAATTATGGAGATGGTAGAGAATTTGCTACTATTGAGGAATGGCAAGAAATCAAAGATAATTTATTAGCTAATAAAAAAGATATTCTAACTGAACGAGATATAGAAATTTTGTCCAAAGCTATAGAACAAGAATTAGACTAAATATAATTATATGGTGGTAAAAGATGTTATTAAACAAATTTGTGAAGCTGGAGGATTTGTAAGAGGAAGTAGAGAGGCTGATGCTGTGCATCATGCAGTAACTAGTGTGTATGGATCTGAGTATAGACCAGTGACAAAAGATAGTACTATTAGGTATGGTCGGCAGATAGAAAAAAACCTTTATTCTCATGATTCTGTGACTGCTAACAGGGCTGTTAAACATGTTAGAGAAGTTATTCGTAATTTAAAATAATGACCCTAGATCAAGCTCAGCATACTTTAAGTGAAATTAAAGAAAAATGGAGACAAATTGAATTAGGAATTGACTTAAAAAAATTAGAACAAGACTTGAATTTATGTATCAAAGAATCTGAAAATCCTAATCTATGGGATAATCCAGAACAAGCTCAAGTTGTTTTAAAAAAACTTTCTCATACTCAAAAAAAACTACAAGATTTAGAAAATATACCAGAAAGCTTAGATTTTGTGGAGCAGTTAATTTTGGAGTCAGAACTAAATTTCGAAGATGAATTATATAATTTAGAAAAGCAAATTAACACTTATTGGCAAGAGATGTTTTTTAGTGAGAAATATGATGAAGGTAATGCTTTGTTGTTTATACAAGCTGGAGCTGGTGGGGTTGATGCTCAGGATTTTGCTGAAATAATTACTAAAATGTATATCTCTTATGCTAAGTCTCGAAATTTTGAGATAGATGTGATAGAATATATTCAAGGCCAAGAGGCTGGTATAAAAAGATCTTTATTACAAATCAAAGGTCAATATGCTTATGGAATTTTTCGTCAAGAGCGAGGAGTCCATAGATTGGTGAGAGTCTCTCCATTTAATGCAGCTGGGTTAAGACACACCTCATTTGTGATGGTGCAAGTTTTACCAGAGATGGATGAAATTAGCTCCAGTGATATTGTAATTGATTCTAATGATGTAAAAATTGATGTTTATCGCTCTCAGGGTGCTGGCGGTCAAAGTGTTAATACTACTGATTCAGCGGTAAGAGTGACCCATATTCCGACTGGAATTGTGGTTGCAATTCAGACAGAAAGGTCTCAGTTACAAAATAAAACTCTAGCCTTCAATATCCTAAAGTCAAAATTATGGGAATTAAAGCAATCTGAGCATAAACAGGAGCAGAAATCTCATACCGAAGATGTATCAATTTCATGGGGAAATCATATTCGATCTTATGTAATGAATCCATATAAATTGGTCAAAGATCAGCGAAGTGGATTTGAGACAACAGATATTGATAAAATACTAGCAGGAGATTTAGATGAAATTATCACCTCCGTACTTATAAAAAAAGATAAACAATAATATAATTATGATTTTATTTAAAAATGTAACAAAAAAATATGGTGAAGAAGATGCCTTTGCTATAGAAAATATAAATTTAAAAATTGAAGATGGTGAGTTTGTGGTTTTAGTTGGACAGAGTGGAGCAGGTAAGTCAACATTGATGAAATTAATTACTGGTGAGCAAAAGCCAGACAAAGGTGAGGTGTTTTTAGGTAAAACTAGAGTTAATGACTTGAGATATGGAGATATGCCAAAGCATAGAAGGTCTCTTGGGATTATTTTTCAAGATTTCAAGCTATTGCCTAGTAAAACAGCTTATGAGAATATAGCTTTTGCTATGGAAATATTGGGTAAAGATAATTTAGAAATTAGTAGAAAAGTGCCTAGATTTTTGAATATTGTTGGTATGGGGGCTAAGGCTAATAAATTTCCAAATCAGATGTCAGGTGGAGAAAGGCAAAGAGTGGCTATTGCAAGAGCTCTAATAAATGAACCAAAAGTGTTATTAGCCGATGAGCCAACTGGGAATCTGGATGTCTTTAATAGCTGGGATATTGTAAATTTACTACTAAAAATTAATGAACAGCTCAAGACTACAGTTATCTTTGCTACTCATAATAAAGAAGTTGTCAATAGTATTAATAAAAGAGTAATTAGTTTGGATAAAGGTCGAATTATCCGTGATAGTGTAGATGGTAAATATATTATATAAAAATTAAATAATAAAAATATGGAATTCTTTATCTCAAATATTATTCGTAGCATCAAATATGGTTTTCAGAATTTTGGACGAAATATATTCTTATCCATTGCTACTACCAGTATAATGGTTTTAACTTTGTTTGGGCTGGGATTTTTTATGGTTATTAATCAAATTAGTAGTCAGGCCCTTAGTGGAATTCAAAATAGAGTAGATATTAGTGTTTATATTAAGGAAGGGGCAGAAGAAGTTAAAATTAATGAATTTGTAGATTTTGTTAAAGGGGTAAAGGGAGTGAAGGAGACTAATCTCATCACAAAAGAAATGGCCATGGATAAGTTTAAAGAAACTTATAAAGATGAGCCTGCAATTTTACAGTCTCTACAAGTATTAGATGAAAATCCTTTCCCTAGAACATTGACTATTAAAGCTGAAAATAGCCAATTTTATCAAAGTATAAATGATGCTCTTATAGCCTCTGAATATAAGGATTCAGTTATACAAGAGACAGATTATCAAAAATCAACCTCAAAAGATATTATAGACAGACTTAATAATATAATTCAAGTAACTAGAAATGTTGGAATTAGTGTTATTGTGGTATTAGCTATAATTGCTGTTCTAATTACCTATAACACGATTAGATTAACTCTATATTCATATCGTCAAGAAATTGAAATTATGCGATTGGTAGGGGCTAATGACACTCAGATTAAAGGACCATTTTTTGTAGAGGGAGTTCTGTTTGGAGTTTTTGGTACATTTATAAGTTTTCTCTTGCTTTTTGTGGTTGTATTAATTATTTCTTCACCAATCGCTTCGTTTGTATCAAGCTCTCAATCTCCTAGTAATTATGTTTTGACCAATGCCTTCCTCATTATAGGAATGCAATTATTAGTTGGAATTATTTTAGGAGTAGGAAGTAGTCTTATTGCGATTAATCGCTATCTTAAAGTTTAAGTTTTACATAATATGCAGTTGTCAGACATAGATATTAAAGAAGCTATACAGTCAGGAGACATTATTATAGATAATTTTGATGAGAGTAGACTGCAACCAGCTAGCTATGATGTGCTTCTGGGATATGAATTTATGATATTTAACAATCATAAATTTGAATGTATAGATCCCAAAAAGCCAATACATGAATTTATGGAAAAAGTCACTCTTAAAGACAAAGATGAGTATTTTGTAATTCATCCAGGTCAATTTATTTTGGGAGTAACTAAGGATTATTTTGGATGTAATGAAAAGTATGCTTGTCAGATTATGGGTAAAAGCTCTTTAGCTAGATACGGCTTAATCGTACATACTACTGCTGGATTTATTGACCCAGGAAATAGGCTTAATGCTACCTTAGAATTTGTAAATACAAACACAGTCCCAATTCGACTTTATCCAGAGATGAAAATAGCTCAGATTGCCTTTTATGAACTAAAGACCCCAGCCCAAAACCCTTATGGTACGTCATCTCTTGGTAGTAAGTACTATGACTCCCGTGGAGTTCAGGCTAGTGATATGCATAAAAACTTTGAGAAAATAAAAAATTAAAATACACTATGAATACATCACACTTTCAATTTAGCATCTCTGATCCAGATAAGACAGATTTAGTCATAGTGTCTGTTACAGATACTCGTACTGGATACACTGTAAGAACTGCCCTTCCTAATTCAGGTAAACAAACAGCTTCTATTATGGCTTTTGCAGGAGCTAGATTTTCTAGATCAGCCCTATCAGCTGAGGATTTATTCCAAGAAATTCGACAAGCTGGTAGTAATGCTAATGAAAAATTAGCTAATATATTTCGCAATTATGGGCATTCTTCTGTTGCAGATATGGCACAACTATTTGCTTATATAGAGCAAATTCCAGACCATTATTCTACTATATTTTTTAATGAAACTAGTGTTGGAGGAGGTCAGCAAAGATCCACTAGATATCAGGATTTTGGAAATAGCAAGCCTCTGGGATTAGAGAGTTTGGGAATAGATAAAACTGTAGAAAATTATGATTTAATCAACCAAAACTTATTAAACTTGCAACAATATGCTTTAGAAAAATACAAAGATTATCAGACTAAATTAACTACAGAATATACTAGAGTCTATAATATTGATGAGAATAATAAATCCGAAACTGGAGCTCTAGTGGCAAGAGTTTTTGATTCTACTAGATACTTTTTACCTTCAGGTTTGATGAACAAGACTTCGTTAGCCTATATTACTTCAGCTAGAGAATGGGCAAGATTAATTTCGGTTTTCAAAGCATCTAATGAGTATAATTTAGTCTGTTTGGCAGAACAGTTAGAAGTCCTTTTTGCTCCAGAGGATAGTGTGGCCCAAGATTTAAAATATACTCCAGAAGCCCCAGATTTAATCAGACATACAGAGGCTGATACAATTACCAATCAAAATCTAAATATATTACAAAAATATTTGATAGAACATTTAAAAGTAGATGAAATTTTAGAATTTTCAAAGAGCATAACATGTCACAAACTTAAGGCTGAATTATTGCCTGTAAACTTAAGTGCTGGGTCTAAAATTTTATTACAGCATATTATAACTCTATATCCTAATGCCAGCATTCAGTCTATTTTACAATTTATAGATAATTTAAATATAGAACAAAAAGTATATATCTCTAAAATAATATTCAAAGATTTTAACCATCATAAGCAAATGGGGAATTTGTTCCGAGTTAATACCCATAGCTTTGTTTTAACCTGCTCCAATTCTGAATTAAGAGATTTGAATCGACATCGAGCTTGGGGTAGATATATTCCAATTTTGAATACTACTAATTATGAGTCTATTCTATACACAGGTTATACCTTACCATTATATTTAATTAAAAATCCGGCTTTAAAGTCAATTAGACAAGAATTTGAGCAAGATTTACAAGAATATTATACTAGATTGCAAAAATTTGTAGATTTAAGTTCTCAATATAACTGGTTTCCACAATATATTTATACTCAATTGTTGCCATTTGCTCATATTTTTACTTCATTTTTCCATGGCTCTCCCAAGGAAATTAGTTATATGACACAACTTCGAGTCAGACCAGGAGGCCATATCAATTATAGGCAATTAGCTTATGACATAGCTATATTGGGTTCTAAGAGCGAGTCTCTCTTAGAGGGTATGACTCCAGCACATATCACGAAACCGGATGCTTGTTCTAGAGAAGAGTTTATAGACAGAAGCTAGATTTAAAAACAGCTTTTTAGAATAATATATGCAAAAATCTAGTTCTAATAAATCTAAAATAGATTTTAAATTTTTAAAACCCTATATAGGTTGGACAATCTTTTTAACTTTACTTATTTTCATCTCTAACGGAGCTAATTTACTTATCCCAAGAATACTGGGAGATAGTATAGATAATTTTAGTCAAAATAGAGATATATATAAACTCTCTCCGGATATATGGCTATTGTCTGTAATTGCAATCTCTGTAGTTTTAATAAGTTTAGTACAGACAGTAATTAGTGTCTATATAGCTGAGAGGGTAGCTAAAGATTTACGAGATTCTCTAATCAAAAAAATCCTAGCTCAACCAATTAGCTTTATTGAGGAAAAGGATTCTTCTGAATTGTTTACCAATATCACATCGGATGTAGAACAGGTTAAGGATATAATATCACAAGGTTTTGCTAGTATATTCTCCGCCTTAATAATTTTGATTGGTAGTGTAGTTTTGTTGTTTACTATAAATGTCAGACTAGCTTTAATTGCTATTATTTCACTTCCAATTATTATTGCTGTATTTGCTTTTATTTTTAAGAATATATTTAAACTATTCCGCTCTTCTCAAGAAATTTTATCCAAAATTAATAAAGTCATCAATGAAAGTGTAGTAGGTGCTATGCTAATAAGAGTTCTTAATTCCCAAAATTCTGAGAATATCAAATTTGACAATGTAAATAAAGAAGGAAGGGATGTGGGATTTCAAATTATAAATGTATTTGCCAGTCTAATCCCTACTATCAATTTAGTTTCTAACTTTGCCATTGTCACTATTATTTGGTTTGGTGGAAGGCAAGTTATGGTAGAAGACTTAACTTTAGGAGAATTTAGTGCTTTTATTTCTTATTTTAATCTTCTAATCACTCCAATTTTTATTCTTGGTTTTGTAAGTAATTTTATATCCAGAGGATTTGTCTCATTATCAAGAATACAAGCAGTTCTAAACTCACCAGAAATACAGAAGAAGTCTAAGAAAAATCTAATTAGAAATCCAGTCAAAGGTAAAATCACTTTTGAGCAAGTATCTTATGAAATCAAAGGTAAAACTTTATTAAAAGATATATCTTTTAGCATTGATCCACATAGTAAAAATGCCATCATAGGTCCAACTGGATCTGGTAAAAGTCTTATCTTATCACTAATTACAGGTTTAATTCAACCCACTTCAGGACAAATTCTCATAGACGATATCCCTCTCAATCAGTGGGATTCAGATTATATTTTTAAAAATATGGGGCTAGTATTCCAAGAAAGTATTTTGTTTAACACTTCTCTTAAAGAGAATATAGTATTTAACAACAAAGTCTCAGATGAAGATTATACAAAAGCACTTAAAACCTCCAATGTGACAGAAATAATACAGTCTATGCCAGATGGAGTTAATACCAAAATTAGTGAAAGAGGAACTAATCTTTCGGGAGGGCAAAAACAGAGAATAATGCTAGCTAGAGCCCTAGTCAGGAACCCAAATATATTGCTCCTAGATGATTTTACAGCCAGAGTAGACATTAGAACTGAAAAAGAAATAATATCATCATTAGCACAGAATTATCCGGATTTAACTTTAATCTCAATTACTCAAAAAATTGAACCAATTCAATACTATGATCAAATTATACTAATTATGGAAGGAGAGTTATTAGCCACCGGGAAACATAAAAAGCTCTTACATAGCTCTATCGAGTATGCTCAAATTTGGCAAAGTCAACAAACCACCTAGCATGAAAAACCCCTATCAATTATCACAAACACATAATAATAATCACTCTTTTGAAGAGTCTCTAGCTACTATTCTACCACTTTTTGTAGGGGAGACCAAGAATTTAATTGTTATTGTAATAACGGTACTTATCAATATCGGAACAGGAGTTATAACCCCATATATCATCACCAGAGCAATTGATGGCCCAATTGCCAATAGAGATATAGAGACCCTAGCCATAATGTCACTAGGCCTGGTAATATTATATATTATATCAGCTATAGCAGCCTATGGACAAGCTAGAATCATGGGTTATGTTTCACAAAGAGTCTTGTTTAGACTAAGAGCCAAAGTCTTTTCTTCTCTACAGAGTTTACCAATAGATTTTTTTAACCGAAATAAAGCAGGTGATTTAATTTCTAGAATTAACAATGACACCAATAAAATCAATCAATTTTTATCAGAGGGGGTCTTGAGATTTACTTCACTTTTCTTTTCTTTAATAGGAATAGCTGGTATGATGCTGTACTTAAACTGGCAATTAGCTAGTATAGTTTTTATTTTAACCTTTATAGTTTTAATAATTACCAGAGTCGCCACTCCATTTATAGAAGGAGTCAATAAAGTTGGTTTAGAGAATCAGGGGTCACTATCCTCAGAAGTACAAGAGGGATTACTCAACTTCAATGCCATAGTAGCTTTTCAAATACAAGATTATTATCAAGCTAATTTCAACAAAATTAGCCAAGCCGTATATAGCTCTAAAATTCAGACTAATATTCTTAATGACAGTATAGCCCCATTATATACTTTTGTAGCCAATTTAGCACAAATCATTCTCTTAGCAGTAGGTGTAGGTTTTATTCTATCCGGTAGTATTACAATTGGATTATTGATAGGATTCTTAGCTTATGCTCAAAAATTCTTTGAGCCACTAAGAATCTTAGGGTCTATAGTAGGAAGTCTACAGGGAGCTCTAGCCGCCTGGACTAGGGTTCAGGAAATTATTAGTTTAGAATCTAATTTAATTTTAGAAGAAGACAAATCAGGTGTACAAAAGAGAAAAACCAAACATATTCTAGAATTTGAAAATGTGAGCTTTGGATATGATGAAAAACAAATTCTCAAAAATATGAATTTCACTCTAGAACAAGGCAAAACCTATGCTCTAGTTGGACCAACCGGAGGAGGTAAAAGCACCACAGCCTCTCTAATGGCACGTCTTTATGACCCACAACAAGGTCTAGTTAAATTATATAATAAAGATATTAGGACTTATACCGAAGAGGATAAAACCAAAGCCATAGGTTTTATTTTACAGGAGCCATTCCTATTCTCAGGTACTATAGGAGATAATATTAGATATGGAAATCCAGATTTAGCTAATAAAAGCAATACTGAGCTAATAGAAATACTCAAAGATAATAATCTATTAGATTTAATATCTGGTTTTGAAAATGGAGTAGCCACTAATATAGAAAATAATGGCATTAGTATAGGTCAAAAACAAATTATTTCTTTTATTAGAGTTTTACTAAGGCGACCACAATTATTAATTTTAGATGAAGCTACCGCTAATATAGATACGGTCACCGAGCAAAATCTACAAGATATAATCAATCAATTACCAGATACTACCACCAAAGTCATTATAGCCCATAGGCTTAATACTATCAAAAAATCCGACCAGATATTCTTTATCAATCAAGGTATACTTACACCAGCCGAAGATTTCCAACATGCCCTAAATCTTATCAAAACCAAAGACGGGGAGAGTTAGAGAATTCCTACCCTTACTATAAATTATAAAATATGCTAGTATTGGGCATATAAGCATTATTTTTATGAGGATAAATAAGTATTTAGCAAACCAAGACATCTGTTCAAGGCGAGAAGCAGATAAATTAATTCAGGAAGGTAAAGTTCTAGTTAATGGTAAGGTAGCTACACTAGGTTTAGATGTCAGTGATGATGACAAGGTAGAAGTAGTGGATTATAATAAAAACTATGTATACTATGCTTATCATAAGCCAATGGGGATAGTTACACATAGTCCACAAGAAGGAGAGCAGGCAATACAGGATATTACTAACTTTGATAGTGATGTATTCCCAGTGGGTAGATTAGATAAAAATTCTAGAGGTTTAATAATCCTCACTAATGATGGTAGGATAACCAAAAAAATTCTAAGCCCAGAATTAAAGTTAGAAAAAGAATATATAGTCACCCTCAATAGACCAATCTCTAATAATGACATTGCCAAATTAAGAGATGGTGTAAAATTAGATACTGGCTATTATACCAAACCTTGTAGAGTCAAGAGACTAGCCGAAGATATTATCAGAATCACCCTCACCGAAGGTAAGAATAGACAAATTAGGCGTATGGCTAAAGCCCTCAAATATAATGTAATAGATTTACTTAGAACACGAATTGGTAATATAGAGTTAAACGATATGCCCGAAGGAACATATCGCAAACTCAGTGAACAAAAGTTGTTAGGAAAGTAGTGTTAATTAGCTTCTTCAGCTTGTACAAAAACCTCATTCAAATCAGGGTAAGTGTGAGTGTATTTATCCAACTGAAATAGTTTTTTATCGTTAGTTTTAGTAAAGTTATCAAACAATTTATTTCCCTCTGCTGGTGGTACACTAAGGTCTCCCTTATAGACAAATTGTCTTACAGGAATGGTGACTTTAGGAGCATAAGTTGTAGTAGGAAGAATATCTCCAGTAAATCCACAAAGTATAGAATACTGCCTCTCACACATACTTCTTATACTACTAAATGTATTGATTAAAATTAATTTTTTAACCTCTGGTCTTTGGCTAGCAACATATACAGCAGGGGATCCTCCCATAGAATGTCCCATAATAACTATACTTTTTGGGCTAACACCTTTATTTTTGACCAAATCATCGTAGGCCAATAAAGCAGCCTCATATACTCCCTCAGTATCAGGAGTACCTTCTGACTCATGATATCCAGGATAAGCAGGGGAGACCACAGTTCCATATTTTTTTAAGTCTACAAAAAAGTCATTAATTCTACCAGAGTTACCATGTAAATAAAGGATAACTTTATCAGACTGAGGGTTCTCAAATGTCCAGACAGATATAGCTCTATCTTTAGAATCTCTCAAAAACTCTAATTTATAACCAAAGTTAGGAATAGGAGCCCAACTTACTGTATTATTAAAGATCAATACCGTAGATTGACTTGTTAAATATAGAGAAGCTAATAACCATAATACTATTAATACAATAGGTACACCTAGTACTATTTTTAATTTACTAGAATTTGAATTATTCATATTTATTTTAATACTACTCTACTGTAATATTTTCTTGTATATTATTAGAATTCTGTGGTTGATTTTTGGAATCCTCTAACATTTCATTATATTTATTAATATTTACATAATATAACATATGGAATACTAAGACAATAATACTAGGAAATAGCCAAGCAGTCTGAAATACGAATAACTGTAAAGCAGAAGTGCTATCTGTATTAAAAGCAAGATCAACTAAAATATTAGCAACTGTAGGAAATAAATAATAAAATATTGTTAATCCAATAAATAATGAAATGTTTGTAATTGGTTTTAACTTCTTTATTCTATTTGGAATATTTGATGACCAGAACAATAACACTATACCTATGGTAAGAGCTAAAATAGAAACTATAATTTTAAACCACCACTCTAATAGTTGGGCATCGTTAGAGTAGTTAGATACACTAAACTGAGCATAGCTACCAAGAGCAGTAAATCCATTTACAATCGCCCAACCAACAACCCAAATCATTAAGAAGGTTCTGAAAGCTGACTCAAATCTTGGACTAAATTCTTCAAACATAAATTTAATATTAATTTTTATAATAGAACTTAATTAAGTATAAGAAATATTTATACAAAAGTCAATGTGGATAATTTATCTTCCATTAGAGGATACAGATATAGGTCCGTATTCTGCATTGGGAGCAGTTATGACAATGTTATTGGAGTTCATAGATATACTATAATCCGAACATCCATCAGACTTCGCATTAGGGTCTCTAGGTAATGAGTATCCCAATCTTTCTACTAATTCAAAATATAATAAAGAATCAGCATCTCTTATTGTAGAAGAATAACAATCTCCATAACCACTAGTTCTTATATTTTTTGCCAACTCATTTCTATTATTGAAAATATCAGGTTTATCCTTTTTTAAATTGATTACTAAGTCTAAAATAAAGTTAACATCACCTCTTCTTATATCATCGTTTGCCGAAGATACTCTTTTCTTAGTTATAAAAGACAATTCATTACTATAAATAATTCCAGAACCGGTCACCACATATGCTCGGACATAATATTTAGTCTCAGGGATTAAATCAGTAGCTGTAGCACTATTTTGATCCTCTAGCATCTCTACATAAGTTCCTGTTAAGTTAGAGTAGTTATAATTATTAAATAAATCATAAAATGGATTAGTCTGTCCAGAGTATGTCTTTAGCTCAGTATTGTTAGATGTTCCGTATACAAAACCTTTTTTTTGTATTTTATCCTTATCTCCTTCAATGCTGACACTAAAGTAAGCAGAACTAGCTGTGATATTATTAGGTTCAGATAATGTTAGTTTTAGATTGGGTTTATTAGTAGTCATAACCATTGCTATAATAATCATTGTCCCGAATATAAAGAGAATAGGGACAATAATTAAAGCTAGAACTAGAGGAGTATTATTAGATTTATATATTTTTTTATTGCTATTCATGAGTTTTAATTATTTATTAATTTTACATATAAATAATATACCATAACCCATAAACTTTTGTCCAATAAGAAGTGAACAGCCCCGAATACGCTCGGGGCTGGGTTGGGGGGTGTTCATCTATCAAAACTACATTGTTGAATTAACCAATTAAGTTCTTCTCTACCTATTAATACATCCATCGAACCAGACATTCCTTCTACAGGAATTAGGGAAAATGTTTCAAAGTCAACTACTACTTTAGCAGCTTCATTATTCTTAACTCTGCACATAAAAGTGAGTCCAGGTTCACTCATAATTGAGTTTGATTTACAACCCTTAAACAATACCATAAATTCACTCTCAACTCAAACCCTACCTAATCACTCGCCGGAGATGAGCGGGAATATGGACTAGAATTTCATAGGGGATAGTCTGGCAAATTTTTGCTATAGCAGAAACAGAAATAGGGGAGGTATTGTCATCACTAATTATGGTGACGATGTCTCCTAATTTTACTGCTGGTACAGCCGAGACATCTATGGTGGTAATATTCATACTAACTCTACCAATAATATGGCAGAGAATACCATTGACCTCTACTTGACCTCTGTTAGACAGTCGTCTATCTACACCTTCAGCATATCCGGCTGGTATGGTAGCAATTAGCATATCTCGGGGAGCCACAAAAGTATCATTATAGCCAACAGTATCACCTTTAGAAATCTTTTTGACCCCGCTGATTATGGTCTGCATAGATAGAGCTGGCTTGAGATTTATTTTAGGATTGTCAGATGGGCTAATACCATATAAACCCAATCCCAATCTAGCTAAATTATGAATATTATCATCAGTATACAAAACTCCAGCTGTAGCTGAGATGTGAGAATAGGTGATATTGGGGAATTTTTGTTGCATTATATCACGAGCTTTAGACCAATTTTTGAGTTGCTTGGGTACCGATTTACTCTCAATATTATCTGCATCAGCCAGATGAGAGGAGATCCCTTTTAGATTTAGATTACTATTGTCTTTGAGTATTTTTGTCACCCGCTCTAACTGAGAGACTAATACCCCCTGCCTATGCATACCTGTATCAATTTTAAGGTGCAGATTTAATTTTCTACTAGACCCAGCTAATTGCTCTAACTGCTCTAGACTAGTAATACAAAAACTAATTCTAGCTAATCTAGACTTTAGCATAATCTGAGGCTCTACATAACCTATAATCAGAATTGGTGTCTGGATATTATTATCCCGCAATAATCTCGCCTCATAATAAGAATCTACAATTAAAAAGGGCAGTCGCTGAGAGTTTAAAATCCTCGCTACAGGCACCAAACTATGTCCATAGGCATTACTTTTGAGTACGGGAGCAAATTCTAACTCAGGATAAGCTTTTCTATAAGCTGCTAGATTATCCAGAATAGCCCTCTTATTAACAGAAATAGTAATCAAAGAAGGGAGATTAACAGGTAAAACCCTAGATTTAACTTTGCGAATCAATGCTCCAAAATTCATAAGAATTATCAATATATATATAGTATCAGTATAAACTTTTTAATAAAATATGCAATGAAAGCATAAACTTTGTGTTATCATAACTTGATAAAATCAAGATTTTGTGGTATATATAACAGCGGTAATCTTCTTTCGTTCACTATGGCTTACAATCAACCACCAAGAGAAGTTAACCTCTTGGAGCTTATGGTAGCTGTGGGGATCTCTGCAGTTGTGTGTTCAGTACTCTTTGGGGTGGATTTTACATCCCCAAGCTCCAAAATCCCCGAGGCTCAGCCACAACCAGGGATGAGGTTTATGAAATAAGTCCTCATCAGCCACAACATCTCCCTCCCCCCGGCACCTTGTCGGGGGGATTTTAATTTATCTAATGATTTCTAATTACAATTTGTTTGTCTATTTCAGTAGCTTGGAATATCAGAGCTATTTCATCGAATAGACTTTTAGCATTTTCATCATTATCTTTGGTATAATTACAAGTAAAAACATTCAAACTAACATAACCAAATTCAGGCCAAGTATGAAAAGCAATATGAGATTCAGCTAAGACTACCGCCCCAGTAATCCCAGGTTCAAAAGAATGATAATAATCGCCAAGCTCATTGAAGCCGTACTTTTTGATCAAAGCAGAAATTTGAATTTTTAGCTCCTCAGTTTGTAGATTAGCCAAAAAATTTTTATCAATACCCTTGAGATCACCTACAATCTCTATACCCAAATTTTTCATAGAATTTAGTAGTATATTATAATTTTAACAACCGCTATATCATACTATATTTTTTGTATTTTTACAAGATAATTTTAGCCTTATATATACATTTGAAACAAAACATTATATATAATATACTATAAATAGTTAAATATAGATTATGCAAACAATCCAAACTACCGAAGAATTAGAAAATAAAGTTAATCAGCTCAAATTAGATGAAGTCTTGCTAGATGTTAGGACAGAATCTGAATATCAGCAAGGACATATAGCTGGAGCTATTAATTTTGACATCAGTAGCCCAACTATTATGGAAGATATAGAGAATCTAGACAATTCTAAGACATATATAGTCTACTGTCGCAGTGGAGGGAGGTCTCAGTTAGCCTCTATGATTATGAAACAAAAGGGACTAAAGGTAATCAATAGCCAAGTTGGTATTATACATTGGAATAAATCAGGACTAGATTTAATTTGAATTATGCAATATTTTCTCATACATGGCTATGGCAAAGCCTTAGACATACAAGAGCCAAATATACCCGAGAACGGGGGATTCTATATCTTTGACAATGAAATTACTAAGAGACAAGCCTATCCATATATTTGGGCAGAAACAGTCCAGAGAAATTTCCTCACACCATATAATCTAATAGCTCAAATACAATTATATTACAGAGAAAGATATAAAGTTGAAGACATAAGAGAACATCAGAAATTAAATCAAGAATTATCATCCCAAAAGCCCAAAATCATCATCGCCCATTCCTCAGGAGCTAGACTATTAGTCAAATATTTAGCTACATATACACTGCCAAAATCAGTAAAACAAATCATCTTTGTCCAAGCAGATATTAGCAAAACAGAATTACAAGTAAATCCAATCCCAGCCCAAATCCAATTTACCAACTTTTGGTGTTATTGGGACCCCGCCCTCATAACCTCAATGCTACTAAATAGATATATCCCCATCGGATTATATCCACCCGAGCCAAAATATTCCCAATTCTACCCATTATACAAGCTCCCCAACCCACATCAAAATATCTGGAAAGACCACAAATTCAAGCAAATCATAGCACAGACAATTATATGAAAAACACCCCAAAACACCAACTCTGGCTAGAAGGCCTACAATATGCCTTTAGCAAAGACAAAAATCTCTTTATTCAAACTTTTGTAATCATCGCTTTACTAATAATTCTAGAAATATACCTAGAAAATTGGCAACTTATCAAACAAACCATATTATTCGGGACATTTGTCATCATCCTAGAACTCATCAATACCAGCATAGAGCTAATATGCGACTTTATCGAACCTAAGTGGAATATCCAAATCAAAAGGATCAAAGACATCGGCTCCAGCATAGTCGCCATCGCCATCATCACCACCCTCAGCATCACCGCCATCGATCTTTGGGTACTGGTGCGGTAGGGGGGGGAGTTAGCCTACAATCATCCAGCTAATAACCAAAGCACCAAGAGGTAAATAAATTGTCTCAGATAATATTCCAATCACAGCCTCTTTCCAAGAGTAATTAGGGGTTATAGCCTGTCCAATTTCCCCAAATACAAACATAATCCACCAAATAAAACTATATAGAAGCCAATTATTATCAAAATAAGGATAAGAAAAATATAAAATCAAAACAAAAGCTATAGCCACTCCGATTTTAGATATCAATATACTAGTCAAAAACACAGCTGGAGAAGCATTGTCTGGAGTTTTTAATCCCCAAAAAGAAGATGCAATACCATACAATACAAAAGGCACTAGATATATAATGGCCAAAGTACTCAAAATACTTATAAGAATAGTATACATAAATTAAACATAACTACTTTTTAAGTATAACATATTATTAAGTAAACACTGATAACTTCAATAGATTTTGAGTATACAAAGTCTATATAAATGTTTATAATTAAACTATCTAGATACAAATATTTTTACAAAATAACTCAATATGCAATCCCTATACCAACCAATACATACCTTAAAATCAATTGGTGAGAATTTATGGATTGTGGATGGTCCTATAATACATTTTTATGGGATGCCATTTACTACTCGTATGGTGGTTATAAAACTTGCCAATAATGATCTCTGGATACATTCACCGATTAATTTGACCAGTTCTCTCAAAAAAGAATTAGATGAGTTAGGCAATGTCAAATATATAATCTCACCGAATAAAATTCATTATTGGTATATACAGGATTTTCAAAAAGCCTATCCGAAATCTATTACTTTTGCTAGTGATGGAGTGCAAAAGCGAAGTCAGCGAGCAGGGCAATCAATACGATGGGATAGGGAATTAAAAGATATAGATCGGGATTATTTCCCAGACTTAGAAATTCTACCTATGTCTGGTAATAGATTTATGACTGAATATACTTTTTTTCATATCCTTAGTAAATCTTGGATTGTGACGGATATTATAGAAAATTTTGAGCCTCATAAAATTAATTCATTTTTTAGAATTTTGGCCTATTTAGGAGGGTCTTTGCACCCAAATGGAGGTACAACGAGAGACCAGAGAACATTGTTCTGGGGGAATCATCAGCTATTAAATAAATCTATAGATAGAATTAAATCATTGAGTCCTGATAGAACTATAATGGCACATGGTAAAATATTAGATCAAGACATAGCATCCGAGCTAAACAGAATTTTCGCTTGGGTTGAGTGAGATGGGGGAGAACTTTGTCTACCTGCTCAGTATAGTTTGGGAGAAATGAAAAGCCCCCGCGGTTGCGGGGGTTGAAGAAAAGGGATGAGTTCACTTCTCTTGTTCAATTATCAGGGGAAGGTACCCATCTAGAGATAGCTTCTGTACAAGATAGCTTCTCTCGATTTTGGCTCTATAGACGCCACCCTTGATATTCTCTGTCCCTGTAAATGTGATAATCTTTCCGTCCTTAATGACCATGTCACCAGGGATGAGTCCTGGTAGAGGGGAGCGTACTTTTGTTAGGTAACTTGGGGCGGTGAAGCTAGAGCACCCTACACAGTAAAGTGCAACCGATGAACCTTTGAGCATGAATGCCCGAAAGGTTTCCGCCTTAGCGGATAGAGGGGTGAGTACCAGGCAAAGGGAAATTGCTCTGCAAAGAAAGTTGATCATTGAAGAAAAAAGAACTTTCATTACCATACCACATTTCCCTAATTTTGTCAATACTAAACAACATTGTGTTTTTAATTCCGTTTAATTTGTGATATCCAATATACAAAAACTTAGTATGGATTTGTGCTATATGATATAATAAAATTATATTTACAAAACCCAAATTAACTAAGAATTAAAATGAATATAACTATCATAGGAGCTTCGGCAGGAATAGGTTTAGAAGCTGTAAAAAGGGGATTAAATAGAAATCATTCTATCACAACACTTTCTCGATCTGAAGTTGAAATCGAGGATAGAAAATCATTAACAATGATACTTGGTGACGCTACCAATAAAGCTGACCTATTAAGTTCAATTCAAAATGCTGATGCTCTCATTATAACATTGGGGACGAGACAAAGTATGAAGGCTACCACACTTTTTTCAGATTTTGCAAAATTAATTGTAGAAATAGACAGAGAGAACAAAATAGATATCCCAGTTATTGTAGTTACTGGATTTGGAGCTGGAGAAAGTAAAAACTATGCCTCTTGGCCTGTAAAGATGTTTTTAAATTTTTTCTTAAAAGATGTTTATGCTGATAAAACTAAAATGGAAGAAATTATCACTAACTCAAATCTTAATTGGACAATTGTGAGACCGGGAAGGCTATTAGACAAGGAATTAACAGAAAAATACCATATTGAAAATAAATTATTCAAAGGAATTAAAATTGGCGAAATTAGCAGAGCAGACTTAGCAGACTTTTTGATAAAACAAGCAGAAAAACAAACTGAATTAAAAAGGTATGTCACTATATCTGAAGAGTAGAGTGGGGATATATATATCTTATAAACTTAATTTTGTCCCCCCATCCCTGCCTACAGTAGGCAGGGATGGGGGGAGTCTGCAAGGCGGGGGTGGATAAAATTTAGTACTAAATCTGATTCAAAAACTAGATTATAAATTTTCAAACTACAGAGGAGGACTATTCTTCTAAATAGCTATCAAAATAAATAGCATGACAAGTGTAGCCTCCTGGGTTTTTTTGTAAATAATCTTGATGATATTCCTCAGCAGGCCAAAATTTTGTAAACTCTTCAAGTGTTGTGACCACAGGGGAGCTCCATCTTTTTGAATTATTAACTATTTTTATAAAATCTTGGGCTTGTTTGAGCTCCTCGTCATTTTGATAAAATATAGCACTCCTATATGATATGCCTTTGTCGTTGCCCTGCTGATTTAAGGTAGTCGGATTATGAATTTGAAAAAAGAAATCTAATAAATTCTAAAAACTAGTTAGCTCGGTGTCATATTCTATCTCCAATGCTTCAGCATGGCCGGGGTGATTTTGATATGTTGGACTTTCATTCTCACCACCAGTGTAGCCCGCTGTTATAGAGATAACTCCGGACTGGCTTCTCATCAACTCCTCTAATCCCCAAAAACATCCCCCAGCTAAATAGGCTTTTTGTATCATATTATTTCCCTTCGATAAATTTTAATGAAATAGAATTTACACAATGACGAATATTTTTGTCAGTCAAATGCTCACCTTCAAAAATATGCCCCAAATGCCCACCACAACGACTGCAAGCAATTTCCGTACGAACTCCATCAGCATCAGGAATTCGTGTAATCGCTCCAGCTATCTCATCATCGAAGCTTGGCCAACCACAAGTGCTTTCAAATTTATCTTTAGAATTATACAGCGGGGCATTACACTGCCGGCACACATACACACCATGGGCAGTATTGTTTACATACTCACCCGTAAAAGGCATTTCAGTACCTTTCCCGATTATTACTCTCTCCTCTTCTTTAGTTAGTTTATTTAATTTCATTATGAGTGTTAGTTATAAGTCATTGTATATTGAGAAACTTAATATCAGATTATCAAAAATATGAGGGTTTGGCAATGAAAAAGGGGAGGCACAAGTTGCCTTTCCTCGTGGACGATGTCCGAACCTTTGAGTGATAGGGAAGAAGAGGGGGAATTATTTGATAATTTGACAAAATGTAACAAGAGGTATAGGATGAAAATGTAGTATTCATAATATAGAAATATATGGATAGGTATAAGAGATTTAATACGGATATCCTAATTTTAGGAGTGGTTTTGATTGCCACCTTTTTTGGTTCTTTATATCAAGTCAAAGCATTTGAGTTCCCTTTTTTAGAGAAGAATAAAGTAGAACAAACACAATCTCATGAACCTATAGAGCTGGAAGTTGACATAAAAGAACCAATAAATACAAGTGAAGTTGAGGATTTAGTCAAAAATATTCCTTATAATCAATTAGTTTTACAGGGAGATGTAATAATAGGAAATAATACATTAAGTGATTTTACTACTATAAATACTCTAGAAAACTTAAATCAGGTAGATAGTAAGGTTCGAGAACAAAGAGACTTATTATTATTTAATATTGAAAAAACAAGTTCATCTAGTCAAGATAAATCCCTGCAGTCATATAGTCTTCAGGATATTCAAAAATCTCGAGAAGATAATCAAAAAAATAGACCAACATTCAAGTCATTAACAATGGTTACAGATAAGGAGTGGGTAGAGGCTTTGAAAACTAAGAGAAACCCAAAGGTTAAGGATATAAGGGTAAAAAACACTAAAGAAAAGCAAAAAGTTAGTAGTACTATTAATACCCTAACAGAATATTTTAAAAAAGGGCTTATTGGTTCAGCACAAGCTTCAGGTACTTGGTGGCCTAATTATACCTCAATTGCTTTCTTTGATACTGATGAAGTTGGTTTTAATCCTAATCCTATTTGGAATAACATGGATTCTCTATCTGGGACCCGTACCAATAATGGAGTAGATAGTGTATATCATTTAGCTCAAGATGGATATTGGGTATATAATGTTCATACGGGAACAGATGGAAGAACTTATATAGGTAGAATTAGACCTACTGGAACAGGCTGGAGTGGCTGGAAAATGATATCTGACTCAACCACAGATAGATATCCAACATTAATGACATTCAGGGGAGCTATTTATGTAGGGGTGAAGAATCAAGACGGAAATATTTATATACGACATAGCGATGATGACTGGAACAATTGGACAAATTTTCGCCCTGTTGGAAGACAAACTACTCATGGATTTGGGATTATAGGGTATAATAATAGTCTATGTGTATTCCATAAGGGGCTTGCTAACTCTAGAATGTATATTGGATGCTCAGGGAACGAGTGGAGTTTTGCAAGTAATATTTGGAGAGAGGTAAGTGGAGAAACCAATCAATCAGTTGTGTTGTCGAGTGGCTTTGGAGAATTATGGCAAGGACATATTGGAACGAATGGTAATCAAGTGTTTTTGCGTAGTACGAGAGATCCTAATTATTGGGGTGGTTGGTGGCAATTAAATGGTGGGCAGAGTCCACGGATATTTGATATAACTTCATATAATCCTAATGGGACAGGAGAACAAATATGTGTTATTATAAGTGGGACGGATAATATTGTATCTCAAACATGTGGGAGAAAATCTGGAACACAAGTACAGTGGCATCCATGGCAAAGACAAGGTATAGGATCGGTGACAAATTCACCTACAGCAGCAGGAACTAATAATTCACTTTTTCAAATGGCAGCTCAATCAGGTGGGATTACTCAATATAGATTTTTATCTAGTACCCCTTCTGCACGAGGATATATCTCTTGGATGAAGTGGAATAATAGAAACTTTGGAACAAATGATACTTACGAGCATGAAGTCTATTTATATAATTATGATGATAGTGTATCATCAAATAGAAAAACTTATATGACTAAATCTGGAACTGGATCTCCTAATTGTATGCCTACTGTGCAATATGCTGCATCTAATTTACCCTCACCATATCTCGATACTCGATTGGATCAAAACGGAAGTTGTGATCATTCAGGGAATGAGGTTTCTTATACTATTGGGACTCCTGTAGCTAGTTCTTTGTCGAATACAGCAATGTACTTTACTTATTGGCAAACGGATGAAGGTGCGTTATATAAGCCTATATTCAAGGTTCAAGGGCAACTAGGATATAGACTTCCTTCAAACTGTTTAACAACTTGGTGTAGTTTTAAATCAACAACTTTAAAACTTATACCGGTGAATAATTCTGGAAGTTGGATTAATAATCCTAATCAAGGATATTCTTATCCATATTGGTTTCAGGAATCTTGGCAGTAATGCCATATAATTTTATCTATATGAAAACTAATTTCTGGACGAAAGTTAAAAAACCTATCTCTATGATTATTATTCTAGTATTTTTCTTGGTCTTTGGGTTTATTATTCCTCGTATCTATTTTTATCAAAATAATCAAAACCTAGGACTTGATATTTCTGATAATGTTATAATTTGTATTAATCAAGCTTTATCAACACAGGTTTCTGCCCTTCAATTTCCACCACGATTATTTCGGTATATTAGGCCTAAATCTATAATTCCAATTATTGCAGTCTCGTATAAATCACATAGCAATGTGGGTGATGAGGTTCATGTACAGCTTAATACGTATACTTTTTTTGGAATACGATTAGGTCAGTATACATATACATCTTGTTATCGTGATTAAATTAATACTATTACATTGATTGGAGTTTTGGAAGGTTAAACCAAGGTGTGATATTATTTTTAGAAATGTAATATGATATACCTAATTACAACGCTCATAACCGCTTTAAATATTTATAGTGTCTTCATAAATTCTGCAGTATATGCTTCAAATGAAATATGGATTAATTTATTAAATATAGCGTTTTTACTCATTTTGATAGGGATGCTATGGTTTCGTAAGCAAGTTAATACATTGTATCTTGTATTCTATTCAATTATAATCCTGACACAGGTTTTCTTTGTGATATATCCTCAATACTTGTTATCTATAAATATGATTAGTAAATGTCAAAACATTACTATATATTCTATTCGAGATACATTTACTGGAAAAACAGCTTTATATAAAAATAATACAGGACAAATAGGCTCTATTTCAAATAATGGAGTTGATGGAGATGAGTTGAGAGTGTACAATATATACGCAACTCAAGATGTGTTTAGGTGTCTTAAAGATAAAAATGTAAAGATAGAATATATAGAATAAAATACTAGCAAAACTTTTTTATAAACAAAACTAATTATTACTTATCTATAAACCAAAAAACAGCTCAAATAAGCTGTTTGAAAGGAGGTTGACTCCCTCTCGTAGATATGTTCCGAACTATTAATTGGGAGGCTTTAGAATTAAAATTAGGTTTTTCTTGATAGATCGGGTGGTACATGTCTGGCTAGATTTACTTATAATATATGGACAAAATGGGAGAAATGTGGTAAGGTTTGAAAGCCCTTTAGTTCATGGAGTTGTTATCTTGACAAGATATGATCTTGTAATGAGTCTCCGGGACAGATATATCTTACATATATTTCTAGAAAAGGGACTTACTGTGCCTCAAATCTTTGGAGAAGCTCTAACTCTGTTGGAGCGTATCTATGCTGCTCAAGAAAATTCTCAGCCTCAAGAAGCTGTTATATATGAGAGACATATAAGTGGTGAATTTAGAACAGTTTTTACCTTTGGATATAAAATACATTTTATACCTAGAAATACTAAAACAATAAAAATTTTTAATTTCTCAGATGCAGAAACTATCACCCGTGAATTGGCTCTATATTGGGGTGATTATGGTGAGGTTGAGAAATTAATTAATAAGTATCAATTAGGAAAAAATAAATTAAGTATTTTCAATTTAGCGTTACGAATATACTTTGAGATATACTCTGGCATACAAAATGAAAGTATCTTTTATCTCAATGGTACGGAGCTAAAAGAAATCTTGCCAAAGTTAAGTTAAATCTACTCCTTGCATAAAGCTCTCTTTTAGAGAGTTTTTCTTTTGTCGAGCGATATCAAAAGTAATAACAAAAATAAAACCAGGAATTATCCTGGTTTTATCTTGTTTAGCTCCGCCTATTGGACAATGTTCGAACCTTTGAGTGGGAGGGAAGGGGATTTACCCCATACCTCGTTCACTATAGTTTTGGAGAAAAAGAAAAGCCCCAGTATTGCTACTGGGGCAGTAGATTTTGAAGAAAGTCATGATTTCCGACTCAGACTTCTCTCTAAGCCTAGAAGTAATGACACCACCTCGTCTCTCTTACTATCAATATTGCTGAAGGCAATATTGAGTTCTATGAAATCAAAGCCTGCAATATCAAGTGCCCGTCCGCATCTGTAAAGGTCAGAATCTTCATCGTAGCTTCTTAGAGCTAGTTTGAGAGTGACCTTAGCAGCATTTAAGTTAAAGGTAAATTTATCGCTATCCATATCTTCGTCCACGATAGATAGTTTGAGAACCGCTTGAGCAGTTTTTAGAGCGAATTCGTATACTGCAATATGTTCCCCGATCATTCCGATGACGAATTGACCAAGCTCATGTGCAGCTTTATAAACGACTATGCGATGAGCTGTATCCTGATTGGCATGGAATTCATCCTTTGCTTTAGCTAGGTTAGCTTCAAGCTGAGCGCGAGTCATGACATTGATGTCGTTGAGGGTGTTTGGTGACATTGACTTTTCAAAGTGCTTTTGCTTTTAGTATATACCATGTTTTTATGATTTTGTCAATATCAAACAACGTTCTGCCTAGTACGTTTATAAACCAAAAAACAGCATAAAAAGCTGTTTAAAGGGAGTGGGCTCCGCGAGTAGGATTGCAAACCAGTCGTGAATGAGATTCACTCCCCAAAACCCCTCGGTTTTGGTATTTCCGCCACGGGAAACTTCCGTTTCCCGACCCCTTCCCCAACTTCTTATCCTACTCTCTCAAAATCAATAACAAAAATAAAACCAGGAATTACCCTGGCCTTATCTTGTTTGGCTCCGCAAGCTGGAGGATGTTCGAACCTTTGAGTGGGGGATATAAGAGTTACCCCACACCTCTCTCACTATAGTTTAGGGAAAAAGAGATTAGAAATTGTATTTTTGTATAGATGAATATAAAAATTTGACAAATAATAACAAAAAGTATACTATCTTAATATAGATTTTAAACATATGCAACTTATATGAAGGGTAGATATATAAATTTCATTGTACCAAGTATTATTGTAATAGTGGGTATAGTAAGTAGTATATCTATAGTTCGTAGTAATGTTGAATATACTCAAAAAGAACAAGAAATTATCAATCAAGGATTGAATGAGTATATTGAGCCTAGTAAGGCACTAATTTATAATCAAGAATATACTGTTATAGAGTATAAAGATAATGTAGACAAGGATAAAAAAGATAAACTAGAGAATATTTTACCCAAAGCCACTGACGAGAGATTAGAGGTTTCTTTGCAGTATACAGATAATACCACAGATAAACTGAAAGATAAAAAACAGGACAAACAAGTGAAAAGTCTCAGTGTAAATTTAGATAAAGTACAAAAAGAAGAGATACAAGGTAAAAAGGAAGAATACGGTATTAAGAATATAACCTCAATTCCAAATAAAGAAATAATGGATGGAATATATCCATCTAAAGAAAAAATAGATAAAATAAATAGTAATATACAACAAGAAAGACAACAAATATTAGATTATGAGAAACAAATAAAAGTAGAAGAAACTAAGAAGTTAAGTTTACAAGATAAGTTCAAAAATTTTATACAAGGTAATAAAGCAGAAGCACTGAAGCTCAGTAATGCAAATAGTCATCTAGTTATTTATGCGGACTATAATCTGAACTATAACTTAGATCTTATAGGTAATGGACAGCAAAATGGCAATGAATTACAAATATACGGTAGAAATAATACTCAAGCACAAGACTTCTGGTTTAATGATTTAACAGGAGAAATAAAACCAAGCCAAAACTCTAATATGTGTATAGAGGTTGCAGGAGGACAATATTATGATGGGACAAAAATACAATTACATTATTGTAATGGTAATATAGCTCAGAAATGGGAAACATGGCCAGATAGAACAATACGAGCTCAAGGAGCAAAATGGCTTTGTATGGATGCTAAAGATAGCTTAACTATTGGGAAAAAAGTTCAAGGATGGACTTGTTATGGAGGAGTAAATCAGAAATTCTTAGTAGGAGAAAATGATTTTACTCAATATTCTACTGGAAGATATATGAGAATACATGCAAGTAATACTGGAACTTTTATAATTAATCAAACAGGTCACGCTCTTATATCAGTAGGAAAAAGAAATTATAATACCAAGCAATGTTGGGCTACTAATAGCTTTAGTAATTGGCCCTCAACTGATACGAATGATACAAATGACAATGGTAAAACAAATAATATTAAAACTAATAATAATATTGAAGTAGATCGAAATGAAGATTGGAGTGAATCTATAGGTAATAGTACAGCGTATCGAAAAAGGGATCTTAGTATAGATAAGAGAACTTATGATGAAATAAAGTATATGAATGGATATTATGCTTGGTCAAAAAATTTCTGGAATGATTCTGTGAATGTATATAATTTAGTCAATTACAACTGTGCCACCCATACTCGGAATTTATGGAATAAATATACAGGAGAATGGACTAATTTTACTGGGGCGCATACTCCTGGAGCGATATATAACTCTATATGGTGGTATAATGAACAACAAGGACCATATAGCCAGTGTAGCAAAGGTTATTAATTAAGAGTTCAAAATATGAAATTAGCTATAAGATTATTATCATTTTCTACAGGAATCAGTATTGCACTCCCCTTACTATTTTACTTACTTAGTTCCTGGGAGATGAAGGGACTAGAAGGTAAGGGATTATATGTAGCTATATTAGGTCTTGGGTTTTTAGTACAGACTGTTATGGTACTTATCTTGTCAGTTTTAGTTTTGATAGGAGATTCATCTAAATTAAAGTTATTAAAAATTATTTTAATTATATTAGTTTATTTACCTTTAATTTATATGCTATTTTTTAATAACTCAGCTTATGTTTTATTATGTATAATAAGCTTAATAATATGGATTATATATATTGTTCTAGAATATAAAAAGCTAACTAAGGAGTAGATTTAACTGAAATATTAAAAAATTCAACATAAAAGGATATACAAAATACAGGCTTCTTATCTACTTCCAGCAAATACTAGATCTGATTTGGGTGATATCTCCATAAAAATGAGCAACAAGGACTGTATAGTCAGTGCGGTAAAGGATATTAGATAAAAGTTACTTTATGAAACAATGGTATGTGAGAATAATGGCGGTTTTAAGTATCGTGTGGGGAGGATTTTTTATAAGTTACTTATTACTTCCTCCAGAGAACGGATATGAGCTACTCCGCACATATTGGACACTAGGAATAAGTTTAATTATCTTAATTTTTGGATATATTCCCTATATAATTCATATATATATAAGAAGTTCATATACATATGAGAAACTCATATCAATAATAAGTATACTAAGTGTTAGTAGTTACTTTGTTATTATTTCATTTAACAGGTTTTATATGATTCCTGTAGAGTATCATTTTGTAATAGGAATATTGGGCTGGATTTTATTAGGTGCAATTGATATCTCTCGTACATTAAAGAAAAATAAGTAGTTTAAACAGTTCAAATAAGCTGTTTAAAGGGAGTTTGCTCCCCTTAGTTGATATGTTCCGAACTATTGATTGG